>Ga0193726_1000451_pt1 | contig 43188 bp, 42 predicted proteins | sample H2c1metaG_FD_144928 | JGI IMG/M metagenome (GOLD analysis project Ga0193726, IMG submission 144928) | Soil microbial communities from a riparian zone of the East river system, Colorado, United States - H2c1 | ecosystem: Environmental > Terrestrial > Soil > Riparian zone | place: USA: East River... | reverse complement strand
GAACAATGCCGCTACCAGGCCAATGGCCGCCAGCGCCACCACCGGAACCGACATTTGCGGATTGGCAAGCCGCGCGCCGGCAAATTCCGAAATGCGATGCAGGCCGATCGCCGAACCGAACACGATCACCAGCGTGATCGCGGTTGCAATCCCGAGGCAGCCCCACAAGCCGTGCGGCAGGTCGCGCTCCAGCACCGCCTCGCGCGGATGCAGCGGATTGTAGTAGACGGTGACCACGGCGCCGACCGGATAACGCGCGATGGTTTCCGCGACCTGGAAATTACCGCGGTCCTCGCCGATGTTGACGCGGTTGTTGCTTAAGGTCTGGCCGCTGACCGAATATTCGTAAGCGATGTTGGCGAAGTTGCGCGATTCGAAACGGTGGCCATTCTCGCGACTATCATCGAGCACCTTGATTTCGCGAACTTCGGAATTCGAGGTCACCACCTGGCCCGGCGTCGACGGCCAGTCGCTGATAGCGCGCACCTGCAGCGTCTTGTAGGCGGCAGCGACAAGAATAAGCCCGAGCGGCGCGAGCAGCATCGCGTAGACGAACCACGGCAGATCGGGCACGAGATTTCCCCCGGAAAAGCGGACGATGAAATCCGGCCATCCGTTGGACGGCCCGAGGCCACGAATGGTTCAATTTGCTGAACAGCGAAAAGGATTTAGCGCGCCCGCGTCAGGGCCAGCCAGACCCCGCCGCCAATCATGAAGCCGCCGGAGACGCGCGACAACAGCCGCGTCCGCCGCGCCGAGAAGAATAATCGTGCGCGGCCGGCCAGTAGGAGAATTTTGAGTTAGACTGCAGGTTTGTAGTATTTAGACCCTTGATGATGGGTGAACAAACTTGGCGGTGAGAGCTGTGACTGAACCGGTTAAATGGGTAAGAGAACCCGAGCAATCGGCTAAGTCGTTCAGATGCCCTTGCTGCAAATTCAAAACCCTGCGTGGGCGTGGGCAGGACGAAATTTGTAGCGTTTGCTTCTGGCATGACGACGGTCAGGACGAGGCAGATGCAGAGCGCGTCCTAGCTGGTCCCAACGGCCATCTGAGCCTCAGGCAGGCTCAAATCAATTTCAAACGCATTGGAGCGATCGATGAGCGGTGGAAAAGTAAAGTGAGACCGCCCGCGCCCGACGAAGCTTGAGTTGAAGCAGAACAGTAACGAAGCGATGGATCGAGCATGGGTGGGACCCGACATGGCCTTACCGCGCCCGCGTCAGGGCCAGCCAGACCCCGCCGCCGATCATGAAGCCGCCGGAGACGCGCGACAACAGCCGCGTCCGCCGCGCCGAGAAGAATTTTCGCGCGCGGCCTGCGAGTATCGCGTAGATCGAATCGGTGATCGCGCCCGTGATCATGAAGGTGACGCCGAGCAGCGCCACTTGCGAGAAATGGTCCTTGCTCATGTCCATGAACTGCGGAATGAACGCGCCGAAGAACACCAGCACTTTGGGGTTTGACAGCAGCACCAGAAAACCCTGCAGGAAAAATCCGCCGCGCGGCGGGGGCGGCGGCGCATCGGCGTTGACGCCTTCGACGGGGGCGCGGATCAGCTTGATGCCGAGCCAGACCAGATAGGCGGCACCGGCAAACCGCACCCAGTCGAACCAGTAGCCCATGGTCGCCATCAGCGTGGTCAACCCGACGGCGACGATGCCGATCACGATCGTCAGGCCCGCCTGGACGCCGGCAATGTTGGTCAGCGCCGCGCGGGTGCCATGGCGCAGGCCATTGGCGATCACCAGGGTGACGACCGGACCCGGGATCAGCGCCAGCGCAATGCAGGCGGCGACGAAGGCAAGATAAACTTGGAGGGACATGGGGGGCACTCGCGGTTAGACGAAACGATCATGCAGTTATGCACGATCACGCCGCTGGTGGAAGCCGCCCTCTTCCCCTTGTCGTAGCGGGTGGAAGGGCCTAACGCGACCGCCCCCGGGCCGTGACGGGCCAGATATCTACCAGCGTATCTCCCTTCACCACGTGGAAGGATTCGTAGAGGTTGACCGTGGGGTCGCAATGCGGCGGTGCCAGAGTGACGAGCGCACCGTGACTGGGCGCGCCTTCACCCTCCGGCACCACGATCATGCCGTGCTCGTCGCCCATGAAGCGCGTCGTTGAGCCTTGCGGCGCGCCTTCGAGAATCCATGGCGGACCGGCCTCCGTGGCCATCGCCTTGAGGCCCGCATCGATGGTGACCATCCCGGGCGTATTCGCGCTCACCACCCGGGTGTCGATCTGCAGCGCCTGCTCGAACACCGGCCGGCCCGATCCATGCAGATCGCAGGCATGATACTGGCGGTCCATGAAGACGTAGGAGCCAACTTGAAGCTCGGTCAGCACGCCGAGCGATGCGTCGATGTGGTGCGTCCCGGTTCCCCCTCCGGTCACGATCCGCGGCGTGAGGTCCGCGCTTTGCAATTGGTCGAGTGCGCCTTTCAGATACGCGGTGCGCTCCTCAATGGCCGCCTTCCGCTCGGCATAACTGGCGATATGCTGGAGATTCCCGTAGTAGAATTGAACGCCGGCGTATCTCAAGAAGCTGCGCCGCGAGACGTCGCGCGCGAGCGCAACAACACCCGCAGGCGATGCAACGCCAGTGCGGTGCATACCGGGGTCAATGTCCACGATGACGGTAAGCGGCTTGCGGCTCCTATCCGCGGCTACGGACAACGCCTCGACATTCTCAGGATGGTCCACAACCACCATGAGGTCCGCTATCGCCTGGTTGAGGGCGATGAGCCGCGCGATTGCCGGCGGCGTGACGACAGGTGATGTCACCAGAAGGCTCTCTACGCCTCCGCTGCCCAATGCTTCGGCTTCGCCCAGCTTGGCGCAGCAAATGCCGACCGCGCCGGATGCCATCTGCCGAAGCGCCACGTGCAATGACTTGTGCGTTTTTGAGTGCGGGCGGAGCTTTATGCCGTGCGCCCCGGCGAACGCTGCCATTTCCGCGATGTTGCGGTCGAGCATCTCGACATCGATAACCAACGCAGGCGTATTTAACGATCGCCGTGATCCCTGCTGACCGACAAGATGCCTGTGGAGGCGTTCCGCTTCGCTCATGCCCGCTGTGCTCCGGCTCCCGGCTTGCCCATCATCAATATCGCCCCGGGAAGGGACGGCTGTCCATCGCTACTGCAGCATACTTGGCAGCTTGTTCGACGTATTCAGGTCTGAAATCCGAAGGCCGCCCTACCGGGTCTTTTCGACAGGGATAGGGACTCGTGTGAGTAGATAAAACGGCAATTCGATTATGCACAATCATCCAACCGGTGGAAGTCGCGCTCTTCCCTTCTCCCCTTGTGGAAGAAGGTGGCGTAGGCGGCCTTCGGCCGCCGTTCTTAAGTAGGACGCCGATGCTTTGCATCGGCTATGCGAAGTCCGTGCCGGATGAGGGGTTTCGGTCTATCGATGGGCCGGACCCCCTCACCCGTCTTCGCTTCGCGAAGCCACCCTCTCCCACAAGGGGAGAGGGGAAGAAAGCGAAGCTTCACCGTCCGTCCATCGCGGCCGTCATCCACTTTGTCACAGCATCCGACGCAAGAAACTCCAGCGCCACGCGCTGAACGCCTGATGCGGTGCCTTTGCCCAGCGCGACGGCGACGAGCAGGTCGCAGCGCCGCGATACGGCGATGCCGATGGCGGCGCGCCGTGAGCCATCGGACATCTTCAGATCGTAGGTCCTCAAGCGTCCCTGCATGCCGGCAATCCGGATCACACCGCCTGGCGCGAGAGGGGCAAAACGCTCGCTCATCAGGTCGAGATCGGCGACGCGGTCGACCTCCTCGTCGTCGGCAACACCGCTGTCGCAATTGCAGAAGCCGGCCTTTGGCCGCACATACACTTCGATTTCGTCGCCGCAGAGTTCGGTGGCGCAACGGAACGCCCGACCGGCGGGCCATCCATCGCGTGGAAACGGCCAGGCGATTTCGCGCCAGCCCTCGATATCCGAGCGGGCATGCTGGAAACCGGCGACGCCCGCCACCATGCACATCGCAACTGCAAACGCGGTCAGCGATCTACGCATCCGGCATCACCCAAATCATGGCAGGCCGGCCACGGCGCGCGCAGCACCCGTCAGTTCCAGAATATGCAGGCCGGTGTTGGCGCGGTCGACGATGTAGATATAGCCGCGTTCATCGGTCTCGACATTATTGGTCTGGATCGCGACCTTGCAGCGGTCCTTGCCGTCGATGGTGACGCAACGCTTGTCGGTCGCCGCCGTGATCGACGGGATGAAATAGCCGACTTCGGTGGGATGATAGGGATCGCGAATGTCGAGCGCGCGGACGCCGGCATTGAAGAACGCGATGAACGCCATTTTCTTGTAAAACACCGGCGCCATGCTCTCGTTGGAGGAATGCGACCCGAACCGCCCGCCCCGTTCGCAGAACGAACCGCTCGCTTCCGGCACCGTGAAACTCGAAATCATCATCGGCCGGTTCTCGACCGTGACGTCGGCGAACCAGACCATCTGCCGCGGCTCGTTGCATTCATTCAGGATCGCCTCATCAACGATCATCACGATGTCGCGGGCCTTGCCGTCCTTGTCGTGAGCGAATTCGGCGATCGGCATGGCCTTCATCGGAAACACGGTGTGGGCGCCGTTGAAGGCGGACATCGCCAGCCGCGAGATTTCCGGAAGGCGAAGATTATCCGGCGTCGGCTCCTTCGGCCCGTTGATCAGTCTGTCGCGATCGACGATCTGCAGGAAGCCGCCCTTGTTGGTGCCGTACCCGAAATAAATGCGATTGCCGTCGGGGCCGGTCGAGATCGGCCCGTGCAACTCGGTCGGCACCGCGCCGGTCGAGCCCGGCTCCTGGCCGGGAAGGCCGAAATCCCTGATCTTGACGGGGTGCGCGGGATCGCTGAGGTCGTAGACCTGCGTCATGCGGCGCGTGCGCCAGTCGGGTGCGCCCGACACCAGAAAGGCAATGCCGGTCTCGCATTCCCACCAGCTCTTGTGGGTATCCTTGAGGCCGCCGAGCCGCGTGATCAGAACCGGATTGGCGGGGTCGGCGACGTTCCAGATCTCATGTGCTTCGCCGCCGAAGGTGCGCAGCATATACACCGCGTTGCGATCGCCCTTCGGCAAGGCTTTGCCGTCGCAGATGCGCACCATCTGCGCGCCGCCGGCCTCGTATTTTCCTTCCTGCCCGGGAATGTGACGCAGGTATTTCGGCTGCGCGGGATCGGTGACATCCACGATCGAGGTGCCGTTCGGCTCGGCTTTTCCGGTCTGCGGATTGAGCGGCGCCGGGATATCGTCGGTTCCACCATGGTGCCCGATATAGGCGATCCAGCGGTCGCCCTGATGGTGGATCGTCGGCTGGTAGGCGCTGCGCGCCTGCAGATCGTTGGCGCCAACAAGCTTCATGTTGGACGCTTCCGGCGGCGCTCCAACCACTTGCTGCTGCGCCTGAGCGCCGGTGAAGCACGCGATAAAAGAAATCCCAAGATACGTCGCCAGTTTGACGTGACCGGTCATGTTTTTCCACCCAGGTTGTTGAAGCCAATCTGCGTTGGCTGGTTTGACGACAATATCATAGCGAAGCGCGCCCGGATTGCACTCGCTTGGTCGATTGCATTGGGCGAGTGTCTCGCTCTTTTGGGGAGGCAACCATGTCGCCGCATCATGTTCATGCCGGCCGCCGCCGCTCGATGCGCTCCGAATCGATCTAGTACCTGGAATCATAAATCGGTATTGCAGCCCATCCTTCGAGACGGCCACTTCATGGCCTCCTCAGGATGAGGTCTAACTTGTTGAAACACAACAACCTCATGCTGAGGAGCGAGCGACGCGAGCGTCTCGAAGCATGGGCAGCAAGCGACTCACCGATCTCTCATAGTCAGTACTAGCCCCCGTCAGCGGGCACGATTTCGGGGGTTGACCAATCAGTGCGATATGTGTAGTGTACTAGTTAATGCATACAGACCTACTCAAAACCCTTTGTCTCGAAAGCTCTGGCGTCCCTATTTACGTGCAGCTTCGAGAGCAAATCCTGCGGCAGCTTGGCGCCGGCGTGCTGTCAACCGGTGACCAGATGCCGACGATGCGCGAAGTGGCGGTCACTTTGAAAATCGACCTCAATACGGTTCGGCACGCTTACGACGAACTTGAGCGGATGGGCGCCATCACGCTGGTTCGAGGACGCGGCAGCTTCGTAGCTGAACCGCCTCCCGCCATGGGAGCGCGCGCGCAAAATATCAAGGCCGACAGCTTGGCAAAACAGGTTCTGGCCACAGCCGCCGCGATGGGCCTCGACCCTGCCGTCGTTGCTGACCGAATAAAGGCCCTCGCAAAGCAGAAGGAATAGTCGTCATGAACAACTATTTTAAAGCAAAAGGCGCCAACCAACCCGCCATCGTACTTGCAGTGGTGGTGCTGGCGTTCGCGGCCACAGTCGCGTGGTTCGCTTACGTCGCGAACTCACGCGGCGGCTATGTTCTCGCTGCCAGTCTGGCCATCGTCGCGTTCCTGATCCCTCGGGCCATCATGGTCGCGAATCAGTGGGAACGAGCGGTCGTTCTTCGGCTAGGCCAGCTATCCGCAATTCGTGGCCCCGGTCTGTTTGTCATCGTGCCGTTCATCGATGAGGTGGCTTCCTGGCTCGATCAACGCATCCAGACCACCGAAATCGACGCTGAAAAGGCGCTGAGCAAGGACACCGTACCGGTGAATATTGACGCGGTGATATTTTGGCAGATTCACGATCCTCAGCGCGCGGCCCTCGAGATTGCAGACTACCGGCAGGCTATCACCCAGGTCGCACAAACCTCGCTTCGCGAGATGGTCGGTTCGTCATTGCTCACGACGCTTTTATCCGAGCGTAAACAGGGCGACCAGCTGTTGCGCGAGGAAATCGGACGCAAGACCGCGGAATGGGGCGTGGCGGTGCTGTCGGTTGAAATCAGGGACATCGGTGTACCGCCGGCGTTACAGGATGCGATGAGCCGGCAGGCCCAGGCCGAGCGCGAGAAACTGGCGCGTGTCCTGCTCGGCCAAGCGGAACAGGAGATTGCGCAAAAATTTGTAGAGGCAGCCGACATCTATGCCCGTAGTCCGGCCGCACTACAGCTGCGTGCCATGAACATCATCTATGAAACCACCAAGGAGCGCGTGGCGACAATTCTTATTCCGTCTGCGATGGTCGACGCCATGAATCCCGCCGGCGCGATGGGTATCGTCGCCGCGGCGCGGCCGCTTCCGACGGCAAGCTAGCTCCGCTCTCGGTCAATGGCGTCATCCCGTCGCATGGCAGGAGTTCACGATGTCGCAGCAGAACTTTCAGATAACCAGCCGCCGCCGTTTGCTTAAATTCCTGGCTGCGAGCCCGTTATTCGCGCGCAGCGCCTTGGCGGAAGGGTTGCGGCAAGCGGATCCGGCGGACTGGGCGCCGCGTGACCTCGAAAAACTGATTGCCGATCCCACACAGGCGCTCGACGTTTTCGACTTCGAGCCGGTCATGAAGAAGAACGTTCCCCCGGCGCATTTCGGTTACATGGCCACCGGCGCCGATGACGAAATGACCTTGCGTGCCAACCGCGAAGGTTTCCGGAAGTTCGAATTGCGGCCGCGGCGGCTGGTCGATGTCAGCAAGATCGACATGAGCGCCGAGATTCTCGGTGCGAAATACGACAGCCCGATCGTGATTGCGCCGACCGGCAGCAACCGCGCCTTTCATCCCGACGCGGAAGTCGCCGTCGCCAAGGCCGCGAAATTGGGAAACCATCTGCAGATTCTATCCACGGTGGCAACCACATCGATCGAGGACGCCATCGCCGCGCGCGGCGCGCCACTGTGGTTTCAGCTCTACACGACCCAGCGCTGGGAAATTGCCGAAGGTCTGGTCAGGCGAGCGGAAGCCGCGGGCGCGCCGGCGATCGCGGTGACACTCGATGTGAGATCATCGGCGAAATGGGAGACTTTTGTCAGACTGCGACGCACCGACACCCGCGACTGCGGCAGCTGCCATGGCCTCAATGACTATCTGTCGCGCAAGCCGAATTTCACCGGCATCGATCTCGGCGGCATCAGCACCACGGTCGTCACCAACCTGACCTGGGACCTGATCAAGCGGCTGCGCGATACGGTCAAGGTCAAGCTCGTGCTCAAGGGCATTGTCGCCTTTGAGGACGCCAAGCTCGCCGCCGATGCCGGGATCGATGCGATCGTGGTCTCGAACCACGGTGGACGCGTCGAAGACGGCATCAGCGCGACCATCGACGTGCTGCCGGAAATCGTCGAGGCGGTCGGTGGCCGCATGCCAATCCTGGTCGACAGCGGCTTTCGCCGCGGCAGCGACATCGTCAAGGCGTTGGCACTGGGCGCGCAAGCGGTGTGCATCGGCCGGCCCTATCTGTGGGGACTCGGCGCCTTCGGACAGCCAGGAGTCGAGCGCGTACTCGCGATCGTGCGCGCCGAGACGCGCACCGCCATGCAGCAGCTTGGCGCGCCGTCGCTCAAACACCTCACGCCGGCGATGGTCCGGCGGGTCTGAGTTCCTATCCTCGAGGGGCGACAAGATGCTGCCGCTGCGCCGATGAAAACGCATCGGCCGCGAAAACACACCCTTGACATGCAACCATTTGGTTGCCTATTATCGCCGCCATGGATGAGGTCTTCAAAGCGCTGGCCGATGCTTCGAGGCGGTCGCTGCTGGACCGGCTTCACGCCAAGAACGGACAGACCCTGAACGATCTCTGCGACGGCCTCGCCATGACGCGGCAGGCCGTGACCAAGCACCTTGCGATTCTCGAGGCCGCCAACCTCGTCACCACGTTCAAGCATGGCCGCGAGAAGCTGCACTATCTCAACCCGGTGCCGATCCATCAGATCGGCGAGCGGTGGATCAAGAAATTCGAGCGCGGCAAGCTCACCGCGCTCAGCGAATTGAAACGGCAGTTGGAGAAACGCGATGAGTAAACCGGAATTCGTCTACACCACCTATATCGAGACCACCGCCGAGCAACTCTGGCATGCGCTGACCGACGGCGACTTCACCGAACGCTACTGGTTCGGCCATCGCGTCGCTTCCGACTGGAAGGTGGGATCGCCTTACAAATTCGCCAAACCAGGCGCGTGCACGGTCGAGGGCAAGATATTGATATCAGATCCCCCCAGACGACTCGCCTATAGCTGGGATCCCTGCTCCGCGGAGGCGAACCGTGAACGGACCTCGCGGGTCACGTTTGACCTGGAACCGCGCGGCAAGGTCATCAAGCTGACCGTCACGCACGACAACCTCGACGAGGGCGGCAAGACCTTGCGCGACATTTCCGGCGGCTGGCCGATGGTGATAGCGAGCCTGAAGAGTCTTTTGGAAACAGGACACGGGTTACCGGCTGATCTCCCCGCAAGTGCTGCCAAGGAGAAAGCCCATGCATAAACCTGAATTCGTCTACGTCAGCTATATCGAGACCACGCCGGAAAAACTGTGGGAGGCACTGACATCAAGTGAGTTCACAAAGCGCTACTGGTGGAACACCGAGGTAAAGTCCGACTGGAAGGTCGGCTCGCCGTTCGCGCTGGTCATGAACGGGACGACCACCGACGTCGGCGAAGTCCTCGAGGTCGACCGGCCCCGGCGGCTGTCCTACACCTTCCACCACATTCTGAACGAAGCGGCGAAGAAAGAGCGGCCATCGCGCGTCACCTTCGTGCTGGAGCCGTACGGCAAATTGACAAAACTGACGCTGACGCATGAAGACTTCGAGGATGGCAGCGTGATCCTCGACGGTATCTCCAAGGGATGGCCCGCCATCCTGTCCAGCCTCAAGAGCATGCTTGAATCGGGCACCGCGTTGGCGATTCCCCCTTCCTGTCTTGGCATCGAGGGAGTGTCATGAACATCGACAATTTCAAGCCGGCCATCGTCTACACCATCTACATCGGCTCGACGCCGGAGAAAGTCTGGCAGGCGCTGACGAGCGCCGAGTTCTCCAGGAAATATTTTTCCGGCTTCGCGGTGGAGGCCGAGTTGAAAGTCGGCGGCGCGTTCGTCGCCCGCGCGCCCGATGGTTCGGTCCACATCAGCGGCGAAGTGATCGAATGCGATCCGCCGAAAAAGCTCACCCTCACCTGGAACGTCAACTGGCCTGGGCTGGTGGAGAAGCTCGGCGTCACGCTCGGGACCTACGAGATCGAGCAGGCGGGAGATGCGGTCCGGCTCACGCTGACCCAGGCGCACGACCGGCCGATCGATGACGACATCCTCTCGGGCGGCCGTCAGGGCTGGCCCGCGATCCTCTCCAGCCTGAAGAGCCTGCTGGAGACCGGTGAACCTCTGGTGATAAAAATGGAGCCGCCGCAACGGATGCTGGCGGCGCTGAAGAAGATGGGGATCGCCACGCCGTAGGGGCTCGACATATTCGGTCGTCATACGCGGGCTTGACCCGCGTATCCATCGATCTTCACGAGAGTGTTTCGAAGAAGATGGATTGCCGGGTCATCTAGCGCGAAGACGCGCGGAGCCTGTCATCGGGCCGCGCTTTGCGCGGACCCGTTGGCGCTTTCGCCCGGCAATGACGACAGAACCTACCCCAGCGCTCTTAATTCGCGCCGCAGCACCTTGCCGGTCGCGGTCATCGGCAGGGTATCGGTGAATTGCACGTAGCGCGGATATTCGTGCGCGGCGAGCTGCACCTTGACGAACTCCTGGATCTCGCGCGCCAGCGCGTCACCGGGCGTAAAGCCGGGACGCAATACGATCCACGCCTTGATCGATTCGGTGCGGATCGGATCGGGAATTCCGACCACCGCCGACATCGCCACCGCCGGATGCTTCATCAGCGTGTGCTCGATTTCCGACGGCCCGACGCGATAACCGGCTGTCGTGATCACGTCATCCTCGCGGCTGACGTACCAGAAATAGCCGTCCTCATCCTGGATGCCGAGATCGCCGGTCAGCAGGAAATCCCCGACATATTTCTTGGCCGTGGCTTCCGGGTTGCGCCAATATTCGAGCATGGTGCAGGGGTTCGGCTGGCGCACGCCGATGATGCCGCGGCTTCCCCGCGGCAATTCCTCGGCCTTGTCGTTGACGATGCGCACGTCGAAACCGGGCGTGGCCTTGCCCATCGAGCCCGGCCGGATCGGAAACAGTTTGGAGTTGCTGCCGATCACGAGATTGCATTCGGTCTGGCCGAACACTTCATGGGCATCGATGCCGAAGGTCGCGCGCACCCAGCCCAGCAACTCGCCGCCGAGCGACTCTCCACCGGTGAAGATGCTGCGCAACTTGACGCCCGGATGTTTGACGTCCGCCTGCCGCATCAGCTTCAGCGCCGTCGGCGGCAGGAAGACATTGCGGATGCCGTAGTCGGCCATCATCTGCATCGCCGCCTGCGGCTCGAATTTGCGGGCGCGATGCCCGACGATCGGCACGGCATGATACCACGCGGCGAACAGCGCGTTGATGAGTCCGCCGATCCACGCCCAGTCGGCCGGCGTCCACATCAGATCGCCGGGCCTGGGCAGAAAGTCGTGACACATCTCGACATTCGGCAGGTGGCCGAGCACCACGCGATGCGCGTGCAGCGCGCCCTTCGGATTTCCGGTGGTGCCCGAGGTGTAGATGATCAGGGCCGGATCATCGGCTGAGGTATCGAGGGTCGCGAACGCCGCCGGCGCCGCCTTCAGCCGCGACCAGAACGGCTTGGTGCCGGGCTGAACGCCCTCGCCGATGAGGTAGATGTTTTGAAGATCCGGAAGCCGATCGCGGATTTTCGCAAGCTTCTCCCACCCGGTCGCGTCGGTGACGATGGCCTTGGCGCCGGAATTCGACAGCCGGAATTCCAGCGCATCCTCGCCGAACAGGGCGAACAGCGGTATCGACACCAGGCCGGCGCGGAACGCCGCCATATGGGCAATCGGCAGTTCCAGCGACTGCGACAGAAACACCGCGACCCGGTCGCCGCGCGCAAGACCGTCGGCTTTCAGCACATTGGCGAAGCGGCGGGAGAAGTCGCTGATGTCGTCGAACGAATACCGCGTCGCGCCGCCGTCCTCGTCGACATAGATCAGCGCGAGACGGTTGGTGCCATCGGCATGGCGGTCGCAGCACGCGGTCGCGATGTTGAACCGCGCCGGGATGTCCCAGCGGAAGCCGCGGTAGAGGTCGTCGTAGTTAGAGGCTTCGGTGAGCATGAGAGACGGCCTTCGAATTTTTCACAACCCGCGAACATCCGAAACGTCGTCCCCGCCTAGTGCGCAATTGCGCACGGGGGGCGGGGACCCATAACCACCGAGGTTATTGTGGGCCGGGGCGTTTCAACGTTCCGAACCAAATCGCGAGGCCGCGGAGTATGGGTCCCGGCTTTCGCCGGGACGACATCCAGTTTGAGAAGGTGCGATCACCCCGCCAGCGCCGCCTTCACCATGCCGCTGGCCTTGCCGAAATCCATTTGCCCGGCGTATTTCGCCTTCAGCGCCGCGATCACCTTGCCCATGTCCTTCATCCCGGCGGCATTGGTCTCAGCGATCGCGGCCGCGATTGCCGCCTTGACGTCGTCTTCCGACATCTGCTTCGGCAGGTAGGCGGAGATGATCGCGATCTCCTCGCGCTCCTGATTGGCCAATTCGGCGCGGCCGCCCTTGTCGTACAGCTCGACGGATTCCTGGCGCTGTTTTATCATTTTCTGGAACACGCCGAGCAGGTCGCCATCGCTGAGCGGCGGCTTGCCCTGCCCGCGTGCTTCGATGTCGGCGTTCTTGATGGTCGAATTGACCATGCGCAGCGTGGAAAGCTTGCGCTCGTCCTTGGCCCGCATCGCGTCCTTGACGGCGTTATTGATGTCGTCGCGCAGCATCGTCCTGTCCTCTCGCGGCCCATGACGCCGCATGCCTCGAAGCCCCTGATCTAGGCCGTTCGCGCCCATCAGACAACTCGGTTCCACCGCCATCGACCATGAGAGACGCGCCCGCGGCGCCCCTCCGCATGAGGCTGGCCCAAAATATGCGTTTTTTGCATGTGAATCCGCGGCTTCCGGCTTTGACGGCGCTGAATGCGACGTCTATGTAATGCGCTCATGACCACAACAGATAATGCCTCAGCCTGGCCGGACCACAAACCGACCGCGCTGCTCGTGCTTGCCGATGGCACCGTGCTGGAAGGCTTCGGCCTCGGCGCGGAAGGCCAGGCGGTCGGCGAAGTCTGCTTCAACACCGCGATGACCGGTTATGAGGAGATTCTCACCGATCCCTCCTATGCCGGGCAGCTCATCACCTTCACCTTTCCGCACATCGGCAATGTCGGCACCAACGATGAAGACATCGAGACGGTGAACATGGCGGCAACGCCGGGCGCGCGCGGCGTGATCCTGCGCGCCGCCATTACCGATCCGTCGAACTACCGCGCCTCGCGCCATCTCGATCAGTGGCTGAAGGCCCGCGGCATCATCGGCCTCTCCGGGATCGATACCCGCGCGCTGACCGCGCTGATCCGCAGCAAGGGCATGCCGAACGCCGTGATCGCGCACGCGCAGGACGGCCAGTTCGACCTGCATGGATTGAAGGAAGAAGCCCGCGAATGGCCCGGCCTCGAGGGCATGGACCTGGTGCCGCAGGTGACTTCCGGCCAGCGCTTCACCTGGGACGAAACGCCGTGGGCGTGGGAGAAAGGCTTTGGCCGGCAGACCGAGCCGGAGTTCAACGTCGTCGCCATCGACTACGGCATCAAGCGCAACATCCTGCGGCTGCTCGCAGGCGAAGGCTGCAGGATCACGGTGGTGCCGGCGACCACATCGGCCGAAGACATCCTGGCGATGAAGCCCGATGGCGTGTTTCTCTCCAACGGCCCCGGCGATCCCGCCGAGACCGGCAAATACGCCGTGCCGGTGATTCAGAAGGTGATCGCGTCGGGCACGCCGACCTTCGGCATTTGCCTGGGCCATCAGATGCTGGGCCTGGCGGTCGGCGCCAAAACCACCAAGATGCATCAGGGCCATCACGGCGCCAATCATCCGGTCAGGGACGAGACCACCGGCAAGGTGGAAATCACCTCGATGAACCACGGTTTCGCGGTGGACCAGGCGACCTTGCCCAAAGGCGCGACCCAGACCCACGTCTCGCTGTTCGACGGCTCCAATTGCGGCATCTCGCTCAACGGCAGGCCGGTATTCTCGGTGCAGTATCACCCGGAAGCCTCCCCCGGCCCGCGCGACTCGCATTATCTGTTCAAGCGCTTCGCCGATCTGATGCGGGCGAACAAGAACGGGTAAGTATCGATCCGGCGTGCCCCGGATGCTGCGCAGCGCGCCGCGCTTATGCGGCGTGGTGCGCTGCTGATCCGGGGCCATCTATCGTCCGGCACGCGCATGTGGATCCCGGCTCTGCGGCACACCGCCGAAGAGGCGCTGCGCCGCGTCCGGGACACGATACCAATGTTGCGGCCAATGCAGCCACTTAGTATGATGGTCATCATCATAACCAGATTCCGCAGGACACGCCCCATGGACGACCGAACTACCGCCACAATCGAATACGGCGTGACGCCGACAGAAGTCATGGCCTCGATGTCGGGCATCGATTTCGTCCGCGCCATCTTCGACGGCAAATTGCCGGCGCCGCCGGTCATGCAGACCATCGAACCCTTCGATTCCACCGCCGAGCCGGGCGTCGTCGTGATGTACAGCATTCCCGGCTTTCGGCACTACAATCCGATCGGATCGGTGCATGGCGGCTACGCCGCGACGTTGCTTGATTCCGCGATGGGGCTCGCGGTCCACAGCACGCTGCCGGCGGGTATCGGTTACACCACGCTCGAATTCAAGATCTCTTTCATCCGCGGCATGACTAAGGATAGCGGCGCGGTGCGCACCGAAGGCCGCACGTTGAATGTCGGCCGCCGCGCTGCCACCGCCGAGGCGCGCATGACCGATTCCAAGGGCCGCCTGCTCGCCCACGCCACCACGACCTGCCTGGTTTTCGAGATTCCGAAGGGAACGTGAACCGCTGACATCGGTTTGATATCGTAGGGTGGGCTTGGCGAAGCGAGCCCACCATATCGCGCGTGTTAACATCCCAGTTGATGGGCACGACGCGAAGAGCGTCTTTGCCCACCCTGCGATCCTGGGAGAATTTCCATGTCGATTGTCAGCGATGATGTCGAACCGCTCAGCTTCGTGTTCGAGGACGACGGCCTGGTCCCGAACAACCCGATGCCGTTCCTGGTCTATAAGGGTGCCATCGACGTCGACAACGAACACCCCGAGAAAACCATCGAGGGACTGTTCGGCGCCAACGCCTGGGGCGAGATGTGGCGCAACGGCGTCTACGATTATCTGCATTACCATGCCACCGTTCATGAGGCGCTCGGCGTTGCCCGCGGCCATGCGCGGGTGCGGTTCGGCGGCGACGGTGGCAAGGAGATCGAGATTTCGGCCGGCGACGTCGCCATCCTGCCCGCGGGCACCGGGCATCAATGCCTGTCCGCGAGCCGGGATTTCTGCGTGATCGGGGCCTATCCGCCCGGACCCCAAATGCATGTCACGCTGCCGACGCCCGAAAATCACGCCAAGGCGGTGAAAACGATTCCGGCGGTGAAGCTACCGAAAACCGACCCCGTGATGGGAACGGACGGGCCGCTGGTCAGGCTATGGAAGCAGCCGATTTAGTGATTCGACAGATCGAGCCGCCAAGAGCCGAACTCGTAATTCTCAGCCGACGAACAGCTAAAGGTACGCCGTATAAGAACTGATCCACACCAGGATGGACGCGAGAAGACCGATGACGCCCGCATTGTCGGCAAATGCGGTGGCGCTGCCGGACATTCCCAAGCGAAGTGATTCACGGCTCATTTCGTCAGGTATCGATATCTCCGCCGGAAAGACCGTCGCTCCGCCGAGCGCATTGGTACGCGCCAGCGTTCCCGACACGGCGACCTGTCCTTGACCGACGCCCTTGGGAATCGCAGTAATCCTTGCGTGATAGATGCGGCCGGGAGCGTTATCGAAAACGATATCGACGGCCGTGCCCTCCTTGATGGTTTGAAAGCCATTCTGCGAAAACATTCCAACCAGCGTGATCTCCTTCTCGACGATGAACGACATCGCCGAGTGCAACTGCAAGGCCCGATCGCCGACGGTCAATGCGACGACGGTGACATAGCCGTCGGCGGGCGCGCGAACTGCGGTCTGCGACAATTCCCAGTTGGCGTTATCCAGTTGCGGCTGAAGCTGCGCGACCGTGGTGTTGATGCCGCCGATCTCGGAATCCAACGCCAGTTTGGCGCTCTGCTGCGCCGCCTTGGCCGCGCCAAGCTGCGCCGACACGGTTTCGTACTGAACCTGCTTGTCCTGCGCTTGAAATTGCGTGTTGGCATCTTCCGATGCAAGCGTCTGGATGTCGGCGAGACGCTTTTTGTTATAGGCGGCCTGCGTGGTAAGCCCCTCAACATTCGCCGTTGCCTGTTCGTAATTCGATTTCAGGATCTCGACCTGCTGCTTTGCCGCGGCTAGCGAGGCCTGCAACTGCGAGACCTTGTATTGAAACGGCGCCGGTTCGATTTGAAACAACACATCATTGGCCTTCACCGGCACGTTCGGCTTGACCGGGATTGCGACAATTTGTCCGGTCACGTTCGGCGTCACTTCCACCACCCGACCGGTCACCGTAACGCGCCCCGACGGCGTGAGATAATTAAAAAGTGCGAGAAATGTCGCGAGGATAAACACGCCAACAAGTACCGAGACCGTCCCGGACAACCAGCCCCATCGCACCAGTTTGAATCTTGAAAACACGACCCACAACGCCACGATGTAAAGGCATAGGATAATAACCATGGCTGGCCCTCATTATCCGTTTGTGCTAAAGTTACCTTCGTAGAGGGCTCGCATTGACGGGCGGCGAGGCCCTTTAAGCGACGTCAGTCGCGGTCAGCCTTATAGCATCTACTTTTTTATCGACGTTATTCGATTCTGCAGACGCCATGCGGCGTTTTATGCAGCTGGCGTTGCACGTTCTCTTGCAAGCAATACGCGACCTCTCGCGCCGGAGCGAAAATGCTCAAGGTCGTTCTGGCGATTTTGCAGAAGGAACGGATGTCATGCGTGTGACAAGATTGAATCTGAGTTTCCGGAATATTCGTAGCCACGTCGTGCTGATTTGTTGTGACGCTGCCGGCCAAGGCACGGTCAATATCGCTCGCGGAAGCGCAGCAGATCGCGACCGAGGCCTACATCCACGGCTACTCGCCGATTACGGCTCCTGTGACGCTGGTCCAGAGACCAGCAACGTCCCGGAGGCCGAGGGGCCTGCGCACTCCGCTGAACCAGTTCGTGAACGTGCCGCGCTACGTCGGCGCGCCATCCCGAGCCCGTTGACACATCCGCCAGTCACGTTGGGTTCGGCTGCATCAAACGAGAGGAGAAGCCTCATGATCATTGAACAAAACAGATGTCGATCGAAACAAGGATGGCTGTTGGCCACCGGTCTTGCGAGCCTGCTCATCACTTTGCCAACCCTTCTCGCGGCCCAGCAAATCACGGGCACGCCAGGTACGCCCAGCGCCACGATGACGCTTGATGGCAAGCAGCTTCCGCCTGAGCCTCCAAAGTTCGGCGGCGTGATCAAGGAAGATGCGAAGGACTCCAAACCCTATTGGCCACCCTCCGTGGTGCCGCCAAAAAGCGCACCAAACGTGCTGCTGATCATGACCGACGATCAGGGTTATGGCGTGTCCGGCACTTTCGGTGGTGTCATTCCGACCCCTGCGATGGATCGCGTCGCCAATGCTGGCCTGCGCTATACGCAGTTTCACTCGACGGCGCTTTGCTCACCGACGCGGGCGGCACTGATCACCGGCCGCAACCATCATTCGGTCGGGTTCGGCGTGATCGGTGAGCTGTCCACCGGCTATCCCGGCTACGATTCCGTCATTGGCCAGGAGAGTGCGACGATCGGGACGATCCTGCGGGACAACGGATTTGCCACCTCGTGGTTCGGCAAGAACCATAATACGCCGACCTATTTGTACAGCTCGGCCGGTCCTTTCGACCAATGGCCGGTCGGAATGGGATTTCAATACTTCTACGGATTCATGGGCGGCGAGACCGACCAATGGACACCCTATCTTTATCGCAACACGAGCGCGGTATTTCCGTGGGTCGGCAAGACCGGTTACAACCTCACCACCGACATGGCGGACGATGCCATCAACTACATGAACAGCCTGAACGCGGCTGCCCCCGAGAAACCGTTCTTCGTCTATTACGTGCCCGGCGGCACCCATTCGCCGCATCAGCCGAAGAAAGAATGGATCGACAAGTTCAAGGGCAAGTTCGACATGGGCTGGGAGAAACTGCGCGAGCAGATTTTTGCCTACCAGAAGCGGCTCGGGGTGATCCCCGCCAACACCCAACTCACGGCCTGGCCCGATACGCTGCCGAAGTGGGACTCGCTCTCATTGATACAAAAGAAGCTATATGCGCGCGAAGCCGAGGTGTTTGCCGGCTACGCGGCCTATACCGACAATGAGATTGGCCGCGTCATCCAGGCAGTCGAGGACATGGGCAAACTCGACAACACGCTGATCATCTATATCAGCGGCGACAACGGCACCAGCGCCGAAGGCACGCTTGAGGGCACCCCGAACCAGATGACCGCCTACAACGGCGTTCTGAAACTGCCTGAAGCCGAGCTGATGCTCCACTACGAGGATTGGGGCTCCGACAAAACCTACCCGCATATGTCGGTGGCGTGGTCGTGGGCCTTCGATACCCCGTTCAAATGGACCAAGCAGGTGGCCTCGCATTTCGGCGGGACCCGGCAAGGCATGGTCATGTCGTGGCCCGGCCACATCAAGGACACCGGTGGCATCCGCACCCAATTCCATCACATGATCGACATCGTGCCGACGATCCTTGAGGCCACGGGCATCCCCGCTCCCGCCACGGTCAATGGCATCGCGCAAAAGCCCATCGAGGGCGTCAGCATGGCCTATACGTTCGACCAGGCCAACGCCAACGCACCGTCAAAGCGCGACACGCAGTATTTCGAGATGTTCGCCAACCGCGGCATCTACAACAATGGTTGGTATGCGTGCACGACGCCGCCCGCAGCACCCTGGCTTATGGGCACGGCAAAGATGCCTGAGGTCAGCGAATACAAGTGGGAACTCTACAACATCGCCGACGACTACTCGCAATCCAATGACCTCGCCGCCAAGAATCCCGACAAGCTGCGAGAGCTACAGGCGTTGTTCCTGTCGGAGGCGGCAAAATACCAGGTCTTGCCGCTGGATAATTCCGTCCTGCCGCGTTTGACCACGGCGCGGCCGAGCGCGACAGCAGGGCGAACTGAATTCACTTACAAGGGAATCAATCCCGGCATCCCCGACGCCAACGCACCCAGCATCTTGAACAAGGACTACAAGATCACCGCCGAGATAACCGTCCCGCAGGGCGGCGCAGAGGGCATGATCGTGACCATCGGCGGCCGCTTCAGCGGCTATGGCCTCTATCTGCTCAAAGGCAAGCCGGTGTTTGTCTACAACATGCTGGATTTGAAACGCTACCGCTGGGAAGCGGGCGTGGGCGCACGGGACTGGTTGGGCTCTGCGCTCAAGCCGGGCAAGCACACCATCGTGTTCGACTTCAAATATGACGGCCCCGGCTTTGCCAAGGGCGGCACCGGCGTGCTGTCGGTGGATGGCAAGGAGGTTTCCCGCCAGTCGATGCCGCACTCGATTGGGTTCCTGATGGCCATCGACGAGACCTTCGACGTCGGCGTCGATACCCGCACGGGAGTGGATGACAGCTACAAGCTGCCGTTCCAGTTCACCGGCAAGATCGACAAGTTGACGTTCAAGCTTGGACCAACGCAGCTCTCGAGCGACGAGCAGCGGATCATCCAACACGCCCGCGCCAAAGCGAGCGACTAGTCCGATATTCGTTGACCTGCGGGCATCAAGGGATGCCCGCAGGTTTGAAGCAAGCACATTGAACGGAGCCACGCGAAAGCAGAGATCCTGAAATCAATGGGAGCGACGATATGAAACGGTCTATCAGATTCCTGGCCGCAACCCTCATCTGCGCGACACCTGTGCTGCCTCGCATGGCCGCCGCTCAAGCACCTGCAATACCGTCAATCCTTGTCACGCCCGACGCCGTCGACACACGTATCGGCAAGCTCGAGTTCAAGGACGGCGCGCCGAGTGTGGAAACCGCCGCCAAGGTTTACGACACGCTGGATTTCACCCGCGGCCTTGATGCGTTCCTCAACAGTTACGGTGGCGCATCCGCGTATGCGATCCGCCAAGGCCTTATCAGCATCGGCGCCGAGGACAATACAGTCACCATTTATCCCGAACTGATGGATTCGAAGTCGCTGTTCCTCACAGCCAACGCCGACACCGTTTATTACTTCAGCATAGTGGACCTGACGAAAGGTCCAATGGTGGTCGAACAGCCGCCGAAGGGACTTGGTACCATCAACGACATGTGGTTTGGGTGGATCATCGACATTGGTTTTCCCGGTCCCGACCGGGGGGAAGGCGGAAAATACCTGCTCCTGCCACCCGGCTATGACGGGCCGGTGCCGGAGGGTGGTTTTTACGTAGCGCGGTCGAAGACGACGCGCGTCATCTATGCCGCGCGCGCTTTCCTCACAGACAACGATCCAAAGCCGGCCGTCGAGAACATCAAGAAGACGATCAAGATTTATCCGTACACACCGGGCGGCTTAGGAACAAGCATTGCAACAGCGCTCGAAGGCAAGGTCAGGCTCGAGGTCAACCCACCTGTTCCCGCGACCAAGTTCGTCGAGGTGAGCGGAAAATCGTACAATACGATTCCCCCAAGCGACTTCTCTTTCTTTGAGATGATCAACGCAAACGTACAGCAGGAGCCAGCCGATTCCTACGATCCAGAGCTTGCAGGACAATTGGCGGCGATCGGCATCGTCAAGGGTAAGCCGTTCAACCCTGACGCCCGGATGCGGAAGATTCTCACCGATGCCGCCGCAGTGGGCAATGCTGCCGGACGTTCGCTGAACTGGCGCTTCAGTGGGGCTCATCCTGATTGGGCGTACTACCCCGGCTCCATGTGGGGCAACATGTTGTGGCAGGGTGGTGCGAATTTCGAAACACCCCCGCCGATGATTACCAAAGAGGGCTTCTTCAAACCGTTGCCGGCGACCGGAGCGCGAACCCTCGACTCGCGGACCGCGTTTTACTACGCCTACACCCTCGACTCCCCGGGCATGATCATGCGTATTCCCCGCGTCGGCTCGCAATATCTCATGGGCTTTCTGGACGCGGACAAGAATGGTTTCGACGGCAGCAAAACGTACAAGGTAACGCTGCCGAAAGGCATTCCCGCGGCTGCGTTCTGGTCGTTCACGCTCTACGACAACCAGACGCGCTCGATGCTCGACACGCCGCAACGTTATCCACGCGCCGGTAGTCAGAGCTATCCGTCGCCCGCCGCCGAAGCGGACGCGGACGGTTCCACGACGATCTACTTCGGCCCGACCCAGCCGGCGGGCGTGAAGCGCGGCAACTGGATTCAGACCGATCCGAAAAAGGGCTGGTTCACGCTGCTTCGCCTCTACAGCCCGCTCGAACCCTTCTTCACCAAAGAATGGCGGCCGAGCGAGATCGCATTGGCGCAGTGAGAAAAGCCGTTCCCGTTCTTCCCGTTCCGCCATGAGGAGATACCAAAATGCTGACAAAACGCGACTTCCTTCACTCGACTGCGCTTGCTGCAGTCACCGTCGCAATGACGAGCATTCCATCGAGCGCGCAAACCAAGGCCGAATGGCCTGACATCATCGAGGCCAAGGCCATCGCCGAGGAGGGCTTCATCTACGGCCTTCCGATCGTGATGAACTACGCCGTGATGTACGAGTATTCCGTCGACAAGAACTCGGGGCAGTACAAGGCGCCGTTCAATCATATCAAAAACGAGGCGCGCGTCTTTACCCCCAAGGACACATCTATCGTTACCCCCAACAGCGACACACCCTATTCCTTCCTCTGGATGGATTTGCGCGCGGAGCCGATCGTGTTGTCCGTTCCGGCCGTGGAGAAGGCGCGCTACTACGCGGTGCAACTCGAAGACGGCAATACCTACAATTACGGCTACATCGGCAGCCGCGCTACCGGCACCGAGGCGGGCGACTACATGGTCGTCGGCCCCGGCTGGAATGGGGCAACGCCGCCTGGCATCAAGAAGGTATTTCGATCCACGACACAGTTTTCCGTGGCGGGCTTTCGCACCCAGCTATTCGGCCCGGACGATATGCCGAATGTGGAAAAGGTCCAGGCGGGCTATAGGGCGCAGCCACTCTCGGTGTATTTGAAGCAGCCGACGACGACTGCGGCGGCCGCAGTGGACTTCCCCAAGATCGACAAGGAAATGGTCAAGACCAACTTCTTCGAATATCTCGATTTTGCGCTGCAGTTCGCGCCACCCGCGCCGGAAGAGAAAGAAATTCGCGCCAAGCTCGCGCGCATTGGTGTCGGTGCCGGCAAAACTTTTGATTTCAAGGATCTCCCGATTGCCCACAAGCTTGAAATCGGCCTCGGCATGAAGGATGGCGAAGCCAAGATCGAGAAATTCCTTTCCGACCAGCAAAAAATCATCAACGGATGGAAAGTCGGCTCATTCTTCGGCAATCGCGAGTTTTTCAACGGCAACTGGCTGCTCCGGGCCGCCGGAGCGAAGGCCGGAATCTACGGCAACGACACCGTGGAAGCGACCTATCCAATGACAAAGACTCTCGCGAATGGCGAACCGCTCGACGGCAGCAAGAACAATTACACGCTGACATTCCCCGCCGGCCAGTTGCCGCCAGTGGACGCTTTCTGGTCGGTAACGATGTACGACGGCAAGACGCAATTGCTGATCGAGAATCCGATCAACCGGTACCTGGTCAATTCGCCGATGGTGCCGAACATGAAGAAGAATGCCGACGGTTCGTTGACGCTATACATCCAGAACAAATCACCGGGCGCAGACAGGGAATCCAATTGGCTTCCCGCTCCGAAGGGGGACATTTATCTCGTCATGCGGCTCTACTGGCCGAAGACCGAGGCCCCGTCGATCCTGCCTCCGGGTGAAGGCACATGGAAGCCGCCGGCGATCGAGTTGGCGGTGTAGCGTTCACGCCAGCCGCCCCTGCTGAACCTAGGTCCAGTTTGATCATTATGCCTGACGTGGCCGACGCGCTCGTCCAACGCAGCGTCAGATACCTGGAGTCAGTCAGCTCAACCGACAGGACATCAAACCAGATCGGGGGTCAGCGAGACCATTGACCGAGCTGGAGGCATGTCAGCAGACTGACGTAACTTGGTGTGCCGCCAATGCTCTCTTGCGAGGCGCAACTTGCCCGGCTTGGCGCGGGGAATTTTGACCACTGGCTTGCGAGCTGCTGCCGCGCTTTGCGTTCATCACTGACGCAGCTCTTTGTCGGCTGATCGACGGAGAGGCCGGCGGTGGCGGCAACGTCAAGCTTGCAGCTCCGGGCGATATCGAACTTCGGTACTCTGTCGGCCACCGGCATGACAAGCTGCGAACCCAACACGATCATCGAGATTGAGATAGGCATTTCCGGCCTCCTCCTGATCTGGCTCGCCAGTATCGTAGCGCAAGCTTCCCGGGCCGCCAGCACTATTTAGACGCTGCAGCACCTATCCATGCGAGACCGGATCGCTCGACGGACCCGGCGCTCTATTCCCTTCTCCCCTGGTGGGAGAAGGTGCCTTCGAGAGGCGCGGCCCCGCCGGTCAATGCTTTCTGGTCGATCACCCTTTACGATCAGGAAGGATTCCAGGTCGGTAACGCCCTGAACCGCTTGGCGGTCAGCAACTGGATGCCGTTCAAGAACAATGCTGACGGTTCGCTCGACCTTTACTTCCAGAACGAGAGTCCGGGCAAGGACAAGGAAGCCAACCATGCGCCTGTGCGCTCCGAAGTCGGAAGCGCTGACCGGAAAATGGAATCCCGCGCCAGTCGTGAGGACGCCGGAAACGGTGGGCCCGGTGGTTCAGTAAACTTGAATGGACGCCCGCGCTTCGGCGCCGGCGGCCGGCCTATCGCCGTCGCGATTCTTCCTCCCGTGGGGAGCAGCCGGCGAGGAGAAGGCGGCTTCAGCCAAGGTGCTTGAACGGCGCGTTGGCCGACCTTGAAATTAGCCATTCGGCCAATTGAGCTGCCACGAGACGCCGAACTTGTCTGACAGCCAGCCGAATTTCCGGCTGAACGGATACTTGCCCAGCGGGATGAAGATCTGGCCGCCCTCCGACAGCCTGGCAAACAATTCGTCGATTTCGGCTTCATCGGCACAATCGACGAACAGCGACATCGCAGGCGTGAATGTGAAGCCACGCTTTGCCGGACTGTCGAGGCACATGAAGGTCTGGCCGTTGACCGTAAAGCTCGCCTGCATCACCGATCCCTCGGCACCTGCTCCGCCCGGCCCGCAGCGACGGATATTCGTGACGGCGGCATCGCGAAACAACGAAACGTAGAAGGTCATCGCTTCTTCGCAACGCCCGTCGAACATCAGGAAGGTTTTGATTTTCTGAGTCATGGCATTTGCCCAAAACGTAGCTCGGAGTGCAGGTGGGCAAAGGCGCGGTTGGCGCCGTGCCCGCCATCTTCGTCGCCAAATAAAATGATGGGCACGCTTCGCTTTGCCCACCATAAGCGGCCTTCAAGTCGAGAGACTTTACCCCTCACCCGACCGCGATGCTTCGCATCCATCGCCGACGCAAAGCATCGGCGTTCTTTTTTAAAGGACGGCGGCCGTGGCCGCCAATGCACCCTCTCCCACAAGGGGAGAGGGAAAGAAGACGAAGGTGACCGCCTACGCCTCGTTGCTGCCTTCCTGGCGGCTGGCTTCGAACAGGAACCAGGTGCGGCGCTCGGTCTCGTCGATGAAGACTTCGAGTAGGCTCGCGGTGCCGGAATCCTCATGATCGTCGCAAAGCTTGTGGGCCTTGCGCATCGCGGCCGCCACGTGCTTGTTGTCTTCCATCAACTCACGAAGCATTTCGCGCGGCGTCACGTAGCTCTCATCGTTGTCCTTGATGGTCTGCAGTTTTCCGATCTGCCCGATCGAGCGCACCGTGGTGCCGCCGATCTTGCGAACGCGCTCGGCGAGCTGATCGGTAGTCGCGAAAATCGCGTCGGATTGCTCGTCGAGCATCAGATGATAGTCGCGGAAATGCCGGCCGCTGACGTGCCAATGAAAATTCTTGGTCTTCACATAGAGCGCGAAGGCGTCAGCCAGCAGCGTGTTGAGCGACGCCGAAATCTTGTCTACCGCGGCCTGCGGCAGATCGGTCGGCGTATCGAGGTCGGGAGAGACTTTGTCGGACTTGGCTTTGCTCACGATGAACCTTCCTGTTAGGAAACCCTGACATTGACGGCGTGGACACCGGCCGCCGGACCGTCTAACGCGTCATGTACGTACCGGGTTCCCTGCCCGGAACCCCTGTTTTTGCCGGACACCTCAGCGATGGACGACTGGATCGACTATTACGATTCCACCCATACGATCTACGCGAGCAAGCTGCATCGCGACCTGCATTTCCAGATCATCGCCAAGGATATAACCAGCTACATCACCTCGCCGAACGCCGTGGTGCTGGATTATGCCTGCGGCGAAGCGCTGTCGGCAGCCAGGGTGGCGGAGGCCTGCAGCAAGCTGTTTTTGGCGGAGCCAGCACCGGGCGTGCGCGGCCGGCTGATCGCGCGTTTTGCTCCGAACATGAAAATCAGGGTGCGATCGCTGGATGACGTGCGGAAGATGGAGGAAAGCTCGATCGATCTCGCCGTCATGAATTCTGTCGCCCAATACATGACGCCGGGCGAACTGGATTCCGCATTCGCGGTAATCCGGCGGCTTTTGAAACCCAGCGGCCGGCTGGTTTTGGGGGATATCCTGCGTCCCGAGGTCGGCATGGCCAGGGACGTGATCGCCCTGTTGCACTTCGCGCAGGCTAAGGGCTTTCTGAAGGACGCCCTGAAGGGGCTGATCAGCACCGCACTGTCGGACTACCGGCAACTGCGCTCGCGCGTCGGCCTGCAGCGCTACAGCGAAGCCGAGATGATGGCGAAGCTCGCCGCCGCCGGATTTGTGGCCTCCCGGGCCAAGTACAATATCGGGCATAATCCATGGCGCATGACCTTCGTGGCGCGACACGCCTTTGACAACATTCAGTCACTGATACACACAGGCGATTGATTAACGTTAATCCGCGCTAGGCGTGGCTCACCGCGGCGTGATCGGCGATGATCGGCGCGGCCCGGTGGCGGAAGCGTCGACGCGGGAGCAGTGCATCGCTCTTTATCCTGGTTCAAATCCAGGCCGGGCCTCCAGCCTTCGCTGCTTGCGCAGCTTCGGCTCGGCAAGCCAGCCCCCCGACGAAGGCTTTCGGCTGGCAAGCCAGCCCAGACGAGCCTTGCCACGCCGTAGTTCGAACAGCGAAGGCGGCAAATTGCCGGTTGATGGGCCCCCAGGGCCCTTTCGCGGTTGCGGAATCTGGTCTAAAGACCACCCGCGCGCGAGGGTAGCCTAGCGCTGTTTTTTCAGGGGACGCGCGGTATGCGCGCCCTTTTTTTGTGCCCGATTTCCTGTCCGTGAGACTTGATGCCCAAAAGAACCGACATCTCCACCATCCTGATCATCGGCGCCGGTCCCATCGTGATCGGGCAGGCCTGCGAATTCGACTATTCGGGCACCCAGGCGGTCAAGACGCTGAAGGAGGAAGGCTACCGGATCGTCCTGGTCAATTCCAATCCGGCAACGATCATGACCGATCCGGAATTGGCGGATGCGACCTATATCGAGCCGATCACGCCTGAAATCGTCGCCAAGATCATCGAAAAGGAGCGTTACGTCATTCCCGGCGGCTTCGCGCTGCTGCCGACCATGGGCGGCCAGACCGCGCTGAACTGCGCGCTGAGCTTACGCAAGCAGGGAACGCTGGCAAAATTCGACATCGAAATGATCGGCGCTACCGCCGATGCCATCGACAAGGCGGAGGATCGCGGCCGCTTCCGCGAAGCCATGACCCGGATCGGCCTGGAGACGCCGCGCTCGATCCAGACCAAGAACCTGCCCGACGCGCTGCGCGCGCTCGACAGTATCGGCCTGCCCGCCATCATCCGGCCGTCCTTCACCATGGGCGGCACCGGCGGCGGCATCGCCTACACCAAACATGAATTCATCGAGATCGTCGAGCGCGGCATCGACGCCTCCCCCACCGACGAGGTCCTGATCGAGGAATCCGTGCTGGGGTGGAAAGAGTTCGAGATGGAGGTGGTGCGCGACAAGAAAGACAATTGCATCATCATCTGCTCGATCGAGAACCTCGATCCGATGGGCGTGCATACCGGCGATTCCATCACCGTGGCGCCGGCGCTGACGCTGACCGACAAGGAATACCAGATCATGCGCGACGCCTCGCTGGCGGTGCTGCGCGAGATCGGGGTGGAGACCGGCGGCTCCAACGTGCAGTTCGGCGTCAATCCGGCCGACGGGCGCATGGTCGTGATCGAGATGAACCCGCGGGTGTCGCGCTCTTCGGCACTCGCCTCAAAGGCTACCGGCTTTCCAATTGCAAAAGTCGCCGCCAAGCTCGCGGTCGGCTACACGCTCGACGAGATCGCCAACGACATCACCGGCGGTGCGACGCCGGCGTCATTCGAGCCGACCATCGATTATGTCGTCACCAAAATCCCGCGCTTTGCGTTCGAGAAGTTTCCCGGCGCCTCGACCACGCTGACCACCTCGATGAAGTCGGTCGGCGAAGTGATGGCGATCGGCCGCACCTTCCAGGAGAGCCTGCAGAAAGCATTGCGCGGTCTCGAAACCGGGCTCACCGGCCTCGACGAAATCGAGATCGAAGGCCTCGGCCGCAGCGACGACAAGAATGCCATCCGCGCGGCACTGGGCACGCCGACGCCGGATCGTCTGTTGCAGGTCGCGCAGGCGATGCGGCTCGGCTGGAGCAATGACGAGATCTTCACCTCCTGCAAGATCGACCCGTGGTTTCTGGCGGAAATCCGCGGCATCGTCGAGATGGAGAGCAAGATCAAGAAATGCGGCCTGCCCGCGAACGCGTTCGGCATGCGGTCGCTGAAGGCCATGGGCTTTTCCGATGCGCGGCTTGCGGTGCTGACAAAGACCATCGAGGCCGAAGTGAAGGCAAAGCGCCACGCGCTCGGGGTGCGCCCGGTGTTCAAGCGCATCGATACCTGTGCGGCCGAGTTCGCCTCGCCTACCGCTTACATGTATTCGACCTATGAATCGCCATTCGCAGGCAGCCTCGCGGACGAGAGCGCACCCTCCGACAAGAACAAGGTGATCATTCTCGGCGGCGGCCCCAACCGGATCGGGCAAGGCATCGAGTTCGACTATTGCTGCTGCCACGCCTGCTTCGCGTTGCACGACGCCGGTTATGAAACCATCATGATCAACTGCAATCCGGAAACGGTATCGACCGACTACGACACCGCGGATCGGCTTTATTTCGAGCCGCTGACATCCGAGGACGTTCTCGAGATCATCGCGACCGAGCGGCGGAACGGCACCTTACACGGCGTGATCGTGCAGTTCGGCGGTCAGACGCCGCTCAAGCTCGCCCGCGCGCTGGAGGCGGCCGATGTGCCGATCCTCGGCACCTCGCCTGACGCCATCGATCTGGCCGAAGACCGCGACCGCTTCAAGCGCGTGCTCGACAAGCTGCGCCTGAAGCAGCCGAAAAACGGCATTGCCTATTCGGTCGAGCAGGCGCGGCTGGTGGCCGCCGATCTCGGGCTGCCGCTGGTGGTGCGTCCGTCCTATGTGCTCGGCGGCCGCGCGATGCAGATCATCCGCGAGGAAACCCAGCTCAGCGATTATCTGCTCGGCACCTTGCCGGAGCTGGTGCCGGGTGACGTCAAGGCGCGCTATCCGAACGACAAGACCGGCCAGATCAATACGGTGCTGGGCACCAATCCGCTGCTGTTCGACCGCTATCTGTCCGACGCCATCGAGATCGACGTCGACTGCCTGTGCGACGGCAAGGACACCTTCATCGTCGGCATCATGGAGCACATCGAGGAAGCCGGCATTCACTCCGGCGATTCCGCCTGCTCGCTGCCGCCGCATTCGCTCGACGCCCAGATGATTTCCGAACTGGAGCGGCAAACGCGCGAACTGGCGCTCGGCCTCGACGTGGTCGGACTGATGAACGTGCAGTACGCCATCAAGGACGGCGACATCTACGTGCTCGAAGTCAATCCGCGGGCGTCGCGCACGGTGCCGTTCGTCGCCAAGGTGATGGGCATGCCGGTGGCGAAGATCGCAGCCAGGATCATGGCCGGAGAAAAGCTCGCGGACTTCAACTTGAAGAAGCGCAAGCTCGGCCATGTCGGGGTCAAGGAGTCGGTATTCCCGTTCGCCCGCTTCCCCGGCGTCGATACCGTGCTCGGTCCGGAGATGCGATCGACCGGCGAGGTGATGGGTATCGACCGCTCCTTCGAGGTCGCTTTCGCCAAGAGCCAGCTTGGCGGCGGCACCCGCGTGCCGCGCAAGGGCACGGTATTCGTGTCCGTCCGCGAGATCGACAAGACCCGGATCGTGGATGCGGTGCGGCTGCTATTCTCGCTTGGCTTCAAGGTGATGGCCACCTCGGGCACGCAGCGCTTCCTGGCCGATAGCGGCGTACCCACCGAAAAAGTGAACAAGGTTCTGGAGGGCCGGCCGCATATCGTCGACGCCATCACGAATGGCGACATTCAGCTGGTCTTCAACACCACGGAAGGGCCGCAGGCGCTGGCCGACAGCCGCTCCTTGCGGCGCGCTGCCCTCTTGCATAAAGTGCCATATTACACCACTCTTTCGGGTGCCGTGGCGGCCGCGCAGGGTATCCGAGCCTATCTGGGCGGGGACCTTGAGGTCCGCACCTTGCAGAGCTATTTTTCCGAAACCTGATCTTTGAGCCGGACCGTGCGTCCGGCAATTGATCGGCAATGAAGCTGGCATGGCTGGAACTCACCAGTCATGAGGGTGTTCTGTTTCGGCGTTTATGCGAGCCGCGGATCGGTCCGCATGAAGTTGAAGGACAAAGACAGATGGTGGAAAAGGTACCGATGACGGCGGGCGGTTACGCCGCGCTTGAGGTCGAATTGAAGCAGCGCCAGTCGGTGGAGCGTCCGCGCATCATCGAGCATATCGCCGAGGCGCGCTCGCATGGCGACCTTTCGGAGAACGCGGAGTATCACGCCGCCAAGGAAGAGCAGTCCCACAATGAAGGCCGGATCGCCGAGTTGGAGGACAAGCTTGCGCGCGCCGATATCATCGACATCAGCAAGCTTTCGGGTGACACCATCAAGTTCGGCGCGACCGTCACGCTGGTCGACGAAGACACCGACAAGAAAGCGGTGTGGCAGATCGTCGGCGAGCCGGAGGCCGATGCCAAGAAGGGCCGCATCTCCATCACCTCGCCGCTGGCGCGCGCGCTGATCGGCAAGAAGAAGGGTGCTTCGGTGGAAGTCGTGGCTCCCGGCGGCGCCAAGGCCTACGAGATCACCAAGGTTGAGTGGCGCTAGAGCCTTTTCCGTTTCGATAGAATCGAAACGGCGCTCTAGATTCTTGATTTGACGCGTTTTCTCGACGCGAACCGGTCTCCCACTTCGCTTGAAAACGCTTTAGATCGCGACGAAACGCTTTCGCGTTTAACGGCGATCGCATCAAAAAAAAGGCCGCGCGGACTGCGCGGCTTTTTGCTGCGCTGCGGGTGCGCGGCTGATCCATTAGCCACAGCGAGGGAATATTTCACATGCAGGAGTGTTGGCCACGGCAGTGAGCGGTGACGCGCGCCGCGAAAATGCTAAGCTTGACGTGTCAAACAGGGGATAATGACATGGACCAAATGCTCGCCAAGTACCAGCCGTCGGCTCTCAGCCTGTTGCGGTTCTTCGCCGGATTGCTGTTCCTGCAATATGGCGTGGCCAAATTGTTCAAATGGCCGCCCGTACCGATGTTCGAGAAGGTCGAATGGCTTTCGCTGTACGGCGCCGCCGGCACGATTGAATTGATCGGCGGCATTCTGCTGGTTCTGGGGTTGTTTACGCGGCCGGTCGCGTTCATCGCTTCCGGTGAAATGGCATTCGCCTATTTCATGAGCCATGCGCCACGGGGATTTTTCCCAGTCCTGAATCACGGCGATCTGGCGATTCTGTTTTGCTTTGTCTTCCTTTATCTCGCCTGCGCGGGCGGTGGCCCGTACAGCCTCGACGCGATCGTCCGCAAGAAGAGCTGATAGCGCATCATCGACAACACCCAACTTCGTCATGCCCGGCCATAGCGGTCTGCCTTGCGCAGACCGCGTAAACTGTCTGCGATGCCGGGCATCCACGTCTTGGCGCAATTCACCTCCGCAAAGACGTGGATGGCCGGGACGAAGCCCGGCCATGACGAGTACGTGGTGGTCGCGGCCGCCACGGACAGGCGGCAAAACTTATCCCGGAACCTTCAAATCGAGCGGCACCGCCGCCTCGTATTTCGAGTTGTGCAGCACCAGCGATGTCCTGACGTTGCGCACATGCGGCGCCGCCGTCAGATGCGTGACGAAATTCTGAAAAGTCGCCATGTCGGGCGCCACGCATTTCAGAATGAAGTCGACCTCGCCCGACAACATCCAGCACTCCCGCACCAACGGCTCGGCGCGCACGAATTCCTCGAACGCGCGCAAATCGGCGTCGGCCTGACTGGAAAGATGCACCGATGCGAACACCGTGACATCAAACCCGAGCCGGCGCGGATCCAGTAGTCCGCGATACCCCTGGATATAGCCGGCCTCCTCCAGCGCTCGCACCCGCCGCAGGCAGGGCGGAGGCGAAATCCCGACGCGTTTGGCCAGTTCGACGTTGGTGATTCGGCCGTCGGCCTGGATTTCGCTGAGGATTTTGAGGTCGATCTCGTCAAGATTCTTCGGCACGCGGGTCCAGTTCCTGGGCTGACAAAGGCGGCGGAGGCAACACTCTTAGCCCAGCTGGTGGCCTTTGCGCAATTTTATTGCGCGTGCGGTGCGCCATTTTTGGGAAACGAAGGGGAAAATTTGCCGATATGGATTGCAATTCTTGCATAGCTGGCCAGATATCCTATCTTGGATTTGACACTTTCGGCGCCATCGCGACGCCTTCCCGGGCGTATTCCGCTCAAGCGCTGACCAAATTCCCTTAAGAGTGGGATCTGCTCGATGCCTGCCCCTATCCATGCCAAGGTCGTCATCATTGGTTCCGGCCCGGCTGGCTACACCGCCGCGATCTATGCTGCCCGCGCGATGCTGGAACCGGTCTTGATTCAAGGCATCCAGCCCGGCGGCCAGCTCACCATCACCACTGACGTGGAAAACTATCCGGGGTTCGCCGACGTCATCCAGGGCCCATGGCTGATGGAGCAGATGGAAAAGCAGGCCGCCCATGTCGGCACCAGGATCGTCACCGACCTCGTCACCAAGCTTGAGCTCGCCCATCGGCCGTTCCGTCTGACCTGCGACAGCGGCGACGTCTATCTCGCCGAAACCGTCATTCTCGCCACCGGCGCCCAGGCACGCTGGCTCGGCACGCCGTCGGAAGAAAAATTCAAGGGTTTTGGCGTCTCGGCCTGCGCGACCTGCGACGGATTTTTCTATCGCGGCAAGGAAGTCATGGTGGTCGGCGGCGGCAACACCGCGGTCGAGGAAGCGCTGTTCCTGACGAACTTTGCGTCGCAAGTGACGATCGTGCATCGCCGCGATCATTTCCGCGCCGAGCGCATCCTGCAGGATCGCCTGTTCAAGAACCCCAAGATCAAGGTGGTGTGGGACTCAGCCATCGACGAAATCTGCGGCACCGAAAATCCCGGCAAGGTCACTCATATCCGGCTGAAGAATGTCAAGACCGGCGCGCTGACCGAACTGCCGGCGGACGGCGTCTTCATCGCGATCGGGCACGCGCCCGCGACCGAGCTGATCCTCGGCCAGATCAAGCTGAAGCCATCTGGATATGTCGAGGTGGCGCCGAACTCGACTGCGACCTCGGTGCCCGGCGTGTTCGCCGCCGGCGACGTCGCCGACGAAACCTACCGGCAGGCAGTCACGGCCGCGGGCCTTGGCTGCATGGCCGCCCTCGAGGCCGAACGCTTTCTCGCTCTGCGCGCGAGTGATCGCGCGGCGGCGGAATAGTCATGGCTCGAACGCGCAACGGATCTGCCGATATGGATTGGGACAAGCTGAAAGTATTTCACGCGGCGGCGGAAGCAGGCAGCTTCACCCATGCCGGCGAACAGCTGGGGCTGTCGCAATCGGCGGTGTCGCGGCAGGTCAGCGCGCTGGAGCAGGAGCTTTCGGTCTCGCTGTTTCATCGCCATGCGCGCGGCCTGATCCTCACCGAGCAGGGCGACCTGTTGTTTCGCACCGCGCATGACGTGTTCATGCAGCTGCAGGCGGCGCGCGCCAAGCTGACCGACAGCCGCGAGCGGCCGAGCGGCGATCTCAAGATCCAGACCCCGCCGGCGCTCGGCATCAACTGGCTGATTCCGCGGCTCGACGAATTTACAGCACTCTATCCGGATATCCGTATCTCGCTGATCGTCACCGACGAAGACCTCGATCTGTCGATGCGCGAGGCCGACGTCGCGATCCGCACCCGCAAGCCGACCCAGCCGGACCTGATCCAGCGCAAGCTGTTCTCGATCGGCTTCCATGCCTATTGCTCGCCGGAATACATCAAGCGCTTCGGCACGCCGCGCACCCTCGACGACCTCGACTCGCATCGCATCGCCCTGCTGAGCGATACACAGCTTCAACCGCACTTGCAGAATCGCAGCTGGCTGATCGATGCCGGCCGCAATGGCTCAGGTCCGCGCGAGGCCTTCTTCAGGGTCAATAACATCCTCGGCCTGGTCCGCGCCTGCCAGCAGGGATTGGGGATCGCGGCGCTGCCGGACTATCTGATCGAGGAAAATACCCGCCTGGTGCAGCTGTTTGGCGAATCGGATTCGATCCAGCTCGATACCTATTTCGTTTATCCCGAAGAGTTGAAGACGGTGGCGCGGGTGCAGGTATTTCGCGACTTCGTGGTGAGCAAGGCGCAGCGCTGGCCGTCCTGATTATCGCTCGATAAGCCCCCTCCGCATGACTGACATGCGGTGCGGGCGCTTGCTGCAAGGCGCCAACGCGGCCCATAATGTTTAGACGCTGAGCATTCGCGTTGCGCATTTGTCCCCCTCCTCCAGTGGCGCGGACGCTCAGTAATCCCTCTTGGAAGGTGATTGTGTCGGCCTCACGTGGCCAATACCTTAGGCCGGGCTCCTTTGAGCCCGGCTTTTTTTTGCGGCAACGCAACTCGCGCGCTGTGTCGTCATTCCGACGTTGACAGATCAGGCGTCGCCAATCATCATTCCCGAATGATCACCAATATGTGCATCGCAGCGCCGTCGAAAAAAGCTCCCCTTGCGGGGACTGGAGATCGACGCGCGCGATAGACTTCGCCCATATCGATCCGCCAAAACCCCGCCGTCTGGACGGGGTTTTTTATTGTCCCGTCTCCGGCTCAACTTCAAGGAGATGGACCCATGACCGACCTTCGAGTTTCCGATCTGCGAGCTTCCGATCTTCGAACTTTCCTGCATGGCCTCTGGCTGCCGCTGGTCACGCCGTTCCGGAATGGCGAACTCGACGAGACCTCGCTGCGGCGGCTGGTGCGGCATTACGCGGCGCTTCCCGTCAATGGATTGATTCTCGCCGCCACCACGGGCGAGAGCCTCACACTCACACCTGAGGAAACCGAACGGCTTGTATTCGCCGTGCGGGACGAAATCGGCGGGGCCAGGAATCTTTCGGTCTGCCTCGGCCTGTCCGGCAGCAACACGCGCGCGTTGCTGGACACACTGGACAGAACCGCGGCGTGGCCGATCGACGGATACCTGATTTCCTGCCCGTATTACTCGCGGCCGTCGCAGCAGGGCTTGCAGCGGCACTTCAGTGCGCTCGCCGATCGCGCGCGCCACCCCGTCATGATCTACAACATTCCGTACCGGACTGGCGTCAATCTCGGCAATGAGGCGATGCTGCGGCTGGCCGATCATCCCGACATCGTCGGACTCAAGGATTGCTGTGATGACCGGGAGCAATCGCTCGAACTCCTGCGCCGGCGCCCGGCCGGCTTCGCCGTTCTCACCGGCGAGGACGCTCAATATCATGAGGCGCTGGTCGATGGCGCCGACGGCGGCATTCTGGCCTCCGCGCATATCGAAACCGAAACCTTCGCGTTGGTTCGAAACCTGGTGGTGGCGGGCGAGCGCGATGCCGCGCTGTCCTGCTGGCGGTCGGTTGCGGATCTCACCCGATTGCTGTTCTCCGAACCAAGCCCGGCGCCGATCAAGTACTGGCTGTGGCGCAGCGGATTGATCGACAGCGCGGAACTACGGCTGCCGATGACGGAGGTGAGCGCCGACCTTGCCGCGCGTCTCGATCTGGAAATCGAACGGCGAAGCACTGTGGGCACCGCAGGCACGGGCCGTCATCGGGTGGCGTAACGAAGGCGTTAGAGCATGATCCGGAAAAACATGCCCTCGGGCCACGACCCGATGGGTGGGAACCGGTTTTCCCTCGGGACAAACGCGAAGCGTTTGCGCGGAGATCATGCTCAAAGAAAGAGATGAGATCATGATCCGATTCAATTTAATCGGATCATGATCTAGGTTAATGCGCGGTAATTTCGGAGTCTCGCATCCGAACGATACGGCGTCGCTGTCCTTAAAATTTGTGGCTCATTAACATCCCACAACAAACAAAGGGGGAAACGATGACTACTCACATTCAAAAAGCCAGGTATCCGGTATCCGGTCACGCCCAGCGAATGCAGGATGTCTTTCTGGTGTCGTCATTCGGTCTGTGGGCGGTTCTGCTGGGCCTGTCGCCGGTTCTGGCGTTCCGCCTGCTGATGGGCGGCTGAGGTATCAGGCGCTGACCTGGTTAACCCGTGGTAGCGCCTGTGTTCAAATGCGAGCGGTCTTGCAACCGGCTTTTTAAAGCTCGACGCGTATCAATATCCCTGCAAGGGCAAAAAAGCGCGGGGGCGTCGTGAGTATTCAGAACCATTCATTCCCTGAACAACAGGGGTTTTCCACCGAGGACATTGTTTGGGCGGTCGGAATCTGGTCGGTGATTCTAAGCCTGTCGCCGGTCGTCGTCTTCTACGTGCTGATGGTGAACTAGCGCCTTTTCCGTTTCGATAGAATCGAAACGGGGCTCTAGATTCCTGATTTGACGCGTTTTCTTGACGCGAACCGGCCTCCACTTCGCTTGAAAACGCTCTAGTAGATAACGTCATCCCTGCGTGTGCGCGATGGCGCTCACGCAGGGATGACGCTTGATCACAACAATAAGACCGCGCGGAACTCGCGCGTTCTTCATCCGCAGGCCGCTTGGCGAAACTATGCCGCCTGCTTGTGCATCGTCCCGGTTGCCGACACCGTTCCGCGGATCGCCTTCACCGAGCGCTCGATCGCAGACCATAGCCGGGCGATTTCCGCGGCCGCACGGCCTTCCGCATAATATTCCCGTGCGCCCTCGCCGTGGCTCAGCGCCATCAGCAGATCGGCACGGTTGGTGATCTGGCCACCCCACACCGGCGCGCGGAACTTGATCAGCGCCTCACGTGCGATGGTGACGATGGGGCTCTCCGCCTCGTCTCTGCAGGCAGGCGCGCCATTGATCACGACGGCATAGGGCTTGCGCGCCGCGCGGCAGGTCAGAATCGTTTCCTGAACGGCGTTGACGTCGAATACCCCCGGCCGCGCCGGAATAATCACCATCGTCGCGTTCCTGATGGCATCTTCCACGACGGCCGACATATTCGGCGGCGTATCGATGAATACCCATTCGATTCCATCGCGCTTCGCGGCGGCGACGATCCCGCTGACGGAATTGACAGCGGTCTTGATCGCCGGTTCGTTGGTGCCCCGCAGCTTGTGCCAGAGTGTCAACGATCCCTGCGGATCAGCATCGATAAGCAGACACGGCTTCGTCGCTTTATGGACGTGCGCAGCAATATGCGCAGCCAGGGTGCTTTTCCCCGAGCCGCCTTTACGCGATGCAAAAACAATGACGTTCATACCTCAGCCTCCAGATTGACCCTGGAGACAAAATGAATCAGCTGGCTGATTCGTGAAAGAAAAATGTTGGGACAATTATGGCTCAGTTCCGGATTATTCATGGCATTGGCATTTGAGTCACACCTTTTATGCCAAATGCCGCAACGCCACAGAAGCGAAAATCGAATCGCGACGGCGTTTGAAAGAGTCACCGCGCGCTTCTTGCGAGTTCACGCTCGATCCATTTGCGCTTGATCCATCCAAGCATCCTTGCGATCGGCTTTTGCAGCATCGGCACGTCTTGCGCGAACAAAACGAGTCCGAGCGGAAGCATCCACAGCCCAAGCACCGGTAAAATGCTGAAAACGCCCCCGGCGATCAGTAGGATAGCAACCGGAATGCGAACCAGGCGGGAAGATGGCTTGCGCAGCCATCCAATGAATTTGGCAGCCCGCGGCGATAGCTTGGTTTCAAACCAGGCCAGTTGCCGGTCAAGTTCGGCTTTGTGATCTTCGCTCGATGTATCGCTCGTCATGTCTTGAAACAGATGTTGATCGGCGGCGCCGCCGCAAGGCGTCAGCTTGTCGCGCGCGGCTTGGGGAACCATATCGCTGCGGCTGCCCGCAATATCCCCGCCCTCTCCGCGCGGCCCAGACGCGATCTTCAGTCGGGCCAGTATTAATACGGCCATTCTGCAGCAGCAGGCCGGCGCGGAAATCCTTCAGTGAAAGTTCTGTGCGCTGACGATCAATTTGTCGGCGTCTTCGCCGAGACAGGTCGATCGCTAGGGTTTGCGCTTTCGCTCGGCCGCCGGGCTGAGGCTGAGCGGCATCCCCGACCTGACCGCGGGCACGGCCTCGGACGATTTGAAATACGCCCGACAGCCCGGCGTGAGCTGGTCCTGTTTCCTGATCATGCAGGCCGTGATGCGGTCGACGTCAGGAATGTCGGCGCTGCAAAGACGAAACGCATCGTCGGAGCAAGCCTGCTGCTGCTCGGGCGTGTAGGCCTCGCTCGCCGCAGGCCACATCGAAACCGCAAGCGCAGTTGCCAGCATGAAAATGAATTGGAGATTCCTGAACCGGATGACAAACATGATTCCCCCGAAACCGTTGATTTGCAAATTGTGGGTGAGCGGCAGGGGATTGGCAAGCCTGGGAGAGCGGCCTCTCTCAGCCTGTGGTGGAAAAGCAACGGGCCCGCTACGACATCGAATGCGGCGATTTCGGTTTAGCGGGTGTCATCCGTATGGCGGATGCGCGCAAGCATGCCGGTTGCAACAGTCGCGACACAATCGGTGCGTCATCGATCGCCAGAAGCGGCGGGAAGACCCGGCGCGGGCGGAGGCCTGAGGCCCCGGATCATTGGGGGCATCGCGAGCAACGAACTTTAGCCCCGACGCGTTCCTTGACGACGGCCCGACAGCCACGATGGTGCGTCAGATCCTCGGCGCTGTGAGCCAGTTCGAGAAGGCGATGCTGGTCGCGAAGGTCAAGGGCGCGCGGGAACGCAAGCGCGCTGCCACCGGCAAGTGCGAGGGCCGCAAGACCTATGCTGAGCGCAGTCCTCAGCTGGTGACGTTCGCCAAGCGGCTACATCGCTACACCATCGACAAGCGCCAGCGGTCACTGCGCGACATCGCAGCGGAGCTTGAGGCCGCAGGCTACACCCCAGCCGGTGGCAAGAGACACACCGCAGCCGCCATCTCGCGCATGATCTCTGCCTAACGTCCGGTGGGACGCGCCGGACTGGGCCTCGTCTTGAAAGAAGGTAATTGGAAAGGCAAACGCGAAGGTAGTGCCGTCGAAGAGGCCGCCGCTGTTCTCTTCCGCCGGTGGCGTCGTCCCTCTCCCCCTAGCCGGCCTACCCGTAGACCTGATTCGAGCGCCCGTCCCCCGGGGTACTACGGATTTACCGTCAGCCGAGCATCGGGGATGATTGAGACCAAACGTGTAGGAGGCGTACCATGAAATCACCTGTCGTGAAGCGCTCGATCGTGGTTGGCGGCCACAAGACCAGCGTCAGCCTCGAAGAGGCGTTCTGGAACAGCATGAAGGAGATTTCCCACGAGCGCAGCGTGGCGTTGTCCGAGCTGGTTGGCGAGATCGACACCAATCGTAACCAAGGCAACCTGTCGTCCGCGATCCGCCTGTTCGTGCTCGACCACTTCAGGACCCTCGCCGTGGGCCAGACCGGCGGCACCAGGCCGCGCGCGAGTCACGCTCAAGGTCAGGAAGAGTCGTCTCTTGAAAGAAGGTAGTTGAAAAGGCAAACGCCAAGGTAGTGCCCTCGAAGAGGCCGCCGCTCTTCTCTGCCCTCGGTGGCTGATCTACCTGTAAGGCCAACTTGTTCTCCTTCTCCGACGGTGATCTGCGCGGTCTACGGGTAGAGGCGAATACAATTGTTTCACGCCCGGCTATTTCCCGAATATGTCGCCGCACATATGGAGCTGGGACTACAGCATGGCGCCCCACGCGAACGCCGCCGTGTTCGTGCATGAGATGGTGCATGTCTGGCAGTCGGGCCACGGCAGCCGCAACCTCTTGAGAGGCGCCTATCTGTATGTCAGGTATCGCGGCAACTACGAGAAATCCTACAAATACAATCTCGATTCATCGACCAAGCTCAGCGATCTCAACCTGGAGCAGCAGGCGGCGATCATCGAGGATTATTACTGGTGTCCAAGAGCCTGCTGCCGGATAGCAACGTCGGGACGCGGAAAACTGTGCCCGATTACGTGCCCTATGTGGAGCAACTGAAAACAGCGGGGCCGTTCCGCTGGCCGGTCACCAACACCAGCAATCGGGACAACATCGGGAACAAGATCTGACCTGCCCCCTCAGCCTGTCTTGGAAAAGCAACGGGCTCGCTACGACATCGAATGCGGCGATTTCGATTTGGCGGGTGGTACAGTTGGGTGGGAACCAAGAGCGGACCCAAAAACTATTGAAAAGATTGACGAATTTGCTCGCGGCTGATGCTCGTTTGTATCACCGTTTTGTATTGACACAAGTCCACCTCGAGGGCGCCATGATGACTTGTACGCCAACGCGTCAAAAGACGGCGCGGCCGATGACAGAACTCAACATGAAAAACCCGCCATGTAAGGCGGGCTCTTCTTTTCCGACTAGCAACGACAATGCGTCGGCTGACTTCAGGACTTTGTCGTGATCGGTGTGAAGGCTTCCTTCGCGAAATTCTTGTAGAGGTCGCCAATCTTGGTCGCCTCGGCGACAAACGTTTCGAACGCCGACTTCGTGTGCTCCATCGTCAGTTCCATGAATTTGTCCGGCGACTTCACGCCAGCGAGCTTTTCAAAGTACGCCTTGCTGGCCTCAAACGACGACTTCGCATAGTCGGTCTGGGCGGTCGTGATGGCAGTCAGGTGCTGCTGGATGCCGGAAAAATCAACCATTGGAACTCCTTGTTTTTAGCCACGGGCCATCCCCGTCGGTGGCCAACCTATAGGTGTGAGCGGTGCCTCAGACCAGAAAATTGTGCACCGCAAAATGACTGGCTCATATGCGCGAGCGGCTGCATCGGTAAGGCGCCGAGTACGCTGGTAACATGCAACCGGAATGCGACCCGAACGCGAGGCCTCAACGACCGAAGGAAATCGTAAGGTCGTCAGGCGACAGCGGTGAGCCTGCCCACAGCGTCGGGACTTGGACAAAGGAGACGCCGACGGATGTACGACTGGTCTGAGTAATCGCAGTTTTGTGCGGTCGATGCTGTCGAAAGACTAATCGGCAGAAACGACGCGGTTGCTGCAAGGGGGCGTTTCATTGGCAAAATCCTAGAAGCGAGGAGGACGGTGCGTGTGTCCGCGAACAGCTTTGGCATCCACTATCGTCGTTATGGCCCAATGCGTTCATGGTGCTGTTCCCCTGCGTTTCGAGAGCGCTATCTCACCGAGAAAGAGATACGTATTCAGGACGAGCGCTCTGGCCTCATCGACATCGACATCGGCATGAACCCCCGCTGAGACTTTGCTATACAACTCACCCAAGTTCTTGTTGATCCGGTCGCGCCGGCTCTTGGATGTCATATTCGCGGCCATGTAAGCGCGAAGTCGATTTCTCGGCTTGTCTTTGCCGCAGTCCAGTCCCCGACCCTCGACCATTACCGGAACATCGGTTGCCGGGAACATGGCGTCCGCAAAGGCATCTATGATGCGTCGACAACTGGTCAGGGCATGGCTTATCGCCTCGGCATCACCTCGTCTCAATCTCTCGAAGACTGCCGGGAACCGCTCAAATGCTAATCCCGCACGTTCCGAAAGAATTTGGTCTACTTCACCTTGATAGTCTTCGAAGATGGAAAGGCTGGTTTCGGAGAACAACGCTTGCGCCCGCGTGCGGGAAGCAAAGATCAGTATTTGAGCTTTAACTGCGCAGCTGCGCTATCTCTCCCGAGCGCGCTCCAGAGTAGGCGCAAAGCCACATCACCCAGCGCTTTGCCCTCGGGAACGCATCCCGAGTGTTGCTGATTGCTGAGGCCGCGCGAAGGATCACTTGGGCTTCCTCGGGCTTGAATGCTTTGGTCTCTCGAAGGATCACAGTCCGAGGGACGTCAATTTTGACTCCTGCAAACGGATTGACGCGAATGCGCTTCCGCTTTGCGGCCCACGCGAAGACGATGTTAGCTGAGGACACCCACACCGCATCCACAGTGACCGGAGAGCGCTTAGGAGTCACAAGGGCCCCGACCCACGCGCGCGCTTCAACCTCGGTGAGACTATCGGCGCTGCGCTGAGGAAAGGCATCCTGAAGGTGCGTGAAGACGGCACGCCAGCGATTGATCGTACCGGATGCAGGTTTGACGGCCTCAACGTATTCGGCGAAGAGGTCCCAGCATCCCACGCCGCCGCGCCCCGTGGCATCCTGATACTGATACGCGGGGAAGGTCTCCGGTGTTGGGTCTGGTGAGTAGTCACCCCACGCCCGTCGTTCGAGGACGTCATACGCGCCCGCTAGATTGTCGCTCACCGCCGCCACAAAGAGCGCGTCAGCTTCGGCCGTGAGGGCGAGACCGTCGTTTGCAAGGAATGAGGCTGTGAGAGCCATCTCGCGCACCCGTGCTGCGGTCGCGGCGCGCACCTCAGGCCTATGCACCCAAGGCCAGCTCGGGTCCGAATGCTCTCCATGGTGCTCCTCGGGCGCATGCGGGGCCATAACCTGCCAAATGAAATGATCCTTCCGGCTGCTCCAGTGCGTAGGACTCCTCAGGTCGTTTTGGTGCCGCTCAACGAACCAAGCGTACCACCGGCCTGCCAAAGCCAAGGCGTTGAGTTTCGTGAGTGGCTGACCCTCGCCCTTTGCCGCCGCGCGAATGCGTTCGATCCGCGTTTCGACCTCTGCCAGCCATTGCCCAAGCAGTGCTTTGGCCTGAGCCTTCGAAGTGCCACGAGGGACCTTGAGGATCGCTTCCCGGCTCACTCCGTACAGCCGCTTATATTCCGCGCGCACGTCAGCAGGGATCGCCTTGCGAGCAACGTGCTCGCCCGTTTTGTTAGTTGTAAGGGAGGTCATTCTGAGGGCCACTTGTACGCTCTTTTGTATTGAGAGCGAGCGAAATAGCCGATGCCGTTCAATTACTTGCTGTAGCAGAAGCACTTAGGGAGTGCGGTGGTACAGTTGGGTGGGCTCGAACCACCGACCTCCTGTTCCACAGACAGAAGTCTGCCTCCGCCGCCGCTACGACCCTCTACGCTAGAATGCGAATTATTATGTAATTTCAACATCAAGTGCCGCGCTGAATACGCTGCCGTTCTCCTCGTTTTCTGCTATCGTGGTAGCTATGTGGTAGCTAGACATACGAACAGGAACTCGAATGGCTTCGGCAAGTATCACGATCAGGGCTGTGCAGGCACTCGCTTCGGGTGACGTCCTCTGGGATTGGGGTCATAAGGAAGCGGTGCGAGGCTTTGGTGTACGGCGCCAGCGCGATCAAGCAACCTACGTTCTCAAGTATCGAGTATTTGGGCGCCAACGCTTCTTCACGATTGGCCCGCACGGGTCGCCCTGGACGCCGGAGAAAGCGCGCCGCGAAGCCAAGCGGCTGTTGGGACTGGTCGCCGACGGGAAAGACCCAGCAGACACTAA
>Ga0193726_1000450_pt1 | contig 43277 bp, 50 predicted proteins | sample H2c1metaG_FD_144928 | JGI IMG/M metagenome (GOLD analysis project Ga0193726, IMG submission 144928) | Soil microbial communities from a riparian zone of the East river system, Colorado, United States - H2c1 | ecosystem: Environmental > Terrestrial > Soil > Riparian zone | place: USA: East River... | reverse complement strand
CTTCGGCGACCGCATAAAGTTACCGCGGACCTCAGTGCGGTAAGTCTGATTCTGGTTGACCCACCAGTAACGCATGGCTCGGCGCGAGTCTAGTCACTTCGCGCTGCTGGCGCCAGCCCTTCGCGCATCAATGCCAGAAGGACGAATTCGTTGAGAACCCGCGCCGAAGACCGGCAGCGACGGATTCACCACTGACGCTATTTCGGCTCGAGCCCCGCGTTCCTCGCGGCGACTTCGCTCACGGCGGCCCAGTCCGCGTTCTGCAGCCCGGCGGCCATCGCCGTCAGAAACTGATCGCGGAGGACGCTTGCGATCGGCAGCGGGACGTGGGCGTCCTGGCCGGCGGCGAGCGCGAGGCCGACGTCCTTGAGCCCGAGCGTCAAGCGGAACCCGGCCGGCTCGAAGGCGCGGTCGGCAATGAGGCGGCCGTAGGTCGCATACACCGGCGAATCAAAAATCCCATTCAGCACCTCGACGAACGTATGCGGGTCGATCGCGGATTTGCGCACGAGCGCCATCGCTTCGCCCATGGACTCGAGCATCGACGCGATCATGAAGTTCGCGGCGATCTTCGTCACGTTCGCCTGCCACGGCTCGGCGCCGACCACCGTCACGCCGCGGCCGATCGCGTCGAACACGGGGCGGCAGCGCTCGACCGCCTCCGCCGCGCCGCCGGCGATAATCCACAGGCGCTTCTCCGCCGCCGCGTCGGGCCGCCCGAGCACCGGCGCCGCGACGAACGCCTGTCCCCTCTCGCTGTGCGCGCGCGCCAGCTCCTTCGAGAGCGCCACGCTGATCGTGCTCACGGAGATATGGATGGCGCCCTTGCCGAGCGCGTCGAGCAGGCCCCGATCGCCGAACGCCACCTCGCGCACCGCGTCGTCGTTGGCGAGCATCGTCATCACGACGTCCGCGCCGCGCGCGGCCTCCGCCGGAGAGGAGGCCGGCGTGGCGCCGGCCTGCCCGAGCGCGGCGCCTTTCGACGCGGTCCGGTTGAACACGCGCAGCGTGTGCCCCGCGCGCAGCAGATTCCTGGCGATCGGCTCGCCCATGTTGCCCAGGCCGAGGAAGGCAATCGTCATCACGCCATGATAGACGGCTTTACCTCCGACCACGTCCATGCCCGCCATACGATGGCCGAGGTGCAGACCGTTTCGATCGTCGCAAAGAACAAGTACTCAGAAAGAGCGGGCGTCCGAGCACCGACAAGAGGCGGCACGAAGGTCAGGACACCGTTGACAAGGGTCAAGAGTGCGCCCGCGACGATATTCGCCGGCCGGTTCGCTTTGAACGGAAGCAGCCGACACGCCACAATCATGGCGATCGGTATTTCCATCAAGACCGCTGAAGCCGGCAGCGCCCATGGCGGGAGATGCGGGGCGTCGGCGAGATTTGGCGAGCCGACAATCGCAAACAGGGCCACGACGTCCGCATACAGGTAGTTCAACAACGCGAACATCCAGAATAGAGACAACCGCTCTTTGGTGTCATGCATGTCAACCAAACGGGCGGGCACCTCAAAAAGATGCACGCTGCGCGCATCGCGTGCGTCTTTTTCGGGCACGCATCCGTATTACGAGTATGGTGGGGGCGGCCGCACTATCGCTGGAGGGCCTTGTGGCAGTGGACGCGGATGTCGCCCGGCTTCGCCGAGGCGACACCAACGCGCTCTCGGAACTGATTGCCCGGTACCAGAATCGGCTGTATCGGTACCTGCTGCGCATCGTCCGGCAGCCAGCCGAGGCGGAAGATTTGTTCCAGCAAACCTGGTTGAGAGTGGTCGAGAAGATTGGTTCCTTCGATGCCAGCCGCAAATTCGACGCCTGGCTGTTCACGCTGGCGCGCAACCTGGCGATCGATCATCTGCGCCGTGTTCGTCCGCGGAGCCTGGACGAGCCGCTCGCCAACAGCCGGCATGGCGAAACGGTGGCGGACCGGATTCCGAGCCACGACGACACGCCGCTCGATCAGGCGCTCGCGGCCGAGCGCCGAGCGGAGCTCAGCGACGCGATGGCGGAGCTGCCGATGATGTATCGCGAAGTCCTCACTCTGCGGTTCGAGGAGGAGATGAAGATTGAGGAAATCGCGCAGGTGACGGGGGTTCCGGTATCAACGGTGAAGTCGCGGCTGCGGCGTTCGCTGGAACAATTGCGCAGCGCGCTTGACGCGCCCGATCGAGGAGCGGCATGGCAATGAGCGAGCACGACACGATTCGAGAACTGCTGGCGCTGGCCGCAGCCGGCGCGCTGACGCCCGCGGAAGAACAGCGCGTGGCGGAGCATGTGCGGTCGTGCATCGCCTGCTCGAACGAATTGGAGGCGTGGCGGCCGATTGCGCGCGAGCTCCGCCGATTGCCAACGCCGCAGCCTTCGTCGTGGCTGGTGCAGGCCACGCTGGCGCGTGCGGAGGCCACGCTCGCCGAACAGGCCGAGCAGGATTGGAACCGCCGCGCATTGATCGGCGTCGTGGCTTTTTCGTGGCTGCTGACGCTAGCGAGCTGGGCGGTTTTCCACGAGGTGAGCGAACGTTTCGGGAGCATGCTCGCGCCGCAGTTCAGCCATCCGTGGATCGGTTTTGCGTTCATGGCGCTCGAGTGGCTCGCGGGAGCGGCGGCCGCCGTGGTGCTGGCCGTCCATCAGCGCGACGAAAGGAGGCTCGCGTGAGCCGCTTCACGACCGAATTGCGCGTGATTCCAACAGCCGCGTGGATCGTGGCAGCGTTCGCCTATGCGTGTCTCACGGTGCCGTTGTTCATCTCTGTCGCTCCCACGGATCGGGTGATCGGCCACTGGCCACGCTGGGAGCAGGCGCTGGTCGTCTACGTGGGGTTGCTGCTCGTGGCGGCGCTGGTTGCGCTGATCGGATACGTCTACGGCGACGCGAAGCGGCGGCAGATGCGGTACGTCATGTGGACGCTGCTGGCGATCTTCATTCCGCACGCGATTGGGATCATCCTGTACTTCATTCTCCGCGACCCTCTGCCGAAGCCGTGCCCCGGCTGCGGGCATGCGGAAAAGGCGCAGCTCCCATTCTGTGCGCGCTGCGGCATTTTGCTGCGGCCCACGTGCCCGAAATGTGCTGAGCCCGTTGAGCCCACTTGGTCAAATTGCGCGTATTGCGGACAGCAATTGGCCGAGACTTAGTAGATTTTCACGCCGTGCCGCCAATCGAACAGCACCGGATGCAGCGCATCGGATGGCTCCGCGCCGCCGTCCTCGGCGCAGACGATGGGATCCTCTCGACGGCGAGCCTCGTCGTCGGCGTCGCCGCGGCGAACGCCACGCGGCCGGAAGTGCTCGTCGCCCGCGTGGCGGGGCTCGTCGCCGGCGCGCTCTCGATGGCCGCCGGCGAATACGTGTCGGTCAGCTCGCAGGCCGACACCGAGCAGGCCGACCTCGAACGCGAAAAGCGCGAGCTGGCCACGCAGCCGCAGGCTGAAGAAGCCGAGCTCGCGGGCATCTACGTGAAACGCGGGCTGACGCCGGAGCTGGCGCGGCGCGTGGCGCGGGAGCTGATGGCGAAGGACCCGCTGGCCGCCCACGCGCGCGATGAGCTGGGGTTCACCGCCGATCTTACTGCGCGCCCTCTACAGGCGGCGGTCGCATCGGCCGCCATGTTCGCGTCCGGCGCGCTGCTGCCGACGGGAAAGCCCTGCCCGCGCAAACCGCGCTCTCCGCAGTGATCTCAAAGGATCTCAAGCGCCGCGGCTTCAAGTTCGTCGGCCCCACGCTCGTTCATGGCGACGCTTCGGGCCCGGTTGAGAGTCCGCTGGAGGAAATCGTGTAAGTTGGTTGCGGGGGGCGCGCCAATACCGACCGCCCTCTACGTCGCGGTCGCCTGAGCCCCATGCAGAAAAGTCGTGACCCGGCGGCATCATCGCGCCGGTAGATCGAGCAGCACGATGTCCGAGTTCTCCTGCACCCGCTCGAGCACGATTTCACGGCCGTCTGGAGATACGTCGAAATCCCTCACGTCGAAATCACGTCCGAAGTTGGTCAACTGGCGCTCGGTCCCCGTCTCCAGATCGATGAGCCAGACGTTCTTGTGCTCGATCTCTCCGCGCAGGACCACAAGCGCGTGGCGTCCCACCAGGAAGCCGATCCGTCTGGCCCCGCGGGTCAGCGTCAGATTCGGCAAGGCATATGGGCGCCCGTCGGCGGTCACCGCACCCACGTGAAATGTGGTCCCGATGTCGGGTCCCGAGTAAAGGAGGAACTGTCCGTCCGGGGACCACACGGGTTCGACCGAGTACTCCGACACCAGACGCACCGGCGAGCGGCCGTCCAGTGACGCGCTGAACAGGTGTGGGACGCCATGATCGTTCGCGGCCAACGTGATCGATTGCCCGTCCGGCGCCCAGGCCGGGTCGCCGCGCCACTCGAGTGAATCGTTCACCACCCGAGCGTCCGTGCCGTCAGCGTTCATCATGTACAGCCGCGTCCGCCCGCCCTGTTCGGTCGAAAATGCGATCCGGCGTCCGTCCGCCGCGATGGCGGGGCCGCCGATGATCCGGGCGCCCGGCGCACTCCACAGCTCGGAGGCCGTTCCGTTCGCAAGCTTCCAGATTCCATCGCTCGCACCCTTCGACGAGATGTACAACAGATAATCCGGGCCCAGTCGCGGAGACAACCGACGCCCCGTCGTCTGCGTGACACGACTGGCGGCGGACGACTCGACGGGCTTGTCGGAAATCGGCAAGCGCCAGAGCGTGGCCTTCGGACTGGCAAGGGTCACGACAAGACGCCGACCGTCGGCGCTTGCGGCTAGCGACGTGTACCTGTCGACGCCAGAGCTGATGCGGTGCGGAATGCGCCGTTCCACGTCCACGCTGTAGAGCCACGGTCCGGAACCATCCGCATCGCCGGCGAGGTACAGCAGCGTCCGCTGATTCAACAAGACCGGATGGCTCACGCGCGCGTTGTGAAAGGTGATCCGCTCGGCGGATCCCCCGGTCGGCGCGACGCGCCAGATGTCCATCGTATCGGGCACCGATCCCTGGACGAAGTAGATGAAGGCATGATCCGGCGACCAGAGGGGAAAATGCGCGTGCAGTCCCGGCGGCGCTGCGAAGATTTGCCGGTCCGCCGGCGGCTGATTGGGATCCTTCACGAACATCGGGTCGCCGGGCCCGGGCGTGTGGTAGACGAGGCGGGAGCCGTCGTTCGACCAGTCAAGCTCCGCCGCACCGTCGAGATACGGCCGCGGCTGGCCCCCCAACGTGGGCACGGCCCAAATGCCGATGTCGCCGGCTTTCGACCCGTCCGACTTGCGGGCCCAAAAATACACGAACGCGCCATCCGGCGAGAAGCCGGTGGTGCGAACCGACGGATTGACGAGCTCCGCGACACTGCCTCGGGTCAAGTTGTAAAACTGCCCCGTGCCAACCTGAGTGACCCAGACGTCCATCCGCCCGTCCCGGTCTGCGAGAAACGCGATGAACTTCCCGTCGCGCGAGATCGCCGCAGACCGCTCCGTCCCGTCGAAGTCTGTTACCTGCTGAAATTGCGCGTTCGCGATGGGGCTCCGCCAGAAGTAATCCGATCGTTGCAGGAGCCAGATGGTCATGCCCATGGCGAGGACCGCGCCGGCGGCGATGATCGGCCAGACGAACCCACGGCGATTCCCCCGGCTTGAAATCGCCGGCGGTTCCCCTCCCGCTTCATCACGGGCGAGACGGAGATTTCGGCCTTGCGACCACGCGTCCAGATCAGTCCGGCGCGCGTACACAGAGCCCAGCTTGTCGTGAAGATGGCGATGGACGGGCATCCCTTCGCGTTTCTCCCAGCGCTGAACCGTGCTGACGTCGCGCTTGAGGTACGCGGCAATCTCTTTCCACGAATCCAGCCGGTCTTCGGGCGGCTGTGCGGCGCGGGGCGGTGCGCTTGGCGAGGGTTCGTCCATGCTGCTCTCTGGGACCGTCCCCGACTGGGCGGGGAACGCGATTGTAGTCTGCGCGCCTGACTACGGCAAAGAACGGCATTCTACGGAAAACGGCCGGATCGCTGCGCCCACGACAGATTGCCGGTTGCCGGTTCCCACCAGGGCGTCGATAGTGCTCGAATGGAGGACGGAATGAAGCAATGGACGCTCTCGATGCTGTGCGTGATGACTTTCCTGGGATTGGGGGGCCAGGCACGCTCCGCGGAGGCCCAACGGCCAGACGACAAGGGGTTGGCCGTGACGGTCATGTTCGGCGCCGGGCTGAACACCGCCAACCCGGCAAGCAATCCGGCGAATCATCACGTGCTGCCACAGACCGTCCACGTGAAAGCGGGTGGAGTCGTGAATTTCGTGGTCGCGGGATTCCACCAGATCTTCGTCTACAACCCCGGGATGAACGCGGGCGACATCGTCGTGCCCCCGTCAGGCACGTTCATCAATGACACCGCCAACCTGTACTACGCAGGGATCCTTCCGGCCGGCGGCCCCCCCAACACCGCCGCGACGGTGAATCCGTCCAACGCGCAAAACCGTGTGGAACCGGTGTTCTTCGGCACGTCGGGCACCTATCTGGTGATCTGCAATGTCCGGGGCCACTTTCTCAATGGCATGTATGCGTACGTGGTCGTCGGCGACGCTGACGACGACAAGGGCCATGATGACCACCAGCTTGATCGTCACGATGAACACGGACACTCGATGCCGTAACCGTCCGGGCGCATCATGCTCGACGTGTCGCGGGCGGCGCGGGGCCGCTCGCGGCGACGAGGAGCTGCGGAAGAGGGTGCGGTAGAAGCTGTGGAGCCGTAAGTCTTAGCTGTAAGGCTCTTTAGATGAGCTACTTGCAGTCGTAGGCGCGAATTCGATCGCGACTCATTAATTGGATCACGAACCGATGATATGATCCAATTCATGCCGAAATCGTTCGAGAACGGCGCGCTCGACAGGCAGCCCATCAACCAAGGGCTGCTCCAGAGCGTGCGCCTCGTCGGCGAGTACCGCGGCAAACAGGCTTTCTTCAAACAGCAATCCCCCCAGGTTCTCGAGGCGCTGCGCGAGAACGCCGTCATCCAGAGCACCGAGTCGTCAAACCGCATCGAGGGCGTCGTCGCGCCGCTGGAGCGCATCCGGGAACTCGTCGCGCATCGCACCACGCCAGCGAATCGCTCCGAGCAGGAGATCGCGGGCTACCGCGAGGTCCTGAGCACGATTCTCAGCCATCCCGAGGACATCCGACTGACGCCTAACGTCGTGCTGCAACTGCACCGCGACCTGTTCCAGTTCGCGCCGGGTGGCGGTGGCCATTGGAAATCCACGGACAACGACATCATTGAACGTCGTCCCGATCGCACCAGCGTCGCCCGGTTCAAGCCGGTGCCCGCTCATCTCACCGCTGCCGCCATGGATCGGCTGCACACCGAGTTCAGCGCGACGCTCGATGCTGGCACCGTCGAACCGCTGCTTCTGATTCCAGCGTACGTGCTCGACTTCCTGTGCATTCACCCCTTCGCGGACGGGAATGGCCGCATGGCGCGACTTCTTTCGCTCCTGCTGCTCTATCAGGCCGGGTACGAGGTCGGACGGTACATTTCTCTTGAGACGGCAATCGAGGACACCAAAGAGGGTTACTACGACGCGTTGCAGGCTTCGTCGCAGAACTGGCACGAAGGCCAGCATTCGCTGATTCCCTGGTGGGAGTACTTCATCGGCGTGATGCTCGTGAAGTCGTATCGAGAGTTCGAGGATCGCGTGGGCGCGACCGGAGCCAAGCGCGGCGCGAAGCGGGACATGATTCGGGAGGTCGTCAGTCGTTTGCCCAACGAATTTCGATACGCCGATCTTGAGCGCGCCTTGCCCGCGGTCAGTCGTCCGACGATAGCGCGCGCGCTCCGGCAACTGAGCGCCGAAGGTGTCGTACGGTGCGTCGGACGAGGACGCGATGCGACTTGGGAAAAACAGATCTGAAGTTGGTTGCGGGGGCCGCAGCCGTCAATACCGACTGCTCTGTACGTCGTGGCGGCATGAGCACTGCCCGCTGCCGACGTTCATGACCGGGCGCCGAGTATGACCGCGCGCGCCACCGTCCACGCCGCGGCCGATGATCCGAATAACAGGCTGGCACGAGCGCGCACGTGAGCGTGTTACTCTTCATGACACATGGCCGGCGTCACGCTCGTCCGCGTTCTCGGCACCGAAGGCAACGGCAAGCGGTGAACGCCTTGATCGCGGCCAAGGACATCACCGCGCTTCATCGCGTCAGATTCGTGATGAAAAACGGAACGATCGACAAACCGTAATGGGGCTGCCCCCAGGCACGCGTCTCGGCGTCTACGAAATCGTCGGTTCGATTGGCGCCGGTGGGATGGGCGAAGTCTACCGCGCGCGCGATTCGCGGCTGGGGCGCGACGTCGCCGTCAAGGTGCTGCCGGAGGTGCTCGCCGCCGATCCAACGGCGCTCGTGCGGTTCGAGCGCGAGATGCAGACCCTCGCCGCGCTTTCCAATCCGTACATCGTCGCGATTTACGACGTCGGGACAGAGGGCGCCATCGCCTACGCGGTGACGGAACTGCTCGACGGTGAAACGCTGGCAGCGGTGGTTGCGCGGGGGCCGCTGCCGATCCGAAAGGCGCTCGAGTACGGCGTGCAGATCGCCAAGGGGCTCGCCGCGGCGCACGACCGCGGCATCGTCCACCGCGATTTGAAGCCGGCCAACATCTTCGTGACCAGCGTCGGCCACGTCAAAGTGCTCGACTTCGGCCTCGCGAGAAGCGTCGCCGCGGCACCCGCCGACGGCGCGACGAGGACGGACACTTCGCCCGGCATCGTGATGGGCACGGTCGGCTATATGTCGCCCGAGCAGGCGCGGAGCCAGCCGGTGGATCATCGGGCCGACGTCTTCGCGTTCGGCTGCGTGATGTACGAGCTCATCACGGGCCGCCGCGCCTTCCAGCGCGACAGCAGCGCCGATACGCTCTCGGCGATCCTCAAGGAGGATCCGCCGCCGATCTCACAGGTGAACGCGATCGCGCCGCCGGCGCTCGAGCGGGTCGTCCAGCGATGCCTCGAGAAGAATCCCGAAGAACGCTTCCAGTCGGCGCGCGACCTGGCGTTCGCGCTTGATGCCTTGTCGTCGGGCGGCAGCGGCGCGGCCAGCGGCGCGGTTGCGGTCGCGCGGCGCCGAGGCGCCCCGCGCTTGGCCGTCGCGGCGGCCGCGATTCTGCTTCTCGCTGGCGCGTTCGTGCTGGGACGCACGCTGAGCCGGCCACCGGCGCCAGGCCCGATCGCCGTCGACCGCCTGACGTTCGAGCGCGGCACGATCCACACCGCGCGCTTCACGTCCGACGGCGTCACCTTCGTGTACGGTGCGGCTTGGAACGGCGCGCCGTCGAAGGTGTTCATCGGCCGCACCGACACCGGCGAGAGCCGGCCGCTCGAGTTGCCCGAGGGCGATCTCCGCTCGGTATCGCGCTCCGGAGAGATGGCCGTCCTGCTCGCGGCGCGGTACCCCTCGTCCTGGACGCCGGATGGAACGCTGGCGCGCGGCGGACTCCTCTCGTCGAGTGTTCGAACGGTCCTCGAACACGCGCGCGACGCCGACTTTCTCCCTGACGGCACGCTCGCCGTCGTGCGACGCGTGGCCGGCAAGGATCGACTCGAAGTCCCGCAAGGCACCGTCGTCTTCGAAACGCCCGGCTACATCAGCCACGTCCGCGTGTCGCCCGACGGCGCGCGCGTCGGATTCCTCGAGCATCCTTTGTACGGCGACGACCGTGGCTTCGTGGCCGTGTACGAGAAGGGGCAGGTGCGGCGCGTTTCGGTGGAATACTCGGGCATCGAAGGGCTCGCGTGGACGCGCGATGGAAACGAACTGTGGACCGGCGGCGGGAACGAAGCGGTATGGAAGCTGGTCGCCGTCGATTCACACGCCGCCGTCCCGAAGGCTCGCGACGTCTACACGGTTCCGACCAACGTGGTCGTGTACGACATCGACGACAAAGGTCGTGTGTTGTTGAGCAGCAGCGAGGTGACCGGATCGCTTCGCGGCGCCCCCGCCGATGGCCGCGAGCGCGATCTGAGCTGGCACGGCTGGACCCTGCCTGGCGCGATATCGCGAGACGGCCGTATGCTCCTTTCGACCATGGCCGATTCGAAGAATCCCAACTACGAAGTGCTCCTGCGTCCGACGGACGCCGGCTCGGCCGTCACGATCGGAGCGGGCCGCGCGCAGGAACTGTCGCCAGATGGAAAATGGGCGTTGAGCATCCTGCCGTCCGATCCGCGCCGCGTGATGCTGCTCCCCACCGGCGCCGGCGAGTCGCGCCAGCTCGACATCGGTTCCCTCGACCCGACGGGTGCGGTCTTCGTGCCGCCTGGTTCTCTCACGGTCGCCGTCGTTGGTGTGAGAAACGCCGTGCCGGGCATCGCCATCGTGGACCTGCGATCCGGCACACGCATCGACCTCGCCTTGCCGATGCTCAGGGGACGTGTGCTGGGCGGCCGCCGATTCATGCCGACCTACGCGTCGCCTGATGGATCGCTCCTGGCCATCGCGACAGACGACGGCAAGGTGCTAGCGTGGAAGCTGACGCCAAACCCGGCAACAGAGCCGCGGGAACTCGCGTCGCTTGCCGACAACGAGGTTTTCGCCGGATGGACGACGGACCCGTCGAAGATCTACGTGGCCGCATGGGATGGGCTGAAGGTCCGCACCGATTCGCTCGACATCTCGAGCGGCCATCGCACGACCGTGCGAACCGTCACGATAGACGACGGAGCGGGCATGCTGATGACGGCGCCCGACCTTCTGCTCAGCGCCGACGCGAAGGCGTACGTCGTCGGCTACACGCGCATGCTGAGCACGCTGTATCTCGTCACCGGCTTGAAATGATCGTCCAGGTGCTCCAAGAGGAGTTAGCCCTACACGAGCAAACTACGCATAAGGGAGCTAAGTGACGGACCAATTCCAACATGTGATGGTGCTGACGTCGATCATCATTGGTCTTGGCATCACGTATATTCTCCTCGGCGTAGGCGCGATGATTGAGCGGATTACCGGACATGGAGCCGCCTTGCGCCTCAGCTGGGCGCACGCTACGTGGCTGCTTACCCTGTTTATCTGGATGGTTTCGTTCTGGTGGTGGGAATTTCGGCTTCTCGCACTTCTGAGAAGCTGGACTCTGGCGCACTATTTTTTCATCATCACTTACGCGGTTCTCCTCTTTCTCCTCGCCGTCCTTCTGCTCCCGCGCGATTGGGCGACGACCCACAGTCTGGATGATTATTTCCTGTCCAAACGGCATTGGTTCTATCCTCTTTATTTGATCGCGACCTTCGCGGACATTGTCGATGCTTGGCTGAAGGGCGGCTGGCCGTATCTCCAGGCTAACGGCGTATTAGTGTTTGCGTACTGGTCGGCGGCCATTCCTGTCTGCGTGGTCGGCTTCCGGTCCAAAAACATCCGTATCCACACCTTTATGGCGATCGTGATCTGCGTCTGGCAGTTGGTCGCGGAGTTCGAAGTGTTTCCCAAACTGGGGTTTTAGCTTTGAAGGTCTAACTAGGCGATGGAGCGAACGGCCAAGGGAGCCGGAGCGGACCTAGGAATCGCCCGCCCCAAGACGGCGTCTAGAGCTCTTGAGGGTTCAAATCGTGTCCGTGTCACTCCCGCGCCGCAACTGTTGTGGCGATTGATCTTCTATTGAAGGGAATTGCGGGGGCTCGCAACCAACATTATCTGCAGCTCTGGCGACCTGCGGCGTAAAGCCAGTTGCTAGACGTCGATCAGCTCTCTGCCATCCTTGTTATTCCTCGTAAATCCGCGCGCCTCAATGACTTCCTCAAATCCAGCGCCTTGGGTGCTGTCGCTCCCGAGGCTGGTTTTCAGCAGACTGATGGGCTATCCCCGCGAAGATACCGCCGTCACAAGGTTGGGATCGGCGGCGGTTCAGGAGACCGGTGTATAACCCAGATGTCCGTCGAAGTTCCCAACGTTCGTGCACGTCGCGGCCCGTCGGCTCGGTCCGCCGTGCGGACCCTACATGCCGCGCGGCTTGCCCGCGGGCTTCCGCTTGGACGCAATGATCCGCCGCGCCTCGCGCAGGTGGCTCTCGAGCGCGTCATCCGCGATCTGATCGAGCAGGATGCCGACCCACCCGCCGGCGCCGACATACCGCGGGTAAAAATAGATGTCGGGCGATTCTTCGATCATCAGCGGCTGCAGGCCGTCCGCCACCGGCACCCAAAGCGACAGCCGGCCATCGTCGCGGTGGTGCTCGGAAAACATCGCGAAGCAGCCCTTGCCCTGCTCGACGAAGAAGCAGGGCGTGCCATGCGACATCTTCTCGAACGCGCTGGGAAGCGCGGCGCACATGCGGCGGATCCGATCGACCTGTCCTTCCCGTCCGCCTTTGCGCCGGCCCGTCGCCGCGTCGCGCGTCGTGAGTTGCCGGGCCCGGAACTTCGCGATCCGTTCGATCAGGCGGACGGGCACAGGCTCGGACAATGGGAACTTGAGCGTCCCCTTGCTGCGTTCGTATGGCGCGAGCTCCTTGGCGAACGCCTCGACCAACGCATCGCTTGCGGGATAGAGCGAGTAGTGTGACTTCCACCCGGCGAAATACAGCACGCCGACGCCGTTCAGCGTGTAGGCCGGCATCTGATAGGCCAGCCCTTCTTGCGCATTCGGAAGCGCCTTGAGAATCGCCCGGCGCACCACTTCGAGGCTGGCTCGAGACTCTTTCGGCTTCGACGCGACGTACTCACGTACCGATGCGACGCGCTTTCTAGACCGTTTGGCCGTCATGCTGCGCACATTATGCGCACAACCGATTCCTCCGTCACCTGAGCTGATGGATGCGCCCCGTGGAGCGCGTTCATCGCCAGCTCCGAGGCGTTGGTGGCTGGCGCCAACGTCCGGCTTCCCGATGCTCGCGATGAACGTCTACCCGCTTCTATCTAGCGTCTCTCCAGGAACCCTCGTCCTTCGAATATCGCCGGCATCGCTTTTTCGATTCGCGCTACCCGTGTCGCCGACTGCTTGGCGGCGGCAAAGTGGTACAGGTAACTCCTTTGCCGCCCCGGCGTCAGCGCCTCAAAGGCGCGCTTGAAACGCGGGTCGCTTCGGAGCCGCTCTCTCAGCTCCTCGGGAACCGGAGAATCTGAGGTCTTCCTTCGTTACATCCGCAGCCCAACCTTCTCGACTGCGATGGCCTGGCGCACGTAGGCCTTGATGGTCGCCGCCTTCGCCGTGATGTCCTTCGCGCTGGCGAACTTCATTACACGCCCGGCGTGCACCTGGCCGAGCTGCACCAGCACCTTCTTGGGGTCCTTCAGCAGGGCGCCTTGAAAGAAGCCCAGGGCGAAGTACTCTTTAAAGCCCTGCATGATGACGACGTTCTTCCCATCCACTGTGTAGGTGGGCTTACCCCACTTACACTCCTCTTCCATCGCAAAGCCGCCGAGCACCCGCCGCATCTCCGCAATCGCCGCCTCCCACCGCTCTCGATACGCCATCTCCATGCAAGCACCACCCTCCGCGATCATTTTGCCAACGTCTCGCTTTCCTCAACTTCGTTGCCTCTAGGCCGCCACCACCCCAAGGTGACCCAGCGTCGTTTGACCAAGACATACAAGAACTTGTATATTGAGGCGTGGCGGACAAGCCCGTCGCGTGGCTCGGCAGCGCCTTGGCCGCCCTGCGCGCCCTCCCCGCCGATGCGCGGCGGGACGCGGGCTTCGAGCTCCGGCGCGTCCAACAGGGTCTCGATCCGGACGACTGGAAACCGATGTCCTCCATTGGTCCGGGCGTCCGGGAGATCCGGATTCATACGGGCCTGGAACACCGGGTGTTCTACATCGCCACGTTTGCCGAAGCCGTGTATGTCCTCCACGCCTTCGAGAAGCGCACGCGAAAGACGCCTCAACACGATCTGGAGCTCGCCCAGGATCGCCTGCGCGCGCTCGTGAACAGGAGACGGACCAATGCCGGCAAAAAGTAAGCTGAAAGTGACGCCGTCCCGCGGCAACGTGTTTCGCGATCTCGGCTTCTCCGAGGAGGAGGCCGAGCACCTCGTCATCCGCGCGGACCTCTTGATTCAGATTCAGAAGGTCGTGACGGCGCGGCGCCTGAAGCAGGCGCCGCTCGCGAAGCTGCTGCAGGTGAGCCAGCCGCGCGTCAGCGATCTCCTGCGGGGCCGCCTACATCTCTTCAGCGTCGAGACGCTGATCGACATGCTGGGCCGTCTCGGGGTGCAGGTGCGGTTCGTGGTGAAGCCGACCCGCCGGCGCAAGGTCGCCTAGGAGTCAATGCCGGCGCTGCCCCATGTGGAGTTCCCAGGATTCAGTGGAGACCCTTTCGAAGCGGCTTGTGAGTCGCTTCGAATTGCTCCGGACTGACGCCGCCGAGATGACTGTGGCGGCGCGTTGAATTGTAGAAGTTGTCGATGTAGTGCGCAATGTCCGCGATGGCCAGTTCTCGGTTCTTGTAGATCTGCTTCTTGATCCGTTCTTTCTTCAAACTGCCGAAGAACGATTCGGCGACCGCATTGTCCCAGCAGTTGCCTTTCCGGCTCATGCTCGGCTCGAGGTGGTTGGAGCGACAGAATCGTCGCCACGCGTCGCTGCCGCACTGCGTGCCCTGATCGGAATGAATCATCGTGCCGCGCGGTCGTCGTCGGCGCACCGCCATCAGCACCGCGTTCAGCACGAGCTCGCCGCCGAGCGTGGGGCCGGCGGACCAGCCGACGACCTTGCGCGAGAACAGATCCATCACAACCGCAAGGTATAGCCATCCTTGCCAAGTTCGAATGAAGGTGATGTCCGTCACCCATGTGGCGTTGGGACGCGTCACGGTGAACCGTCGCTGCAGGAGATTCGGGATCAGGACCGACGGCTTGCCGACCGACCATCGACGGACGCGATAGCCGTGCAGCGCGCGCACGGTGATTCACGCGCATCAGCCGCGCAACGCGGTGCTTGCTGCAGGTCTCTCCGGCCTCGCGAAGATCGAGGAAGACGCGAGGGGCGCCGTAGATGCCGTGGCTGGCAGTGAACGACGCACGAATCAAGCGAAGCAGCCGAGCATCCTCTTGGGCCCGGTTCGAGATCGGGTGCAGTAGCCACTTGTAGTATCCGCTCGGGGCCACGCCGAGAACCCGACACATCACCAGCACGCTGTAATGGTCTCGATTGATCCTAATGAATTCGTATGTCGAGCGGACTCGCCCAGCGCTCAGCTTCGTGGACATCGGCATCGCCCTCCGCGACGAACCGGATACTAGCTATGTCCACTAAAGCCTGGGAACTCCATCCAGCGTGAATGGTAGCTTCAATCGCTCTGTGATGAAGACATCGGAGTGTGTCCTTGTAAATATCGAGGAGCTTCTTTTCCCTCGGCTTCGCTGCTGGATTTTTCTTGGGCACCGTTCCGTTCCTTGAATCTGAATCAGCCCAAGGAACGTGACGCCGGGTTGGCGTCAGGTGGTGGCGGGCAGACTGCACGCGCGTGCGCAGCCGTAACTACTTTTTACGACAGCCTGGAAATAAATGCAAGCCCGAAAACTGTAATCCTCACGCCAGCTAGATGGGGCGTTGTAAGCGACGGCGTTACGCGCCCGTGCAAATGATCGGGCACGCTGCCGATCGTCGCCCACCGCGAGGCTATACGCCCGCACTCCGTGCGTTTTGACTTCGCGCTTTCAAAGCGTCGGCGCACCTACGAGCTAGCACCTCGGCGAAATCACACGGCAGCGCGTTACCCACGATGTTGCAGACGTACTCCATGTAGGGCGTGTCGAACACATAGTCAGACGGAAAGGTCTGGAGGATCGCTGCTTCTCGAACTGACAAGGTTCGAAGTTGGCTCGGGTGTCCAAAGCGGCCTTTACTGAACGTCGTGCAACCTCCGGTTATTGTTGGCGCGACTTGGCCCCAACGCATTCGGCCATAGACGTTCTGAAAGCCGACTTCCTTGTCTTGATGACATCTTGGGCGAAACCGCTTCGGAATGCGGCTCCAATGCTGCCCGACGCGCGCAGCCCTCAATCGTCTCTCATTCGCCAGACTAAGCCGGCGAACAACATGCCAGCCGAGCGATGGAGCGCCGCCCATCTTTGCCGCATCATCCAGCGTATGCGGTCTGGGAAGCCCGCGAATGGCGTCTCGAACCGTTCGCCAGCGCGCCAAAACGGCACGCGGAAACGCGAGTCTACGTCGGAGCCGCGCTCATCGCGATCTACCTGGATAGAACCTGGATGGCCCTCACGAAAAAAGGGCCTCCAGAATCTCTGGAAGCCCTTGAAAGCGTTTTGGTTGCGGGGGCGGGAAATGATACGGCGACCTTTGGGTTATGAGCCCAAACTGAGCCAACCTACACGGGCCTTTTTGCGGTCTGTTTGGACTGTTAGGCGCACTACCAGCCGAACTCTACCAGCGGACAATACGCGTCCACTAGAATGCCGTCATGGCCACCGAAGCGTCCTTAGTTGACGCGACCGCCCCGACAATGATCACGTGGCGTCGGCGCCCAGCCACGTCGGCTGCTTCAATTCTCGCCCTCGCGCTGCTCTGCTCATGTTTCATCATGGCGGTCATCGCTGCACCTGGGGCGATCGTTGGGAATCTTCTCAGAGGCGCCGGTAGCCACGCAGCTCGAGTGACCGATGACTTTGGCCTGTTCTATCACGCGAGTGGGTGCCTGGCGTCCGGATCCTGCGATCCCTATCTCGTGGACGCGACGCACGCGCCGAACATGAACCCGCCGCATGCGCATCTCCTCTTTCGACCCTTGCTGCTCGTGCCGCCTAGCACGGCCTTTTTGATCTGGATCAGCGTGAGCGCGTGCGTGGTGATCCTCTGCGGCGTGCGGCTCGCGCGATCGCTGGCGCTGAACATCTCGCCGACGTGGTGGGTCGTTGGCTCGATCGGCCTGCTCGTGTCGGCTATCTCCGCCTCCACGTTGGCGTCAGGACAGATCTACGCGGTGCTGCTGTGGCCCGTCAACGAAGCGTGGCTCGCCGCGCGACGCGGCCGCTGGACGCGCGCCGCAGCCTGGCTGACGGTCGTCGCGACGATCAAGCCGTTGCTGCTGCTCCCGCTCGCGTGGATCGTCTGGCGACAGCCGCGGACCCTTCGCATCATCACCGTGACCGCCGCGGCGGTGTTCGGCGCCGGTGTCCTGCTCTACGGCGTCGATCCGTACGTCTGGATTCACAGCTTGGGACTCGCGCGCTGGTCAGGTCATTATTGGGACGGCTCCTTCTTGCAAACGCTCACCCGTCTTTTCCTGCCCACGGCGTTCTTCGCGCCGATCTTCTCTGGGACCACGGCGATCGTCGCGGTCCTGTGGGTCGTACTCACACTACTGCTCGTGCTCGATTTGGTCCGCTGGCTACCACGCGCCTCGATCGATGCCGCGTGGCTCGGTCTCATCGCGGCGTCGTTCCTGATCACGCCGAAGGGCTGGCTGTACGCGGGATGGTGGTTGCTCGGACCGGCCGTGGCACTCAATCACCGCGCGCATTGGCGGCAGCCGGCCCTACTGCTCGCGGCTGGCGCGCTCCTGCTGCCGAACACCAACACGATTCTTGGTCAGCCGAATCCCTGGCTGACACCGCTCCTCGGATCCCTATATTGCTGGACGTGGATCTTGTTCTACTTGACAGCGCGATTGAGCGAGCCATCGATCCACGCCGTCTCCGCCAACAACAGAGACGTCCCTTCATGGACCGACGACCCGCTCAAGAGGTAGAATCTCCGTGGCTCTCTGCGGCGTGGAAGGACACGCAGCCGGAGACTGACGTAGGCCCCGGAGCGCACGACTGGCCTTGGCTCAGCGCTAAGTCGCCTGCCGTGACAACGCCCCGGTCAAGCAGCGGGCCCGTAAACGCGGAGCCGGTATCAAGCCCGGCCAGAGAGCCCTTCATCTGATCGATCTAGACCCTCGATCTACTGCTTCGATCCTGATCGACTTGAGAAACGTGCGGTCATTGAACGAGAGCCGGTACGGCCGCAGCGTCGACCAGTTCGGAAACTGCAAGCAGGACGGACAGGCCGTCGGCAGTTCGCCCACGCTGCCAAACCCAGCCTCGCACGCTTGACACCACAGCATCACCCGCGGCCCGCTGAACATCACCCCGCCTTCGCTTTCGGTCCACGGTAGAACTTCCCCTGCAGGATCGGCACTGATGATCGCTCCGTCGGTGGCGTGACCCGCGTCGGCTGGCCCGGCACGACACCGGCACAGTCCGCGCGCCGGCGCCTGCCCTTGGGACTGCGGGCCTGCTCCTTCCGCAAGAGATACAGTCGCAGGATTTCGAGCTGCGCGAGTTCCCGGTCGGTGAGGATCTCGCGCAGCTCCATCGGGCCTACTGGGGATCGTTGCCGGCGGCCGCGGCGTCGCGCGATGCCTTCGCAGCCATCGCCTCGACGACGAGGGCGCGCATGTCTGCGTCGGCGGCCTCGTCAGTCATGCCGCCGGCGGCCTTGATCGCGGCGATCGCGCTTTCGACAGTGACGACCGTCGGCGCCACGAGTGGCTCGAGCGCGGTGATGAACTGAATGATCAGCGAGATTTTGTCCATGTCGTTTATCGTCCCTTCGGTGAACGCCGCGCCGTCGCGGCCGCGTGAATTTCGTTGTGGAGGAGATTGCGCAGGAACGCGCTGCCAGGCACGGCCGCGCCGAGACCTTTTACCGCATTGATGAGCGCGTTGGCTTTCGAGACAAACGTCTGAATGTCGGTCTGGATCTTGGCGCCCGTCGCCGGCGACGCGAGCGAGACGAGATCCGCCACGAGGCCGCCCAGTTGCGTCACCTTCGCCAGGTCAGCGGTGCTGAGCTTGCCTGCGGGCGGCACGGCCAGGCCGATGTTGGCGACGTCGATGATCAGGCCGTAGCCCTGCGAGAGCTTCTTCGAGATGTCGACGTGCTGCGCCGGCGTCGGCCAGGCGCCCTTCTGGTGGTACAGCGTCTCTTCGTCGACGTCGACAACGCGGAGCGCCGCGTACGCCGTCCGGTCGGCCACGTCGATCGTGACCTTGGGCGAGAGATTATGCGCGCAGGCCGAGAGCAATCCGGCGAATAACACAACAGAGATGAGCGAGACGATGTGTCGTTTCATAGTGATCTGACTCCCCTAAACTGAAACCTTCTTGACCAAGGCATCGAACCACGCCTGTTGACTGACCCACTGGAATCCGACGTCTTTCAACACGTCGAACGACAGACCTGAAATTGTGATCGTCGCGCCGTGTCCGTCCAATGGACTCCCGTTGACCGCAAGATGAATCCCAGCCGCGGTGCAGAACGCGACCACGAACCCGCAGATCGCCTTCACACGGGCGGTGGCGTCGGGTGTCAGGAACGACAGCCAGCGCTTCGTCGTCACGTACCGTAGTAGGTAGGACATCGCCAGCGCCCAGATGATCTGGTCAGTCGGGTTCTGGGGCGAGGCGGGCGAGGGTACGGTCGTCACCGCGATCGCGGGCTGACTCGGTGCGCCGGTCGCTGGAGGCTGGATCACCCCTGGCACCTGCTGCACCACCGTCGGCGGTTGACCTTGCTGCCCGTGCAGTCGCGGCGCGTAGATGAGCACGACCCACGCCAGCGCGACGACGACACTTAGTCTCTTCATCGGTTCTCCTTGAGCGAAAGATTCACGGTCCATACGTGGCCGCAGGCGTTACACGTTCCGCGGCCGTTCTTGTCGATCTCTACGCTCGGTGTTGCCGGCGGCCGAAGATTGCTCGCGTGACACTTTGGACACTCGAGCTCCTCGTCCCGCATGGCACTGACGGCCTTGGAGAATTCGAAGTCACCCATCTCAGGCTGTGATCCGGATGACGTCGCCGTCTCGCTCGACAACGCCGATCCCATGCTCCTCGCCGTTCGGTCTCGACACGTGCGGCGCTGAACAGAAGATCTCGCGCGCGGAGCGCCAGTTCTCCCCCTGCTTGATGCGCCAGCCGCGTGGCGTGAAGACGTAGACGAACGGCTTCGCCACGGTCGGCTTGACCTTCGTGCTGTGCATGCTGCCGCCAGGTCTGGCCATCAGAACGCCTCCGTGATGCGATGCTCGTGGAGCCGCCAGACCCCGATCATGTAGGCGACGTCCGGATAGTCGGCGAGCGCGCGCGGTTCAGCGTGGAATGGATCGAGGACGGTGCCGTCAGGCAACAGCACGATGGCGTGTGCACCGCCGCCGCGGACGCCGAGAATGTGCACGGGCGCGAACGACTGGGCCGGCCACTGCGGCCGTGGCCTGTTGTTCCCGATCCATCGGTACTTGCGAGTGAAGGCGAAGCCGTGATCCGAGAGATACGATTCGGCGTCGTACTCGTGGATGCCGCCGCCCTCGCCTTCGAACGTCTTTCCGACGCCGATGAAGTACGCGCGAACCTCCGCGTACGATCGGTCGGTCACCATCGCGAGGCACGCCACGCAGCAGCCGTTCACATCCTCTTGCCGGACATGGCGGACGGCTCGCACGCTGGCTAGGGAGGTCTCAGCGTCCTGCGCGCGCTTCGATTGCTTCAGTGTGTTGTCGATCGACGCTTCGAGCTTCCGCTCGAGCTCGGCGACCTTCGAGTCGACGTGCGCCTGGCCGGCCGGCATGACCGACAGGTCGAGATATGTGCCGCTCCCGGCGATATGGATCGACCAGCCGAGCCGACCGTGAGGCTTCGGCTCAGGAGACCGACGCAGGTAATTCGTCGGCTCGGCCTTCTCGTCGTTCATCACGAACGCTGTATGGCCGGTGATGCGCTGGGCCTCGAGGCGGATCGCTTCTGCGAGCTCGAGCGCGTCGACGGCTCGATCGAGCCACGGCACCGCGATCACGTCGATGTCGCGCGCGAAGCTGCCGTGGTACGCCAGCGCATAGCCTTTCGATCGCGCGACGGCGCGCAGCGCCGGCAGCAGCTCGCCGGCGAGCGCGTAGACAGCGTCGGCCTTCGAGGTGTCGCGGATCGGCGCGGCCTCGCTCACCGAATGACTCCGTCGATGATGTGACCGTGCCAGCCGCAGCCGCTTGACGCCTTACCTTCGTCATCGACACTGCGGCAGTTGATCGACGGCGTCAGCGTCGGGCGGTCCTTGTCGCCGTTCCAGCCCCAGACGTAGCACGCGTCCTTCGACGGCCGCTCGACTGGAGATGGCCCCACGAGGACCGAGCACCGGCGATTGTTCGGGCAGACGAAGATGATGTGACCGTTCGCGCCGGGATAGCCCTGCACGCTGTGGCCAGGGCCAGCATTGATGTCGAACGATCCGATCGGTTCATCCGCCGGCCATTCGTCGCGCTCGTCGCGGACCATGTTGCCGTGCTCGACGTGGGCATCAGCCATCGGTGTTGCTCCGCAGCTGGCCAGTCATCAGAACTGCCCGCTCTTCGCTCTTAGCCTTCGCGATGTAGGCGATCATGTTGCCGACGCGTGATCCCTCGACGAGCGGCGGACGACAGCCGCCCAGCGCCTGTTCAAGCTCGATGATTTGGGCTTCGTGATCGTTGTTCGCGCTGGACAGCGTGGCGATGACTTTGGCCGGCGTGCAATCCGCGTCGAAGCCGCCGCCGAACCCGGCCTCAGCCGCGGCCTGCTCGGCCTCGGTGAGGGTGGCGATCTTTGCCTGCAGGTCGTTCCAGACTTCCCACGTGTGCCGACCTCCGTGACCCTTCTTCCGGTCACAGCGTTCCATCGTCGGCGCTTGCGCGTAACAAAGTTCGCACGTCGGATGCGGCACGTCCGGAACCTTCACGACGTTCACCGTGCACCTGCCGGATACGGCGTGTCGATCGCCCCGCAGCCCATCGCGCGCAGCGTGCGCCAGACGACCGGAACTTGATCGAGCGGCACCTGTCCGCGGACAAATTGATAGGTGTAGGGTTCAAGGCAATGCACGCCCCAGGGACCGCGCGGCGTGCCCTTCTTCATGTACCAGGGCGGACTCGGATCGTCGTCTGCTGGTTGATTCGACGGCCGCACGTACGTGCCGCCTTTCGACGTCGGCCCGAGGAGCCGCGCGAGGACTTGCCAGTATTGATCCCAGTTCGTCGGCGGCCAGGAATTGCCTTCCCAGTCGACTTCGTCGAGCGCCTGCCCAGCCGGCGAGTTGAAGTTCACGTCGCCGCAGCCGTCGCCGCCGCCCCAACACGGATACCCGCTGGAGAACTCCAGCGCGATGACGCAGCCCGGACACGCGGCGCGCGTCGCGAGGATCGCGTCATCGATCTGCGACGGCGGTTGCCATCCTGGGACGCACGAGTCGTAGCACATGCGCAACTTCACGTACGTCGTGAGGTCGACCGGATCTGTCGGCTGCGGCTGCAGCGCCTTGACGATCAGCGGCATCGCCCACATGTAGTAGGAGAAGCCGTTGTCGCCCGACATGAAGACGACGGGCACGAAGGGCTTGCCGTTCGCCGCCTGGTGCAGGAGGACGTCCTTGATCGACGCGCGGAACCCGACGACGTCCGCGCTCGCATAGTCGGCGCCGGCGAAATAGTTCTTGGGCGGCACGAGCTGGCCGCTGCCGTACGGCTGGCCGCCTTCGCCATAGTCCCAGGTCGCCGAGACGGTGATGTCCGTGTCGCCCCACGACGCGATCTGCGGATACGAATCGATGCGATCGTCAGCGCTCAGTGACACCCACGCCGTCGGCCACCAGTTCAGATCGCCGAACTGCGCCGTGTGTAGGACCGCGCCCTGGAAGCTCTCATGCGAATCGAGGATCTCCTGACGGCTCGCCGGCGGCGGAAGAGGGGGCTGCGCCGGCTCCAGGTCGATGAAGTTGTGCTCGCGCGCCGCGTAGTCGACCAGGTGCACCGTCCCGGAGTCGTACGGCTGGTAGCCGTCCACGGTCACGTACACCGACGCATCGCCGGTCGGATCCTGAAGCGTCCAGATGGTGTAGCCGTCGCCGTTCGTCGTCTCGACGTGGTTGTCAGCCGGCGAGACGTGCGTGTTGACCGTGATGACCTGACCAGCGATCGGTCCGCTCGGACCACGCAGGCTGATGTCGAAGGGCCGCGTGGGAACCGACACAGGCGGAGGTCCTGGCGGCGGGACGGGCTTCGCCGGCGCCGTGGCGCAACCGGCGCACCACCACGTCAGGAACAACAAGGCCACCACTACGAGAGCCCATTCAATGACGTCCCATTTGAAATCCTTCCGTCTCTGCTCCTCGAATTCCTGAGCGAGATCTCCGAGCGCCTCGTGTCCGTCCATCTGTCTTTTCCTTCTGACCGAAAAGAAAAAGCCGTCGCCACCGCCGCGCATCGAGCGCGATCGGCAGAGACGGCCTTCTCTCCGCGGCCTGTGTCGATCGATTTCCTCACCCTGGCGGATGCGGCACTGACGACGGCCTGTCGTCAGGTTCGGCCTCCCGGCCTATCGATCGGTCAGTTCGTGTCCTACGTCGTTGACCTCATTGCTGTGGCAATCGCACGAAGACCACATGACTGGGCTCAACGTGAATCAGATGTTCGAACACGCCGGTCCCGTTGGTGCTCAGCCCGTCTTCTGAGGTGTTGCCCGCGATCCCGGCGAATCCGACCTCAGAGACGATGGTCACGATGCCGACGTGGTGCGCATGCCCGACATCGGTGATGAAGAAATACAGGTCGTCTGGCTGCGGCGCTGCGACGATGAACCCTTTGAAGCGCGCGTCCGAGAGCTTCAGATCGCACGAACCGGTCCGCCTCGATGGCGCTTTTCCGTGATAGGCGATGTCCTCGATGAAACTGACAAAGTCGCAGCACCACGAATCGCCGTCCTGGCCGCCGGAGAACCGTTGAAATAGTGATACCCATGCCCCACGATTCGGCCCTTCGGTCTCTCGAACGAAGTTCAGACGGCGCGCGATGGCGCTCAGACTCGTGATCATCGTCTCCTCTGTTGGCCGCGGATGATCTGCTCAAGCAACGCCTTCTGGTCATTGAGCTGCCGCTGCACACTCTCGAAATGTTGGTCGTTGACGTCCTTCCGGACGAATCCATCATGCGCGAGATGGTTATCGGACTCGTTGTTTCTTACGACTTCGCGCAGGGCGACCACATCGCGCCAGTTGTAGCCGGCCGTGAAGATCGCCGAGGCGAGCGAGATGATCGCGAGGATCGCCTTCAGGTCGAGCTTCATCGCGCGCGGCGGCTCTGGCGGATCTTCCCGGCGGTCGTCGTGTTGACGACGTTCCTCCTCGGTGCGCTGGTCCCATCGCATGGGCCAGCGCGGGTCATCAGGAGCGTGCGAAAGATGCAAAGACGTCATCGGCTTTGTGTCCCCTGGGTTCGATCACTCAATTGCACTTCGACTCAAGACCTACGCGACGGTAAGTGCGGGGAAGGCATTGCCGCCGCCGAAGCTTCCGCTCGCGGCCCGCCCGACGAATACCCACGACTTGCGTCCCAATGGGTAGTACAACTGCCAGCGCGTCTCTGGGTCGAAGAGCGCGTTGACGTTTTCATCGGTCAGCGCGCGGCTGTAGACTCGCGCGTCACTGACCTTGCCATCGAGAAAGCCTCCCAACACACCACCGGCATACCGCGCGCCGATGCTCGTGAGGTTCAGCCCTGAGACGACTTCGCTCGTGGTGTCGGTCCCTTTCCCGGTGCCATCCAGATACGCCGCGCGAGCATTCGAGGCTGAGAACACCCCGCAGGCGTGGTGCCACGCGCTGTCGGTGTAGAAGGTCGGCGTGGCGGCGAATGCACTGGCGGCCGCTGCTGTCACGCTGTTCGCTTCGATGTGACTCGCCACGTCAAAAATCAGTTGATGCCGTGCCGTCCCGGACTGCACGCCGAGCGCGAGGATCTCCGCGTTCGCCGCCGTGTTGATCCATGCCCACGCGGCGAGGGTGAGCGGCTCCGCGCTGACCGGCACCCCAGAGGCAGAGAGCCACTGTGACGAGGCCGCCGTAAAATTTGGGACGAGCCCCTGCGACTGTCCGCTGCGTGGATGCTCGCCTTTCCAGGGTGTCGCGGCATTATTCGTGAGCGAGAGGAGATTCCCAGACCAGTCACGCACGAGACCGTTGAGTTCGGCCATCGGCCACCACGCCACGAGCCCCTGCGCCTGCGCGCAATCCTTATTGAGCGCATAGGGCCGAGTCGGCCGTCCAAAGTCCCAGGGGCGCGTGCGCCTGATATACATCTACTGAATCTCGTCCGGCACCGGCGTGAGAGTGAAGGTGTGATCGGTGGCTGTCGCCGAGAGCGCTTGCCCCAGCGCGTTCCACCAGACAACTGACACGTAGCGATCCCGGATCTCTACGAGTCCAGACGCAATCTGGACTTCTCCGTTGGTGATGGAATCCGCGTTTATGGCGCCGACGTACTGGAGGTTCCGGCGTTTATCAGCCGAGGCGAAGGCCGCGTCGGCCGTGCCCAGGTTGCCGTCCTCGTCCGTGCCGTCCGATGTCGCGAGATACACCTCGAGTGGCGTTCCGACGGCTAGGGCCGCTGCCGCTTTTGTGTGCACACGCCACTTGTAGAGGCTTGGCTTGCTGCCGGCGCCGCGATCCCATCGAGCCGAGATCCGTCCTGCGCCGTTCGCGACGCTCGTCGGCGTGAACGTCACGTCGCCGAGGGATGACTTGAAGACGATTGGAGTTTCCGAGGCGCCGTAAATCTTGTTTGACATAGCTCTCTAGAAATTGAAGGCCCCGTTGCCAATGTATTTGTTCAGCACCGCTGAGAACAGGAACGTGAACAGATCCGACTGATTGGCGCCCAAGGTCAGCGTCGGCGTCACACCGCCTGGCCACACGACGTTCGCCGGCCAGCTCACCGTCCGGCTCCCGGTGCCGTCCTGTTGGAGGAGCAGCACGTAGCGGCCGCCCCCCTTCGGATTCGAGAAGGTCAGCGTCACCGGTGCCGCGTTGAGCAGCAGGTAGTGTTCGTTTCCGGCGTTCCAATCAATCGTCGCGGCGCCAGCCGCCGCAGTGTCGGTGATCTCAGGCGAATAGTACTGGCCTGAAATCTTGAGGGCGGCCGACGCGTCAGCCGCCACACCAATGCCCAGGCGCGCGACCCGTGGCGTGCTGGCGGTGTTGATCGTCGCCGCTTGCGAGCCGCTGCCGGGCCCCGCCAACACCTCGCCCGTCAGTTGCGAGATCCCAGCGGAGACGGAGAGCTGAGAGAACGCGATCGCCGTCGTGTTGAGCGTGCCACCGACGTTCGACGTGCACAGCCAGAGCGTGTCCGCGTTCGCGGTGCCTTCTTCAGCCGCGATGAGCGTGCCCGGGTGCTCATCGTAGGTGTCGAACTCGCTGAAGCGCGCTGGCGCGACGCCGACGACGTACACGCCGTTCTGCGCTGGCGTGCTTTGGTCCTTCACCAGCACGAGATCGCCGGTGGCCAGCGTCACGCCGTCGAGCGTGTCGCCGTTATTCAGGGCCGTGCTGATCGTGATGTTCGCGGTCGTCGCGGCCCGCACACGCGCGCGCTTGCCCAGGTTCACGGCCAGGCCGTCGACGTAGTTCTTCGTGGCGGCGTCCTGGCCGCTGGACGGGTCGGTGACGCTAGAGATCCGACCGTCGTCCTGGACGATCGGCGCGCTGTTCTGCAGCGCCTTCCCCGTCGTGCCGCTGTAGCGCGCGATCGCCTTGTTGGTGGAGCTGCCAGGCCCGACGACATCACCACTCGATGGGACGGGCGACGGCGTCGCCTGGCTGCTGCTGCCGCCGCTGCCTGACGGCGCGCTCGTCGGCGCGGACCCCGTCACCACACCCAACGCGAAACTGATCGACAGGGGATCGGTCAGCAGTCGGGTTTGGTCTTCGGCCTCGAACACGACCACGCGGCCCTGCGCATCGGATCCGGCGCGACCCTTCACGCCCTGGATGCGTACGAGCCGCTGGGTGCGGCCGCCGACGTTCTTGAGCGCGACGATGTACATCGTCGACCCGAGCTCGAACGGCGTGTTGAAGCCACGCATCCCGGTCGGGACGCTGTAGATACGCGGCGCCTCGGCGGTGCGGCGGAGTCTGTGCGCCAGGATGTCGGCCGCCGCGTTTGTGCCCGCCTGGTAGTCGATGACGTCCGTCGCGACGTTGCGGCCGCGGATGAAGTGCAGCTCCACGGGCTGCGCATAGACCTTCCCATGCCGATCGACTGACGCCTGGTGGAAGACTTCGTTGAATCCGGTCTGCGCGCTGCGCCAGCCGCCTGGCTCGCGGCCGCAATAGTCCGGCGTGTGGCTGAACCGAATCGCATTAGCCAGGTTGAGATCCTGATCGTCAATGCCGAGCGCGTTCCCGCTCTCGTCCAGAATGTCGTTCACGTCGTCGAGCGTTTCCGCAGCGGCCGCGGCGGTCGTCGGGTCATCCTCAACCTGCGCGATCATGAACTGGATGTCGCTGTTGAAACCAGAGTCACAATCGTTTGCGAGGTCCAACCGCTTCACGAGCTCGCCGTAGGAGATGCGCTCGTTGTTGGCGCCGACGATGAAGTCGAGACGGTATGGCGCACCGATGCGGCTCGTTTGCTGCGCCTCGACGTGATCGAAGCTCACCTCATTCAGCATCGACAGGGTCGGATTGTCTGGGAAGTTCGGCGCGTCCAGCAGCGCGCCGCCGCGGTAGTCGCCCTTGATGTAATTCTTCCAGCTGTCTTTGTAGATCTGCGGCCCGCTGGTCAGGAGCGCGCCCAACTTGTCCATGCGGCCGTACGCGTTCACGGCGAACGGGACGCCCTGGTGCGTGGGCGGCGCCGGCGTCAGGCCGAGTGCCCAGTCGCGGAAGACGCCCTGCAGTCCGACGACCGTGTAGTCGCGGCCGTTCCTGCTGATGAAGGTGCCGGTGAACCCGACCTCGGTCCAGCGCGCGCCACCGGGCACCGCGATGCGCTCGTCGCTCGCCCCCAGCGTGGTGACGTTGACGACGGTGTCCCAGAAGTTCAGCGAGACGAATGGGCTCCCGCCCGGCGCGTAACACGCGTGCCCGGTCCACAGCATCAGCGCCGTCCGGCGCCCGTCGAGGATCTCGTCGCCGATGAACTTCATCGGCCCCTGGCCCTGGCCGACGCTGCTGGTGGCGCCCGTCAGGTCGGTGATCCCCGCGCCAGTCCACGCCGGCAGGGTCGCTTGGAAGTCCGCCCCGAGGACTACCCCGTCGTGCGTGACATTGTCGTGCGTGATGTACACGACGTGATGCGCCGTGCCTGGCGATCCGTAGGGATCGAAGTCAGGCGAATCCGCGAGGAAGACGTAGTAGTTATCGAAGGTCGCGTTGCCGTTGAAGTTGACGCCGGCGCCGCTCGGGTTCGAGTAGTCATCGTCACGCGCGAGGTTGTTGCCTTGGTTCGACAGCGGGCTCAGCTTGTTCGTGGACGCCTTGTATCCGGCAACGAATGACCAGCGGCGGCCGGACGGATTCAACGCATCGCGCAGGTCGCCCGGCCGCCCGATCTGCCCGACGATCGTCGGGGCCGGCAACGCGAGATCAACGGCCGGCAGGGTGACGCCGGCACCGGCCACCTTCGTATCAGTGATGAGCCCGAAGGCGAATGGCACCGGTGTGCCGACCGCAGCCGGCACGGTGTGCGCTGGAATCTGCACGACCGCATTGCCATCCGAGAGGCCTGAGAGCAGCGCCGGACTGATGACGATCGAGACCTCGGCGGTCTCCGCAGCGACGAGTTGCTCGAGCGTCGCCGCACTCTTCGAGCTGCTCGAGATGCTGTAGACGTCGGCGCCGGCGCCAAACGTCACCGTGTCTCCCGCGGCAAACTGCCCGATTCCGGACCGGACCAGCACCGTCGTCGCGCCGGCGCTGTGGCCGCCGTTGACGACGTAGTTCTCGGCCGACGATGGCACCTTCGTGTCGGCGCACCCTGGAAAGTCGTCGATGTTGACCGAGGCCTTCGGGATCTGCGCCTTGTCGTTGTTGACGGCCAGTTCCGCCGAGAGCGTGTCTTCGGCGACGAACTGCAGTGTCTGATCGCTTTGCCAATGGTGTTCGCGGACGACGCCGCGGAACAGGACGCGGGGCGTCAACTCGGCGCGGCGGCCGGCGTCGGTGATGCCTCGACAGACCACCGCCATGCCATCGAAATCGCGCGTGGGTGAGGCCGCGGCCAAGGCGCGCCAGGCGCCGAACTCATCGAAGAGGCTGAATGTAAAGCTCGGCACCTCGTGCTCGCCGTACCGATCGGACAGCCGGCGATCGATTTCGCCAAGCTCGGTGACGATCCCGAGTTTCAACCCGTTGAAGTACTCGAAGCGATCCGGCAGATCGCTGTCGCTGATGACGTGGACGGTGCCGGCCTGATCGGTAATCTCGATCCAGGTCAGGTCTACTTCCCCGCCGTTGACCAACTCGGTCGGCGCCAGCCCGCCGCCACGCACGACGACGAGCGCGATCAGGTGCGTCACGCGGGCCACCGCCGTGACGCCGGCGAGCTCGTAGCCCCACTGCATCGCGTTCCAACCGGCCGCTGTCCAGGCCGCACCGGATGGCGTCTTTTGATAGAAGGCCGGCGTGAGCACGTGCGCGTACGAGGTCGCGAGCAGCGCAGAGGCTCCAACCGTATCGGAACCCGCCTCACGTGCGATCGGTTCCAGGCCGGCCGTCGGGTCGCCACTCACCTTGCGCCCCTGAATAATCAGGGCGTTGAAGAGCACTGCGGCGCCTGGGTCCACGGGCTCGACGGTGAAGGTATCGATCGTGCCGATGACGGTCGACGCGTTGTACGAGGCGTCGTCATCAGCTGTCGGCTCGTCGACCATCGCCACGTTGCTCGCGGCGACGGCCGGCGTGAAGCCTTGATGGGCACCTGGCGCGATCGGTTTCGCGCCCAGCACCTGATAGCCTGGTCCGATCGGCGCGTTGTTCTCCGCGCCACTGCCGTCCATCCAGACCATGTTGGCGAAATCGGTTGTACCGACGTCGACACCGGCGCCGATCAAGTGACCGTTCCACTGCGAGGCGCCGGTGAGTCGCGTGTTCTGTCCCGTCAGGGTAAAGACGTTCGTCGGCGTCGAGCTCCCGATCGCATAGGCGTCGAGGGTGATCGTCCCAGCCGAGGAATGAATCAGCACGCGGCCGCTGAGATGGATGTGACCGCCGAGCGGCACCACGTAGGACGAGTCCGCGATCACGACCGCTGTCGTCTGGTGCCCGCGCTGCACCCGCAGCGTTCCGTCCGTGTTCAGGTGAAACTCGACTTGGATGTTCGCGTCGACGTTCCCGGCGCCGTCGAGGATCGAGATGATGCGGTTTTCGGTCGTCGGATACGCAGAGACCCGAAAATCGACTTCAAAGATCGCGACCGCCCCAGACACCCACGTCATCGAGCCGCGCCAGACCTCGTCGACGCGATTGCCGCTGAATCTCAGCCCGGGCGAGCCGCTCGGCCCGAAGGCCCCGAGCGAGATCGTGCCGTTCTCGACGATGGAGGTGTACGCGCGCGTGAGCTGTGCCTTCGTGCACCAGCTGAAGTTCTCTGCCCAGACGCCAGCCATCTACAGCGGCGACGGCGTCGGCTCGAGGCCGCGACCGTCCTCAATCAGATCCAGGTGGACCGCGTTGCTCGCGATGTAGTGCCGCTTCATGCTCTGCGCGGACTGCGTGTGCAGGTACAGGCTCGCTTCGTTCTTCGTGCCGTCAGGAATGAACAGCGACGGGCGCCCGGCCGCGTCCAGCATCCAATCAAAGACGTCCTGGGCGGTCTGTGGCGTGGCCGGGTCGAGATCACCTACAAACGAGTAGACCGTCGTGCCGAGCGGCGTACGGAGGCGCTTATAGGCCGTCTGGTGTTCGATGCGCGGCTGGTCGAACCCCAGCTGATGATCTTTCTGGACGTTGCGATCGAACCGCCGTAGGGTGCTCCCAAGCCAGACGTCGCCAACGGCCAAGGGGACGGGATTGGTCCCCACCACCACCAGACGCCAATAGCGATACGGGCCCCAGCCGGCCAGCCCCGCCAGATCGAGCCAGGGTTGCCCCGGGAAGCGGTCGGCGCGCCACGCAGGAATCGTGAATGCCGCCTCGAACGACGGCCCGCCCCAGGCATTCGTCGCGTTCGCCTGCAGCCGCACGTCGAGCGCCGCCTGGAAGTTGTGATGGGCGATGGCGGCGATCGCGATGCTCTTCGCCGTGGTCATATCGAAGAGCCAGGCCCCTGACGCCTCGTTCAACTTCGACGGCCGCGCCGCGTTGTAGTCGGCGACCTGACTGGCCGGATAGCCCGTCGCGGCGGTGCCAGTTTCGATTGAGATCGCGGCGGTGGCCGCGAGGTTATCGCTGTACCGGCTGTGGATGACGGCAACGGTCGACATTAGGCCGCCTTCACGCCGAGCCGCGCGACGATCTCGCGGCGGAATCCGCCATCACGACGCAGCTTGTCCATGAACTTGGGGATGATGACGTCGTCGAACCGTCGCTCGACGGCGTCGGCGACGTCGCTCCCCGACGCATCGCCGCTGACGTTGATGTCGCCAAACGACATACTGAACATCGCCGTCGCACTGCCACCGGTGGCCGACGCCGGCGCCTGCCCGTGATTGAGCCGCGCGAGGCCATCGACGCCGAGGATGCCCATCCCGGTCGTGTTGACGACGCCTTCGTCCTTCGTCAGCATGGCCGGGATGGTGTCGGTTCCGCGCGGCATGAAGCGCAGCAGATTTCCGCGAGCCGGACCGCCGCCAGCGAGATACCGCACGCCGCGATCCGTCACGAGGCCGCCGCGCGCGATGGGGTGCGCGTCACCGATCCCGCCTTGGGTCCAGTCCGTGCTCGCGCCCATATCTGTGAAATCCCGTTTCATCTGCTCCGTGATCGTGATGACCTTCGACGACGGGAGGCCGTTCAGACCGTTCGCTACGTCGTTCAGGCCGCCGACGAGTCCGCCCTTTCCCGTGAGGGTATCGATCAGTTTCTGGAGCGTGTCGTTCAGCGTCTTGAGACCGGTGTCGAGCGGCGTCGCCTCGAATTTGATCCCGGTGATGTCCGTGATCGCCTTGCCGTTGTCGTCTAGCAACTTGCCGGAATCGATCAGGTTCTGAATCAGCGGCTTCATGTTGTCGGGGATGGCCGTGCCGAAGTTTTTCGAGTCCGAGACGAGCTTCGTAATCGATCCGGACATCCCGAAGAGGATGCCGCCGACGTCTCCGCCCGCATCGGTCAGGGCGGTGAAGTCGTCGAAGATCTTCTTCGCGCTGGAGTCGATATTGGCCTGCTGGAACTTCGGACCGAGACCCGCGAGCGTGATGCCGTACCCAGCGGCCATCGACGTGAGCGACGCGTAGTCAGGCGCCGCGGTCTTCATCAACCCTTCGAGCGCTGTCTTCTCGTCGTCGGTCAGACCCTTCATCGTCAACAGCGAATTAATCGTGGCCTTGACCGAGTCCGGGATCTTCCCGCTGTATCCTTGGTAGGCGCTGACGACGGCGTCGACCGCCGTTTTTGTGTCGGTGATCTTCTGTTTCTGATCGTCGAACGCTACGTTGATCTTGTCGAGCGCGGCCTGCGTCGCGGCCGCGCCCTGTTTCTCGGCCGCCATGAGCGCGAGGATGTCCGCATTGGCCTGCGAGGCTGAGCGACCCGTCGCGGCGTACGCTGCGCCGATCGCGGCCGACATCTGATCGAATCCGCCGAAGGACTGTTCGAAGGTGGCCTCCACCTTCCGGCCGGCGAGCTCGTCGGCGCTCGGGCCCCCGAAGAGCGCCTTGATCGCTTTAATCGCGCCGGTGACGCCGGCGACGACCGCGCCGAAGATGTCCCCCTTCGCCAGGCTCTTCGAGATCCCTTCGAACGCGGTGATGCCGATTTGCCCCAGCTCGCCGAACTTGCCACCGATCGTGCCGAGGATCTGTGACGCACCATCCAGTACCGTGAACGCGCGATTCCACGCCTCAGCGGTCCCATCGGCCTCACGGCGCGCGGCGTCAGAAATGGCCTTGAACTTCGCGATCGTGCTGGCCTTGTACTTTTCTGGATGGTCGGCCATCTCGAGGTAGGTGTTCGACGCTCTGTCGGCTGTTTGCTGCAGCGATTCGACCGTGTTATCGCGAAGGGCTTTGTTATCGATGTAGAGATCGTTGACTTGGTTGTCGGCGGAGGCCTTGATGATCGCGTCGAAGATGACCCGCTGATCGGCAGTCCCTTTGAACGCCACCATCTGCGCTTGGGCCCACTCTCCGATCTTCGTGACCTGATAGTCCGTGCTCGTCATCGTTTGTTTGTCGAGCTCGTCGTACATCTTCGCGCCCGCCGCAGTGATAGCGCTGCCGCCGGCGAGGAACGCGGCGTTCTCGGTCTCGTGCTCAGCCTTCACCAGGTCGTCGTAGTACTTGATCGCGCCAGCGAGAATCTTGTAGTTCGACACCGCCATCAGCGTGCGCAGGTTCTCGGTCTGTTGGACCTCCTCGACCTGGTGTTTGTAGACCTCCATGATTTTGGAGATTTCGTCGATGTTGAATTTTTGCTGGAGGTAGTACTTGATCGCTTCGACTTGTTCGCCTGAGAGATCGTTCATCGAGCTCGCCGCGTTCGCATTCGCCTCGGCGAACCGCTTCTGCTCAGCGGCCGCTTCAGAAACCGCCCGCTTGTGATCCTCGTAGGCCTTCTTGGCGATCGAGAGCACGCCATCGGTGATGTTGAGGTCGTTGATGATGGCTTCGTTGCTCGTCCCGAGCTCGAAGGCGGCATTGAGGTTGGCGCGCTGCTCCGTCGTGAGATTCCGGTAGCCTTCCTTGGCGGCCCCAAGGGCCTGCACGAATGAGGGCGGCAGGGCTGGCGCCGCCATCGAGGGCAATTTGATGTCGACCTGTTTCGCGAGGCTCGCCGCGATGTCCAGTAGGAACTTTTGGGCGTCGCCCCCGCCGCGCAGCAGCGCCTGATATGCGGCCATCTGTTCGTCGGTCAGCTTGCTGATCGTGTCGCGGGCGATCACGGCGTTGCCGAGCCACGAGGTGACGTTGGTCACCTGTCGCTGGTAGAACGCGTCCCACGCCTTGCTGGCTCGATCGACAGCCTTCAGTTGGGCGTCGCTCGAGAGAGTCGCCGCCTCCGCGATCTTCGAATAGCCGGCGACGACCGCCGGCATGATGTCCTTGGCCGTCTTCCCGAACAGCGCCACCGCGGCGGCGTTGCGCTTCTGCGGATCCTCCATCCGCTCGAGCGCTGACACAACCATGTTGAACTGCTCGTCCGGCGATGCGGCACGCAGGGCCGCCCAATCCAGGCCGAGTTCTTCCGCGCCCTTGCGGGCCTTCGCGGTGCCGTCGGCGACGTTCACGCCCATCTTGAAGGCGGCGTTGGCGAAGGACTGCATGTCCGAATCGGTCTGCTTCGCGACGTACTGCATCTGCTGAATCGTCGTGGTCGACAGGCCGGTCTTGTCCGAGAGCTGCATAACCGACCGCGCACCCTCGATAGCCGCGTGACCCAGATCCGTGAGTGTGCTGACAGCCTGGCTGGCGAGGCTCGCCGCAGAGAACGCTGCGAAGACCTGCCCGAACACACTGGCGACCATGCCGCCGGCCTTCGCCGCTGGATTGGCTGCGTTCTCGACGGCGCGGAGCTGTTCGGCCGTCGCCTGCATGAGCGGAGGGATCGGTTCGCCGGCGGCGCGCAGCTGCGCCATGGCCGCCTCGAGCGTCTTCAGGCCGCGCGCGGCGTCCCCGGCGGTCATCGTGCTTGTGCCAACCTGATCAACGGCGGCGACGATGTTCCTAGCGTTCTGAATGATCGTGTTGCTGTTCGCCGCCCAGGTGGCGGCGAGCTTCGCGACGGAAGGACCGAGCGCCTCGATGCTCGCCTTGCCTTCGGCCAGATTGGCCTTCAGCTCGGCCGTGTTCGCGGCGATCCGGATCGCGAGCTGCGGTGTCGATCCCGCCATTTACCGGCCGACCTCGTCGAGCCACGCCTGCATCCGATCGATCAGGCGGCGCAGGTGCGGACCTTCCTCGAGTTCTGCCGACGCGAAGAAGAACGGCTCCGCGTACATGTAGCGCGTGCCGAATTCCAGATACTTGTCGACGGGTGCCTGCACGTGGGCGCGATAGCCGAGGACGACGTAGCCCATGCCGTCGCGCGTCATTTCCCAGTGGATGCCGGACTCGGTCTGCCCGGTCGCCCGCGCGACTCGCCGTTCAGCCTCGGCGACGATCCGCTTGGCCGTGTCGAGCGCGACCTCGCGCGTCACGAAGTCCGCGGACTGCGCGAGGCGATCGAGCATGCTGATGGCCTCGGAGGCGTCGATGGAAGCCGTGAACATGTCAGCCAGGTGTCATCCCCTCTCGTTTTATTCGCGCGGCGATCTCTTCTTCTGCAAGCTCACCATCAATCTCGTCGACGAGCAGAAAGAGCGGCGTCTTCGGCAATCGCTTCCGTGCTTCGTCGGTGTCCGCCGCGTCCACGAGTTCCTTCGCATAGCGATAGGACTTAGCCTCGAGGACCTCGTCGAGCATCCCGGTCGGTAGCCGTTCGAGCTCCTGCACGATCTCCGTCAGGAACCGGCCCTGGAAGGCATCCATGAGGACGGCCAACCAGAGCGTGGTCGGATACGGCGCGTCATCGTCGTTATTCAGTGATCGATGGCACGCCGTCAGCCTTTTTTTGTGCCGCCTCCCGCTCCTCTGGCGTCAGAAACAGCGACGGCTTCGTGAGCTTCAGGACTTCCGTGGCGAAGAAATCGACGGCTTCGTCGCTCAGCGAGTCGATCGCCGGCACGCGCATCACCGTAATCTTCCGACCGTCCGACGTCGGCTCTTCGACGGCCACGCGCTCGAGGCTCTCCTGATACGTCCACGCCTTGATGCCGTCGTACAGCAGCGTGTACTTGTCGTAGCCGTTGAGCGGATCGTCCTTAACCTTCTCGATCTCGCCCTTCGCGGTCGCCGGGTCCTTCTCGAACAGCGTTTGGATGTCCTTCTGGACCTTCGCGCCGCCACGGACCTGGACGTCGGCGATCAGCTCGTTGAAGAACGCTTTCTGCGCCTTCCCGAGCTGCCGGCCGTTCAACTGCTGGACAGTGACCTCGTGCGGTTGGTCGAACGGAATCTCGATGGTCTTGGTGGCGCGGGCAAACGGTGACGACATGATTCGTGTCCTCTCTCTTCCAGGTGAAACGGCGCACGGCGGGTGCGGCCTCTCGTGACCGCACCGGCCGCCGCAGTGACTGCTGGCGCTTCCGCGCCCTATCCGATTACGACCAGACCGCCAGGCCGGCCTGCATGAGCGTCGCGCTGTAGCCGGTCAGCTTGCCGTTGGTCAGCACGGGCTCGTACTCCACTGCATAGACCTCGACGGTGAGGTTCTTCACCCCGTCCGGCGAGATGACGAGCGTCCGCGTCGCGTCCTGCGGCGTGGTCTCCAGCGTGGAGAACATCGCATGCGGGCCGGTCGTCGCCGTCGTGTCGTAGTTGCCCGCAATCGTGACGGGGCCGAACTTCTGTTTGCCCACGGGCGTGTTCTGCTCGTTGGCCATGCCGAAGGGCGAATTCTCCTCGGTTATCTGCGTGATCTTGAGGCCGCCGATCGTCAGGACGTTCGGGGTGAAGATGCGCGGCGTGCCGCCGTGGTCGTCGAGCGTGATGACCGCGCTCGCTGATCCGTACTTTCCAGGCATGCGAACTCTCCCTTTACCGCGAGGCCGCGGCTCGTTGCGCCTTCGTGGCGCGCGCTACTATCCACTGTTCCAGCGACCGCCGCAGCGCTCCGGCCTGTCGCACGACTCCCATCGCCGCCTGATACTCGATCCCGTCGTCGGTCCGGGCGATGGCATCCCAGTGCGCCCGGGCCGTCTTCTCCAACGAGGCGACCAACACGGTCTGTCGGGCGATCTCGGCGTCCGTCACGGCGTTACCCGCGCGCGAACATCGAGAAGAGCGTCAGGCTTCCCGCGCCCGTGACCGCCCCGTCGAAGCAGAGGTACCGGTTCACCGTCCCCGCGCACGTCATCCGCTGCGCGTTGGTCGGGCCGGCCGCCACGTTCGCGAAGACCGTCAGGTCCGCGTATGTCGTGTCGTCCGCGGAGTGCCGGACCTTCCCGATGAAGCCGGTGAAGCCAGCGAACGCCGTGATCTGCTGGTAGCCCGCGCCGCCGTTGACGGTGCTGCTGCGCACGAACGATCCGCCCGTGCCCGCACCGGTGCTCGCGGACGTGTCGACCGGGACCGAGAACGTCGTCGGCGTGAGGACGGTGACGATCTGCTCGGCGTTGATGTTCGGACCGGCGAGGGTGTTGCCTGACGGCAGAATGATCTGGCCGCTCGTCAATCCATGTGGAACGGTCGTCGTCACCACACAGGGATTCGCCTTCGTGGCCGAGGTGATCGGAATGACCACTTGCGACGGATCCAACGTGGAATCCACTGACGTCCCGAGCGTCTTCGTGTTCCAGCTCGCCGCCTTGACGGCCGTGGGCTGGATGATCTGTCCGCGCTCGACGAGGCCCGCGAGTAGGTGTTCCGCGTTGGCCTTGGTCAGCTTGCTCAGCTCGAGCGCCGCTTCGTACGCCACGCTGAACGCGCCGGCGACGCCATAACAGACGGCGCCCATCGTGTTGCCGACGATGCCGATCGACATAATGCGCGGCGTCGCCTGCGGCGTCGTACCGAGCTTGGTCGCCATCGCATCGTGGATGTTGAGGGCCGTCGTATCGAAGAACGCACCGGTCTGGGTGACGGTCGCCCGCTGTTTGCCGACGGGCAGGAACAGTTCGGAAAGATCCCCGAGGCCGTCCGTCTGCTCGGTCAATGACGTGATCTTTAGCGCGAGCGTCTTCAGCTTGGCGGCGAGGAAGTCGTAGCCATCGACCAAGAAGAGTGCCGAGCCGCTGCCGAATTTGTTGCCGGCCATCAATTACACCGTGTCCTTCTGCACCGGCGCCGGCGCGACTGGCGTCGCCTGGGCAGGCGCAGCGCTGCGGGCCGGCGCGGGCGCGATCAGTCCGCTCGCGAGCAACTTTCCCAGCGCATCCGAGACGGTCCCGCCGTGTTTCCCGGCGGGCACGCGCTCGCAGGTTTGTCCGACGTCGGCGACCGTGCGATCCTCGATGTCGCTCAGACGGACGACCGCGACAAAGTCCTTCCCGTTCAACTCAGTCACGCCACACCTCATCCAAGAATTCATGGCCGCACACCGAACACACCGGATGCGCCACGCCGAATCCGCACGACGCCGTGCGTTTGCTGGCCGCGGCGCCGCATTGGGGACACGCGCGATCGGACCGCTTGCGCGCCGGGCGCCCTTGCGGATCCACGATCACCGGCTGGCGCTCGTCGTCCGCCATCAGGGCAGCTCCTCGACGTACAGGCGGTGCATCGACACGAGCTCCCGACACTTCACGCCGTTCAATTCCTGGTCGTGCAGCGGCAACGTGGCGTCGTGGAACGGCTCCTGGCCGGCCACCTTGTAGCCGTTGACCACGAGCACATCCGTCGCGGAGACGAGCGCGATCGCGCGCGCGATGGCCGCGTGGGCGTTCGTGGCGCCCGCATAGGCGCTGAACACGTGAAGCCGGATCTCGACCTCCGGCAGGGCCCCGACGCCTGGCTTAGTGCCGAGGCCTCCGAACTGCTGCGACTCGAGGACCTCGATCCAGAGGAAGTCGAACTGGGGCGATTCCGGTACGTCCGTCCGCACGCCGCCGGCGAGTAGGGTGTTCAACGCCTGGTCGCTCGACAAGAGGCCGTAGAAGCACGCGGAGACCGGACCGAGCGGCGAGTAGGTCGGGGCCATTACTGGACGACCTCGCTTGCCGAGAGGTTCATGTACGCGAGATCGTCATCAGGCAACGGCGCGTCGATCTCGAGTGTGTGCGCGGGACTGTTCGGCGGCCAGCTCGGCGTCCACAGCAGCCGCATCGTCGGCGAGACGTCCACGCGGCGCCGGATCTGGACCTGATACATCGCCTTCGCCTCGATGGCCTGCAGCTGCAGCTGCTCGCGAGCGCTGAGCGCAGTCACTTCAGCCCAGACCGTGTCGAGCGTCACCCAGTTGGCTCGTCGGCCGCCCTCCGCGTCGCTGGTGTACACCGCGGCTGGCGCGCCAGTGGCCGGCGTCACGACCGCACCGTCGACTGTGTACGAGAACGTCGCGGGGTCGATGACGGTCACCTTGACGCGGCCGTTGTAGCCGACCTGGTTGGCGCCCGATATGGTGACGTAGTCGTTTGTCAGAAACCCGTGTGGCCCCACCGTCGTCGCGGTCGCGACGATGCCCACGCGCGTGATGCTGCTGATGGTGATGGCTGGCCACACGTTATTCAGGATGGCCACGCGCTCGCGCAGGGCGCCGACGGAGAGGCCGCTGCCCATTACCCGAGCCCCACAATCCGATCGCTGATCAACGCGTCATAGCCGAGCGGGTACAGGTCCGGCGAGTAGCGCGCGGCGCCGCTCGTGACCGCCTCGCGGTGGAAGTTCCAGTGGCCGAGCAGCAGCGCGATCGCATGCACGTAGCGCGATGGGACGCCCAGTGAGGCGACGGTCAGGACACCAGTCGCCGGCGTCGCCGGGTTGTTGGCGACCGCGTAGGTGAACGTGGCCGCACCCGTGACGGTCACCTGAAATGTGCCGTTGTAGTCGGCCTGGTCGGCGCCGAACACGGTCAACTGCTGATTGCTCGCGTAGCCGTGCGGCGCGACGGTCGTCACGGTCGCGACGGCGCCGACGCGTGTGATGGACGCGATCGCCTGCGCCACGCCGCTGTAGCCGGCCGTCCAACGCACTTTGCCGCCCTGCTGCCAGCGGACGCCCGTCGGCCAGATCTTGCCGGGCACCAGAATCACGCGCCCCGGCTGCGAATACGTGTCGAGGTAGTACGTTGATGGATCGACGACCGTCTCGAGGCCGGTCAGCAGGTCGAACGATGACAGGCTGGCCACGCTGACGAGCGGCGGACGCGGGAGCTCGATGTAGCGCTCGATCGGGAACTGGTCGAACGTCATCTCCCAAACGGTCTGAACGAAGGTCCGGTTGGTGTCGGTCTCGACCTGCCGGCGCGCGGCCGGTATGGTCCGGTCGAACCACGCGTCCTCATCGGTGAGGCCCGTGCGCAGATGGAGCTTGGCTTCAGCGCGGCTCAGGGGTTCGAACGCGGGTGGCGTAATCTCTCTCGGCTCGGAACGCGGCGTGTCGCGCCAGAAGCGCGGACCCTCACGGAGGCGGCTGCTGGAGCCGTCAAGTCCGCCGTAAGGTACCGGAAGCCACTGGTCGTACATTGCTCACGTGCTGGAGTGACTACGTGCGGGCGGCGGTGTTTTCCGGCTTCGGATCGTCGCGGACCAGCGTGGCCATGCCTTCTTCGATCCAGGCCTGCGCGACCTCGGCGTCGATGTCGACGACGTCGCCCGTCGCGTGGCCGACCGCGCTCGCGGTCGTGCGGCCGGCGATGGAGGTCAACATCTTGATCCTGAGCGTGCGCTTCTTGTCGGCGGCCATCTCTCTGCTCTCTTTCGTTGCGGGCGTGCAATTCGAGCGGCGCGCGCGCCGCCCCCATCTGTTCTGGGATCTCTTACTGACCCTGGTAGTAACTCGCGTACCACGTCCACGCGATGTGCGCGGAGGACGCGGGTGCCGTGAAGGTCGTCGCGACGCCGGCCGCGGCGCTCTTGTAGCAGCCCGTCCCGGGCGTCTGCGTCGGCAGCGCGATTTGAATGCCGGAGTCAATGCTTACGGTCGCCGGGAAGCTGGCCTTGACGGCGAACGCGTTGAAGTTGGTCGACGTCGACACCTGGTTGCTGATGGCACCGCCCGTGCCGTCGCTGTTCAACTCGAATGCCAGCGAGCAGATGTAGTTGAAGAAGTTCGGATTGCTCGGCGCCGGAATCGTCAGCACGGTCGCCACGTTGACCGCGCCGGTCGCGCTGATCGGCGTGAGGGGCCAGTAGCCAGTGACCAGCTGCACGGGCACCGTGTTGCCGTTGCCGTTCCCCGGCGGGTTCTGCGCAGCCGCCGGCCGCACGGCCAGCGTGGTGACGAAGGCGACGAGGAGCGCGAGCGAGGTGAACAAACTAGAACGGCGCATGGAGATCTCCCTCTTGTTAGAGAATCGAATCACTTGCACGCGCCAGCCGCGCGCAGCAGCGCGTTACACGGCGGCGCGATAAAGCCCAGGAAGCCACGCGTGAATGTGACGGTCGCCGTCCCGGATCCCCAAGTGGCGGCCCTCGCGCGGACCGCGGTAAATCCGGCGTTCTGGATCACTTGCAGACCGTTCGTGTTGGCCTGCAGCATCGGCGCGCCGGTGCTGACGTTGGCGACTGGAACCGCCTGCCAGTTCGTTCCGTTGTCGACGGTGGCTTCGAAGACGACGGTTCCCGACCACGCGCCCGTGAGTTGGATCGTTTCGCTGGCGATGCCAACGAGCGAGATCGTCACGGCGTCGCTGGCCTTCGCGAGGGATCCAGTCGTCGGGTCCTGCGCGCGCACCTGTCGCGCCAGACCCACGAAGAAACACGCCGTGAGCAGGGCCGCGATGAGTCCGTAGGACAGCCGACGATCGGCCTGATCGCGGGACGTCATTCCTGAGACTCACCGGTCTTCGACGACGCGAGCTCGTCCGTCGGTGAGCCTGCCGGCTTCTCGTCCGCCTCGGCGTGAGCACCTGCGGCCGCCGGCGCCTCGCCGGCGAGGTCAACGCCGTAGATGGTTACTGGATCCTGCCAGCGGATGGGATCCGTCGCGTCGGCGGCGTGCGCTTCCGCGAGGCCGTCAGCGATCCAGGCCTCGCCATGCGCCTGATCGACGTCGACGACATCGCCGTACTTCAGCGAGCCGTGGAAACCTGAGACGCTGCCGCGCATGATGATGAGCATTACGACACCGTCACTCCGGAGGCGTTCGCGTTGAGAATGTCCGCCTGGATCACGGCGACGTGGTTCGTGCTCGAGCCGCCGCCGCGCGCGATCGTCACCTGCACCGTGAAGGTCTGGGTGGCGCTGTTCGCACCGGTCATCGACGTGACGCTGTACGCCAGCGTGACGGTCGTCGCGCCGGCGACGCAGGCCGAGCCCGTGTCCGCCAGCGTGGTCGCGGTGGCAACCGTCGCCAGACCAGCCGTGCGCGTGAGGACGATCTGTCCGTAGGCGGTCGCGGTGCACTCGTTCGCACCGACGGCACCGCCGGCACCGAGCGTGGCGTTGATGATGATCGGGATCGTGGCCGAGTGTGCCGCGTTCGGGACCGTGACCGTCAGGACGTCGGTCGCCGTGTTGTTGGCGATCGCGGTGACCGTCTTTGCCAGAAGGCCATCGACGCCGGCGCCGCCAGGCGCGCCGTTGCCACCGAGATACAGCGGCGTCTTGACAGCGAGCGTGCCGCCAGACTCGATCGAGATGGTGCAGCCGTTACCCGCGTGGAAGCCTGCGCCGCCCTGATCGAAGAAGCAGGCGACGTTCTGAGCAAAAGCTCGGGCTGGCGCGGTCGTCGCCAGACAGGCGGCCACAAGCGCCGCGGTCACCGATGCGACAAGAATTTTCCGCATGAATCCGATACTCCTTCTTCGACGAAATCGGGAACGAGCGAGCGTCGTGCTCGCTCGTCCATGGACCAACCGATCGGCTACTGGCGTTTACGCGACTGCGCCTTCGGCAGGCGCCATCGCCTGCGCGAGCGCAACCGTCGCCGCCTGCACGATCGGCAGATTGCGCGCGTTGTACTGGATCGCGACGACCGAATCGACGGTCGTGTTCGCACCGGCGCGGATGACCGCGCAGCGCACGAACTGCTTCACCGGGCGCTGGACGTCGACGAGCAGCGTCTTCTGTCCTGCCGACTTGGTGCCGAGCAGGTCCTGCACGCCGCCGAATCCGATCACGCTGTCTTCCTGTGCCTTCGCGAAGTTGCCGGCATTCGAAGTGCCGAGCTTCACGACGAACAGGACCGAGTCGAAGCCGGTCATGTCCAGAATCGTCGAATCGAATTCCGTCCCAGCTGAGCCCTGGGCATCGTCGACCGTGACCTTGAAGTTGTCGCTCAGGTATCCGGGTGCTTCCATGTCTATGCCCTCGTCAAAAAGTGACTGTCGCGATGTGGCGCAGCGTCCGCACTACGTCGCGCTGTTCTGCAGACCCTTGATCGGGTCCTGACCCGGATTCGCGTAGCCGCCATCGGCACTCTGGAACGCGAGGAAGCCGACCTGGCCGGACTCCACGTAGAGCTCGTTGATGCGCACGATCGTGATGCCCTTGATGCGGCGGATCTTGTAGTAGCGGTGATCGCCGAAAGTTGACCACACGGCGCTCGCGGCCATCGCGGGCATGTCGTTGTTGGGCACGACTCCGTACCCGGCGAGCTGCACCGGCTGCCCGTTCTGCACGTTGCCCATCTCCGGCCAGAGGTACCGACCCTGACCGTCCTTCGCCAGGCGCAGCGTGAGGATCGAGCTGTCGTTCATCATCCA
>Ga0193726_1000449_pt1 | contig 43278 bp, 41 predicted proteins | sample H2c1metaG_FD_144928 | JGI IMG/M metagenome (GOLD analysis project Ga0193726, IMG submission 144928) | Soil microbial communities from a riparian zone of the East river system, Colorado, United States - H2c1 | ecosystem: Environmental > Terrestrial > Soil > Riparian zone | place: USA: East River... | reverse complement strand
GCCACCTTGTCGATCGTTCCGCCGCGCCGTCGACGAACTGGTGCAGCCCTGGGCCGGCGGCAAGATCGACAAGGTGGCCGGCATCGAGGCGCGCGGTTTTATCCTTGGCGGCGCGGTTGCGCACCAGGTCTCGGCCGGCTTCGTGCCGATCCGCAAAAAAGGCAAGCTGCCGTTCAAGCGCGTCAGCATCGGCTATTCGCTCGAATACGGCATCGACGAAATGGAAATGCACGAGGACGCGGTGCTTCCTGGCGAGCGCGTGCTCCTGGTCGACGATCTCGTCGCCACCGGCGGCACCGCGGAAGCCGCATGCAAGCTATTGAAGCAGATCGGCGCCAACGTGCTGGCCGCCTGTTTCATCATCGATCTGCCCGATCTGGGCGGCGCCGAGAAGATCAGGAAGCTCGGCGTGCCGGTGCGCGCGCTGGTGAGCTTCGAGGGGCATTAGCCAACGGACGCGTGGAGGCGGAGGCGCCGTTGCGGCGAAAGAGTTGGCTTGCCAAGGGCAAAACGAAATTTCATCCTCGCGCGTGACACGTGAGGCATGTCATGAAACCTACCGGTGGGGAGCATGAACGATTCGAGCGCTGTTCGAGAATTCAAGTACAAGGCGTTCATCAGCTACAGTCACCTCGATAGCAAGACCGCCGAGTGGCTTCATCGGTCGCTGGAAAATTACCGAATACCGAGCCAGCTGGTAGGAACGCCAGGTCGTGATGGTCCTATTCCCAAGCAGCTTTTCCCGGTATTTCGCGACAGAGACGATTTCGGCACTTCGTCTGATTTGTCGGCTGATATTCGCGAGGCGCTCGAGCAATCCGCAAATTTAGTCGTGCTATGCAGCAAGGCATGTGTGAAAAGCCTCTGGGTCAATCAGGAAATCACTTATTTCAAGAAGCTGGGTCGGCAAGGCCGTGTTCACGCGCTGATCGTTGATGGTGAGCCTAACGCCGCTTCCACCGCCGAGGAATGTTTCCCGTCAGCCCTAAGCCATAAAGTCGACGCCAACGGCAAGATCCTGGATTCTGAACCGGAGGAGCCGATCGCCGCCGATCTGCGACCTGAGGGCGATGGGAAAGATAACGCGAAGCTCAAGTTGTTGGCAGGATTGCTCGGAATTTCCTTCAACTCACTACGCCAGCGAGAGGTCATTGCGGCCCGCAGAAGATTGCGCATAACGCAGGCCATCTCTGGGGCGATCATAGCGCTGGCTCTGACGGCTGGTTTTACCGGATGGCTGACACTGTACTTTCGACAGGAGTCCGATAAGCGACAGATTCCTGGCGTGCGCGTAGCGCGTCACGTCTCGACCTTGGATCTTTCTGGATGGAAGGAAACGACCCAAGCTGAAATTGATAACGGCATAAAAAAATCGCTCGCCGTATCAACGGTTACATATACCGTAGTTAAAACACAGGAATATGACCGCAACTACGTTCATGTTATTGGAACATCAAGCGGGATTCCGCCTGAAATAATTTGTCATGGATGCGAGGTTGAGGCGCGGACTCCAGATGGTGCCTCACGAACGTCCCACGAATATAAGGTCAATTTCGATATCTCCAAACTCGGGTTAGAAGAAAGCGAGGATCTGAATTGTTCCATTAAGTGGTGGAATGCCTTCCAGTCTCCTGACCAATGGTGGACTGGTTTTCGAGTTCTCTATCAAACGGAAACCACGGAATTCTCAATCATATTTCCGCTGGCCAAACACGTTTTGCCAGAGACGATCGAATTTTATTACCACGATATCAAGGACCATCCCTACGTAGGCGACCTGAAGGCGTTGTTTGAGAAGGACGACGCGGGTTTTGTCTCTAAGATCATTTGGAACGTCCCCTATCCAAGCACGGATCGCAGCTACAGAATACGCTGGAACTGGAGAACGGCGTCGAAGCAGGATTAATCTCGAATGTTGACGTTTTGAATATCTGCTGTCGATCGCTAACGGCGATAGCGGACCCGGCAAATTTAAGACATGACAAATTTATGAGAACACCGCTTAGCGCCCCGAGCGCAGCGTCGCGCTCAGTCTGCCGACGATGCTGTCGCCCAGCGACGCGCCGAGCTTGCCCATCAAGAGGCGCAATTCCAGTTCGCGAAACTCGGTGAAGATGGTGCCGATCCAGCTATGGATCTCGGTCGGGCCGCCGGGCCGGTCGGTCATATAGGCGCCGAACGAAAAACTCGGGCGGTCGACGACGCCGCGCACGATCGCGGAGAGGCGCGGGATGCGGATGACGCCGTATTCGCCGCGGCTCGGCGGGAAATCCGTTTTCTCGTACATCACCGACACCGATTCGTTGTGCACCGGCACGAAGGCCGTGGTCTCGAGGCGCCGGCGCACATCGGCATAAGCGCGCACCGTGCCCGGCGCCGGGTCGGTGACGAACAGCACGATCGGCTCGATCGAGCGCCGCCGCGCCTCCTGCACGAAGCCGATCTCGGTCATGACGTCGAAGAATTGCTCGAACAGGCCATAGCCCAAGTCGATGACGGTGGTGCGCGGAACGCCGGCGAGCAATCGATCGAACAGCGCCATCTGCCCGGGCGTGTCGGCAATATTCATGGTCGCGACGAGGTCCGGAAAATAGCCGGCGAATGTCGGCTCGCGCGGGTCGAGGTCATAGCCGACCAAGGCGCGGCCGTTCGAGCGGAAGAATTCGACCAGAAGGCGCGCGATCAGCGTTTTGCCGACCCGCGGGCGAGGCGAAGCGACGATGTAGAGCGGCGCCTGTTGCGGCATGCCGGCAATCGGTCCATTTCGATAAACAAACGCTGTACTGGCCCGATCACTTTGCTCCCCCGCAAGCAGGGGAGGGAAGGGGCTTACTGCGCGGTGCGGACCACCTGCACGCGCGGGCCGCCGCCCGCCGGCGCCGCGGCGCTGGCGACGAAGTCGTTCAGCTTGATGCGATCGTATTCGCCCCAGACATTGCCGAGCCAGTGCCGCACATAGCCGCGCAGCACGAACGAGTAATTGGCCGCATCGCCCTTCATGTTCTTGTTGGCGACGAAGGTGAGGAACGGAACGGAAGCGAGCTCGACCTGCTCGTAGGCCATCTCGTTGAGTTTCGGGATGGTGATCTCGACGGCGTCCTTGAACCTCTTGAAATAGGCCGCGTGCGTCGGCTGGTCCCATTCGAAGAAGCTGGTGTTGTTGAAGTAGTTCTTGACCAGGAAATATTTGGCGTCGGTTGTGAAGGTCGAGGTGTCTTCGATCTCGTTGAGCGAGGCGATCGAGGAGCCGAGAATGTGGAACACGGCGAAGTTAAGCTGGCCCTTCTTCACCGCTTCGAGGAAGCCGATATCGCGCAGCGAGCGCAGCGTCGGCGACAACAGCCCGGCGCGCACGTCGATCACGGTCACGCTGGCGTCGGTGGTCGACAGCGTGTCGAAGATCCGCATCTGGTCGGGGACCGAGGTGACGTCGACGATGTCGCTGATGTCGGGATGGAAGCGCTTAAGCGTGCCTTTCGGCGATTCGGTATCGAAGGCGCGCGTCGGCACGTGATGCGCCGTGAAATAATCGAGCAGCGTCCGGGCGACCGTCGTCTTGCCGACGCCGCCCTTGTCCGCGCCCACCACGACCACTGTTGGCTTAGCCATTGTCCTGATCCCCGCTGACCCCGTTCGCCTTAAGGCTTGATCCGTCCGGCCCAGCAAATCCACCGGAAAATCGCGGCCAACCCAAACACTTCCCGCAAATCTTTCCGTTAATGGAGTCTTACACAGAGCCGGCTCTGTTTGGAAGCCTCCAGATGCGGCACGCGGTGCGGAACGCGATGCGAAACGCCTATTTTCAAAGGGATATGGTTAATTGTGACCCGATTGCGACGTGGTGCCGGAGTGTGGGCCCCAAGGTCCAGCCGATGAGTCTGATGACGAGCCCGGCGATGCGCCTTCACCCTCGCTCGATTCGCCCACCGCCGAGCCCCACGGACCGCTCGGCGGCGGTGCTGGTTCGGATCGATCATCGTCCGCGTCGCTCGGCTGCGGCGGCAGCGCCAGCGGGCCGGGATCGTGGCCGCCGGCGAACTTGACCAGGGCGGCGACCCGGCTGTCGACACTCGGATGGGTGTCGAACAACTCGCCGAAACCTTCGCGCGGATTGTCGATGCACATTTCCATCACCGCCGAGGTCGCGCCCGGCAATTCGCCGCGGCCCTCGATCTTGCGCAGTGCCGAGATCATGGCGTCGGGATTCTTGGTGAGCTCGACCGAGCCGGCATCGGCGAGGAGTTCACGCGAACGAGACAAAGCAAGTCGAATGACGAACGACAGGAAATAAGCCACCGCAAGGAGCCCGACGGCGATCACGATGGCGATGGCCGCGCCGCCGCCGCGGCGGTCGTCGGAACGGCCGCCGCGAAAGCTGAAGCCGTTGTAGAACCACAGCCGAAACACCAGTTCGGCGAAGAACGACACGACGCCGGCGATGATGACGGCGATCACCATCATGCGCACGTCGCCGTTGCGGATATGGGTCAGCTCATGGCCGAGCACGGCTTCGATCTCGGCATCGTTGAGCCGGTTGATCAGCGCCGTCGTCACCGTGATCGAATATTGCTTGGGACTCATGCCGGTGGCGAAGGCATTGAGCGCGTCGCTCTCCATCACCTTGAGTTTTGGCATGGTGATGCCGCGCGAGATGCACAGGTTCTCCAGGATATTGTAGAGTCGCGGTTCCTCGGCGCGCGTCACTTCGCGGCCGCCGGTCAGCGCGTCGATCATGTTTTGGTGGAAGTAATAGGCGATCACCACCCACAGCGCGGTGCCGATGGTCGCCCATGGCGCGGCGTGGACAAGATCGTTCCACGCCAGTTGCATGAGCGTATTGACGTCGGCGTCGACCGACAGCGCTTCCGCCGTCAGCGCGCCGGCATAGACCAGCACGTAGATGAGGAAGAACAGCCCGATGAGCAGCGCGATCGAACGCCGCCGGTTCGACTGGATATGGCTATAGAGCCCGTAAGCGGCCATCGCCAATTACCGCAGCTGACCGGCGCTCTAGAATTTCACCTGCGGCGCGTCGGTGACGGCTTTGCGGTCGTCGCCGAGGTCGAAATATTCCTTCTGCGAGAAACCGAACGAGGCGGCGAACAAAGCGGCCGGGAAGCGCTGGATGCCGGTATTGTATTCCTGCACCGCATTGTTGAAGAAGCGTCGGGACGCGGCGATCTTGTTCTCGAGATCCGTCAGCTCCGCCTGCAATTGCTGGAAATTGGCCGATGCCTTGAGGTCCGGATAGGATTCCGAGAGCGCGAACAATTGCCGCAGCGCGCCGGAGAGCATGTTTTCGGCCGCCGCCTGCTGCGCCGGCCCTTGCGCCGAAACCGCCGCGTTGCGCGCCTTGACCACTTCGTCCAGCGTGCCGCGTTCGTGCGCGGCGTAGCCCTGTACCGTCGCGACCAGGTTGGGAACGAGATCGTGCCGCTGCTTGAGCTGCACGTCGATGTCGGCAAAGGCCTGGTTGACCCGTTGCCGCATGGAAACCAGGCCGTTGTAGACCGTGACCGCCCACAGAACGAAAACGACGATCACCGCAAGCACGATTATGGTCGAAGACATGATGGGGGCTCCTTGGGGACGCCGTGGACTGGTTTCGCAGCCTTGACCAACAGCATAGCCGTTGCCGGGCTGCCGCCGATAGAGGAGGGTTAACGGCTTCGTTAAGCTTAGCTTCGAATGGTTATCGCGCTGCCGGTCCGGTCGTTGTAAATCCAAGGCGGACACATAGGTACGCGCCATGCTGAAGCAATATGTCAGCTCGCTATCGTCTGCCGACACTGACATCGTCGCGCTCGCTCCGCCGCGAAGCGAGCCGCTGCCGCGGGACGATTTAGGCGAATTTGCCGAAGACGCGATGGCGCAAACCGTGCGCGATCAGCTGGCGCGCGAGGTTGCCGACATCGAAACCGCGACCGCCGTGCTGCGCCGGGCCGAGCCGGCGCTGGAATCCTGGACCAAGGCGCCGGCTAATACCGGCGGCAAGCCGCGTCCGGTGTGGCTCCTCATCGGCGTGCTCTGGCTGTCGACGGCGCTGGTCACCGCCGGCGCGGTCGTCGCCATCGCCTCGCTGGCGGGCTAGGTCGCGGACTTCATAAAAGCGTCGCCGACCTCCGCTTTTGGCAAAGTGGACAGCGCACTCATGGCGAACAATATCCGCTAATGACCCCCCATACCGGACCAACGCCGGTTGGGTCTGCTCAGGTAGCTCCGCGTTGTATTTCGGTTATCGCTCATGACAGCGGTCTGCGATCATGCTCTGACGGAAGGGGGACGTGATCACTCCGCCGCCCGGCCTGTGCTATTCGCCAGACCAGCCACCACCTCGCTCGTATTCATCACGTCGGCAAACTGCGCAACCATGTTGCCGAGCGTGGCGTTGTGCTCCTCATCGGTATGGGTTGCAGTCCCATCTGAGACAAAAATCACCTTGTAGTTCATCATCATCGCATCACGCGCGGTAGATTCGCAGCACACATTGGTGGCCGTTCCAGTGATGATGATTGTGTCGATGTTGCGCGCTTGCAGGATGGTGTGCAGTTCCGAAGAGCCGGGCACGAATGCGCCGAAACGGGTCTTGTTCACCTTGAGATCACCAGGCAGAACCTCAAGACCAGGCCACAGCAAATGGCCATAGCTACCCTCGGTAAACGTCGCTGCCAAAAGCTCCCGGCGCTTCTCACTAGACATGTGGCTGTACCACGTGGACCAGGTCTCTTTGGTGGTGGCATCGATAGTGTTCTGCACGTAGACAACGCATCCTCCTGCCGAACGCAGCGCAGTGCTGATACGATTGACGTTTGGGATGATCTCGCGGGCTAGCGGAATCTCGGCCGGTTGGCCCGGCGCCATGAACCCATTCTGCAAATCGACAACGATATGCGCTGTGCGCGAGGCATCGAAGTCGCCGAAAATGTGAAGGAACTCGCGAAGCCTTAGAGCGCGGTCAACGGCTTCTTTGGGTATCGCGATTTTGTGCATTGCAGAATTCCGCAAAAGAAGCATTCGGCGAAGCGCGACCGATTTGAGAGCGGCTCATTCCACCTTGATGTTGGCCTCGCGAATGACGCGGCCGAATTCGTCATATTGTTTGCGAAGAAAGGCGCCGAAATCATCGCCGCACATGACGGCCGGAAAAAGCCCCTGGGCGACAAGCTTCGCCTTGACCTCGGGCGCCTGCATCGCTGCAGTAAACATGCCGGCGAGTTGGGCGATTGTTTCCTTCGGCGTCTTTGCCGGCGCTACCACCCCGTACCAGATGTCTGCCTCGTAGCCCGGGTAGCCGGATTCGGCGACGGTCGGCACCTCGGGCAGCGCCACAATCCGCGTTCGCGTCGCGACGGCGAGCACGCGCAGCGCGCCCGCGTTGAGTTGCTCGGACACCTCCGTGTAGCCGACGAGCACGGATGTCACCTGATTGCCCAGCAGGGCGTTAACTGCCGGAGGTGTTCCGGGATATGAGATGAAGGTCATATCAACATTGGCAGCTCGCTTGAGCATCTCGAACGCAACTTGGCTGGCGCTTCCAGGACCAATAGATGCCAGTGTCACGTCCCCAGGCTTAGCGCGTGCTGCGTTGAGCAGATCGGCGAGCGTGCGATACGGTGAGCCGGCATTGACGGCGATAACCAGCGGCACGCTGACGAGGTAGCAAACCGGCTCGAAGCTCGTCAGCGGATCGTAGTTCAACTTGCGCAGTTGCGGCGTGAGGACGAACGCAGTCGGAGTCATCAGCAGGGTATTACCATCAGGTGCGGCGCCGGCTACTGCTTCGGTTGCGATAACCCCGGCAGCGCCTGGTCGGCTCTCGATCACAGCCGTCGGGCCTTTGGTCCTGCCGATCTGCTCGGCCAGCAGGCGCGCCAGAGTGTCGATGCTGGTGCCCGCGCTGAAAGGAAGAACGAACTTCATCGCTCTTGTCGTCTGTGACCACGCAACGTGGCTGTATGATATGATGAGGATGACGGCTATCGCGGTTCGAACGATCTGAGAAAAGTGACGATGTACGTACGCCATGATGCTGTTCCCTCTGAAATAGAGAAGCACTCTTGCTCGAGGAGTTCGTCTGCTGAAGGGGCCGGGACGGTTACCTCAAATCGCGACTAGAACCTTGGTCCATTCTGGCTATAGAATAAAATTCTATTTCTCTCTACCCCTATAGTTTTTTTGGATAGGAGGGCGGCGATGCAACGCTCACCACACACTAGCCGCCGGCTCAAACTCCGACAGTTGGAGGTCCTCCTCTCGGTTGCGCAATGGGGCGGTATGGCGAAGGCGGCTCAGCATCTCGCGATTTCACAACCGGTCGTGTCGAAGACGATCGCGGACTTAGAAAACGCGCTCGGCGTGCGTCTTTTTGATCGTACCCCACAGGGCGTCGAGCCGACGCTCTATGGCCGCGCATTGCTCAAGCGGAGCCTCGCGATCTTTGATGATCTGAAAACAAGCGTGAGTGAAATCGAGTTTCTTGCCGATCCCACTGCAGGTCAATTACGGATCGGATGTAGCGAGATCATGGCGGCGGGATTCGTAGCGGCCGTCATCGAGCGGCTATCCTCCAAACATCGCCGCATCGATTTTCATGTGGAGCAAGCCACCTCGGCAACGCTGATCGACCGACTGCGTGAGCGCCATGACGAGCTGATGATTGGACGGTTGCCAAAGCCATTCCTCGACGCGGATTTGACAACCACGATTCTTTACCACGACCGCTTGCGCGTGGTGGCAGGTCTGCAAAGCCGCTGGGCTAGCCGGCGCAAAATCACACTCGCCGATTTAGTTGACGAGCCATGGTGTGTGCCATCGCCCGACACCAACGCCACCGGATCTCAGTTCGCCGATGCTTTCCGGGCTAGCGGGTTGACGGTCCCGCGTATAGTCGTGACGGCCGTCTCTGCCCAGCTGGCAACCAGCCTGCTCGCACACGGTCGATTCCTAGGGATACTCGGCGAGTCCTCCTTCATGCATTTCAATGCGAAACGCCTGTCGCTCAAGACGTTGCCGATCGAACTCCCAACTCAACCGTACCCTGTTGCGATCGTCATTCTGAAAAATCGGACGATCAGCCCGGTGGCTCAACTCTTCATTGAGTGCGCACACGAAATAGCAAAGCCGTTGGGAATCGGAGGATCATAGGTCGGTCAATAACTCGTGGGACAAGGTCTGTTATTGGCCCTTAGCGGACGTGAGGATGGTGTTCGGTGACGTTCGCTCTTGGAGGCTAAGCGGACGCGATCGCAACGGCGGGCGATACAAGTTGTGACTACGCGGCCTAGTCACCGCTCCGTTCTCACCGAAGCTCATTCGCCATCCTGAGTGGGCCGCGGCCCGGGCTGGCCCGATGACAAGGTCCGCGGCCTCTAGGGCATGATCCGGAAAAGTGGATGCCGGTTTTCCGAAAAGATCATGCTCCAACGAAAAAAACTAGACCATGATCCGATTCAATTTGATCGGATCATGGTCTAGGGATGGCACCTCGGGCATCAATACGCGTTGCGATAACCCGCCGGCGACAGCACGGTGCGGAAGATGATCTGCAAATCGAGCCAGAGCGACCAGTTGTCGATATAGAACAGGTCGTGCTCGAGGCGCCTTTGCATTTTCTCCTCGGTGTCGACCTCGCCGCGGCAGCCGTGGATTTGCGCCCAGCCGGTGATGCCGGGCTTGACGTTGTGGCGGCGCGCGTAGAGCGCGATGCGCTGCTCATATTCGTGATCGTGGGCCAGCGCGTGCGGCCGCGGGCCGACCAGCGACATGTCGCCGGTGAGCACGTTGAAGAGCTGCGGAATCTCGTCGATGTTCCAGCGCCGCAGGAAACGGCCGATCCGGGTCAGCCGCGGATCGTCGCGGGTCGCCTGCGCGATCACCGGGCCGTCGTCGAGCGTGCGCATGGTGCGAAATTTGATGATGCGGAACGGCTGCTGATTGAAGCCGTAGCGGCGCTGCACGAAGAACACCGGCCCCGGGCTGTCGAGCCAGACCAGCGCGGCGACGACAATCAGCAGCGGCGTGAGCGCAATGAGCGCGACCGCTGCTACGACCAGGTCGAACAGCCGCTTGCGCGCGATCTCGGTGCGCGTCAGCGGCCGGCGCGTCAGCTGCAGGCTGGTCACGGGCCCCAGTTTCGAGAGTTTTACCTCTTCGAACTTGTGCAGGATCTGCTCGGGGCCGATGTGGATCTCGACCGGCAGCGTCATGAAGGTCTCGGCGCAGCGTTCGATGGTCTCGGTCTGCGACCACGGCAGCAGGAGGAAGATGGCGTCGGGCTCGAGGCTGCGCACGCTGGCGACGGCCTCGGCGAAATCGCGATCGAGCATGGCGTGCCGCGCCTCGGCGGAGGCGGTGCCGGCAACCGGGGTCAGGAAGCGGCAGCCGACGATGTTGATGCCATGGGTCCACGGCTCATAGCGGTTGACGAAGCCGTTGACGTTGGCACCGGTGCCGATCAGAAAAATGCGTTGCGCCGAAATCAGCCCGGCGGCACGCGCGCGCGCGGTGACCTGCACGATGAAGAAGCGCAAGGCGACGAGGCCGACAAGCGTCGCGCCATAGAACAGCACGATCCAGGCGCGCGAATATTCGACGCTGCTTTGCGCCAGGAAGCCGACCATCAACAGGCAGATCACCGTGACGTTCCACACCTGAATGATGCGGCCGCCATGGGGCTTGAAGGTGCAAAAGTTCGGCAGCCGGTATTCGCCACGATACATGTTGGACACGGCGAAGATGCTGGCCGCCAGAATGCCGACCTGGAGGAACAGGGTGATGTTGCCGGGCTTGTCGTAGGCGGCGAGGTGATAAGCGATGCCGGTCAGGCAGGCCATGGCGACGATGAAGGCGATGTCGGTGAGGAAAATTGTGGCGGCAAACGTGCCGCGTAACAGCACCGCCCGCGCGCGCAGGTACCGGCCGGTCTGCGGCCGCGACGCCAGCGTGTAGCTCGGGTGCGTGTTCATAGCCTCTGTCGCGGTCTTGGTCGGTTTCTTGCCGATGCGTATTCCGACAGTGCCCCGAATTGAGACACCGGCGGCGGTCACACCGCTGTCTCGCCAGAACCATGCCAACAGGGCAAAGCGCGCAGCGGCGGGCAAAAGTTGACGCCGAACGCCGTGTTAAGATTAATGCCGCCGTCCGTCGGCGTGCCGTGGGAGGAAGACCGTGCAAGGCAAGATCGCGCTCGAAGAGCATTTCGCCATTCCCGAAACGCTGGAGGATTCCCACGGCTACTTTCCCGAGCGCGTGTGGCAAGAGGTCAAGCACCGGGTCATGGACATCCAGGAGCGGCGCATCGCCGAGATGGATCGGCACGGCATCGAGATGATGCTGTTGTCGCTCAACGCGCCGGCGGTGCAGGCCATTCCCGATCCGGCACAGGCCACAGCCATCGCGCGCAGGTCCAACGACTATCTCGCCGAGCAGGTGCGCAAGCGGTCGGACCGCTTCCAGGGCTTGGCGGCGCTCGCCATGCAAGACCCCGACGGCGCGACGCGCGAGCTGGAGCGCTGCGTCAAGGAGCTCGGTTTCCGCGGCGCGCTGGTCAACGGCTTCTCGCAAGTCGCCAATGCCGAGACCACGGCCTACTATGATCTGCCGCAATACCGGCCGTTCTGGGCCATGGCGGAAAAGCTCGACGTGCCGTTCTATCTGCATCCGCGCAACCCGCTGCCGCGCGACGCCAAGATCTACGAAGGCCATCCGTGGCTGCTCGGCCCGATCTGGGCGTTCGGCCACGAGACCGCGGTGCATGCGTTGCGCCTGATGGCGTCGGGCCTGTTCGACGCCCATCCTCGGCTGCAAATCATCCTCGGCCATATGGGCGAGAACCTGCCGTTCGCGATGTGGCGGGTCGACAATGCCAATGCCTGGATCGAGAACCGGCACAGCTGGCCGGCAAAGAAGCGGCTGAGCGATTATTTTCGCGAAAATTTCTACGTCACCACGTCGGGCAATTTCCACACCCCGGCGCTCTACAACACCATGCTCGAAATCGGCGCCGACCGCATCATGTTCTCGACCGACTGGCCGTTCGAGAACATCGACCACGCCGCCGACTGGTTCGATGCCTGTCCGATCAGCGAAAACGATCGGGTGAAAATCGGTCGCGAGAACGCGCGGCGGCTGTTCCGGCTGGGCAATTGAAACAGGACGTGTCCTCATAGGCGCACGTCCGGCTCGCCCACGACGATGCGGCCTTGAGCGGCGCTATTGGCGAGGAAATTAAAGTATTGCGGTACATTTTATCGCAGGAACTGCGCACCCCTCTCTTGAGTTGTGCTGGTGAGAAATGCGGCAAGGAGCGCACAATGGACCATAAAGTGAAAGGTGTTGCTGACAAGGCTAAAAGTACCGGCAAAGACATCCGCGGCAAGCAACCAGAGCCAAACTTTGATAAGCCGTTGGGTTCCTCACACAACGATGAAGCCGACTTGCGAGACGTGGCGCAACAGGCGGCCAAAAAGTCAAAATAGCCGCAAATAAGAAATGAGCAGAGCGTTCGTCAAAGAACAGGATGTCGAATCCTTTGAGGATTTGCCCGATCGGCAGATTTCTGAGCTTCCGAATGACGTTACAATTGAAGGAATGGCGCAGATAAATGCGGCTCTTGCCGCGGCGCGGGCCGCCTATGCCGTTGCGCAAGCGGGCGATGACCGTTCCGCGATGGCGGCAGCTTCGCGCGATCTGCGATATTGGCACGCACGGCACGCCACGGCCCGCGTCGTTCTTAATTCGGACGACACCACGCAGGTGCATTTCGGCAGCGCGGTGACTATTCTTCGCGATGATGGCCGAGAGCAGACCTTCCGTATCGTTGGCGAAGATGAAGCAAATCCGTCGCGGGGTACGATTTCGCACGGTTCCCCGTTGGCCGGAGCATTATTGGGAAAACGTATCGGCGACACTGTGAAGGCCGGCAACGGCGACGCAGAGATACGAAATATCCAATAATCTGCTTTTCCTGGCGGTCATATTGCGGCGAACCAGGCGACCGCTTCACATCCCGGATGTTATTCGCCGCCAGCGGGCGAGAGGACTTGATCTCCCCACGGCGGGTACTATCTCATTGTGCAGTGCAGCATACTTCGGACAGGTGGGACGTGTCCGTAGCCCCGATGAGGTATTACCTTGAAATTGTTGAAGAATCATCTTGGCCAGCAGCAAATGTGGGAGAGACTTAGGAGCGCCATGGCGGTGCCGCCGGCTATGAGGCAACGCGGCTTCGCAAACAGCCACCTTCGGGAAATCCAAAACTTCGGCACCAATCCTGGCGCGTTGCGCATGTTCACACACCTGCCGCCAAAGCAATCTGGGGAGTTGCCACTTGTCGTGGTGTTGCACGGATGCACACAAACCGCGGCGGGATACGATCAGGGCGCAGGCTGGTCGACGCTGGCGAACCGGTACGGCTTTGCGCTTCTCTTTCCCGAGCAGCAGCGTGCGAATAACCCGAACGGTTGCTTCAATTGGTTTCAGACCGGCGATATCGAGCGCGGACACGGTGAAGCTCTGTCGATCCGGCAAATGATCGCCAAAATGGTTGCCGATCACCCAATCGACGCCCGTCGGGTATTTGTCACCGGACTCTCGGCAGGAGGAGCGATGACATCCGTTATGCTGGCGACCTATCCCGATGTCTTCGCCGGTGGCGCAATTATCGCGGGCCTTCCTTACGGAGCCGCGGTCAACGTGCAACAAGCTTTCGCAAGCATGGCTCAGTCTCCGCCACGCTCCGCTCGTGCGTGGGGCGATCTGGTGCGTAATGCTTCACCGCATAAGGGGTCCTGGCCTCGTATATCGGTCTGGCATGGCAGTGCAGACTCGACTGTAGCTCCTTCAAACGCTCGTGAGATATTGAAGCAGTGGGCAGACTTGCATGGAATTTCCATCGAGCCCTCCTTCACAGAAAACGTCGATCAATTTCCGCGACAGGTATGGCGTGGGGTGGAAGGCGATGAAGTGATCGAGTCGTATACCATTCCAAATATGGCGCACGGCACACCGCTTGAAGTCGGAGAGGACTGTGATCAGTGCGGTGCGGCCGGAGCATTCCTCCTCGACGTGGGTATTTCATCGTCCTATCGCATCGCGAAATTCTGGGGGATTGCTGACCATCAAATCGTGACGACGCAAGCGGAAGGCAACCTTGTCCCAATCCCTGCCGTGCTGAATGTCGTTGGAATGGAAGATTCGCAGCGAGAACGCGTTTCCGCCTTTGAGCCTGCGAGCACTCCAGACCCTTCACACTTCGATATCGGCACCGTGATTACAAACGCCCTCAAGGCTGCCGGGTTGATGAAGTCACCCTGAGACGATCGCGATTCAGCCCAGCGACGCGCCGAGCGCGAGCCGCAGGCCGTCAAAAATCCGCGTCCGGCGCCGACTGTCGTCGTCATCGCCGGCATCTTTGGTCGCTCGCTGTTTGAACAGTTGCGTGCGACCCGGCGCCATTTTCGTCAAGGCCGCAACGTATTTGGCGGCGTTCGATTTGTCGCCAATGGTGGCATAGATCGATGCAAGCCATGCCTTGACCAGAGGTGACCCCGGCATGAACGTGTCGGCGCGCAGCGCCCAGTCCAAGGCGGCCTGGTCATGGCGAAGCTCGAGGTCCGCCTCGGCGGCGAAAAGATACCAGTAGCCGGTGGTCGGATCGTTGGGGGCCGCGGCGCGGATGGTTTGCAGGATTTGCTCAAGTCCCTGCTGCGGTTGCCCCATTTTGATGAGGACGTCTCCCACCTGGCCCTGCGCCGGAAGGAAACTTGGGTTGAGCTCGAGACAGCGGTTCAACCAGCGCAGGCTCGCCGCGTAATGGCCGCGGTACTTTTGCAACAGCGCCATACTGTAGAGCGCTGAAATCGAATTCGGCGATTTGTCCAATATCTCGTTTAAAACCCGTTCGGTCTCGTTGAGGTCGGAGGCGACATCGATGTCGACAAAATTCATTGCCGCGATGATGCGCGCCCTGGCAACGGCCAGGACGGCGGGCTGATATTGCGGATTGCGCCGCAAAGCTTCTTCGAACAGCATCATGGCCGCGGACAGGTTTTCTTGAATGGTGCCCATCCGCAGTTCCGCATAGCCCCGCGCCACCAGTTCGCCGACGGTGAGCTGAGAAACTGGGTTGGCGCGTCCGCGCAGCACGCCGAGACGGTCGATCTCGATTGCGAGCATCCGTGCCATGCCGCGCGACGCCTCATCGGCAATCGCGGTCGGATCGGAGCGCTCGCGCTGCAGATGACCGGACCAGACGTTCGTCCGGGTTGCCGTATCCACCAGCTGAAAGTCCATTTTCAGCGTGGCGTCGCTGCCCTGAACGTGACCGATGATGGCGTATTGCACGCCGAAATCCGTCTTCAGGCGGCTTACGTCGGTCTTGTGATCGCCGAAGAGGTCCGATGTCTGCTCCGAGATCACGCGCAGGCCGCCGAACCGGGTGAGGTAGCCGATCAGTCCGTGCGTCAGCGTCCGCGCGAATGCCGAGTCGTCCGGTTGCCCGAGGGTGTCGGCGGCGAAGGGCAGGACCGCAAGGACGTGGCCGGACTGCTGATTGGTCATCGCCGGTGACAATTTCAGGCCGTAGACCAGCCCGAACGCGGCCATCGCGCCAATTGCGAGAATTCCCGCGGCAATCGAAGCGGCGGCGCGCGGTTGGCGGCGCCAAGACGGCCGGGTCGTCCGGACCACATTTTTGGGCGCCGATGCGAGAGAAAGCTCGGACGCTGCCGCAACTGAAGACTCCCCGCGCTCGGACGCTGCCGGCGAAACCGGCTTGATGCCCGGCACGCCGACCGGGCTGGCGAGGTTCTCGGCCGGAGATCGCTCGCGGTTGGCTGCGGGCGCGGGCTCGAAATCGCCACGCTTGATCGCGTCGATCAGCGCGCGCGTTGCGGGTTCGGGAGCAACGTCCAGTTCGCTGCGTAACAGATCGGTGAGCATTTTTGCCCGGCTCAGCGCCGCGTCGCGGCCTTTGTGCCGGGCAAAGAGCGTCAGCGCGATCCGCTGCCGATCCTCGCGCGTCGGTTCCAGTGCAATCAAGCGTTCGGCCGCCGCAATGGCCCCCTCGCTGTCGCCATTTGCATCGGCGTTTCGCCACAGCGTCGCGAAGACGTCGCCCGCCGCCGCGGCAAGCTGGTCAGCCTGCTGGCGATGCCAAGTGTCGAACTCCTCGATGTCCAAAGTCAGGTCCGGCAGAAACGCTCCATGCCATAGCTGCGCGGCCTGGCTGGGCGCGTCCGGCTCGGTCGAGCGAGCGAGTGCGATAAAACTGCGCGCATCCACGGATACCGACTGAGCGTGCAGCCCAATCGCTTCCCGATCGAGTACCAGGATTTCCGAAGCGACGCTCAGATCCTGGCGTAGCGCAATGAGGCATTGCCGCAGACTGTGACGCGCCTGCTTGTCAGGACAGGCCCCCCACAACAACGTCGCGAGTTCCTCGCGCCTTGCCTGGTAGTCCGGTTGCATCGCCAAATAGGCGAGCAGCGCCCGGGCCTTTCTGGATCGAACCGCAATGGCAACCGGTCGGCCGACATTCGCCTCGATTGCGAACGGCCCCAGCAGCTGCAGCGCGACGTGGCTCAATTTGGACATCGATCCCTCGCCATGACCGACCATGCAATTTTAGCATTGTTGCCCGGCGCACACCAACCACAGAAAAAAAGCTCGGGTCAACGGCTCGGCACATCCGCTAAGTGCCTCATCTGCCGAACGATTCGCTTTGACGCGGCGATGACGCCGCTTTGACCGCGGCTGTGCGATCGATGCGCGGAATCGAAACCGCGTCTCGACGCGGGACACCGGCGCAGCACCGGCGTGCCCACCACGAGACGCCGCCGCGATCCGACGACTCGATCGAATTTTTGCAGCAGCCACGGAGAGCGTCATGACGTTCCGAATTTTTGGATTTTTCGCGTTGGTGCTTTGCGTCCTCGCGATCGCTCGACCCTCGTATGCGACGGAACCGGGCAGCAAGGAGTGCAAGCAATTCGGCACGGTCAATCATTGCACGACGGAATGGGACCGCCGATCGAAGTCGTGCGTGTGCGTGGGACATTGAGTTCCTGCGACCATGCAATGGCTTGGTGGGGGCCGCCTCAGCTGGCGGCTTCCGGCAGTCGGCAAGGGTAAGACAAAGGAGGCGTTGATGCTGCGGAAAGTGTTTGAAGCCATGGGCGCGGCGATTCTCATATTCGCTGCGATGTCCTATCCGGCTGCGGCCGGGTTTGATGGTGCATATCGCGGCGGGATCGTTTGCGAAAAATTAAAGACGGCGCAATTCATGTTGCGAGCCCCTTTCGATGTCATTATCACCGGCGCAAGCGCGGTCGCCGCTCGTCCGATATTCAATCTCAAAGGGACGTTCGTGGTCGGCAGCGAGATCGCCACCGGCACTGTTGCGGGCGACGGCACGATTAAGCTGAGCTCGAATTGGAAGGCCGGCGGCTCAAGCTACCAGGGCAACTACACAGGCGTGCTCACCGAGAAGAGCGGCACGCTCACGGGAACGCAAGCCTGGACGATGCCGGAAGGCCAGCAGAATCGATCCTGCACGGCAGCCCTTGTGCGTACAGAGTCTGTTCCCGAGTGAATACGGGCGCGTTGATGAGACCGCGTTTTAGCTCGCCTCGCGCAGCTTCACCGCGCCCTCGAGATCCACCGAGACCAGCTGCGACACGCCGCGCTCCGCCATGGTGACGCCGTAGAGGCGGTTCATGCGTGCCATGGTGATCGGATTGTGGGTGATGATGATGAAGCGGGTATCGGTCGAGCGCGTCATCTCGTCGAGCAAATCGCAGAAGCGCTCGACGTTGTAGTCGTCGAGCGGCGCGTCGACCTCGTCGAGCACGCAGATCGGTGCCGGATTGGTCAGGAACACGGCGAAGATCAGCGCCAGCGCGGTGAGCGCCTGCTCGCCGCCGGAAAGCAGCGACAGCGTGGTCGGCTTCTTGCCCGGCGGCTTGGCCATGATTTCGAGGCCGGCTTCGAGCGGGTCTTCGCTCTCGATGAGCTGCAGCTCGGCATTGCCGCCGCCGAACAATTCGCCGAACAGTTTTTTGAAGTTCTCGTTGACGATGGTGAACGAGGAGAGCAGGCGCTCGCGCGCCTCGCTGTTGAGGCTGAGCACGCCCTGGCGCAGCCGGCGGATCGCTTCGACAAGATCGTCGCGCTCGCTGGCGAGCTTGACGTGCTGCTCCTCGACCTCGCGCAATTCCTGCTCGGCAAGCAGATTGACCGCGCCGAGGCGCTCGCGCTCGCGGTGGATGCGCTCGAGCCTGCCTTCGACGTCGGCGACCGACGGCAGCTCGGCGCCGGGTTTGATCTCGGCAAGCTCGGCGGCACCGTCCGGCTCGACTTCGAGCCGCTCGCGCACTTCGTGGGCGAGATCGGCGAGCCTGCGTTTTGCAGCGTCGCAGCGTTCCTCGCCGCGGGCGGCTTCGGCGCGCGCTTCGCCGACCGCTTCAAGCGCCGTGCGTGCGACCTTGTCGGCTTCCGCAAGGTCGTTCTCGGCGGCGGCGAGCCTGTCGGCGTCGGCGCGGCGCGCGGCGGTGGCGGTCTCGATCTCGCCGATCAGCGCCTGGCGCTGGGAAGCGAATTTTTCCGGCGCGCTCGCCAATTCGGCGCGCTCGCCGGAGGCTTCCTCGACCCGTTGGCCGATGGTCGCGATCTGAGTCTCGGCGTTGTCCTTGCGCTCGTTCCAGGCCTGCCGTTCCTCGGTAATGGCCTGCAGCCGGCGGCTGGCCAGCTCGGCTTCGCGCATGATCGCCTGGGCCTCGACGCGGACTTCGGCGAGCGCGCCGCGGTCCGTGGCGATGACGTCGTTGATTGCGGCAAGTTTTGCTTCGAGATCGGCGGTCACCGGCAAGGCGGCAAGCGCCGCCGTCGCTTCGCGCTGGCCGGCGAGCGCTTCGTCGCAGCCGGCGCTGATCCGCACGCGGGCTTCCTTGAGCGCCGAAATGCGCGCCGCATTGCGGGCGATCTCGCGTTCGGCCGCGGTGTGTTCTTCGCGGGCGTTATCGGTCAGGTGCTGCGCATCGCGCCAGTGCATGCGTGCTTGCACTTCGGCAGCGGCCGCGGCCGTGACCGCGGCCTCGGCGAGTTCGAGTGTTTGGCGCTTCGCCGCGACATCGGCGCGGGCGATCTCGATCTCGCCTTCGATCGCCTGGAGCCGGCCGCGTTCGGCCAACCTTCGCGCCGCGCCGGTCGGCGCATGGGCCGCGGCGGCAAAACCGTCCCAGCGCCAATAGTCGCCTTCACGCGACACCAGCCGCTGGCCGGGTTTTAACAGCGCCGCAAGCTGCGCTCCGGCGGCGCGGTCGACGACGCCGATCTGCGCCAAACGGCGGGCGAGTTGCGCCGGCGCCTTGACGTATTGCGCCAGCGCCGTGACGCCGTCGGGGAGTTGTGGATCGGACGGATCGACGGTCGCGCCGGCCCAATGCATCGGCGCCGAGTCATCGAGCGGTGCATCGAGATCGTCGCCGAGCACGGCGCCGAGCGCCTTCTCGAAACCGTTGTCGACGACCAGAGAGTCGGCGACCGGCGGCCAAAGATTCTGGCTCTCGACCGCGAACAGCTTGCCGATGGTCTTTGCCTCGGTTTCCAGCCGCTGCACGCCGCGCTCGGCTGTGGCGAGCGGCTCGCGCGTGGCGTCGATCGCGGTGCGGGCCTGGGTATGCGCGACTTCGGCGCCGCGCGCGGCGGTTTCGGCCTCGGCGAGCGTGGCCTGCGCGGCGGCGAGCGCATTGCCCAGCGTCGCCAGATCAGGCTCGCCGCTGCCGGTCGCGATCAGGCCGGCCTCGATATTGGCAAGCTCGGCGTGGAGCCGCGCACTGCGCTGTTCGTGATCGGCCAGCGCTGCCTGTAGTTGATTGCGCCGCGCCGCCAGATCGGCCAGCGCGCCGGTCAGCTCGGCGAAGGATTTTTCGGACGCCGAAAGCGCGGCGTCGGCGTTGGCAACGCGGGTGTTGACGCCGGTCAGGCGCTCGGCGCTGGCATGGGCTTCGGCGGTGAGCGCGGTCTCCTCGAGATCCAGCCGATGCAGCGCCGTTTCGGCGTCGGCTGCGAGTTTTCGCTCGCGCGAAAGATCGGCGGCAAATTGCTCGAGCCGGCGGTCGAGCTCCTCGATGCGCTCCTTGGCGCGGGCTTCCTCGCGCTCCAGCGTCTCACGCGCGATGATGAGCCGCTGCAACGCAGCGGCCGCCCTGGCCTCGGCCTCGCGCAAGGCCGGCAGGCCGGCCGCGACCTCGGTCTGGCGCGTATTGGCCAAAGTCTGTTCGCTGGTGCGCGCGGCGACGACGCGGACCGCTTCATCCTTGGTGTGCTCCGCCTCGCCGACTTCGGTCTGCGCGGCGAGCCAGCGCAGGTGAAACAACAGCGCCTCGGTGCGGCGCACCTGGCCGGAAATATTGCGGTAGCGCACCGCCTGGCGGGCTTGGGTTTTCAGCGAAGCGACCTGCGCCGCGAGTTGGCCGATGACGTCTTCGACCCTGGACAGATTGTGCTCGGCGGCCCTGAGGCGGAGCTCCGCCTCATGGCGGCGCGCGTGCAGGCCGGAAATGCCGGCGGCCTCTTCCAGCACGCGGCGGCGCTGGTCGGGCCGCGCCTGGATGATTTCGCCGATGCGGCCCTGATGGACCAGCGCCGGCGAGCGCGAGCCGGTCGAGGCGTCGGCAAACAGGATGGCGACATCGCGGGCGCGCACTTCGCGGCCGTTGACGCGAAAGGTCGAGCCCTGCTCGCGCATGATGCGGCGCGACACTTCCAGCGTTTCGGAATCGTTGAAGGCGGCGGGCGCCTTGCGGTCGCCGTTGTCGATCGACACCGCCACTTCGGCGTGGTTGCGCGCCGGCCGCTCGGTGTTGCCGGAAAAGATCACGTCGTCCATCTCGGACCCGCGCATGGCCTTGTAGGAGGCTTCCCCCATGACCCAGCGCACGGCCTCGACCAGATTGGATTTGCCGCAGCCGTTCGGACCGACGACGCCGGTCAGCCCGGGTTCGATCACAAAGTCGGTCGGTTCGACGAAGGACTTGAAGCCGATCAGGCGCAGCCGCGTGAGCTTCATGCCGGTGTTATTTCCATCCCCTTGGTGCGGCCGCGAAGGGAATCGTTATGGGCTCGCGCCTTGTGGCGCGGGAATCCTGCCGCATTGGCGCGGAGAATGAATCGTCATGAGTCGAAGCGCAACAGCGCGGTGGCGTTATCCAGACCTTCGCTGGCTGCGGGGCGCCGCCGGCGCCGCCGCGAAGGCCGGCCGGCGAGTCCGGCCAACGGCAAAAAACCCTTATCCTTCCTTGAGATAGGGGTCGATCTCCTTGGCCATGACCTCGATCGACAGGTCGCCGACCAGGCGCTTGCCGTTGATGAAAAAGGTCGGCGTGGAATTGACGCTGAGCTTGTTCACGGCGTGGTCGCGCACCGCCTGGATGTCGTCGAGCACCTTTTGATTCGCCAGGCAGGCGTTGAAGGATTCCTCGGTGAAGCCGAACTGCTTGGCGATCGCCATCAGCGGTGCGATCGGATTCTGCACGGCCCAATCGGCCTGTTTGGCGAACAGCGTTTCGACCACCGACTCGTATTTGTCCGGGCCGGCGCAGCGCGCCAGCATGAAGCCGGCCGCGGCCAGCGCGTCGAGCGGGAACTCGCGCATCACGTAGCGCACCTTGCCGGTGTCGATGTAGCGCTTCTTCAATTCCGGCAGCGTCGTCTCCTCGAAATGCGCGCAGTGCGGGCACGTCATCGAGGCGTATTCGATGACGGTCACCGGCGCTTTGTCGGAACCGATCATGACGTCGCCGGCCGGTCCGGCATGGGCCAAATCCTCGGGCGAAGGATTGGCGTCCGCGGCAAAAGCGAGCGTGGTGAAGGGCGGCAGGACGCCTGCCGAGACTGCGGCCGTGCCGAGCGCGAGCGCCGCACCGGTGGTCAATAATTCGCGACGAGTGAACGACACGGAATGCTCCTGGTTTCGACGATGGGATTGGTCCGGCAACCTATGATTTCTGCCGCAAGAATGTGGCATTAGCACGCCATGGCGCCAAGGGCACGGCGGTCACGGTCGCTTGATGCAGACCGCGCGCGTCAGCCGCGTTTGACGGCCGCGCCCAGCCGGGCCAGCGCCTGCCTTAAATCGTCGTCGGCGATGTCCGGCAAGCTCGCGGCAAGGCGCGCGACCGCGGCCGGATCGCCGGTCTTTACTGGTTTACGCGCCGCGCGCCGCAGCGGCGCTTGGCGCAACGCGACGCGGGCGATGGCGCGCCAGCCGAGGAACTGGTTGACCCGTTCGCAGATCACATTGGTGGAATGCTGAATCTCGATTGCCGCAGGGCCCTCGACCCGCAGCACCAAGGTGCCGGGCTCGCGCTCCTCGCCATCGGCTGGGCGCTGCCATTGGATTTTGATCGGCTCGCTGCGCGCGGCAATGTCGGCGCCGACGATCTCGGTCCAGCGTGTCACCAGCTCCGCCGAGGCAAAGCCCTGCTTCTTGAAGGTCTCGCCCACGGCTTTGGCGACGAGGTCGCGCAGCGGCTTGGCGAAGGAGCGGGAGGGCTTGTTCATGATGCGGTGCTCTGTCATCCCTCGGCCGGAACCTTTGGCGATGACCTCAGCAGCAACCGTAGCAGCCAAGCCCGTGGCGCGACAGCGCGGCAAGCGCCGCATGGCCGAGTCATGCCCGCAACCCACCGCCTTGCTGGCCTGGTACGACCGCCATCGCCGCAAGCTGCCGTGGCGCGCGCCGCCCGGCGAGCGCACCGATCCTTACCGGGTCTGGCTCTCCGAGATCATGCTGCAGCAGACCACGGTCAAGGCGGTCGCGCCCTATTACACCCGCTTCCTGCAGCGCTGGGACGACGTCGGCGCGCTCGCGGCCGCCCCGCTCGATGACGTGCTCAAAGCCTGGGCCGGGCTCGGCTATTACGCCCGCGCCCGAAACCTGCACGCCTGTGCCGGCGCCGTGGTCGAGCGGCACGGCGGCAAATTCCCGGCGAGTGAAGCGGAACTGCGCGCACTGCCCGGCATCGGCGATTACACCGCCGCCGCCATCGCGGCGATCGCGTTCGATCTGCCCGCGTCACCGGTCGACGGCAACATCGAGCGCGTGATCGCGCGGCTTTACGCGGTCACGGCGCCGCTGCCCGCGGCCAAGCCGGAGATCCGCCGGCTCGCCGGCGGCCTGACGCCGCAACACCGCGCCGGCGATTTCGCCCAAGCCATGATGGATCTCGGCTCGACCATCTGCACGCCGAAGAATCCCGCCTGCGCGCTGTGCCCGTGGAACGAAAGCTGCGCCGCGTATGCGCGAGGCGAAGCTGAGTTGTTTCCGTACCGCACACCGAAACGCGAAGGTGCGCTGCGCCGCGGCGCGGCTTTTGTCGTGCGCCGCGCCGACGGTATGGTGTTGGTGCGCACGCGACCGGCGAAAGGGCTCCTTGGCGCCATGACCGAAGTGCCGACGACGGAATGGCATCACGATTTCGACGAAGACAAAGCGCACACAGGCGCGCCGCGTTTTGCGTCGACGAAAATGCAAAAGCGGGTAGCTTGGCGTAAGGTCGCCGGCGTGGTGCGCCACGTGTTCACGCACTTTCCGTTGGAGCTCTCGGTTTACGCAGCCGACGTTCCGGCGCGCACGCCGGCGCCATCAGGCACGCGCTGGGTCGCGCTGGCGTCGCTTGCCGGCGAAGCTTTGCCGAGCGTCATGCGCAAGGTTGTCGCGCACGCGCTGGCGTGAGATTGAAAGCCTGCGAAAATAAACCGCGAAAGGAAACGCCATGACAATCCAACGTTTCGATACCGGGCCGCGCATGAGCAAGGCCGTGGTCAACGGCAATACCGTCTATCTTGCCGGCATCGTCGCCGACGCGCCCAAGGGCAAGAGCATGGGCGAGCAGACCAAAAGCATCCTTGCGCAGATCGACGGCTTTTTGGCCCAGGCCGGCACCGACAAGAGCAAGCTGCTCTCCGCCAATATCTGGATCACCGACATGGCGAAATTCGCCGAGATGAACGCGGTCTGGGATGCCTGGGTGTCGCCCGGCAACACGCCGGCGCGCGCCACCGTTGAGGCCAAGCTCGCCTCGCCCGACTACGTGGTCGAGATCATGGTCGTCGCCGCGCGATGAGCTTGCAGCCGGGCATACTCGCGATCTTCAACGACTGCCGTCCGGGGCGCGAGGCGGACTTCGAAGCCTGGTTCCAGGGCGAGCATCTCATCGAGCGGCTCGCCGTGCCGGGTTTTTTGTTCGGCCGCCGCCACAAGGCGATTGCCGGCACGCCGGGCTATTTCAATTTCTATATGGTCGAAACGCCCGAGGTGCTCACCTCAAAGCCTTATCTGGAACGGCTCGACCATCCGACGCCGATGACACGCACCATCATGTCGGAGGTCTTCGTCAACATGAACCGCACGGCGTGCCGGCGCACGGTCCGGCGCGGCAGTTTTCGAGGCGCCTTCACCGTCGCCGCCCGGTTCAACCAGACACCAGACGAGACGGCGCTGTCGGGCGTGCTGGAAAAATTTTGCGCCGACACGGCTGTGGCCGGCGGTGAAATCTGGATCGCGCTCGATGCCGCCGGAATGCCGGTATCGATGGAAGAAAAATTGCGCGGCGGCGACAAGAAGATTGCCGGCGCGCTGTTGATCGACACGCTCTACCAGGAGCACGCGGAAGTCATCGGTGTGCAGTTGGCTAAACAATTTCGAGGCACCGATATCTGCGTCTATCGCGTGCTCTGCCAAATCGGGAGGGGCGATCTATGAAAGCACTGTTGCCGCTGGCGGAAACCATCGCGCAGCGCCTGATCGCGCGCCGCGAGACTATTGCCATTGCCGAATCTTCGACCGGCGGCCTTGTCTCCGCTGCCTTGCTGGCGGTGCCGGGCGCCTCGGCCTACTTTCTCGGCGGCGCGGTGGTCTACACCAAGGCGTCACGCGCGGCTCTGCTCGGCATCGGCGACGCCGAGATGCAGGGCTTGCGACCGGCAACGGAAGCCTATGCGCTGCTGCTGGCGCGGCGCGTGCGCGAGCGTCACGGCGCGGTCTGGGGTTTTGGCGAAACCGGCGCCACGGGACCGACTGGCAATCGTTACGGCGACCCGGCCGGTCACACCTGTATTGCGGTTGCGGGTGCTGCTCAGGCCGGTCTTGCCGAGCGCGCGATCACACTGCGCACCGGCAGCGCCGAGCGGCTGGCGAATATGGATGCGTTCGCCAAACGCGCACTCGAACTGCTCGTTGAAGTGATACCGGCGGCGTAGCAGGCCGCTTTACTCGGCGGCTTCCGACATTTCCGAGCGCACCTGCGCGCGCAGCGTGTCGATCACCGTCAAGCCCTTCGGCGTCTCAATGTGCCAAAAGGTCCAGCCGTTGCAGGCTTCCAGCCCTTGCGCCAGCGCGCCGATGCGGTGGATCGAGCCGACCGCTCCGTCAAGGGACACCGCGCCGTCGGCACGAACCAGCGCGCGGTGTCGGCGCTTGGCGTCGGTGAGTTTTATGCCGGGCGAGATCATGCCGCGCTCGATCAGCACGGCAAACGGCACGCGCGGCGCTTCGCGCGCGGTCATGAAGGTCGCGAGTGAAGGCTCGGGCATCGGTTCGGTCGCGGCGATGCGTTTTTCCGCCGCCGCGGCGTATTCCCGCTCGCGCTCAAAACCGATGAAGCGCCGGCGCAGGCGCTGCGCCACCGCGCCGGTGGTGCCGGTGCCGCAGAACGGGTCGAGCACCAGGTCGTCGGGCCGCGACGCCGCCAGGATCACCCGTGCCAGCAGCGCTTCCGGCTTTTGCGTCGGATGCAGCTTCTTGCCGTCGCGGCCTTTGAGCCGTTCCTCGCCGGTGCACAGCGGAAACAGCCAATCGGAGCGCATTTGAATATCGTCGTTGCCGGCTTTCAGTGCCTCGTAGTTGAACGTATAATCCTTCGCCGGAGCCTGCCGCGCCGCCCAGATCAGTGTCTCGTGGGCGTTGGTGAAGCGGCGGCCGCGGAAATTCGGCATCGGGTTGGATTTGCGCCAGACGATGTCGTTGAGGATCCAGAAGCCCATATCCTGGAGCACGGTGCCGACGCGGAAGATGTTGTGATAGGAGCCGATCACCCACAGCGTGGCGGTGGGCTTCATCAGGCGGCGGCAGGCGGTGAGCCAGGCGCGGGTGAAATCGTCGTAAGCGGAGAAACTGGAGAACTTGTCCCAATCGTCATCGACGGCATCGACGCGGGAATCGTCGGGACGCTTGAGGTCGCCTTGCAGCTGCAGATTATACGGCGGATCGGCGAAGACGAGATCGACGGAAGCTGCCGGCAGCTTCGCCATCTCGGCAACGCAATCGCCGACGACGATGCGCGGCGAAGGGGTGGACTCAAAACTCACGCGGGGCGCCCTTACGGACGCCCCGCGACGCGACACAACCATGACTCAGAACTCTGACTCAGGCGACGCGGCCGGCGACGCGGGACCTACAACCGACAAAACGGATGATGCCGCGCTAAGGTCAAAAAAGAGTTACTTGCGGCGATCTTCTGCTAGGCAATAAATGCCGGGAAACACTTGGTTAATCACATGCGAACGGCGACCGCGATCGTACCAAAATAGGTCACCGCGAAACTGACGCGCGACGACGGCGCGAAGGAGAATGAGCAATGCGCACCGATGATTTTCGCCCCAGCAACAACGTCGAGGACGATCGCCAACAGAGCGCTTCGCGCGGCGGCATGCCGGGCGGCGCCGGTGGACTTGGCATCGGGACGGTGATCGTCATCGGATTGATCAGCTGGTACTTCGGCATCGATCCGAGCGTGCTGCTCAACGGCGCGCAGATTCTCACCGGCGGCGGCTCGACCACGCAGCAGACCGACCAAGCGCCGCAGGTCTCGGCCGGGACCCCGACCGATGCGACCGGCAAATTTGTCGCGCTCGTGCTCGGCGACACCGAGGATCGCTGGACGGAAATCTTCTCAGCAAGCGGGCGGACCTACCACCCACCGAAACTGCGGCTGTTCTCCGGTTCCGAGCCGACGCCTTGTGCCTTTGCCAAATCGGCGATGGGGCCGTTCTACTGCCCGCGCGATCAGCGCGTCTATCTCGACACCGCGTTCTTCGACGATATGCAGAAGAAATTCGGCGCCTGCTCGAACAGCACGGCGTGCAAATTCTCGGAGGCCTATGTGATCGCCCACGAGGTCGGCCATCACGTGCAGAACGAGCTCGGCATCCTGCCGCAGGTGACGCGGGCGCAGCAGGCGGCGTCGAGCAAGGTCGAGGCCAACCAGCTCCAAGTGAGAGTCGAGCTGCAGGCCGACTGCCTCGCCGGCGTCTGGGCCAACCGCGCCCAGCAAAAGCACAAATTCCTCGAGCCGGGCGACGTCGACCAGGCGCTGCAGACCGCCTCGGCGATCGGCGACGACCGGCTGCAAAAAGAGATGCAGGGCTACGTCGTGCCCGACTCCTTCACCCACGGCACCTCGGAACAGCGCAAGCGCTGGTTCCAGGCTGGCTTCAATGGCGGCCAGGTGAATGGCTGCAATACGCTGTCGGCGAGTTCGCTGTAGGAAGCATTGCGTCTTGCCCGCGGGCGATAAGGCGATCTAAATTCAACGGAGGGGAAACGCAGGCTCCCCTTCAGACGCGAATATCCGTCCAAGCTCTGTGCAACACTCGGCGTCTCGAGGAGATTGCGCGTGGACGGAACATCCCCACAACGCTCGGATATCAGGCTGCTGCTGGTCGCCCGCGGCGTGCGCGGCTTTGGCGACGGCTTCAGCACCATCGTGCTGCCGGCCTATCTGGTGGCAATAGGCTTCGGCACGGTCGAGATCGGCATCGTGGCGGCGGCCTCGCTCTTCGGCTCGGCGCTGCTCACGCTCGGCGTCGGCGTGGTTGCTCCGCGCCACGAGCTGCGTCACCTCTTGATAGCCGGCGCCGTACTGATGGCGGCGACCGGCGCCGCGCTGAGCGGCGAAAATCTATGGTGGATCGTCGTCGTCTGCTTCATCGGCACGATCAATGCGTCGAGCGGCGATATCGGCTTGATGGTGCCGCTCGAGCACACCATGCTGGCGCGCAGCGCCACCGACCACGAGCGCACCAAGGTGTTCGCGCGCTATAGCCTGATCGGCGCCATGTCGAGCGCGGCGGGTGCACTCGCTGCCGCCGTGCCCGACCTCATGGTCGGCGCCGGCATCGGCAAGATCGCGGCTTTCAAGCTGATGTTCTGCTGCTACGGCGCGCTCGGGCTGGTGGCCGCGGCGCTCTATCGCCGTTTGCGGCAAAGCCGCGCCGAGGAGCGTCACGTCAGCACGCCGCTCGGCCCGTCGCGCGGCATGGTCTACAAGCTCGCGGCGCTGTTCAGCCTCGACGCCTTTGCCGGCGGCTTCGTCGTTCAGTCGCTTTTGGCGCTGTGGCTGTTCGAGCATTTCGGCCTGTCGCTGTCCGCCGCCAGCCTGTTCTTTTTCTGCACCAGCGTGCTGGGCGCCTTGTCGTTTCCGCTGGCCGGCTGGCTCGCCCGGCATTTCGGCCTCGTCAACACCATGGTGTTCACCCACATCCCGTCGAGCCTGTGCCTCATCGCGGCGGCGTTCGCGCCCAATCTCGCTGTCGTTCTCGGCCTGCTTTTGGTGCGCTCCGCGCTGTCGCAAATGGACGTGCCGACGCGCACCTCTTACGTCATGGCGGTGGTGACGCCGGCCGAGCGGGCGTCGGCGGCGAGCGTCACCGCGGTGCCGCGCAGTCTTGCCTCGTCGCTCAGCCCGGCCTTCGCCGGCGCGTTGTTTGCTTCGGCGTTCCCGGGGCTGCCGCTTCTGCTGTGCGGCACCCTGAAGATCGTCTACGACGTGGCACTGCTGTACACCTGCCGCCACGTCAAACCACCCGAGGAAAGCCGCGACAATGCGGCGTGACGCGGCGGCCGCCGAATTCTTTGCATCCTGCCGCCGGGGGCCTTAAGCTGATGGCCTGTAAAGGTGTACCGATGCCCGGGCTCGACGAGACCAAGCAATTCGTGCCGCTGAAAATCGCGGTGCTGACGATTTCCGACTCCCGTTCGCTCAAGAACGACAAATCGGGGGCGGTGCTGGTGCAGCGCATCGTCGCCGCCGGCCATTACGTCGCCGAGCGCAGCATCGTCACCGACGACATCGAGGCGATCCGCGCGCGCATCAAAGCCTGGATTGCCGATCCGGTGATCGACGTCATCATCACCACCGGCGGCACCGGTTTCACCGGCCGCGACGTCACCCCGGAGGCGGTCGAGCCATTGTTCGACAAGAAGATGGACGGCTTCTCGGCGCTGTTCCTGGTGGTGAGTTTTCCAAAAATCGGCACCTCGGCCATCCAATCGCGCGCCACCGCCGGCGTCGCCGGCTCGACCTATATCTTCTGCCTGCCGGGCTCGCCCGGCGCCTGCAAGGATGCCTGGGACGAGATTTTGGTGCATCAGCTCGATTACCGCTATGGGCCGTGCAATTTCGTCGAGATCATGCCGCGGCTCGACGAGCACTTACGCCGGCCGAAGGCGAGCGGCGCGACGGTTTAGCTCCTCGTAGGGTGGGCATTGCGCCCGCTCAGTGGCGACATCTGGCTATTCGTGAGCGCAATGCCCACGCGTTCCAGGCTCTCGGCTGCGCCGCGTGGGCAAAATCGCCATGCGCCGAACAAAAACTCAACCGCGTTGCGTGCGATTTTGCCCACCCTACGGAGGCCTAAAACTCCAAATCCCAGTGCTCGCTGACCACCGGCGGGCCCCAGCTTTTATGCCGCTCGGTGCGCATGAGCTTGAAGCCGGCCTTCTCATAAATATGCCGCGCCCCGGTCAGCACCGAGTGGGTCCATAGCGTGACCTTCTTGTAACCGGCGTGGCGGGCGAAGCGCAGGCATTCGTCGACCAGCCGGGCGCCGAGACCAAGCCCGCGCGCTTTAGGGTCCACCAGCAGCAAGCGGACACGGGCAACCGTCGCGGAATCCTTGGCGACAAATATGCAGCCGACGTTCTCGCCGTTCATCTCCGCGATCCAGCAGCGCTCGCGCTTGGCATCGAACTTGTTGACGAAATCGGCGACGATTTGCGCGCACACGCCTTCGAACGGCTCGCGCCATTGATATTCCTGGGCGTAGAGCTCGGCATTGCGCTTGACGATCCAGCCGAAATCGCCCGGCCGCGGCGCGCGCAGGATGTAGCCGGGCTGCGGTGCCGGTTCCCCTCGCAGCAGCGTTTCGATCGTCGTCATGGCCGCGATCAGCCGGGCCTGTTCGCCGGGCTCGAGCTTGCCGAGCAAGGCGCCGGTACTGCGTTGCGAGCGTTGTTCGAGCGGCGCATAGGCTTTGCGGCCGCGTGCCGACAGCGCCAGATGACTTTGCCGGGCGTCGCGCGCCGAAGCTTTTCGTTCGATCAAGCCGCGGTTCTCGAAATTGCGCAGCACTCGGCTGAGATAGCCGGCATCGAGATCGAGCGCGCGGCCGATCTCGGTTGCGGTCGAGGAGCGGCCGCTGGCGAGCTCGTAAAGCACCCGCGCCTCGGCGAGCGAATAGGGGCTGTCGAGAAAGGTTTTGCGCAATACGCCGATCTGCCGCGTGTAGAAGCGGTTGAAGCCGCGAACCGCGGCGATGCGTTGGTCGCGTTGCCGGATGGCCGTCATGGCGCAAGCCTCGGACAGATACTTGACTTAGTCAAGTATCTCGGCGGCTACAGCGCGCTATAGGCGATGCTAGGCAGCCGCACGATGCGCCGCCGGCCGATGCGGCGGATGAGATCGGTCTCGGCGTCGGCGGCGGTTTCGGAATGGCCGCCAAGCGCCCCATAAAACTCTTTCGCGATCAGGAGACCTTGCTCGGGCCGCGGCCGCGCGCCGAGCGCACTGGCCAACAGCGAAAGCGCATCCCGCAATCCCGATTGCATCGGCGCGCCGCGGCGGAATACCGCCGCACAGTCCGGTCGCGCCGTCAGCTCGACGAAGCGTCGCGCGTCGCCGGTCCACGGCGCATCGAGGATGGTCCCCGGCCGCAGGAACAACAGCCACCGCGCGCGCGCTTTCCCCGCCGCCGTTTTCAGCCGCTGCGCCGTCGTGCCGTCCAGAACAAAAAAATTGCAGCCGGCGACTTCCGCCACCGCCGCGGTGTCGTCACTGGAACCGCCGTCGGCCACCAGCACTTCGCGGATGATGCCGGCGGTCGCGCCCGACACCAGCGCCGCCAAGGTCGGCACCACGGCGCGTTCCGAATCCCTGGTCGCGATGATGACGCTCAGCATGGGCTGCGCTGTCCGGCACGGGTCGGCCGCGCCATCGGCGATAACGGGAAAAAGGGCCGCGACTGCATCGTTTCCAAGGGGTTCGGCGTTGTCCGGGCAAGCTCATAGGCCCGGGCGCGGCGGGTTCCAAGGCTATCCACCGCTCACGAGGATTTGTTCTTGTTTTGTTCACAAGACGAGGTTAGCTTACAGCCATGAGTTCGATGTCCGCCTTGAAACGCCCGCCGGCTCCGCTGCCCTCCGTGCCGGCGGGCGAGCCGGGAAGTGTGGTCGATCGCGAGCGCCGGCGCGGCCGCGGCACCTTGTCGAACGCGTCGGGCCGTTATGAGCCGCTGGCGCGGGTCGCCTTCGACGACGGCTGGCAGGGCCTTGAGGATTTGCCGCCGTTCAAGACCACGGTGACGGCGGACACGACGCGCAAGATCATCACCCGCAACGATTCCCCCGATATTTCCTTCGACCGCTCGATCAATCCGTATCGGGGCTGCGAGCACGGCTGCGTCTATTGTTTCGCGCGGCCGACCCATGCCTATCTCGGCCTGTCGCCGGGGCTGGATTTCGAATCAAAACTGTTCATGAAGCCGAACGCGCCCGAATTGCTGGAGCGCGAATTGTCGGCGCCGAGCTATGTGCCGAAAATCATCGCCATCGGCACCAATACCGATCCGTATCAGCCGATCGAGCGGCGCTACAAGATCATGCGCCGCATCCTCGAAGTGTTGGACAGCGCCGGCCATCCAGTCGGCATCGTGACCAAATCGGCGCTGGTGTTGCGCGATCTCGATATTCTGGCGCGCATGGCCAAGCGCAATCTGGTCAAGGTGGCGCTTTCGGTCACCACGCTCGATGCGAAACTGGCGCGGACCATGGAGCCGCGCGCCGCGACCCCGCCGCGCCGGCTCGACACGTTGCGGCAACTGGTCAAGGCCGGCGTGCCGGCGACGGTCATGGTGGCGCCGGTGATCCCGGCGCTCAACGACGACGAGATCGAGCGAATCCTCGAAGCGGTTGCGGCGGCCGGCGTGCGCCATGCCGGCTACGTGCTGCTGCGGCTGCCGCTCGAAGTGCGGGATCTATTCCGCGAATGGCTGATGACGAATTTCCCCGACCGCTACCGCCACGTCTTCAAGCTCATCCGCGACATGCGCGGCGGCAAGGATTACGATTCCACCTTCGGCCAGCGCCAGACCGGAACCGGCCCGATCGCCTGGATGATCGGCCGCCGCTTCGAAGTCGCCTGCGAAAAGCTCGGCTTCAACGCGGCCAAGCACAAGATCACCACCGAACATTTCCGTCCGCCGCGGCCGGGCGCGGAGCAATTAAAGCTGCTGTAATTGTCGTTTTGACCGGCGAGCCGCATCGGCAAGGAATCGCTTGTCAAGCAAAGCGCTCGACTGGCTCTGCACGTTAAAATAGAGTGTCGAGAGAACAAGCGCGGGAAAGAAGTGGGTCATGCCGAGAGAAGTCCTGCAGAAGTATGTACATATGTTTCGCGTCAATGCCGGGGCTACCACTCCGCTTCCGGATCCCCCAGCGGGCCCGACCGACCAGGAAAAGATAAAATGGCTCTACGACGTCCTGACGATCCTCGACAGCAAGGCAGGTGCCCTATTGGCTTTTGACGGTCTATTGGTTGCCGCCGTAGCGCTGATGTACGACAGAATGTCGCAAGAAGCGGGTTGGTTGCATTACGCCTCCTTGGGTTTGATGCTGGTGACGCTTGCGGCCGCTCTGTTGTGCCTTTTTGTGGCCCACGTCTCCTACGCCTTCCTAGGCAAGATTGATCCGGCTATCTACAATAACACTGCCGAAATCGACGAGCTTGCAAGGCTGGTCGAAGTTCGGACGCACCGTTTATGGCGAGGTTGGAATCTCTCCGTCATTGCTGTTTTCCTCTTTATTGGCTTGCTGATAATTTTCTTATTCTCTGCATTGTGCAAATAACCATCGTTGCACGGACAGGTTGGCCGATGAAGAAACTGACCATCGATGATCTCAAACGCGACAAGAAGCTCGAGACGCTCATTCTTGAGGCGCGGGATGCCGCTTATTGGCATGCCTATGCTCCGTATTCCGGTTTCGCCGTGGGTGCCGCCGCGCGCGACAAGAAGGGCAACATCTATCGGGGCGCCAATCTGGAGAACGCCGCCTACGGCGTAGTCATGTGCGCCGAGGTGGGCGCGCTCACGGCGGCCAATGTGCACGGCGCGTTCGACCAGTTGGAAGCCATTGCCGTCGTCGGCTTCGGCTTTCATCCGCATGTCGATTGCTCGCAAATCGTCACTCCGTGCGGGCGTTGCCGCCAGATCATTTATGAGGCGTCTGAATTATCCAAGCACATCGACGTGTTCGCCTGCAGCGGCGACCTGAAGCAGATCGAGCAATGGAGCATCGCTGAAATGCTGCCGCGCGCGTTTGGACCGAAAACACTCGGGATCGTCAGTCCTTCGAGTCCGGCAAAGGCCGGAATGGCGCCGTTCGACGCTAATGAACTTGCCTCTCAATACTGATCACTGATCGGTATCTCTCGCGGCTCCCCCATTCCATCCTGGCTACATTTCCCCGTAATCCTCCGCGATTGACGTCCGCGTTGCGGATCGCGCTGCGGCGTGGTCATCATGGCGGCCATGAGTCGCAACGGAACCGCAACTGCGCGCTTGCCGCTCGACGAGGAGGTCGAGCGGCCGACATTCCGCCGCGAGCGCTCCGCGCTCAAGCGCGGGGTGTGGCCGGTCGCCGGCTGTGACGAGGCCGGCCGCGGCCCGCTCGCCGGGCCCGTCGTTGCGGCCGCGGTCATTCTCAATCCCGACGACGTTCCGCGCGGGCTCGACGATTCAAAACGGCTGACGCCGGAGCGGCGCGAAGTGCTCTATGCGCGCATCTGTGCGCGGGCGCATGTGGCCGTAGCCTTGGCGCCGCCGTGGCGGATCGACCGCGACAATATTTTGCGCGCGTCGTTATGGGCGCTGGCGCGCGCGGTGCTGGCGCTGCCGGTAAAGCCGCGCCTGGTTTTCGTCGACGGCCGCGACCGCATCGATGCCGGCTGCGACTGCGAGGCCGTGATCGGCGGCGATGGCATCGTTGCGTCGATCGCGGCCGCCTCGATCGTCGCCAAGGTGACGCGCGACCGCCTGATGGCCGCCATGGGCGCGGCGCATCCCGGCTACGGCTTCGAGCGCCACAAGGGCTACAGCGTGCCGGAACATTGCTCCGCGCTCGACCGGCTCGGGCCGACGGTGCATCATCGCCGCTCGTTCTCGCCGGTGGCGCTGGCGCTCGGCGCGTTGGCTGCCGATGCCGACGAGGCCGTCCCCGGCGTATTGCCTCTCTGAGAGGCCGGCCGTATAGCCACGCCGTCAGCGTATCGCGCAGGGCCCGATGTTCTACGTTCCGCTCTACATTGAGGCGTTGCGCTCGCGCCCGAACCTGCTGTTCTGGGCGGCGGCGCTGGCACAGGCGGTCATTTGGATCGCGGTGCCGATGGTGTTTTATGCGGCGCCGCCGGGCGAACTGCCGCAACTCCTCGCCATCGGTCACGAATTCCAGCTCCGCGGCGACGTCGGCCCGCCGCTGGCCTATTGGCTTGGTGAGATCGCATTCCGCCTCGCCGGCCTGTTCGGCGTCTACGCGCTGGCGCAGATTTGCGTGGTGACGACCTATTGGTGCGTGTTTGCGCTGGGCAGCGCCATCGTCGGCCCGGCGCACGCCGCCATGGCGGTGCTGCTGATGGCCGGCATTTCGCTGTTCACGGTGCCGTCGCCGGATTTCGGCCCGGCCATTCTCGCCATGGCGTTGTGGGCGGTCGTGCTGCTGCATTACTGGCGGGCGGTCGGGGAGCGGCGGCGCCGCTCCTGGTACGCGCTCGGCGGCGCGGCGGCGCTGCTTTTGCTCACCAGCAATGCTGCGCTGATCCTGCTCGGCGCGTTGGTGCTGTTCACCGCCGTCACCGCGCGCGGCCGCGCCGCGCTCAACGCCAACGAACCGTGGATCGTCGCGATCGCGCTCGCCGTCTTCCTGTTCGTGCACCTGCTCTGGCTGCAGGGCACCGGAGATAGTCTATCGCCGGCGCTGGCACGGCTGCGCGACGCCACTGCCGCCAACCAGAATACGAGCGCCTGGCTGCGGCTGCTGAGTGCGGTCGTGTTGGCCCATGCCGGCCTCGCCATCCTCGTCGTGTTGGCCAGCGGTTGGCCGCGCACCGGCGATGCTCCGGCGCCGGCCATCGCGCGCCTGCCGATCGATCCGGCAGCCTTTACTTTCATCAAGGTGTTCGCGCTGGTGCCGGCTTTGCTGGCGACGATCGTGGCGGTGCTGTTCGGCCGCGCGCTGCCGATCGGCGGCGCCGCGCCGCTGGTCGTGCTGTCGGGGCTCGCCATCATCATTGCCGCAGGCGACAGCATCGCGTTGTTTCATCAGCGCATCCTCGGCTACGCCTGGGCCGGCCTGTTGGTGGTGCCGGCGCTGTTCGTGCCGGTGGTGATGGTGTTCCTGCCATGGGCGGCCGGCACCGATCTGAAGATCGAGCAGCCGGCCAACGCCATGGGCCGGTTTTTCGCCGACAGTTTCGAGCGCCGCACCGGCCGGCCGCTCGCCGTGGTCACCGGCGACGTCGGCACCGCCACCCTGATTGCGCTCGCCGCGCCGAGCCGGCCGAGCGTCTATTTTGACGCCGATCCGGCGCGCTCGCCATGGGTGACACCGGACGACATCCGCAACAAAGGCGCCGTCGTGGTCTGGCTCGCCGCCGACACCACGCCGACGCCGCCGGCCGAGATCAAGGCGCGCTTTCCCGATTTGATCCCCGAGGTGCCGCTTACTTTCCCGCGCCCGGTGCAAGGCCGGCTGCCGCCGTTGCGCGTCGGCTGGGGCGTGATCAGGCCCGGCAGCGTGGCGGCGGCGCGGACACCGCAGTAATTGACTTCGTCATTGCGAGGAGCGCAGCGACGAAGGATCCAGCGCTGAGGTGTGGATTGCTTCATCGCTGCGCTCCTCGCAATGACGGCAATGCCCTATGATGGCGACGCGTCGCGCTTAAGGGGGGAAGCCATGAGCCAAGCCGCCACCACCGCAACAACGCCACCCGTTCTCGACCGGCTGTTCGGCTTGAGCAAATCGGGCAGCAACGTGCGGACGGAATTCGTCGCCGGGCTGACCACGTTCCTGACGATGGTCTACATCGTGTTCGTCAACCCGCAAATTCTCGGCAATGCCGGCATGGACAAGGGCGCGGTGTTCGTCGCCACCTGCATCGCGGCCGCGGTGTCGACGATGGTGATGGCGCTGTATGCCAATTATCCGATCGCGCTGGCGCCGGGCATGGGGCTCAACGCCTTCTTCGCGTTCACCGTCGTGCTGACCATGAAATACACTTGGCAGCAGGCGCTCGCCGCCGTGTTCTGCTCCGGCGTCATCTTCTTTCTGATTTCGATCTTTCGGATTCGCGAATACATCATCAATTCGATTCCGAAGAACCTGAAGTTCGCCATCTCAGCCGGCGTCGGCCTGTTCCTCGGCATCATCGCGCTTGAGGAATCCAAGATCGTGGTCGGCAGCCCGGCAACCCTGGTCACGCTCGGCGATCTGCACAAGCCCGAAGCGATCCTGTGCCTGCTCGGCCTGGTGCTGATCACGGCGCTGAACTATCGCCGCGTCATCGGCGGCACGCTGATCGGCATCCTCATCGTCACCGCGATCGGCATTCCGCTGGGACTGGCGAAATTCACCGGCATCGTGTCGGCGCCGCCGTCGCTGGCGCCGACCTTCCTGCAGCTCGATTTCTCGCGGGTCACCGAAGCGTCGTTCCTCATCGTCATCTTCAGTTTCTTGTTCGTCGACGTGTTCGACAATGCCGGCACTTTGATCGGCGTCACCCACCGCGCCGGCCTGACCGACGCCGACGGCAATCTGCCGCGCATGAAACAGGCGCTGATCGCCGACAGCTTTGCCGCCATGTTTGGCTCCCTGATCGGCACCTCGACGACGACCAGCTATATTGAGAGCGCGGCCGGCGTCTCCGCCGGCGGCCGCACCGGATTGACGGCGTTCTTTGTCGCCATCTTCTTCCTGGCGGCTTTGTTCTTCGCGCCGCTCGCCGGCATGATCCCGGCCTACGCGTCGGCCGCGGCGTTGCTCTATGTCGCCTGCATCATGGCGCGTGGGCTCGCCGAGATCGACTGGGACGACATCACCGAGTCGGCGCCGGCCGTGGTCGCCGCGGTGTCGATGCCGCTGACCTATTCGATCGCGACCGGCATCGGGCTCGGCTTCATCACTTACGCGCTGGCAAAACTCATCGCCGGAAAATTCGCCGACGCCAAGCCCGCGGTGCTGGTGCTGGCGGCGATCTTCGTCATCAAGTTCTGGATCGGGTAGGGGAGGGATCGCGAGAGAGGAGCCGACGCCGTGAATGCCAGCGCATTTTCGTCATGGCAGTTCTGGGCGGTGCTGTCGGCGGTGTTCGCCGCGCTCACCGCGATCTTCGCCAAGGTCGGCGTCGAGAACGTCAATTCCGACCTTGCCACCTTCATCCGCACCATCGTGGTGATCTGCATCTTGGCACTGATTGTTTTCGCCACGCGGCAATTCCAGAACCCCGCGGAAATCTCCGGCCGCACTTATCTGTTCCTCATGCTGTCGGGACTGGGCACCGGCGCATCATGGCTGTGCTATTTTCGCGCGCTGAAACTCGGCAACGCGGCGCAAGTGGCGCCGATCGACAAATTGAGCGTCGTGCTGGTCGCCATCTTCGGCGTGCTGTTTCTCGGCGAAAAGCTTTCCGCGGTGAATTGGCTTGGCGTCGCGCTGGTCGCCGCCGGCGCGATCCTGGTCGCGCTGCGCTAAGCGGCGCTACTGCGCCAGCGCCTTCTTGATCGCCAGAAAATCCCGCCAGGAAAATCGCTTCTGCAGCGGGCTGCGCAGCAGGAAGGCCGGGTGGAAGGTTGCCATCGCCTTGATCTCGCGCGTTCCGGTGTCGAACGGAAACCAGCGGCCGCGCATGCGGGTGATGCCGTCCTTGGTGCCGAGCAGCGTCTGCATCGACGGCCCGCCGAGGCAGACCAGAATGTCGGGATTGGCGAGCTCGATCTGGCGGCGGATGAAGGGCAGGCAGATCGCGGTCTCCTGCGGCGTCGGCGTGCGATTGCCGGGCGGCCGCCACGGCACCACGTTGGCGATGTAGACTTTGCTGCGGTCGAGCCCGATCGCCTCGATCATGCGGTCGAGCAATTTGCCGGAACGGCCGACGAACGGACGGCCGGAAATATCTTCCTCGTGGCCGGGCGCCTCGCCGACGAACATGACGCGGCCTTCCGGATTGCCGTCGGCGAACACCAGTTGGGTCGCGGTGTTGCGCAGCGCGCAGCCTTCGAAGCTTTCGAGGAGCTTGCGCAACTCGTCGAGGTTCGCCGCGGTTCGGGCGGCCTCGCGCGCCTCCATCATGGCGGCGTCGGGCGTGGCGAGCGCCTTACCCTCCCCTGCAGGAGGAGGGCTGGATCGCTGCGAGCGATCCGGGGTGGGGCCGTGCCCCGAGACTGTGCGTTGGGTACCTGCCCCCACCCGGACGGCTTCGCCGTCCGGCCTCCCCCCTGCAGGGGGAGGTGAAACTTCATCCGCCATGCGGTCGATCGCCTTCTCGCCGAGCAGCGCATCGGCGCCGGCGTCGAGGTAGAAGGCGAGCAGGTCGCGGGCGTCTTTGCGTTCGGAACTCATGGGCTGCTCGTGAGCGAGGGCTTAAGTCTATGCCGGCGCGGCAAAGCGTGGAACATTTGTCCGGCCGCGATGCGCCCTATGTTCTGCACAGACGGGTCCGGGACAATGTCTCCATACAAGGTCATGGTCGACGACAATTTCCATTACATGGCGGAGGACGAACGCTGGGAATATGGGACTTTTGCCACCGCCGAAGAAGCCCTCGACGCCTGCCGCCGGCTGGTCGATGAAGCGCTCATGGAAGAGTATCGCGACGGCGCCACAGCGGAGCAGCTATTCGTGCGCTATACCTCGTTTGGCGACGATCCGTTCGTTGTGGCGCTCGACGATGCGCCCAAAATCGAATTCTCGGCACAAACTTACGCCGAACAGCGCGCCAAGGAGTTCACCGCGCCCGGCCCGGTTGGCGTGGAGCGCCGCCGGGCCGTGCTCGACGGCAAACGCCGGCCGCATCAGCGCTGACGATTGTCAGGGCGCGGATTTCGTGAAAAATCATCGGTTGTCGTCCGGGACAGGGAGCAGACCATGACTACACCGGAGCTTCCGGCCCGGGAGGCGATGGAATTCGACACCGTCATTGTCGGCGCCGGGCCGGCCGGCCTTGCCGCCGCGATCCGGCTCAAGCAGCTCGAGCCTGAGCGCACCGTGGTCGTGGTCGAGAAGGGCTCCGAGGTCGGCGCCCATATCCTGTCCGGCGCCGTCATCGATCCGATCGGGCTCGATCGGCTCATTCCGGAATGGCGCGGCGAAGACACGCCGATCAAGACCGCGGTCAGCGCCGACCATTTCTATGTGCTGGGACCTTCCGGCGCGCTGCGGCTGCCGAATTTCATGATGCCGCCGCTGATGAGCAATCACGGCAATTTCATCGTCTCGCTCGGCGACGTGTGCCGCTATCTGGCGAAAAAGGCCGAAGCGCTCGGCGTCGAAATCTATCCGGGCTTTGCCGCCGCCGAAGTGCTGTTCGAGAACGGCGCCGTCGCCGGCATCGCCACCGGCGACATGGGCATCGGCAAGGACGGCCACCACAAGACGGGCTTCGCCCGTGGCATGGAATTGCGCGGCAAATACACTTTGTTTGCCGAAGGCGCGCGCGGCAGCCTGACCAAGACGTTGATCGAGCGCTTTGCGCTGGCAAAAGATCGGCAGCCGCAAAAGTTCGGCATCGGCTTGAAGGAGCTGTGGCAGGTCGCGCCGCAAAAGCATCGCCGCGGTTTGGTCCAGCACACCATGGGCTGGCCGCTCGGCAACCGCACCGGCGGCGGCTCGTTCCTTTATCACTTCGACGATAATCTGGTGTCGGTCGGCTTCGTCGTGCACTTGAACTACCAAAACCCGTATCTGTCGCCGTTCGAGGAATTCCAGCGTTTCAAGACCCATCCGCTGATCAGCGACACGTTCGCAGGCGGCAAGCGCATCAGCTATGGCGCCCGCGCCATCACCGAAGGCGGCTACCAGTCGGTGCCGAAACTAGCGTTTCCCGGCGGCGCGCTCATCGGCTGTGCCGCCGGCTTCGTCAACTTGCCGCGCATCAAGGGCAGCCACAACGCCATGCTGTCGGGCATGCTCGCGGCCGAGCACGTTGCGGCGGCGCTGGCGCACGGTCGCGCCAACGATGAGCTCGGCGACTATGAAGCGGCGTGGCGCTCTTCGCCGGTCGGCCGCGATCTGTGGCGGGTGCGCAATGCAAAACCGCTGTGGTCAAAACTCGGCACCATTGCGGGCGTCGCGCTCGGCGGGCTCGACATGTGGACCAACACGCTCGGCTTCTCGTTGTTCGGCACGCTCAAGCACGGCAAAGCCGATTTCGCGACATTGAAACCGGCGGCGCAATGTCTGCCGATCGCCTATCAAAAACCCGACGGCAAGCTGACCTTCGACCGGCTGTCTTCAGTCTATCTGTCGAACACCAATCACGAGGAGGACCAGCCGGTGCACCTCTTGGTGCGCGATGGCAATTTGCAAAAATCCTCCGAGCACGACGTCTATGCCGGGCCATCGGCGCGCTATTGCCCGGCCGGTGTCTACGAATGGGTCGAGGAGGGAGGCCAACCGCGCTTCGTCATCAACGCGCAGAACTGCGTCCACTGCAAAACCTGCGACATCAAGGACCCGAACCAGAACATCACCTGGGTGCCGCCCGAAGGCGGCGGCGGGCCGAATTACCCGAATATGTGATTTAGTCGTACACTTCGCGCCGATGTCCGACGGTGACAATCAGGACGACGAAACGGTCATCCTCGATTGCAGCGACGATGCGGTAGTCGCCGACGCGATAACGCCACAAGCCCCTTAGATCAGCTGTAAGCGGTTTGCCGAAGCGACGGGGATCCTCCGCAGTCGCTATACGCTGGCGCAAATAGCGCAGGACCGCTCGCTCAGCGACCGCGCCGAGCTTGCGTAGGTCACGCGCTGCATCGCGATCGAATTCGACACGCCAAATGCGAGATGGGCTCACCGCGTCAACGCGTCTCGGCGAGCTCACGCTCCAATTCTTCGAGCGTCACGCGCGCCGCCTTGCGGGATAGACGCCGGCGCGCAAGGTGATAATCCTCAAGATCCTCGAGGTGGCGCAGGATTGCCTCTCGCGCATAGAAGCTCTTGCTGCGGCCAGTCTTCTTGGCGAGCGAATCCAAGCGTTTCTCGATCTGGGCAGGCAGGCGCAGCGCAAGCATGACGGTCTCCATCGTGCGCAATACATGTATAGCACATATTGCCGTTTGACAATCGGTGCCTTGAAACGGCTAAACAAGGCGTCGTGGCCGACTAGCCTGCCGCGATTTCGCCGCCCTTGCGGCGTAAAGGGTCAAATTAGTCCTTGCGGATGGCACACAAACTGGTGTTCTTCCGCGTCCTTGCGGGGGCGGGGCAAAAAGGTCATTCTCGCGTCCACACTGGCTTCCGGCGCTTGATTCCCGGTTCGCCGAGCCAGTTTGCCAATGGAGCTATCGTGACTCATCCGCTGCTGCCCTGGCGCGCCGCTATTGTTGGCGCCGCCTTACTCGCCAGCCTGCCGCCGGCAATCGCGGCGCCCACCGAGCAGGAACTGCTGCACGACAATCCGGCCGGCAATTATCTGGCGGCCCGCCACGCCGGCACCGAGCGAGATTCCGCCGCGGCGGCGGCCTACTATCTCAACGTGCTCAAGGCCGATCCGAAAAATCCCGATCTGCTCGGCCGCGCCTTTCTCTCGGTGCTCACCGGCGGCGACATCGATCAAGCCGGCAAGCTTGCCGACCGGCTGTTACAGGTCGACCGCACCGATCGCATCGCCCGCCTCGTCGTCGGCGTGCGCGCGCTCAAGCAGAAGGACTATTCCACGGCCCGGCAGAATTTTGCCCAGTCGGTGCGCGGCCCGGTGACCGATCTCACCGCCACGCTGCTGGCGGCCTGGGCGCTCGCCGGCTCAGGCGATACGCGCGCCTCGATCGATACCATGGACAAGCTGTCGGGCCCGGACTGGTATTCGATCTTCAAGGATCTGCATGCCGGCCTCATCCTCGATCTTGCCAACAACAAGAAGGAAGCCGGCAAGCGTTACGAGCGCGCCTACAAAGTCGACCCCACCGCGGTGCGCATGGTCGAAGCTTACGGCCGTTACCTGGCGCGCGGCGGCAACAAGGCCGACGCACTGAAGGTCTATGGCGATTTCAACAAGGTGCTGCCGGACCATCCGCTGATCGTCCAGGAAATGAAGGCGGTCAACGACGGCGACAAGCTGCCGCTCCTGGTCGATTCACCGCAGGCCGGCGCCGCCGAGGCGCTGTATGGGCTCGGCGCCTCGATCGGCCGCCGCGGCGGCGAGGATTTGGCGCTGATCTATCTGCAGCTGGCGCTTTATCTCGAGCCGACACACGCCATGGCGCTGTTGTCGCTCGCCGACCTTTACGAGTCGCTGAAAAAGCCCGACCTCGCGATCAAGGTCTACGAGCGCGTACCGGCGTCGTCGCCGCTGTCGCGCAACGCCGAGATCCAGCTCGCCGGCGATCTCGATGCGCTCGATCGCTCCGACGAAGCCAAGAAGCGGCTCGAACACGTCATCGCCGAGCGTCCGAAAGACACCGAAGCGATCCTCGCGCTCGGCAATATCCAGCGCGGCCGCAAGGAATTTGCCGAATGCGCCGCCACCTACGGCAAGGCCATCGACACCATCGCCAAGCCCGATAAGTCGAACTGGGTCGTGTTTTATTTCCGTGGCATTTGTTACGAGCGCTCGCACCAATGGCCGGGCGCCGAAGCCGATATGAAGAAGGCGCTCGAGCTGTTCCCGGAGCAGCCGCTGGTGCTCAACTATCTCGGCTATTCCTGGGTCGACCAGGCGTCCATCTCGACGA
>Ga0193726_1000448_pt1 | contig 43670 bp, 40 predicted proteins | sample H2c1metaG_FD_144928 | JGI IMG/M metagenome (GOLD analysis project Ga0193726, IMG submission 144928) | Soil microbial communities from a riparian zone of the East river system, Colorado, United States - H2c1 | ecosystem: Environmental > Terrestrial > Soil > Riparian zone | place: USA: East River... | reverse complement strand
AAACATGCTTGGCGATATCCAGACCGATTATGATAACCTCTGACACGGACGCCTCCCTTAAGTGGTGCTCAACACCTCCACTTTGGCACATCGATGCCGTCGGGCGGGGCGTCCACCCCATCATAAAATGAGAGATGTCCGCTTTTGAGGCTGAAGCAGACATGCGCTGGTCACCCCGGAATTTCGCCTTTTGACCCAACTCGGAAGTGGAGCGCGCATCGCGGCAGTGGAAACAATGATGATTAATGCCGCCGGGGAGATGCCAGCCTCAATCTCTGTGGCGGCGCACACCGCTATTGCCAAGGCTTGATTGTCGCGCGCGCGGGATTCCGGCGTCGTTTGCCACTAAGCGCCGACTACCAAACCGATTTCGCGCGCTACCGGTGTTGCAGCACCGGATAGAACCTCCACGGAGGAAATTCCGATATGCTGAACCGGCCTTGATCTTCCGGCGTACTCCGACATTTGTTATTTTGTCCGTTGGAATGCCAATCAAGGAGCCGGGGCTCACCTGGACTAACAAAAATCGACTCCGTGGACCGCTCATTCGACCGAGCGGTCAAGGCTTACAACGAGGCCGAGCAGGCTCTCGGCCACCATAGCATAGGAGGTTGATCATGACGCGCATCTCGACATTCCGTTTAGTGAGCGCGTTAGCCGTGCTTGCGTTCGTAGTAGTGCTCGCCGTCTTGGGCGGCAAGGCTATTTCCGCGCAGGACAAGTACACGGTGCAAGTTCCGAATGGGCTCGCGTTCTCTGAGTTTAGGGGATACGAGGACTGGCCAGTGATCGCGATCAGTGAGAACGGAGGCAAGATCGCTGTGATCGTAGGGAATCCGGTAATGATCGACGCCTATAAGGAAGGCGTGCCCGGCAATGGCAAGCCTTTCCCGGACGGTGCCAAGATGGCGAAAATTCATTGGAACCCGAAAAAACAAGAGACGTACCCGGGTCAGCCAACGGTGCCAGGTACCCAGCATGACGTTGATTTCATGGTGAAGGACAGCAAGAGGTTCGCGGACAGCGGCGGATGGGGATGGGGTGCGTTCGGCTATGACGCGGCGTCCGATACGTTTAAGCCCGCCACTGTAGCGGACAATCCGCCGCAGGAAAACGACGCGAAGTGCGGGTTCGCGTGCCACACGGTGGTGCAGAACCGCGACTACGTTTTCACGGAGTACGGAAAGAGGTGAGTATCGGATAGCGGGAGCTAACGAGGTTGATTAGTCCGAACCAGCCTAGCAACCGCCGAGACCGACATTCGCTGATAGTGGCCGTTTGACGAGTTCGCGCCCCCTTGGGGCGGCTCGGCGCCTGGCGATAGATCGGCATTCAGCCGTGATACGCAAACAGCTCGATTGGGTCGTTGAAGCCGCGCACCGGATATTCGCCGACGCGTTCGAGATCGAAATCGCTTTCGACGAAGTCGGCGAACGCGCGGGACAGCAGCACCGTTCTCCCCAATTGTTTGGTGAGGGTTTCGAGACGCGAAGCCATGTTGACCGCCGGACCGATGACGGTGAAGTCGAGGCGGGTGCGCGACCCGATATTGCCGTACATGACGTCTCCGACGTGGACGCCGATGCCGTAATTCAGCGGCGCACGACCGGTTTCGCTGTTCCTTTCGTTCAGGGCAACCATGGCCTGACGGGCTTCGGCCACGGCATGCAGCAGATTTGCGCAGGCCGACGGCTGGCTGAGCGGAAAAATGGCGAGCAGACCGTCGCCAATGAATTTCAGTATTTCCCCGCCATGTCGCGCAATCGGCTCGGACATCGCGTCGAAATAGCCGTTCAGAAGATCAATGACGTCATCGCGCGGCCAGTTGTCGGAGATCCGGGTGAAATCCCGCAGATCGCAGATCATGATGGCGGCGCGTACCGTCGTCCCGCTTCCGCGCCTGGTGGCGCCGGCCAGAATGAGCTCGCCGGCGTGCGAGCCGACATAGGTTTCGAGCAGCGTTCGCGCCAGCCGGTTCTTGACACGGATTTCGCTGACCAGCGCCAGAACCGGCAACAGTTTTAACAGCACGGCGATATGCGCGTCATCGAAACCTCCGGGCCGGTCGGTTGCAAAGGTCACGAGATGCCGCTTGCCGAGGGTATGATACAGCGGCCACGCCACATAGTCGGTCAGGCCTTTCGCCCGCATCTCGTCATAGACGGCGTGCTTGCGGCCCAGCGAGGGATCGCGTTCGAGATTCTCGCGCACCTCGGTGGCGCCGTCATGGATTTCGTTGGCGGGACTACCGATGTATTCGGATCGCTCCCTGACATCGTAGTCGACTCTCGCAATCTCGGCCTCGCGCATCCCGTCCGCCCACATCATCCGGGCGCCAAGCCATTGCGGGTGGTGGATCAGAATATGCAGCGACGCCCGCTTGACCGGAATGCCCGCTCGCTGGAGCCGGACACACAGCTCAGCGAAAATATTGTCAATGAAGCGCTCATCGCGCGTGTCGTTTGTCAGCCAGTGCACAACGTCGCTGTCGGAATGCGCGGTGACCGGATCGATTTTTGGCGGCGCGTTCATGTCTTGCTCCCGAGCAGTGACCTGGATCGACGGTACAGGATATGTCGTGTCCCCGCGCGACGGCGTCAATGGAGTCCCGCCGCAATCTGCTTGCGCGCATCGGCACTAGAATCACATCTGCTTGTTCAGCTGTGATTTTTTGCACGTGGTTTAGCAGCGGCCACAAAAAGCGAAGAGCAGATTCGCGTTTAGTACCGGGCCTACCTCGTATCACACGCTCTCGCAGCATGGTAACGTCGAGACGTTTGGCATAACAATTCGCACCCTATTGCGAACCGGTCGACCGACATCGGAATGACGATGACAGGCGCTGGTTGGACGGCACCACGAGGCGGGCGATGCGGGAATTATGGTGACCGTGCTGAATTGACTCGGCGTATCTTCGCGGCCAACCGCACGGGTCAGGCATGAGCACTAACACCGACACAGATCGACTGTTTGCCGAAATCGCCGAGGAGCTTAGGAAAGAAGCTTACGCGCGGGTTGGCGCGATGCTTTCGCCGCCATTAACAAGCTCGCGGATGAAGTGCCGCCGCCTGAAAGCGGCGCGAATCTAATGGGGCCGACCCTCCCTGTCAGGCCTTCCGCGAATGGCGCAGGCAGGTATTGCCAGCCTAACCAAATTGATATATGATGATGATATCATATATCATGCGGATAAAACAATGCGGACACTAGTTGATCTCGGCGATACGCAAGTCCAGGCGCTGGACGAATTGTCGAAGAGAGAAAAGCGATCTCGCGCCGCCCTGATCCGGCAGGCGATCGATGAATATCTCGCCAAGCGACATAGCAAACAGGAAGGCGATGCGTTCGGCCTGTGGGGCAAACGGAAGGTGGATGGCTTGGTCTATCAGGAAAAGGTGCGAAGCGAGTGGTGAAGGCGCTGTTCGACACCAACATCCTGATCGACTATCTCAATGCGGTTCCCGAAGCTCGCACGGAGCTACAGCGCTACACGGAAAAAGCCGTCAGTATCATCACCTGGACGGAAGTCATGGTCGGCGCCAATCACGATCTCGAAGCTGGGACGCGCAGCTTTCTCGGCGGTTTCGATATCATCGCAGTGGATGAAGTAATTGCGGAACGCGCCGTCAGTCTTCGTCGCAGCCATCGAATCAAATTACCCGACGCAGTGATCTGGGCAACGGCACAGGTGCACGCCATGCTGCTCGTCACGCGCAACACAAAGAATTTTCCGGTCGGCGATCCCGGCGTTCGGGCGCCTTACGGCCGGTAAAGAACGGATCGGAAGATCCAACGCTGAAGATGCCGCCGAGACACGCAAGTATTTCCACTGCGCTGCGTCTGGCTGACTTACGCAAGCCCGCGACCAGGTTTGCGGAAATACGCGGGACCCGTGGAAAGCTGCCGGATTCCTCGGCATGTCGGTTGAAGTTCTGCTTGAATTTCCGGGGTTGACTTGGCCGCCCATCGTGAAAAAAGACGAAAAGCCCAATGATATCTTGGTCGGAGTGGCAGGATTTGAACCTGCGACCCCTGCGTCCCGAACGCAGTGCTCTACCGGGCTGAGCCACACTCCGACAAGAACGGGGCTTATAGCCTTGGGTTTCGCCCACCGCAAGAAGCCGAATTAAGGACGCCAAATCCAGTGAATGTGGCCCTGACAACCCAGATTCTGCCCGCCAGCGAGGCTGCGGTGGCCGCAGCGGCGCGTTCCCTCCGCGAGGGCGGGCTGGTCGCGTTCCCAACCGAGACCGTCTATGGCCTCGGCGCCGACGCCACCAACGCCGCAGCGATTGCGCGGCTCTATCAGGCCAAGGGCCGGCCTGCGTTCAACCCGCTGATTGCACATGTCAGCGATCTCAAGGCGGCGGAACGGATTGCCAACCTCAATGCGCAGGCGATCACGCTCGCCGAAGCGTTCTGGCCGGGACCGCTGACGCTGGTACTGCCCAGGACAAGAGACTGCAACGTGGCCGAGCTCGCCACCGCCGGGCTGGATACCATCGCGATCCGGGTGCCGGCGCACGCGATAGCGCGGGAAATCCTGCGCGCGTTCGGCGGGCCGGTGGTGGCGCCCTCGGCCAATCTATCGGGCCACGTCTCTCCGACCACCGCCGCCCATGTGCAAAGCGACCTCGCGGGGCTGATCGATCTGATCGTCGACGGCGGCGCGGTCGCGGTCGGAGTCGAATCCACCATTGTCGGTTGCTTCGACACGCCGATGCTGCTGCGCCCCGGCGGCCTGCCGCGCGGCGAGATCGAACGGGTGCTCGGCTGCGCCCTGGCGCAGCCCCCGGCCGATGCCGACAATGATGACGGCCAGCCATTGGCGCCGGGCATGCTGGCCTCGCATTACGCGCCGCGCACGACGGTGCGGCTCAATGCCGGGAGAATTGAGCCCGGCGAGGCGCTGCTGGCTTTCGGACCCGCTGCGGTGCCGGGAGTTGACGCGGCGACCGCGGTGTTGAATCTATCCGCGCGCGGCGATCTCAATGAGGCCGCCGCCAATCTTTTCGGTTATCTTCGCAGCCTCGACACCAAGGGCGCGCGTACCATCGCGGTGATGCCGGTGCCGCATCACGGGCTCGGCGAAGCGATCAATGACCGGCTGCGCCGCGCCGCCGTGGCGCGGGAATGAAGGAACGCAAGAGACCAAGATGAATATCGTCCAGCCCCCAGCGCCGCCGCTCCCGCCCGAATTGGTCGCGCATTTTCGTAAAGTCGTCGGCGACAAATACGCGGTGACCGACCAGGCCGACATCGCGCCCTATGTCACCGAAGAGCGCGACCTGTTTCGCGGCCGCTCGCCGCTGGTGTTGCGGCCAGGCTCGACGGCGGAAGTCGCCGCCATCTGCAAGCTCGCCACCGAGCACGCAATCGCGCTGGTGCCGCAGGGCGGCAACACCGGCCTGGTCGGCGGCCAGACCCCGCACAATGGCGAGGTGGTGGTCTCGATGCGGCGGCTGGACAAGATCCGCGACATCGACACCGCCTCCAACACCATGACCTGCGAGGCCGGCGTGGTGCTGCAGATCGCGCAGCAGCGCGCGGCCGATGTCGACCGGCTGTTTCCGCTGTCGCTCGGCGCCGAGGGCAGCTGCACCATCGGCGGCAACCTCTCCACCAATGCCGGCGGCACCACGGCGCTGGCCTATGGCGTGGCGCGCGAGATGGCGCTCGGGCTGGAAGTGGTGCTGGCCGACGGGCGCGTTCTGAACGGGCTGTCGAAGCTGAAGAAGGACAATACCGGCTACGATCTGCGCAACCTCTTCATCGGCGCCGAAGGCACGCTCGGCATCATTACCGCGGCGACCTTAAAGCTGTTTCCGAAGCCGCGCGCGGTGGAAACCGCCTTCGTCGGTCTCCAATCGCCGGCGCAGGCGCTGAAGCTGTTGTCGATCTCGCAGAACGAGGCCGCCGGCAGCCTGACCAGTTTTGAGCTGCTGTCCGACATCGCGGTCGATTTCAGCGTGCGTCACGGCATCGACATCCGCGATCCGCTATCGGGCAAGCATCTCTGGTACGTGCTGATGGAGCTGTCGTCTTCGCGCGACGACGCCCGCGCAGCACTTGAATCGATCCTGGCCAAGGGCCTCGACGAGGCCATCGTCGATGACGCCGTGATCGCGGCCAACCTTAGCCAGCGAGCGGCGTTCTGGAAGCTGCGCGACGAGATGTCCGCGGCGCAGAAGCCGGAGGGCGGCTCGATCAAGCATGACATTTCAGTGCCGGTCGCCGCGGTGCCCGATTTCATCGCGGAAGCCAATGCGGCCGTGGTCAAGCTGATACCGGGCGCGCGGCCGGTGCCGTTCGGCCATCTTGGCGACGGCAATATCCATTACAATGTCAGCCAGCCCATCGGTGGCGACACCGCGGATTTCATGGGCCGATGGCACGAGGTCAACGACGTGGTGTTCGCCATCGTGCTGCGGATGGGCGGATCGATCTCGGCCGAGCATGGCATCGGCGTGCTCAAGCGCGACGAACTGCCTGACGTCAAGGACAAGGTCGCGATCGAGCTGATGCGCGCCATCAAGGCGATGCTCGACCCGCTTGGCATCATGAATCCCGGCAAGGTGCTCTGAGCGTGGCTTTGGCAGCCCCTGCCCCGGCGCTCACGATCGCACCGATCGACGACGGCGATGTCGCCGATGTGATCGCGCTGTGGCAGCGCTGCGGATTGACGCGGCCCTGGAACGATCCCGCGTCCGATATCGCGCGCGCACGCAAGGGCGAGAACGCGGCGATGCTGGCCGGGCGCGACGACAGCGGCATCGTTGCTTCGGTTCTGGTCGGGCACGACGGTCATCGCGGCTGGGTCTATTACGTCGCCGTCGATCCGGATTGTCGCCACAAGGGATATGGCCGCGTCATCATGGATGCCGCGGAAGGCTGGCTGTGCCTGCGCGGCATCGAAAAGCTGCAACTCATGGTGCGTCCCGACAACAGTCAGGTTCAGGCGTTCTATCAGTCGCTCGGCTATCTCGAGCAGGAGCGCATCATCTACGCCAAGTGGCTCGATGGGCGCGAGCCGACACCGTAATCCAGAACAGCAGGCACGACATGACCGTCTCCGACCGCATCCGCGTCCAGAACGTGCGCGTGCTCTCCGACAATCACTACACGCTGAAAAGCACCACCTTCGCGTGGCGGCGCGCCAACGGCGAATGGCGGACGCAAGCTCGCGAGACCTATGACCGCGGCGACGGCGCGACGCTGTTGCCGTACAATCTGGCGCAGCGCACCGTGGTGCTGGTGCGGCAGTTTCGCTATCCGGCTTACGTCAACGGTTACGATGATCTCCTGATCGAAGCCCCGGCCGGCCTGTTGGATAACGAATCTCCTGAAATCCGGATTCGCGCCGAGATGGAAGAGGAAACCGGCTACCGGCTCGGCGACATCCGGAAAATTTTCGAAGCTTTTATGAGCCCTGGCGCGATCACCGAGAAGCTGCACTTCTTTGTCGCGGCCTATGAGCCGCATATGAGGGTCGGAAGCGGCGGCGGCATCGCGCACGAAGGCGAGGACATCGAGGTGCTGGAATTGCCGATCGATCAGGCGCTCGCCATGATCGCCGATGGCCGCATCGCCGACGCCAAGACCATCATGCTGCTGCAATACGCGGCGTTGAATATTTTCGGCGAACGCAGTTCGGCTAGATAGCTTTGGCCGCCACGCCTGCCGCGGCGAGGATCTCGCGCCGAATTCGCTCATCCTTGACGGCCCGCGCCATCGCAGCCGCGCCCGACAGCACCGCCAGAAAAGCCCAGGCCCGTTCGCTGGCATGCGCGCCGCGAAATCCGGCAACCACCACCTCCAGCAGGCTCGTCAGCTCTTTCTCATAGACGGCGCGGGTCGCATCGTCTGCGCGGGCCACGTCGGACGAAAAACTCGGCAGGCCGCAGGCCTCGTCGATTCCAAGTTCCATTCGCTCGCCGAGATAGAAATCGACGAACGGGTCCCGCCAGCCGCGGCCATGGCGCTCTTGAAACGCCGCGATCCCGTTTCGTAGCGTCGCGAGCCCATCCGAGACGACAAGCCTGAACGCCTCCGACTTGGAATCGAAATGGGCGTAGAACGCGCCCGAGGTAAGCCCTGCGCCTTTCGCCAGCGCGTCCACCCCCGTTCCGCCAAATCCGCCGGTGCGGAAACCGCGCCCGGCCGCGTCGACCAGTCGCGTCCGCGCATCGCCTTCGTTCTTGTTCAACCGCGCCATCTGCCTGTCTCGCGTTTAAATGATAACGATCGTTATATTACCGTTGACAAGATAACGATCGTTATGTTTTGATAATAACGATCGTTATCTAATGATCGCGACGCCCGCCGCAATGGCGGGCGCCATTCGATTGTCTTCATGGAGAGCCAAATGCCGATCCAAGTCATCGTTCCCGAAGGTATTTTAAGTGCGGACGCGCAGGCCGAAGCGTTCCGAAAACTGACCGAGCTGTTGCTCCGGCTGCACGGCCTCACCGGCAACAAATTCATGACGCCGAACGTCATCGGCGAGGTCACCGTGGTGCCAAGGGGCCGCACGTTTTCCGGCGGCAAGCCCACCGATATCGCGGTGTTTGAACTCAAGGTGCCGTCCTTCGTGTTGCCGACGCAGGAATTGAAGGATGCCTGGATCGCGGAGGGCACGGCGATCATCGAACAAGCCGCGGCCGGCCGCATCAAGCGGGAGCACATCTTCGCAAGCGTGACCTACGCCGTGGAGGGCGCCTGGGGCATTGGCGGAATCGCCTACAGCAACGCGGCCCTCGGATCAGCCGTTGCCGCGGAAGCAGCCGCCTGAACTAACCGCGCTCGCAAGGCCGTCGTGGCCGGGCATAGCCGTCCGAAGGACGGCGTCGCTTCCGCTCGCCGATGCCCGGGCATGACGGAGGAGAGAAATCAGAACAACGACCCCTGCCCATCATCGTCGGACGCCGTCACCACCGGTTTGCGCTGGCTCGCCCTTTTTGCGGGCTTCGGCGCTTCGGCGGCCATCTCCTCCGCCGTGATCGGCAGCATCAGCTGCGCGTCGTCATTGGCGGCGCGATTGACCCTCGTCGAGATCTCGTGCCAGACGAAACAGCCTTCCCCGGGCGCCCTCAACAGCGCCATCACGGTGTCAGCATCGTCATCACTGCAATCGAGCCAGCGATCGAAATCGCCGGGCTCAATGGTCACGGGTACGCGGTGATGCAACACCGCGAGATCGGCACTCGCGGGGGCGGTGACAATCGCCACCGTATCGAGTTCCTCACCGTTGGGGCCGATCCAGGTTTCCGCCAACCCGGCAAGGCCGATCGGAGCCCCGTCGCGGCGATGGATGAAATAAGGCCGCTTGCGCGTTTCTAAAGCCTGCCATTCGTAATAGCCGTCCGCCGGGATCAGGCAGCGGCGCCGCTTGATGGCGTTCTTGAAGGCCGGTTTTTCCTTGACCGTTTCCGCCCGCGCATTGATCAGGAGCGTGAATTTACGGGGGTCCTTGACCCAGGCGGGCAACAGGCCCCAGCGCATCAGGCGGAAATGCCGGATGCCGTGCTCGACAATGACCACCGGTATCGGCTGGGTTGGCGCGATATTATGCCGTGGCGGGAAATTGGGCTGCTCGATATAGCCGAAAATCTGCCGCAACGCCGCCGGCGGCGAGGTAATTACGAAGCGTCCACACATTCTGTGGTCCAGATAGGCATCCGTTTAGCCCCTTTTAACCCCGACCGTTAAGACTGCGGCAGATGACATCAACGGCTTCCCAACCCGTGCGACCCGATCGCCCGATGCCGCACCAGTCTGGCCCCAATCAGGAGGCGCGGGCTGCCCAGTTGCGGGCTGCCAACATTCAATCCCGCACCGGTCTCGCCACCGATTATCTGAACCATTTTAATGAAGCCATCATGCTGCTCGAGATGGTTCCGGACATGCCGGAATGCGCGGAAGATTTCCTGGAATGGCAGCCTTTGTCCTATGGCGAACATTTCACGGCATCCCATTTCAAGGCACGCGACCTCGCCATCGAAGCCTATGAATCCGCCGACGCAAGCGTTCGCGCCGAATTCGACAATGTCACCAGCGCAATGACCTCAATTCTCACCGCGGTAGGCGACGCCATGCGCGCGGCAAAGCAGGACAAGACCCGCTCCAGGCTGGCCGAGCAAGCGACCGGGTGGGTCAAGCCGCTGGTCGCGATGGCCGGAGGCATCATCAATGGCGGCGGCGAGGCTGACGTCGACTACATCATGACGCATTAGATCATGATCCGATTGGATGGAATCGAATCATGATTTCATCTCTTTGTTTGAGCATGATCTCCGCGCAAACGCGTTCCGCGTTTGTCGCGAGGGAAAACCGGCTTCCACCCATCGGGTCGTGGCCCGAGGGCATGCTTTTCCGGATCATACTCTGATGTCCGCGATGTTCCCCGTCCAGCCGTCGCACCCCCAGCTTGCGGTCAGCGCGGCGATCTTTCGCGACGGCAAGATCCTGCTGGTGCGGCGCGCGCGGTCGCCGGCCAAGGGTTTCTATTCGCTGCCCGGCGGCCGGGTCGAATTCGGCGAATCGCTGCACACTGCCCTGCATCGCGAGGTCGACGAGGAAACCGCACTGCGGATCGAGATTATTGGCCTTGCCGGATGGCGCGAAGTGCTGCCGGGAACCGGCAGCAACGGACATTATCTGATCATGTCATTCGCGGCCCGCTGGACCTCCGGCGAGCCGGTCCTGAACGACGAACTCGACGATTTCAGGTGGCTTGCACCGGATGGCCTAGGCGATCTCAAGGTCACCGGGGGCCTTGGGGAGGTCATCCAGTCGGCGCACGGCCTGATCGGGGAATGAAAGCCAGGCGCCGTGTCATGCGTTGAAATCGCTTCCCCGCTCCGGTAGACCGGGTTCGAACCGAAACGCCTTCAGCGAGCCGGGTAGCCGTATGAAGGGGCGTCGAAAAACAGATCATGCTCAAGCGTATTTTGGCCGCTGTCATCCTCATCTCGGCATGCAATCCGGGCCCTGCGCGGGCCCAGGACGCGGCCGCGCCGTTCGACGGCGACTTGCAGAGGCTGGCCGAGATCCTCGGCACCCTGCACTATTTGCGCGGCATTTGCGGCACCAATGAAGGCCCAAAATGGCGCAACGAAATGCAGGCGCTGGTCGATGCCGAAACCCCCTCGGGCGACCGCCGTGCCCGCATGATCGCGGGCTTCAACCGCGGTTATAACGGCTTCCAGCAGACCTACCGGACCTGCACGCCGGCGGCCTCCGTCGCGATCCGCAGATACATCGAGGAAGGCTCCAAGATCTCACGGGATCTGACAGCGCGTTACGCCAACTAAGTCGAGTTGGCGCTCGATCTCGTCCGATAGCCAAATTGCGGCGACGTCGATGCCGGTCATCCTGGCGCTTGTTCCGGCAAAGTGAACTCCGCTTCGCGACCTTCGCATCCTGCATGGTGGTCTTCAGGATATCGTCCCTCACTAAAAAACAGAGTGCTTGTCCACTCTAACCAAACGCAACCGCTGATTGAATGTTGCTACTAGATAAGTGCACTGAGACCGAACAGCAGACCGCAGCACGTTAGATTTTTGCGGATTTTTCGCCGCAGACTCGCCGTAATTCTCTATCCAGACTCGTCATAACCGTTTTCCTCTGAAATCGCCGGAATTCCCTTGACACAATCGTAAGTTTATTGGCCCCAGTAATCCGCCGACGGGTTTGGATTATCGCGTGAGGTAATGAGTGATGAAAGTTCTTGTCTCGGCCATTATGCTTGCTCTGTCTGCAGCGGCGGCGCCGCACATGGGAATCGTCACAGGCAATGTGACTGGCACCTACATCAAGATTGGAGAGGACATCAAGAAGATCGTCGAACCGAGTGGCATCGCTTTGCAGGTTCTTGAATCGGCCGGTTCTATCCAGAACGTATTCGACGTTCGCAAGAAGCGCGGCGTCCAACTCGGTATCGTGCAGTCGGACGTGCTCGAATATATCCGCGACATTTCTGACGACCATGAACTGAAAGCTATCGCCGCCAAGCTTGCTGCGGTTTATCCGCTTTACAAGGAGGAGGTCCATGTCCTCGGTGATCTTTCACTGAAGACACTGCAAGATTTGGACGGCAAACGTGTTGCGATAGGTCCTCAAAGAAGCGGCACGTATCTGACCGCAAAGACGATTTTCTTTCAGACGGGGATCACGCCTTCGCAAGAGGTATTTCTCGGAGGCAAGCAAGCGCTGGAGTCACTGCGTAAGGGCGAAGTTGATGCAATGTTCTATGTAGCTGGCGCGCCGGCAACGCTCTTTGCGGAGAATACAACAGCCGATGATAAGTTGCAGCTCATTGGGTTGGACGACAAGGCCCTCGACAGCTATCTCACTGCAGTCATCCCGGCGGGCACATACAAATGGCAGGAATCCGACGTGAGAACGGTAGCGGTCAAAGCCGTTCTGATAACTTTTAGCTACGCCGGTGAGCAGTGCCAAAATGTGGCCAAAGTGGCCAAAATTATCCGCGAGAACAAGGACTGGCTGGATGCCAACGGGCATCCGAAATGGCGCGAAGTAAATCTCGATGAGAGATTGCCGAAATGGCCGCAATATGAATGTGTGGCAGCAACGCAGGAGCAGCCGCAGCCAAAGCCAAAGGGCCCAGATATCAAGATCGTACGCTAGATGTTCATTCGAAAATTTCTCTGCCGTGGCGCGCTGCGGACTTCGAATTCGGAACAACAATTTCAATTCAATTCGCGCCGTTAACCTTTCTTAAAGAACTGGCTAGGCGGCGTTAACCTGCATGCTAAACCTCATTCATGATTCGACGCCTTCCGCCCTGGATCGCGTGCACAGCCTGTCGAGTTTCATGAGCCATCCAGCGTCGTTCACCACCGTCCGCGATCCGCTGCCCGATCACGAACAGAAGCGGGCCGCGCTCGGCTACCTCAACGAGGCCTGGGCGGAGGCGCGGCACGATGGCGTCGACGGCGACTGCCTTGCGCAGGCAAGCCTGTTCGCGGCATTCGCCGAGCTGGTCGGAACCTATGGCGAAGACGCGGTGGCGAAATTCGCCGAAGGCCTTCCCGTCCGCGTCCGCAATGGCGAGTTCTCGATCGCGCTCGCGAAGCAGTAGGCTTGCAACGAGCAAAACCGTCATCGCCCGGCTTGACCGGGCGCCCGGTATTCCAGAGCTTTCTCGTTTGAACTTCGACGCCGCGGCGTACTGGATCACCCGGTCAAGCCGGGTGACGACGTCCGAGCTTGGCGCAGCATCCCGCCTTAACGTGAAACGTGAACGTGCCTATCTAGGCCTTCAGCGTCTCCAGGAACCGCACGGGCTCGCCGGTCGAGGGCGTGACCAGCTCCCCCTGCCACATCACGCGGCGCCCACGCACAAAGGTGCCGACCGGCCAGCCGGTGACACGCATCCCGTCATACGGCGTCCAGCCGGCGCGGGAGGCCACCCATTTGTTGGTGATGGTCTCGCTGCGCTTGAGATCGACCACCGTGAAGTCCGCGTCGTAGCCCGCCGCGATCCGGCCCTTGGTGGCGATGTTGTACAGCCGCGCCGGACCCGCGCTGGTGAGATCGACGAAGCGCGCCAGTGACAATCGCCCGGCGTTGACGTGATCGAGCATCAGCGGCACCAGTGTCTGCACCCCGGTCATGCCCGATGGCGAGGCCGGATAGGTCTTGGCCTTTTCCTCCAGCGTATGCGGCGCGTGATCGGAGCCCAGCACGTCGATGATGCCCTGCTCGATGCCGCGCCAGATGCCGTCGCGATGATCGGCCGACCGCACCGGCGGGTTCATCTGCGCGCGGGTACCGAGCCGCTCGTAGCATTCCGGAGCGACCAATGTCAGGTGATGCGGAGTCGCTTCACAGGAGGCTACATCCTTGTGATCGCGTAGAAATTCGATCTCTTCCTTGGTCGAAATATGCAGCACATGAATGCGCTTGCCGGTTTCATGGGCGAGTTTGACGAGGCGCTGGGTCGCCATCAGCGCCGCGGTCTCGTCGCGCCACACCGGATGCGAACGTGGATCGCCTTCGATCCGCAGTCGCTTGCGGTCGTTGAGGCGGTACTCATCTTCGGCATGAAAGGCAGCGCGGCGCCTGATCACTTTGAAAATCCGCCGCAGGCTCTCGTCGTCCTCGACCAGGAGCGCGCCGGTGGACGAGCCGATGAACACCTTGACGCCGGCGCAGCCGGGGGCGCGCTCCAGTTCCGGCAAATCCTGCACGTTGTCGCGGGTGCCGCCGATGAAAAACGCAAAATCGCAATGCATGCGGTGGTGGCCGCGCTTCACTTTGTCGGTAAAGGTTTGTTCGGAGACAGTCAGGGGATCGGTGTTCGGCATTTCAAACACCGCCGTGACGCCGCCCATGATGGCACTGCGTGAACCGGTTTCCAGGTCCTCCTTTTGAGTAAGGCCCGGCTCGCGAAAGTGCACCTGCGTGTCCATCACGCCCGGCAGGATATGCAGGCCGGTGCAGTCGATGACTTCGGCGGCCGAGGCCTGCCCAAGTCCGCCGATTGCTGCGATGCGGCCACCGGCGAGGCCGATGTCGCGCACGCCCTCGCCGTCCTGATTGACCACGGTGCCGGATTTTAGAATGGTATCAAATCGTTGATTCATTCGGTCCTCAGTGCCCGGTTCGCGGAACCGGATGTCGCGCGGGCCTTGTTCGCAATACCTTAGCGTCTTACGTTGCCATGTGATATCCGGCGCTTGCATTTCCCCAAGAACTTCAAAAAGAGCTTTGCCAGAGAACTCCTTATGAAAGCAGCGATTCTTCCCGATCGGGGCGTGGTCAAGGTCAGCGGCGGCGACGCCCGCGACTTTCTCAACGGCCTTGTCACCACCGATGTGACGCTGCTTCGCCCGAGCCTCGGCCGGTTCGGGGCCTTGCTGACCCCGCAGGGCAAAATAACCGTGGATTTCCTGATCACCGAAGCGCCTTCGGGCCACGGCGGCGGTTTCCTGATCGATTGCCCGCGCGCGCTCGCGCAGGGCCTCGCCGACAAGCTTGGTTTCTACAAATTGCGCGCCAAGGTCGCGGTCGAAAATCTCTCCGACAGCCTCGGTGTGCTCGCGGCATGGGATGGCGATCCCGCGGTGACACCCGATCTGGCGTTCGCCGATCCGCGCAATGCCGCGCTCGGCTGGCGGATTCTGGTACCTGTGGAACTCGCGCAAAAAGTCGCTGATCTGATGGGCGCGGATCTGGTCGACAGCACAGCCTATGAGGCCCGTCGCATCGCGTCCGGCGTTCCGCGCGGCGGCCTCGACTTCATGTATGGCGACGCATTTCCGCACGAAACCAATATGGACCGCCTGCACGGCGTCGATTTCGACAAGGGCTGCTACGTCGGGCAGGAGGTGGTGTCGCGGATGCAGCATCGCGGCACCGCGCGCACCCGGATTGTAAGGGTCATTCTCGAGGGCCCGTCGCCGGAACCCGGAGCAACTGTCCTCGCCGGCGACAAGCCGGTCGGCACCATGGGTTCGACGGCAGGCCACAATGGTCTCGCGCTGATCAGGGTCGATCGTGCCGCCGACGCGCATGCCGCCGGCATGCCGCTGACATCCGGCGGCCTTGGCATCCGCGTTGCCGAACCGGACGATCTGCTGATCGCACCGAAGCAGACCGTGGCATGACGAGGGCGGCGCGTCTGCATGCCGATGGCCTGGTGCGGTGTCCGTGGCCGGGCGAAGATCCGTTTTATATGGCCTACCACGACACCGAATGGGGTGTGCCGGAGTATGACGACCGCGCGCTGTACGAAAAGCTCATCCTCGACGGTTTCCAGGCCGGGCTGTCGTGGATCACGATCCTGCGCAAGCGCGACAACTTTCGCCGCGCCTTCGACGATTTCGAGCCGGCAAAGATCGCGCGCTACAACGCGAAAAAGACCGATGCCCTGATGAACGACGCCGGCATCGTCCGCAACCGCGCCAAGATCGAGGGCACGATCGCAAGCGCAAAATCCTATCTGAAGATCATGGAAGACGGCCCCGGCTTCTCGAAATTCCTGTGGGATTTTGTCGACGGCAGGCCGAAGGTCAATCAGTTCAAGACCACCGCCAGCGTGCCGGCATCGACGCCGCTGTCGATCAAGATATCAAAGGAGCTGGCGTCGCGCGGTTTCAAATTTGTCGGCCCGACCATCGTCTACGCCTTCATGCAGGCCACCGGCATGGTCAACGACCATCTGGTAACGTGCTTCTGCCATGAAACCTGCGCCGGAAAACAACGCGTGCCACGCCTCAACGTCAAATGACGGCCGGAAAATTTTCCGAGACTGCGACCACCACCCGGGTCTGGCAGCGGATGTTGTCGGGCCGGCGCCTTGATCTTCTGGACCCCTCGCCGCTGGACATCGAAATCGCCGACATCGCCCACGGCCTGGCGCGCGTCGCGCGCTGGAACGGGCAGACAAGCGGCGCGCATATTTTCTCGGTGGCGCAGCACACGCTGCTGGTCGAGGCTGTGATGCGCGAGCAGACCCCGCGTGTCGATGTCCGCTTCCGGCTCGCCGCACTGCTGCACGATGCGCCGGAATATGTCATCGGCGACATGATCTCGCCGTTCAAAGCGGTGCTGGGCGGCGACTACAAGGCGGTGGAGAAGCGGCTGCTTTCGGCCATCCACATCCGCTTCGGATTGCCGCCGGTATTGGCCGACGAGATGACGCGACAGATCAAGGCCGCCGACAGGGGCGCGGCCTACCTCGAGGCGACCGAGCTTGCAGGTTTTGCCGAAGCCGAGGCCAAGCGCCTGTTCGGCCGCGATCCTGGCCTGCCCCCGGCGAGCGTGCGGGATTACCTCACGCCCTGGACCGCGGCCAAGGCCGAAAAGCGGTTCCTGGCGCGGTTCAAGACGCTGCTTCCATGAACATCGACGCTTTCGCCGCGGCGTGGGCAAGCCTATAATTGCACGAACAAAAGGACCGCCATGATCCACGTTTGCTCGCTCGCCGCACTTCCCGACACCGTCAAAGCCACCGGAGCCAGTCACGTCCTCACCGTCATGGCCAACGTCGATCAGGTGCGGCGGCCGGAATCGGTGCTCCCGGCCAATCATCTGAAAATATCGATGGACGATATTACCGAACAGATGGATGGCTTTGTCGCGCCTTCGGATTCGCATATCGAGCAGGTCCTGAATTTCGTGCGCGGCTGGGACCGCAGCGCCCCGCTCGTGGTCCATTGTTACGCTGGCATCAGCCGCTCGACCGCAAGTGCTTTCGCCGCCGTGTGCATGCTCAATCCGCATCGCGACGAGATCTCGATCGCACGACAGATTCGCGCCGCCTCCCCGATCGCGTCGCCGAACCGGTTGATCGTGAGCCTGGCGGATCGGGCCTTGGGACGAGACGGGCGGATGCTGCGCGCCCTCGACGAAATGGGTCCGGGCAACCTGATGATCGAAGGCCGGCCGTTTCGCCTCGATCTCGACTGATGTCAGCGATTGGCGCCAGATGAACGAAAAGCTTCTGACGCCGATCGAAATTGGCCTCACCGCGGCCATCGTCGCGATCGAAGGCAACGAGCCGCTGATACTCACCGCATCGGGCAGCGACGGCGACAGACTCGCCGGGCTTCCGTTCGGCCCGTTCGACGCGGTTGCGCACCGCACCTTCGAAATCGGCCTGCGCGCCTGGGTGGAAGAACAGGCGGGATTGCGGCTGGGTTACGTCGAGCAGCTCTATACATTCGGCGACCGCGGCCGGCACACGCAGGCCGGCGACACCGATGCCCATGTCGCCTCGATCGGCTATCTCGCGCTTACCCGTGCGGCCGACAACGCGCAGCGGGCGCCCGGCGCGACTTTTGAGCCCTGGTATCGCTTCTTCCCATGGGAAGACTGGCGGGAAGCGCGGCCCGGCATGATCGAGCGCGACATCTTTCCCGAACTGACGAAGTGGGCTGAGCAGACCGAGGAGCCCGACACGGCACGTGCACTCAGCCGCAAGGATCGAGTCCGGCTGTATTTCGGCACCGAGGGCGCGCATTGGGACGAAGAGCGCGTGCTCGACCGTTATGAGCTGCTTTACGAAGCGGGATTGATCGAGGAAGCGCGACGCGATGGACGCCCCGCGGCATTGGCGCGCCGATCCATTCCCGCGCTTGGCGTATCGATGCGCTTCGACCACCGGCGAATATTGGCGACCGCGATTGCGCGGCTGCGCGCCAAACTGAAGTACCGTCCGGTGGTATTCGAACTTTTGCCGCCCGAATTCACACTTACCGAGTTGCAACGGACGGTGGAAGCGATCTCAGGGCGGCATCTGCACAAACAGAATTTCCGCCGGCTGGTGGAAGCCGGCGCGCTGGTCGAACCCACCGGCGTGATGTCGACACAGACCGGTGGACGGCCTGCTGCATTGTTTCGCTTCCGCCGCGAGGTGCTGCAGGAGCGCCCCGCGCCGGGCCTGCGTGTGCGGGGGCGGCGCTGACGGCCTGATGACGCTGACGGCCTGACGTGGCTTAAAGGATTTGACGCGGCAAGCCCGAAAGGTCGCGGCGATCGCGTTGGAAGTTTCTTGGAGGTTTGATGTTCGATTCGCCGTTCGACTTTTTCTCGCTCGTGATCGCCATCGTTGCATTCATTTTTGCGCGCAAGGCGTTCAATCAAACCGCCGCGTTGCGCGCGCGGCTGGATGTGATGGAGACTGCGGCGTCATCGGCGACCGCGGCGAGACCCATGCCGCCGCCGCTTCCGGCGCAGGAAGCGCCGATCGCGCCATCGGCAGCGGACCAGATCAGAATTGAAACAACCGAACAAGAGTCGCCGCCGCCAAGTCAACCGGTGGCGCCGCCTCCGATGCCGGACATTCCGGCTGCCGCACCCGCGTCCCAGCCCGGTCCCGGCTTCGAGGAGCGTATCGGCACCCGCTGGGTGGTCTGGGTCGGCGGTTTGACGCTGGCGCTCGGCGGTTTCTTCATGGTCCGCTATTCGATCGACGCGGGGCTGCTCGGGCCGGAGGTGCGTACCTTGCTCGGCGGCGCGTTCGCGCTGGCGCTGCTTGCCGCGGGCGAATGGACCCGCCGCAAGGAGAGCATCTCCGCGATCGAAGCGCTGCCGATCGCCAACATCCCTGCCATTCTCACCGCCGCCGGGACATCAGTCGCGTTCGCGACCGTCTACGCCGCCTACGCGCTTTACGGTTTTCTGGTACCCGCGACGGCGTTCATCCTGCTGGGACTGGTGGCGCTGGGCACACTCGCCGCCGCACTGTTGCACGGACCGGCGCTGGCGGGCCTCGGCATCGCCGCCGCATTCGTCACCCCCGTGCTGGTTTCTTCGGACAAACCAGACTTCTGGGCGCTGTACATCTACCTCACCATCGTCACCGCGGCGGCTTTCGGCTTGGCGCGCATCCGGCTGTGGCGCTGGCTCGCGGTCACCACCATCGTGTTCGCGCTGCTGTGGACGTTCCCCTGCCTGCAATGCGGCCCCTCGATGGTCGGACCGCACGCGTTCCATGTGATCGCGGGATTCGTCCTTGCAGCCTTGCTGGTGGTCTGCGGATTCATGTTCGGCCCGCCGGCGGACGAAGGCCAGATCGAGCCGATCTCGTCCGGTTCGCTCGCGGCCTGCCTCGCCGGCGCAACGATGATCGTGCTGGCAAGTTTCCATGACGACGCCGCCATCATCGTGTTCGCCGTTCTGGTGGCCGGCACATTATGGGTGGCATGGCGCGCGCCGGCGGCCACCGGCGCGATCGGCGCTGCGGCTATTTTTGTCTTCATCGTGTTCGCCGAATGGGCCGTTCGCGGCAATCCGGACATGCTGGTGCTGCCGGGCGGACCGCTGCCCGGCATTGGCCCTGCCGCCACCGACGGCTCGGTTTCGCTGCATCTGATAACCGCGGCGATTTTCGCAGCCGGATTTGGCGCCGCGGGATTCCTGGCGCAAGGCCGCTCGGTGAGCGCCATCATCCCGGTGGTATGGTCGGCCACGGCCGTGTTCACGCCGCTGGCACTTTTGATCGCGCTTTATGCCCGCATCGCCCATCTCGACCGCTCGATCCCGTTTGCGATTCTGGCGGTGGTGCTGGCGACGGCATACGGCGCCGCGACCGAAATTCTGACCAAGCGCGATAGCCGGCCGGGACTGGCGATTTCGATCGCGCTGTTTGCCACCGGCGCGCTGAGCGCGTTGGCACTTGCGCTCACCTTCGCGCTCGAAAAAGGCTGGCTCACGATTGCGCTGGCGCTGATGTCGCTGGGCACGGCGTGGATTTCGATGCAGCGGCCGATTCCGTTCCTGCGCTCGCTATCGGCCATTCTCGCAGGCATCGTGGTGCTGCGCATCGGCTACGAGCCGCGCATCGTCGGCAACGCGGTCGGCACCACCCCGATCTTCAACTGGCTGTTGTGGGGCTACGGCATCCCGGCGCTGTCGTTCTGGATGGCCAGCGTCTTCCTGCGCCGCCGCGGCGACGACGCGCCGTTACGAACGGTGGAATCGGCGGCAATCCTGTTCACGGTGCTGCTGGCGTTCATGGAAATTCGCCACCTCGTCAACGGCGGCGATGTTTACGCAAGCGCCGCCGGCCTCACCGAGGTCGCGCTGCTAGTGTGCGTCGCGCTGGCGATGGCGATCGGCCTGGAGCGGCTGCGCATCCGAACCGGCAGCATCATCCATAACGTCAGCGCGATCCTGCTTACGGTGTTTGCCGGCCTGGCCGCCGTGTTCGGCCTGATGCTGCTGGAGACGCCGATCCTCTGGCCCACCGATGTCGGCGGTGTGTTCTTCAACCTCCTGCTGCTCGGCTATGCCCTTCCGGCGCTGCTGGCGTTGCTGTTGTCCTATGCGGTGGCGGGCCGCCGGCGCGCCGGCTATGCCAACACCATCGCAGCCGGTGCGCTCATTCTCGCACTCACCTATGTGACGTTCGAAATTCGCAGGCTTTATCACGGCCCGGTGCTGACCAGCGGTGCCACCGGTGGCGCCGAGCAATACACCTATTCGATCGCCTGGCTGGCGTTCGGCGTGATCCTGCTCGGCATCGGCATCCTGTTCAATTCGCAGCGCGCCCGGCTGGCGTCGGCCGTGGTCATCGCACTCACGATCCTGAAGGCGTTCCTGATCGACATGTCGACGCTGACGGGCGTCTACCGCGCGCTGTCGTTCATGTGCCTGGGGCTGGTGCTGGTGGCGATCGGCTGGCTGTATCAGCGGATCCTGTTCCGCCGGCAGGTATTGCCGCCGGCCTCATCCGATGCAGCCCTTGCGCCGGAAGCGTAGGCCTTGCAGGGTGCGAACCGAGCCGCAGACATCGGCGATAGCGGAGCGGCAAGGAGTCCGGCGAGGAAAATTGAGGACGGTCCCTGCCCTACCGCACTTTGCGATTTTTTCAGCCAGCACGTACATAGGTCCGATGGCACGACCGCGCAGTTTCGATCCCGACGAGGCGCTGGACCTCGCGCGAGACGTGTTCTGGCGAAAAGGATTCCAGGGCACATCGCTCGACGACATCACCGCCGCCACTGGCCTTGCCAAGCCAAGCCTCTATGCCGCCTTCGGCGACAAGAATGCGTTGTTCCTGCAGGTTCTCGACCGCTATCACCAGCGCATTGTCGCGAACGCCGAGCGCGTCCTCAAGGAAGGGCCGTCGGCGCGTGACGCGATCGAACGCTGGCTGACCGGTTTTGTCCCTTTCTGCTCGGGGGTTAAGGGAACCCGTGGCTGCCTCTCGGTCAATACCGCGGCCGATGGCGTCTGCGATCAGAAGGAGGTCCGCAACAGGATCGAGCGCTTCAACCGGAAACTTGAGCAATTGCTCCGCAACCGGCTTCGCGCCGACCGCACGCAATTTTCCGGCGTGTTTGATCCGGATAGTACCGCACATACGATCATGGCGATCTATCTGGGGCTGATGGTACTTGCGAAAGATGCCCCCGATGCGGCCCGCGTCCGCGCCACATTAAATCAGACGATGAGACTGCTTGCTTGACGGCAAACCTCTATTATGTACCTTATAGTACACAACCAGGAGAACCCGTCATGAAAGCTATTCAGATTGAAGCGTTCGGCAATCCGGCCGAGGTGTTGAAGCTGGTCGACATTCCCGATGTCGGCGCGCCGTCCGAAGGCGAAGTGGTGATCGCGCTGGAAGCCTCGCCGATCAATATGAGCGATCTCTTGATGATTTCCGGCCGCTACGGTTATCGGCCGAAATTGCCAAGCGTGATGGGAACGGAAGGCATTGGCCGCGTCATTGCCGTCGGTGGCCGCGTCAAGCATCTGAAACAGGGCGACCGCACCCTGGTGCCCTACCCCACACCGGCCTGGGCGGAACGGGTTAAGGCAAATGCGAGCCAGCTTCGGCCGCTGCCTGGCGGCGACGTCCATCAACTCGCCATGCTCGGCATCAATCCGCCAACCGCCTATCTGATGCTGACCGATTTCGTCAGCCTGCCATCGGGATCCTGGGTGATCCAGAACAGCGCCAATTCCGGCGTCGGGCGGGCGCTGATCCCGATCGCGAAATCGCTGGGCCTCAAGACCGTCAATGTGGTGCGGCGCGACGATGTCGTCGCCGAAGTCAAGGCGATCGGCGGCGACGTCGTACTGGTCGATGGACCGGATCTCGCCAAACGGGTTGCCGCCGAGACCGGCAAGGCACCCATTGCGCTGGCGGTGGACGGTGTCGGTGACACCTCGACAACGAATCTGCTGGGCTGTCTCGCCGAAAAGGCGGTCCATGTGTTCTACAGCACGATAAGCGGCAAACCATCCATCGTCCCCGCGACCCACTTTATTTTCCGCGACATTTCGATGCGCGGGTTCTGGCTGGCCAATTGGTTCAAGGACGCAAAGCCCCACCAGATCACAGAGCTGTACGATCGGCTCACGCCGCTGGTCGCGTCGGGTGCGATCAGCGCGCCAATTGCTGGCACCTACAGTTTCGCTGAGATCGCCGAGGCGGTGGCAGTGGCAGCAAAAAATCGCGGCAAGGCGCTGTTCACGGTCGGTTGAAACGGGCGAACGCTGCGAAACTCCGCAAGTTGTCAGGCCGCCCTCACCGAGCTCAGGAACTTGCCGACTTCGAGCTTGAGCCGTTTGCTCTCGCTCGACAGCGACTTCGCCGCCGAATGAACCTGCGACGAGGCCGATCCGGTCTCGCTGGCGCCGCGTTGCACGTTGGTGATGTTCGAGGAGACTTGCGAGGTGCCTTCGGCCGCATGCTGGATGTTGCGGGATATTTCCTGGCTTGCCGCGCCCTGCTCTTCCACCGCCGCGGCAATGGTCGAGGAGATCTCCGACATCCGGCCGATGGTGTCACCGATTTCCCTGATGGCGCTCACCGAATCCTGCGTGGCGGCCTGGATTCCGCTGATCTGCTGACTGATCTCGCCGGTCGCCTTCGCGGTCTGCTCGGCGAGGGCTTTCACCTCAGACGCCACCACCGCGAAGCCGCGGCCGGCTTCACCAGCCCGCGCCGCCTCGATCGTGGCATTCAGGGCCAGCAGATTAGTCTGTCCCGCGATGGTGTTGATCAGCTCGACCACGTCGCCGATGCGGGCTGCCGCCTTCGACAATTCACCGACGCGGTCGTTGGTTTTCTGCGCCTGATCCACCGCCTCGTTGGCGACCCGGGACGATTCCTGGACCTGGCGGCTGATCTCGTTGACCGATGTAGTCAACTCCTCGCTGGCGGAAGCAACCACTTGCACGTTGGTGGAGGCTTCCTCCGACGCAGCCGCGACCACTGTCGCAAGTTCCTGCGACCGCTCGGCTGTTGTCGTCAGTGTATTCGCGGACGCCTCCAGCTCGGTGGCGGCCGACGATACCATCTCGACGATTTCACCGACCGCGCCTTCGAATGCATCGGCGAGCTTGTGCATATCCGCCTTGCGCAGCTGCAACTGTCGTTGCTCGACGTCCGATTGTTCGGCGCGCAGCCGCTCCGTCTCGATCATGTTGGTCTTGAACACCTCCACCGCGCCGGCCATTTCACCGACCTCGTCCTTGCGGCCAAGACTCGGTATGGCGACGGTAAAATCGCCACCCGCAAGCCGGATCATGGCTCGGACCATTGCCGAAAGTGCTTTCGATATCGACCGCCCAATCAGGAATGACGCGCCGCTCACAACGACCACCGCCAATCCAAGTGCGATCAGCATCCACATTTCCACCGAACCGCGCGTGGCCGCCTCGGCCGAGCTAGCCTCCTTATAGCGCCGCTCGACGCTCTGCTGGATCTTGACAATGACCGGTTCGATTTGATGAAACTCTTTCGACATCGCGGCACCATGACGCGCTACTTCCAGCGCGCCCTCGGCCCAGGCGGAGAAATCCGTTTGATATTTTTCCAGCTTCTGAACAATATCGGCCTTCAGCGCCGGCGGCATATCGGCGCCTGCCAACAATTTTGAGAACTCCGCAGCGGATTTTTTCAATTCACCGACATATTTTTGATCACGCCGCAGCATGAAATCCTTCTCATTCCGCCGCATCATCAGCATCCAGCTGGTCAGCCTTGGATTGTCGCTTTCCTTGAGTTTTGCTTCGATATCGTGAACTGCCGTGCGCAGCGATCCCGACAAACCCAATGTTTCGTTCAGGCCGAGTTTGATTTCGGCTTGTGCCAGTGTCCCGAACTCTTTCAGGTAATTTTTGAAACCGTCATGCGCGACACCGATTTCCTCAGAGATGTCGTTGATGCCACTGGATCGCACAAAGGTCTCGAGTTGCTGAAAATCGCGGTCGATCGTAGCGGACAACTCAGCATGGCTTTTCGAATACGCCTCATCCCGCCGTAACTGAAAATCTTTTTCCGCCCGACGCGCCTCCAGCATTTCCATCGAGAGCTTCTTGTTGAGATCGGAGATCGTGCGGGCATTGCCCGCAATGGCGCGCGATGCATCCTGCGACCAACTGCCGATCTGATAGATCGCGCCGAACGCAAGAAGCCCGACCAGACCGACAATGCCAATGGCCATGATCTTGTGGGTCAGGCGCAGATGAAATGGCTCGCGCATCGAGGAACCCCAATAATTCAAGATCAAGATGCCACGCCAACAAGACTGCACCCACAATCACCGCATACTATTTGTTAATCATTAATATCCGTCTAAAAATTATGCAGTTGAAGGTTGATGTGTGCAGAATTCAACCTGACGTCCGGTGGAGCCATGTCCATGAGAGAAGCTGCTCATGATTTCCTGAAGGACGAGGCGAAAGTTGCAAAGGCCGGGGCTACAAGCCCCGGGCCTTTGCTGTGTCAGGCGGCCCTCACCGTGTTGAGGAACTTGCCGACTTCGAGCTTGAGGCGGTTGCTGTCGCTGGACAGCGACTGCGCCGCGGAGAGAACCTGCGATGAGGCCGATCCGGTTTCGCTGGCACCGCGCTGCACGTCGGTAATGTGGGAGGAGACCTGCTGGGTGCCTTGGGCGGCCTGCTGCACGTTGCGGGAAATTTCCTGGGTCGCCGCGCCCTGCTCTTCCACCGCAGCCGCGATGGTCGATGAGATCTCGGACAGTTTTTCAATGGTGCCGCTGATTTCCTTGATGGCGTGGACCGATTCCTGCGTCGCCGCCTGGATGCCGGCAATCTGCTGGCCGATCTCGCCAGTGGCTTTCGCGGTCTGCTCGGCCAGTGCCTTTACTTCGGAAGCCACGACCGCGAAACCGCGGCCAGCCTCGCCGGCGCGTGCCGCCTCGATGGTGGCGTTGAGGGCGAGCAGATTGGTCTGTCCCGCGATGGTGTTGATGAGTTCAACCACGTCGCCGATGCGGGCAGCGGCCTTCGACAACTCGCCGACGCGATCGTTGGTCTTGCGGGCCTGATCGACGGCATCGCCCGCCATCCGTGACGAATCCTGGACTTGGCGGCTGATCTCGTTGACCGATGACGTCATCTCCTCCGTCGCGGAGGCCACCGACTGCACGTTGGTGGAGGCTTCCTCGGATGCCGCCGCGACCATCGTCGTAAGTTCTTGCGCGCGTTGCGCGGTTGCGGTGAGCGTGCTGGCGGAGGCTTCAAGTTCGGTCGAGGCGGAGGATACGGTTTCGATGATCTCGCCGACGGCGGATTCGAAGTCATTGGCGAGCTTGATCATGTCCGCCTTGCGCTGCTTTGCGGCGACCTGATCCTGCGTCATCTTGGCTTCAGCCTCATCACGGGCCTTTTGCTCGGCGTTCTCCCGAATCACGGTGACAGTCTTGGCAAGGTCGCCGATTTCGTCGCCGCGGTCCGCACCGGGAATGACGATATCGAGATTGCCTCCGGCCATCTGGCCGAGCGCGCCGTTCAGGCGGGTCATTGGCCGGGCGATCCCGAAGAAGGAGAACACAACGGAGCCGATCAGCGACATCATTACTACGATCGCCATAATGAAACTCACGCGGTTCGCCTGGCTCAACTCGGTCGCTGCCAGCGTTTTTGCTTCCTCAACGTGCTTCTCTGCCGCGCTGACCACGGCGCGCATCAACTCGATGGCTTGGTTTGCACCAGCCAACGCCGCGTCAGCCAATTCTTTTTTGACCGTTTCCGCTTTGGTTGACTCGGCGGTAGCTGCGGAAAATCCCTTCACAATCGCGGTAAGCGCATCAATCGAACTGAGAAGCGCCTTGTCGCTCGCGATGCTCCGGGCACGGCCCAATGCGTCATTCAGTCCGGTGGTGCGATCGTCAATCACCTTCTTTTGATTCTCTTCGCCAGTGGCTGCGAAACGCCAACTCGCGGCACGAACCGCGTTGAACAGCGATTCCAATTCGTACAAGGTTTTTTCGATCTCAAACCGGTTCGCTGCGCCTGTCACAGCGGGCGAGGCAAGCAGGGCTCCGAACGCCTTGGCCCAGTCGGCGGAGAAATCATTTCGCTTTTTCAGAACCTCGAAATTCTTCAGCTGCGTCTTTGCAATTTCTGCTGCGCTCTTATCGTATTCTACTGCAAGGGATCTGACCTTCTGGAGGCGCTCCTTGTTCTCCGGAGTCAGGACTTTTCCGATCGCGGCATCGAGTTCCTTGGTCGTGACCGCGTAAGCTTCGCTGAGGCCGCCCGAGCTCTTCTCAACCTCCGACGGGCTCCTTGACAACCTGATATCACGCACCGCCAACTGCATGCGCCGCAAAGCGAGGTTGCCTTGAAGGGAGTGATCGGCAATGACCTGCTGGACTTCGGCGCGGTGGTTGACTGAGTTGATGGCCGACTCCGAAGCCATCTGATTGACCACCATGCCTCCTGAAAGAAGGATGCCGAAAAGACCGGCCAGGCCCAGCTTATTTCCGATGCGATTGAACTTGATCATGCCAGTGTTCCCCCATTTTCCGAATTCAAAAATACTTCCGGTCGAACTCGGCGAAGCGAGAATCCGTCTTTGCCGCTTCTTGTTTGTTCGAAGCACTGAACATCCGTATCTCAAGCGATACGGTAGCGGCTCTGCATCAAGGTTAATTTCAGGGGCCGTGGAACTACGGTATCTCCCGCCAGATTCCGCGCCGGCAACGATTGGCAAAAGCGCGGCACCGGATCGTCCTGATCGACGTCGTGTCACCAGATCGATGCGCGAGCTCGTTAATTATCGGATCGCCGAAAACACCTGAGCAAGCACAGAACTCCGGCTCCGCTTGGGGCCGGGTTCGTTATCGTCAGGCGGCGCGTACCGTGTTGAGGAACTTGCCGACTTCCAGCTTGAGGCGGTTGCTATCACCTGACAGCATTTGTGCCGCCGAGAGAACCTGTGACGAGGCCGATCCGGTCTCGCTGGCGCCCCGCTGCACGTCGGTGATGTGAGATGAGACCTGCTGGGTGCCCTGCGCCGCCTGCTGGACGTTGCGGGAAATTTCCTGCGTCGCCGCGCCCTGCTCTTCCACCGCAGCCGCGATGGTCGATGAGATCTCGGACAATTTTTCGATGGTGCCGCTGATTTCCTTGATGGCGTTCACGGACTCCTGCGTCGCCGCCTGGATACTGCCGATCTGCTGACCGATCTCGCCTGTAGCCTTGGCGGTCTGCTCGGCCAGTGCCTTTACTTCGGAGGCCACGACGGCGAAGCCGCGACCGGCCTCACCGGCGCGTGCTGCCTCGATGGTCGCATTCAGCGCCAGTAGATTGGTCTGTCCCGCGATGGTGTTGATGAGTTCAACGACATCGCCGATACGGGCAGCGGCCTTCGACAATTCGCCGACACGGTCGTTGGTCTTGCGCGCCTGGTCGACGGCCTCGCCTGCCATCCGCGCCGAATCCTGGACCTGGCGGCTGATCTCGTTGACCGACGAGGACATCTGCTCGGTCGCCGAGGCCACCGACTGCACATTGGTCGAGGCTTCCTCGGACGCCGCGGCGACCATCGTGGTGAGCTCCTGCGCGCGCTCGGCGGTCTTGGTCAGCGTTCCGGCGGATGCTTCCAACTCGGTCGAAGCCGAGGAGACGGTTTCGATGATTTCGCCGACGGCGGATTCGAAGGTGTCGGCGAGCTTGATCATGTCCGCCTTGCGCTGCTGCGCGGCGACCTGATCCTGCTTGATCTTGGCTTCCGCTTCTTCGCGGGCCTTCTGTTCGGACACGACTTTGAATTTCTCGACGGCGCCGGCGACGTCGCCAACCTCGTCCTTGCGGCCGAGGCCGGGCAGTACCACCGCGAAATTGCCGCCGGCGAGTTCTTCCATCGATACGCTGAGGGCGCGCATCGGGCGGGCAATCGTGAAGATGGAGAACACGCAGGTCGCGATCAGCAACAACGCCGCCGCGATACCCGCGATCATCGACGTATGCTCGGCCGACGCCTCCGCATCATTGGCTGCGGCCCGGGCTTCGTCGCCGGCCTGCTTGCCATGCTCGGTGATCTTGTTGGTGAGCGCTTCGATTTCGACGTTGATGGGAAGCGTCACGTCCTTGCGGATGCGGGCGATTTCATCGGCGAACCTGGAGAGCTGCGCGGTCGCGTCAGCGCCGGGTTCCCCTGTTCCGCGTTTCGATTCGACCGCGATGGCTTGCTTGCGTATGGCCACGAACTGGTCCTTGCCCTTGTCGAGACCTTCGATCAGGACCTCGAGTCGCGCGATCCGCTCGCCATTTTCCTTGGAGTGCGACAGCTTGGCCATCTCGCCCCTGAATTTAAGCGCGGCCGCCTTCCGATCGGCGAAGTATTGCGTCGCCTTCTCCAGTTCGGCCGGAGTCGAAGCGAGCAGGATGTCGCGGATACCCATCTGCATGCCGCGCACGGACGCCTTCGCTTCGGCGGCGTTTTGAGCGACGGCCTGTTGCCGCGCCGCGTTGTCGCCGGCCTTTCGGACCTCCGCGCCGCCGGTCATTTGCAGGTAGATCATCGTCGCGACAAGTAAAATGCTCAGCGCCGAAGTGACCGCGAGCTTGGTGCCGATTCGCAGATTCTGGACGATTGATATCATGACATTCCTCGAAGGATGTGTTGCTCAAACAGCGTCTGCAATTCGGCCCCGGGACAATTCCAGCGCCTACACCGGTTTTGGCGAAATTCACGTTTGTTTTCGAAACGCACGGCGCACGCTCTTCCTTCAAGCGATAGCGCTCGCGGCATTCCATTAGCGTTAATTTCGGACCCCGTGGTAATACGGGGACGAGGCGAAGTCAGAACGGCCGGACGAAAAACGCCGGCCTTTGCATTGGCAACGGCGCGCGTCGCGCATTGCGCGATTGGCAGCGGCACTTCATCGACGATGCGGAATCGCGATGCGAAGTTCGACTATGATGGAAGTGGTGATTGGCGACCCGGCCGCTTCTTCAATGACGGCAACGGCGCGATCGCGACCCGACCCGAACGGCGTAACCTAGCCGACCGTCTCCGCCACGAGGCGAATTCGGAACACGGGCTTCTTGGCCTCGTCCAGCAGTTCCATCTGCCATTCGCCGTTTTGCTTCAGGCTGCGGGAAATGCCGCCCAGCAGGTTGCCGCACACCTTGGTCATCTCGGACCAGGCGTCTTCACGGCTCTCAAATTCCGATCCGTGGTCGGCAGCGCCCGAATAGCGGCCATGGCTGATCCGGAAAAAATACAGCGACATGATTAAGCTCATGTGTTGGCCCGTCCCCACCGAGAAATTGATCGGGAGTCGCTACCATCACGTGAAGTTATCGACCCGTATGACTACGGCGCGACGCTGCGGCAGGCGCCCACCTGAGCATGGGTCAATGCCAGCGCCGCGTCAGTCGGTCGAGCGGCGCAGTTCCGGAGCGCCTTCGGATTGCGCGGGTTCGGATCTCGTTTCGGATTTGACCGGCTCGATCCCGGTGCGCTCGATTTGCGGAGTCTCAACGCGGACCCGCGATGCATCGGCCGAACGGGTCTGCTCCGGCGGGTGCAGCGAGCGCGGCCGGGCCACCGCTCGCGCCATCAGCATCTGCGCGACGCCCTGGTGGCGGAAGTCGCAATAGGCGAAGCCCATGCCCGACACCGAACCACGGAAGTTGCGCTCGTCCTTCTTGTCGAGATTGAAGCAGGGCTCGAACGGAAGGCCCTTGATCGACGCGCAGACGGCCTGCCCGCGGACCTGAAGCGTATTGCCGGGAAGGCGCATCTGGCGCACCGGTCCCGAACCGCTGAATTGTACCGCGCCTGCAGCACCACCGTCGTCGAGCACACGCCCGGCACCGCGGGTACCGTCGAAGCAGGTAAACGCAAACACCTTGCCGGCGACAAACTTGCGAGCTTCTTCGCCATTCATCATCTGCCCGGCCAGGGCAGGCACGACCAACGCACCGGTCGCAAGGGCACTCAACACGAAACGCGCAAGCATGCTGTAACTCCAACTTACTGAGCAGGGGCAACCGCTTGAAGTATTTACCCGATGCTTACCATACCAACCGTGGCAACATTGGAGCAGCTTCGTTGGTAAAGTCTGAACAAGCTTAGAGAATTTTTACCACGATTCTACCCCGAACCTCCCCGGCGAGGATCTTAGCGCCAGCGGCGATGACCTCGTCAAGACCAATTTCATGAGTAATTTCAATCAGTTTACCCGGATCCAGGTCGCTCGCGAGCCGGCTCCAGGCGACCTGGCGCAACTCGATCGGGCACATCACGGAATCGATGCCCAAGAGACACACGCTGCGTAAAATAAATGGCGCTACCGAGGACGGCAGGTCCATACCGGCGGCAAGGCCGCACGCGGCGATGGCGCCCCGGTATTTCGTCATCGAGAGAATGTTGGCGAGCGTGGTCGATCCGACGCTGTCGACCCCGCCGGCCCAGCGCTCCTTTGCCAATGGCTTGGCCGGCCCCGACAGCTCGCTGCGATCGATGACCTCGGCCGCGCCGAGATCTTTCAGATAGGCGGCCTCCGATAGGCGGCCGGTGGAAGCGATGACGTGATAGCCGAGCCTGGACAGCACCGCCGTGGCGACCGAGCCGACGCCGCCGGCGGCACCGCTGACGACCATCGCGCCATCCTTCGGCGACAGCCCATGCTTTTCCAGCGCGAGCACCGCGAGCATCGCGGTGAAGCCGGCAGTACCGATCGCCATCGCGTCGCGCGTCGACATCCCCGCCGGCAGGCGCACCAGCCAATCGCCCTTGACGCGCGCCTTCTCGGCGTAAGCGCCGAGATGAGTCTCGCCCATGCCCCAGCCGGTGCAGATCACCTTGTCGCCGGTCTTCCATTGCGGATGCGACGACTGCTCGACGGTACCTGCGAGGTCAATACCTGCGATCATCGGGAAGCGCCGTACGACCGGCGCCTTGCCGGTGACGGCAAGGCCATCCTTGTAGTTCAGCGTTGACCATTCGACCCGCACGGTGACGTCGCCCTCCATCAATTCGGCTTCGTCGAATTGAGTGAGTGCTACGGCGGTAGCTTTGTCCGCCTTGTCGACCCTGATCGCCTTGAACGTTCCCAACGCGGACTCCCCAAAACTTCCGGTTTCTCGATTTTCCGGATTTTGAATGGATTATGCCGGCTGTGCAACCGGGCGCGTTACCGGCGCCTCGACAATCGGCAGATTGATCAGCGCCGAAAGCACGCCGAACAGCACCGAAAGCCACCAGATTGGCGTGTACGACCCGAATTGCTCGAACACGATACCGCCAAGCAGCACGCCGAGGAAACCTCCGACCTGATGGCTGACAAAGGCAAATCCGTACAGCGTCGCAAACCAACGCGTGCCGAACATCAGGGCCACCAGCGCCGACGTCGGCGGTACCGTCGAGAGCCAGGTCAGGCCGCTGACGGCGCCGAACATGATTGCGGAAAACGTCGTGATCGGAAACGAGATGAAAGCGACGATCGAGATCGCACGCGTAAAATAGATCACCGACAGGATATAACGTTTTGGAAACCTGTTTTGCAGCCAGCCGACACTGAGCGAACCGATGATGTTGAACAGGCCGATCGCGGCGATCACCCAGCCGCCGGTTTGCGCGGAGACACCGCGATCAGACAGATAAGCCGGCAGATGCACGGTGATGAAGGCCAGCTGGAAGCCGCAGGTAAAGAAGCCGAGCACGAGCAACACATAAGAGCGATGGCCGAACGCTTCCGCCAGCGCGGTCTTGAACGACTGCTGGGCCACAACAGGCTCATTGGTCGATGCCGCCGGCGGCGTGGCGAGCGCGAGCGACAGCGGTATGATCAGCAGCATCAGGCCTGCGAACACCGTCAGCGCCGTCTGCCAGCCGAAATTGTCGATCATCGCCACGCCGAACGGGGCGAACAGGAATTGCCCGAACGACCCGGCGGCCGTTCCGGCGCCAAGCGCTATTCCCCGCCGCTCGGGCGGCAGCAGCTTGCTGAACGCCGACAGCACCAGATTGAACGAGCAGCCGGACAGTCCGAAGCCGATCAAGACCCCGGCCCCGATATCAAGCGACAGCGGCGTCGCGGCGTAACGCATCATCAACAGACCGCCGGCGTACAGAACCGCGCCGACACACATCACGCGCAGCACGCCGAACCGGTCGGCGATGGCGCCGGCAATCGGCTGGCCCAGGCCCCACAGCAGATTTTGAACTGCGAGCGCGAGGCCAAAGACGTCGCGGCCCCATGAAAACTCCCGCCCCATCGGCTGAACGAAAAAGCCGAGGCTCGATCGCGGCCCGAAGCTCAATAGCGCGATCACGCAACCGCAGACGATGATCACCAGCGGCGTTCGCCAATTGCCAATGCCGGGGGCTGAACGAATGTTGTCTGTTGTTACCGCCATGCAGTTTCCTCCGTGGTTGGTGTCGGATCCGGCAGGCGGCTGACACGTTACAGGGAGTTAATGCATTCGCATGGAAATCCCAACCGGCATCTCGGCAAAAGTTCTCGCCGCAATGCAGCGTTGCAAATCAGGACGGGCAGCTCTGACGAATTAGCCAGCTGGCCGCCTAGCGAGCGCTCGGGATAGGTGCTATATTCGATTTGCTCGTTATGAGGATAAGTGGTATCCTTCATTTCGTACCGAATCTCCGCACCGCCGCGGTGGATTCGCGATCATCACGGCTCAGCTTTTGAAAACACCGGCCCTTTGAGGCCGGATTTCTCAAAACCCTAATATGCTCATATTGAGTATATTTGGTATTCAAAGGAGACCACCATGCCAATCGCTGGAATCTTTGGTCCCGACGATTTCGGAAACCCCGTTCCGGGGCGCCCTGTCCCGCCGGCGCGGCGCCGCGTAAGTGCCGCTGAGCAAGCGCGCGCGCTGCCAACACCGTCGCTGGAGTGGAGCCCCGAGGTCGAACGTGCAACCGCGCATCTTTATGAGCGGGTCAAGAAGGTGATCTCGCCGGTCGAGTGGCCGTTCATGGCGCCCTACATCATGGCGATCAATGAACTGAAGAAAGTGCGCGGCGCGATCATCCTGGCGCACAATTATCAGACGCCGGAGATCTTCCATTGCGTCGCCGACATCGGCGGCGACTCGCTGCAACTCGCGATCGAAGCCACCAAGGTCAAGTCCGACATCATCGTGCAGTGCGGCGTGCACTTCATGGCGGAGACCTCGAAGATCCTGAACCCGCGCAAGACGGTTCTGATCCCGGACCACCGCGCCGGCTGCTCGCTGGCATCGAGCATCACGGCTGCGGACGTGCGGCTGTTGCGCCAACGTTTTCCCGGCGTGCCCGTCGTGGCCTATGTCAACACGTCGGCCGACGTGAAGGCGGAGATCGACATCTGCTGCACATCGTCCAACGCGGTAGAGGTGGTGGAGAGCCTCAATGCGCCGACGGTGATTTTTCTGCCGGACCAGTATCTCGCAAAATACGTCGCCTCGAAAACCAAGGTGAAGATCATCGCCTGGAAAGGCGCCTGCGAAGTGCACGAGCGCTTCACCGGCGACGAGTTGCGCGCCTATCGCGAATCCGATCCGTCGGTGCAGATCATCGCTCATCCGGAATGCCCGCCCGACGTGCTGGCGGAGGCGGATTTCACCGGCTCGACCGCGCACATGATCAACTGGGTGCGCACCAACCGCCCCAAGCGCGTGGTGATGATCACCGAATGCTCGATGGCCGACAACGTCCAGGCCGAGCTGCCCGATGTCGAAATGGTGCGGCCATGCAATCTGTGCCCGCACATGAAGCGGATCACGCTGCCCAAGATTCTCGACAGCCTGATCTACCTGCGTGAGGAAGTCACGATCGATCCTGTAATCGCCGAGAAGGCGCGGCGTTCGGTCGAGCGGATGATCAATCTGAAGAATTGAATTCGACAGGTAACGGAGACAGACATGCAAAACCAGGATCATGATCTCACCCGCAAAGCTGACGATGTCATGATCGTCGGCGGCGGCCTCGCCGGATTGTTCTGCGCGCTGAAACTGGCGCCGCGTCCCGTTACCGTGATCTCCGCGGCAGCTCTGGGCCAGGGCGCCTCAACGGCATGGGCGCAAGGCGGCATCGCCGCGGCGGTCGCCGAGGGCGACAGCGCGGAGGCGCATGCGGCCGATACGATCGCCGTCGGCGCCGGCCTGGTCGACGAGGCCGTAGCGCTCGGACTGGCACGCGAAGCCGGCGCGCGCATCCACGACCTGCTGCGCTACGGCGTGCCGTTCGATCGCGACCTCGAAGGCAAGCTCGCGGTCGCGCAGGAGGCCGCGCATTCCGCGCGACGCATCGTGCATGTGCGCGGCGACATGGCCGGCAAGGCGATCATGTCGGCGCTGGTCGAGGCCGTGCGCGCAACGCCCTCGATCCGGGTGATCGAAGGCTACGCCGCCGAGGCGCTTTTGACCGAGGACGGCGCGGTCGCGGGACTTCAGTTGCGCAAAGTCGGCGACGCGATTGCAAAACCTGTGACCATTGCGTCGCGCGCGGTGGTGCTGGCGACCGGCGGCATCGGGCATCTCTACGCCGTGACGACAAATCCGGCCGAGGCCAGTGGACTGGGGCTCGCCATCGCCGCGCGCGCCGGAGCCATTATCGCCGATCCGGAATTCGTGCAGTTTCACCCCACGGCTATCATGGTCGGTCGCGATCCGGCGCCGCTGGCAACCGAAGCATTGCGCGGCGAAGGCGCGACACTGATCAACGACAAGGGCGAACGTTTCATGCAGGCTCAGCACAGACTGGCTGAGCTGGCGCCCCGCGATATCGTGGCGCGCGGGGTATTCGCGGAAATCGCTGCCGGCCGTGGCGTGTTCCTCGACGCGACAAAGGCGCTCGGCGCGCATTTCGCTGAAAAATTTCCGACCGTCTATGCAAGCTGCATGGCTGCCGGCATCGACCCGGTGACACAACCGATTCCGGTGGCGCCCGCCGCGCATTATCACATGGGCGGCATCGCCGTGGACATGCACGGCCGCACGTCGTTGAAGGGACTATGGGCCGGCGGCGAAGTATCGTCCACCGGCGCGCATGGCGCCAACCGGCTGGCGTCGAACTCGCTGCTCGAGGCCGTGGTCTACGCCGCGCGCATCGCCGAGGACATCAGCGGCGGCACGATCGCTGCGCCCGCCCGCTCGCTCGATACGCCGATCAATCAGCCAAATTGCGCCATGCCTCCCCCGACCGAAACAAAGCTTCGGGCGATGATGACCTCGCATGTCGGCGTGATCCGCAACAGTGACCGGCTGGCGGAAGCCGCGCGCTCGTTCGCGGCCATCGAACAGGATGCCGGCAGCATCGCGCTGCGCAATATGGCCACGACGGCGCTATTGGTCGCAACGTCGGCATGGGCGCGGCGCGAAAGCCGCGGCGCCCATTACCGATCGGATTATCCGACCGAGAGACCGGCGCTGGCTCATCGCACCATGACGACACTGGCGGCAGCGCGAGATATCGCAGCGTCACTCTGCGAGCACGCGCCGGTGCGGCCGGTGCAACCGATCATCGCCTAGCGCGGTCCATTGCAAGACCCATAACGGAGCAGCCCGATGCCAGCATACTATATCGCCGAACACATCATCACCGATCCTGCAAAGTTCGAGGAATATCGCGTCAAGGTTGGCCCGATGATTGCCAAGCACGGCGGACGCTATCTGACCAAAGGCGGAAGCCACAAAATGCCGGAAGGCGGTCATTGGAAGCCGGAACGGGTCGTCATCATCGAGTTCCCGGATATGGGCCTTCTCGATGCCTGGTATAACTCCGCCGAATATCAGCCGCTGTTTGCGCTACGCAAGGAATCCACAAGCGACCTGGACATGGTGATCACGCTTGAGGGTGTGTAGACGCAGGCCAAAACTCACGCTGAAACACCACCCACCAATCGGAACGCGCTACATGACAACTCCCGCCTCACTGCTAAATCCGGATGCGTTCCTGTCGCCGCTCGCCATCGACGAAGCCGTGCACCGCGCACTAGACGAGGATCTCGGCCGCGCCGGCGACATCACCTCGATGGCGACCATCCCGGAAGCCACGCACGCACATGCCGTCCTGATCGCACGGCAGGCCGGCGTAATCGCCGGACTGCCGCTGGCGGTTGCGACGTTTCAGAAACTGTCGCCGGACATCAGCATCCAGGCTCATTTTCGCGACGGGGGCATCGTCGCCGCCGGTGTGCACGTCATGACAATCTCCGGACCGGCGCGCGCCGTGCTTGCGGCTGAGCGCACCGCCCTGAATTTTGTCGGCCGGTTGTCCGGCGTCGCCACGCTCACGGCGGATTATGTGCGCCATACCGCCGGCACCGACTTGCGCATCTGCTGCACCCGCAAGACCACGCCGGGTCTGCGCGCGCTTGAGAAATATGCGGTGCGCTGCGGCGGCGGCTTCAATCATCGCTTCGGGCTCGACGATGCGATCCTGATCAAGGACAACCACATCGCGGTCGCGGGCGGCGTCAGGCCGGTGCTCGAACGCGCGCGATCGCATGTCGGGCATCTCGTCAAGATCGAGATCGAGGTCGATACGCTGGCGCAGCTGCGCGAGGTGCTCGACACCGGCCTCGCCGACGTGGTGCTGCTGGACAATATGGAAATTGCCGATCTGACCGAGGCGGTGAAGCTCGCCGATGGACGCGTGGTGCTGGAGGCTTCCGGCGGCGTCACCCTGGATTCGATCGCGAAGATCGCGGCGACCGGGGTCAACTATGTCTCGTCCGGTGCGCTCACGCATTCGGCGCCGAATTTCGACGTCGCACTCGATATAGATGCGTGAAAAGAATTCCTGGACTGGTCGAGGCTGCATAATGGTTGTCATACCCCGCCAACGGGTCGGCCGAACGGCCGCCCGATGACAGGCTCCGGCGGGGTATCCAGTACGCTGCGGCCTCTCGATTCTATCGCAAGCGCTCTGGAATACTGGATCACCCGCTTTCGCGGGTGATGACGGGCGTTAATCTACCGCCGCACCGTTGAGCCCGGCAGCTCGGCGGAGCTGTGGCCGGCTTCCGCGAGCTTTGCCGAAATTTCCGCGGTCTGCGCCGGCGTTCCCCAGCTTGGCGCCTCGCTGCCGTCGCCCCACGCCCGCGGCCGGTAGAAGGTGTGCACGCCGTATTTGTACATCTTCTTCATTTCATGCACCCAGGAAGGGCGCACCCAATAGGCGTGGTAGTGGGTCGATTTGGCGACTTCCGGCAACCAAAGCTGGCCGTCGAGCATCGCTTTTGCGATTTTCTTCGCGCGGTCCCACATGTCGGGTTCGCGCACCACGTCTGCGACGTTATCGCAGGCGAAGGTGAACTGGCACGCGAGGTGGCGGTGCTTGTTCTGGTAGACCACGGCGCACACCGTGCTCGGGTAGAAGCCGGAGAACGCGCGGTTCAACACCACTTGCGCCACCGCGATCTGGCCGCGCACGGCTTCGCCGCGGGCTTCGAAATAGACGGCTTCGGCGAGGCATTTCTCGGATTTGGCGCGCGCCTTCTCGTCGAACAGGCCGAGGCGTTCGGCCGGCGTCTTGATGTGCTGATTGTTGGAATTGACTTCGCCCTTGGCGGCGATGCTGACACCGCTCTCAACCACCCTCGACGGCTCATTCGCAACTGGCGGCAGCGACGCCATCAGCTTCATGTCGGGATCGGCGACCGCGCCTGGCATCACGATGACGGGCTCTTCGCCGGGCTGCCAGCGTTCCATGCTCTCGGCCGCGCCGATCGACGAGCTTCCGAAAAACAGGCTCGCGGTCTTCACCGAGAAACCGTCGCGCGGTCGAGCGGGCCCGAGCGCGATGGAAGCGGCACCGGGCGCAACTTTCAAGTCGTCGGACGGCTGGGCTTCGAGCGACATCGAGACGTCGTACTGCGCCAGCGGCGGGGCGCTCAGCGCTTCCGCGAGCTCCGGATCGAGCGGCGCGGGTTTGCCGGCAGGAATGGCAGCGGCGGTTTTTGCACCCCTCACCGATGCGTTGGACGTCGATGGATCCTCGTTCGAAGGCGCGGCGCCAGCGGGCGCTGCCGGCCCGGGCGGGACAAGGACGAGGCGATCGCCTTTCAGCGTGCGATCAACCTTGGGGAAATCGGACGGCTGATAGCGCGGCGGCGCCTGCACGATCGGATTACGCGTCACTGAACCGGTGATGCCGATGCCTTGATTGTCGAGGCTTGCCAAGACATAGGTCGGGGCTTTCGGAACAGAAGTCCCGATCGGACGGCCGAAGCTGTAAGTGGCGACCTGGATGTTGCTGGCGGCGGAGAACACCCGCTTCTGCCAGCGCTCGGCGACGCCCGGCTGCCGGGCCAGCAGCGAGGCAATATCCTGATATCCAATTTCGGTCGGGATCAATGCGAAGAAGCAAAGACCGAGACCGAAGGACGCACGTGCGCCCTTCGGCCGGTTACGCATTACTGACATCGATACGCTCACGCAACGCTACACAACACACACGCAATCGAACCCAGTACATCCGTGCAATTCGATCTATTTTGGTGATATCGAATTTAGGTTGCGAGGGAGTTAATCGGCGTTGCACATGCGATACACGCAAGAATTAGCTGGAGTTCGCGCAGCCACATCAAAAACGTTGGTAAACAGGCACATGAATAAGGTGGTAAATATGGCGTGAACGAAAATGATGAAAAGATTTTTTTGAGGCTGCAAATTTTTCCGCCTCCGCATCGCTATTTGAGCTGCAGATTTTTCCGCCTCCGCGTTGTTACGGCAAATCCGCGCTCACAGCGATTTCGTCACACACGCAACAGCCCGCCACTGCAAACTTCTCGCGACCAACGAATACGGCCGGGAAAATCCCAGCCGCATTCTTTTCATCTCAACGTCTGTTGTTGCGCGTCAGGCCTGACTGGCGATGGCCTTGCCGAGCGCCGCCTGCGCCGCGGCCAGCCGCGCGATCGGAACGCGGTAGGGTGAGCACGAAACGTAATCCAGTCCGATTTCGTGACAGAACGCGACGGACGCCGGATCGCCGCCATGCTCGCCGCAAATGCCGACCTTCAGATCGGGGCGGGTCTTGCGCCCGCGCGCGACGCCGATCTTCACCAATTCACCGACGCCGTCGCGATCGACCGAGATGAACGGATCGATTTCCAGGATTCCCTTGGCGATGTAGGTGCCGAGGAATCCGGCGGCGTCGTCGCGGCTGATGCCGTAGGTCGTCTGCGTCAGATCGTTGGTGCCGAACGAAAAGAACTCCGCGGTCTTGGCAATGTCGCCGGCCATCAGGCAGGCACGCGGCAGTTCGATCATGGTGCCGACCTGATAGGCGAGCTTGGTTCCGGTCTCCTTCATCACCGACTGCGCCGTCGCGTCGATCCGCGCCTTGATCAAATCGAATTCGGTCTTGGTCGCGATCAACGGCACCATCACCTCGAGGCCGACGGCCTTGCCGGTGCGCTTGCCGGCCTCGACCGCGGCCTCAAAGATGGCGCGCGACTGCATCTCGGCGATTTCCGGATAGGCAATGGCGAGGCGGCAACCGCGGAAACCGAGCATCGGATTGAATTCCGCCAGATCGCGGGCGCGATCGGCCAATCGCCGAGGATCGGTATTCATCGCGCGCGCGACTTCCTCGATCTCGGCCTGGGTGTGCGGCAGGAATTCATGCAGCGGCGGATCGAGCAGCCGGATCGTGACCGGCAGCCCCTTCATGATCTCGAACAGTTCGACGAAATCGGCGCGCTGCATCGGCAGCAGCTTCGACAGCGCGGCGCGCCGGGCCTGTTCGTCCTCGGCGAGAATCATCTCGCGCACGGTGCGGATCCGGGTTTCCTCGAAGAACATGTGCTCGGTGCGGCAAAGCCCGATGCCTTCGCCGCCGAACTTGATGGCGGTGCGCGCATCTTCCGGCGTATCCGCGTTGACGCGAACCCCGAGCTTGCGGACCTGATCGGCCCAACCCATCAGCGTGCCGAATTCGCCCGACAGTTTCGGCTCGATCATCGGCATCCGTCCGGCCAGCACCTGGCCCAGCGATCCGTCGATGGTGATGACATCGCCGGTCTTGAAGGTGCGCGCGCCGATGCTCATGGTGCCGCGGCCGTAATCGACGCGGATGGTGCCGCAGCCGGAGACGCAGGGTTTGCCCATGCCGCGCGCGACCACCGCGGCGTGCGAGGTCATGCCGCCGCGCGTGGTCAGAATGCCTTCGGCCGCGTGCATGCCGTGAATGTCTTCGGGACTGGTTTCGATCCGCACCAGAATGACCTTGCGGCCATCGGCCTGCAGTTTCGCGGCCTCATCGGACGAGAACACGATTTCGCCGGCGGCAGCCCCCGGCGACGCCGGCAGGCCGGTGGCAATGACATCGCGGGTCGCGGAGGGATCGATGGTCGGATGCAGCAATTGGTCGAGCGACGCCGGATCGATCCGCGACACCGCTTCCTTCTTGGAGATCAGGCCCTCATTGGCAAGCTCGACGGCGATGCGCAGCGCCGCCTTGGCGGTGCGCTTGCCGCCGCGGGTCTGCAGCATCCACAGCTTGCCCTCTTCGACCGTGAACTCCATGTCCTGCATGTCGCGGTAGTGCTTTTCGAGCAGCGTGTAGATTCGCGTCAGTTCCTTGAACGCGTCGGGCATCGCGGTTTCCATCGATGCCTTGTCGGAGCCGGACTCCTTGCGCGCATATTCGGTGATGTCCTGCGGCGTGCGAATGCCGGCCACCACGTCTTCGCCCTGCGCGTTGATCAGGAATTCGCCGTACAGCTTGCTCTCGCCGGTCGAGGGATTGCGGGTGAACGCAACGCCGGTCGCCGAGGTCTCACCCATATTGCCGAACACCATCGCCTGCACGTTGACCGCGGTGCCCCAGGACTCCGGAATGTCATGCAGCCGCCGGTAGGTTACCGCGCGCGCGTTCATCCAGGATGAAAACACCGCACCGATCGCGCCCCATAGCTGCGCATGCGGATCCTGTGGGAAATCATGGCCGGTTTCGCGCGCCACCGCCTCCTTGTAGCGGCCGACCAGATCGACCCAGTCGTCGCCGGTCAGATCGGTGTCCAGCGTATAGCCCTGGCCGTCCTTGAAGGTATCGAGAATGTCCTCGAAGTGATGATGCTCGAAGCCAAGCACCACGTCCGAGTACATCGTGATGAAGCGGCGATAGCTGTCATAGGCGAAGCGGCGATCGCCGGACATTTCGGCCAAGGCTTCGACCGTTTTGTCGTTGAGACCGAGATTGAGCACGGTATCCATCATGCCCGGCATCGAGGCGCGTCCGCCGGAACGCACCGAAACCAGCAGCGGATTTTTGGAATCGCCGAAAGCCTTGCCGGTCAGCTTGCCGACATGGTCCAGCGCCTTTTCGAGCTGCGCCTTCAATTCCTTCGGATAGGATTTTTCGTGGGCGTAAAAATACGTGCAGACCGATGTCGGAATCGTGAAGCCGGGAGGCACCGGCAGTCCGAGATTGGCCATCTCGGCGAGATTGGCGCCCTTGCCGCCCAGCAAATCGCGTAATCCGGCTTTGCCTTCCGCCTTGCCGTCGCCGAACGTGAATACCCATTTGCCGGCTTTGGCCGCCTCGGTGGCGGGCTTGCTGGTGGCAATCTTGCTGGCGGGCTTCGGCGCCGGTTTGGCCGGGCCTTTCTTCAAAGCCTTGCGGGCGCTGGCCGGCGGCGCGGCCTTGGCCCGAGCTGGCATGGAAGGCTTTGATTTCGCTGCGGTTTTCTTCGGCTTCGATGCGGCTTTGGCCATGACTTACAATCAATCCGCGAGAGGAAGGAACATGCGCGCCTTACACCACGTTTGGGCGGTTCCGCGCAAGGCACCAACCCCGTTTCAACGTTACAAGTGCAGCCATTTCAGCAGCCCGAGACCGATCAGGCCGTTGAGAATCAGAAATATCGCCACCACCAGATTGAGCAGCCGCGGCATGATCAGAATGAGCAGGCCCGCAATCACGGACATGACTGGTGAAATGTGGGCGACTGTCAGGGTCATTGAGAGCTCTCCGCTAGGGCTGTGCAAGGGGCTGTGAATGTCGAATCGAGACGCGGACTTTATCCGGTGAAGCGGTTCCACGATAGCAGACGCTTTTGGCTTCAACGGGTTCCAGCGCCTGCATAAAATGCCGAAAATTGCAGCGGAAGGATGCGTATTTTCCTGGGAACGATGCCGCGCGCGATGAATTGGGAGGGATTGCGTGCCGGCAAAGACCGGCGTGCATCATCGCAAAGGAGTTCACCATGCGAAACAGGATACTTGCCATTGCAGCAATCGCAGGCGCGATCAGCGCACCGATCGCGGCGCAGGCGCAGACCGAGATCACCACAGGCGTCGTTCGCGGCGGCAGCGTGATCATCGACGACGACGTCGACGGCATCGCTGTCGACCGGCGGCCGGCGTTCCGTGAATACATCGTCCGCGAACGGGTGCCGAACTACACCATTCAGGATCGCGTGATCGTGGGCGGTGTGCTGCCGGAAGCCGGCATCACCTACTACGACGTGCCGCAGACCTATGGCCCCACGCCGTATCGCTACACCGTGGTGAACGGCCAGACCGTGCTGGTCGAGCCGCGCTCGCGCCGCATCGTTCAGGTGGTCGAGTAAGGGCTGACGCATAACGGCACACGACTATGTCCGGACGCCACGCCGCCCCAGAGCGACCGGACATGAAGGCCCCGCCCGGTTCCCCCACTGGGCGGGGCTTTTGTTTTGAGATCGTCGCCACGAGTGGATCTTGTCGCGAGGCTAGACCAAGGAGCGCTTCGCGCACTCCAAATTCCGATTCAATTTTCAAACAGCCAAGAAGCGAGGTTTTGAAACCGTCATTGCCTAGGAGCGCATACGACTTCGTCCTCGCGACGCGAAGCGCCCGAGGCGTTGATGAATCTTCCGCCCAAAGAGGGCGTGGGGAACGCCGGATGCCCGTTGCACCCGCAGCCTCGCGTGCACTTGGTAGTGGTAGAACGCACACGAGTAAACGAGTACACCGGAATC
>Ga0193726_1000447_pt1 | contig 43713 bp, 32 predicted proteins | sample H2c1metaG_FD_144928 | JGI IMG/M metagenome (GOLD analysis project Ga0193726, IMG submission 144928) | Soil microbial communities from a riparian zone of the East river system, Colorado, United States - H2c1 | ecosystem: Environmental > Terrestrial > Soil > Riparian zone | place: USA: East River... | reverse complement strand
AAAGAAAATGTAATCGCGGTTCGCGTGGACAACATGAGGCAGGCCAGCCGCTGGTACACGGGCAGCGGGATTTATCGCCACGTTTGGCTGAACGTTACAGAGCCTCTGCACGTCGCCCGCTCGGGCACCTACATAACCACGCCGGAAATCACCAGCGCCAGCGCGAAAGTTATCGTCGAAACAACCCTCCGAAATGATTCCGACGTCGCACGCAGCGCCACGCTCGTAACAAAACTAATTGATCCGCAAGAACACGCCGCCGGAATCGAACAATCAATTGTAAGAATTCCAGCGCGCGGCGAGATTGTCGTCAAACAATTCCTCACAACTTTGAAGCCGCAGCTCTGGTCTCCTGAAACTCCGCGTCTTTACCACGCCGTGAGCGAAGTTCGCGAAGCTACAAAAATTTCCGATACCTTTGAAACCCCATTCGGTATTCGCACCGCAAAGTTCGACGTAAAAAACGGTTTCACCCTGAACGGCAAACGCATCATCATTAAAGGTGTCTGCCTGCATCACGATTTGGGCGCGCTCGGCGCAGCCGCTCTCGAAGCCGGAATCGAGCGCCGCCTGAAAATCCTGATGGACATGGGCGTGAACGCCGTCCGTCTGAGTCACAATCCCTATTCTCCCGAAATGCTTGCTCTATGCGATCGCCTCGGCCTGATCGTGTGGGACGAATCTTTCGACAAGTGGCACGGCTTTCTTCCCGATGGCACCGGTTGGAAAGATGATCTGAAATCTTTCGTGCAGCGCGACCGCAATCATCCCAGCGTGGTGATCTGGAGCGTCGGAAATGAAATGACGCCGCACATGTATATGCGCGAAGGCACGCTTCTTTATCAAAGCATGTCGAAGCTCGTCCATCAAACCGACCCAACTCGCCCGGTAACCGCCGCGCTGCATCCGGTGCGCAACGGCAAGGGCGAACGCGACGCCCCACTCGCCGAGCTTGCGCAATACATGGACGTGATCGGCATGAATTACCAAACGCGTTTTTACGCGCGCGATCACCAGCAGCATCCCAATCAGCCGCTCATCGGCAGCGAAACTCACTTACATCAATTAAATAATTTGAACGCCGCGGTAAACGCCAATAACGGCTCTGGCAATCAGTGGTTCGGCACGCGAGATTATTTCACGAATGAATATGTTCCCTACGTCGCCGGACAATTCACCTGGGCCGCCTTCGATTATCTCGGCGAGGCCGGCGCGTGGCCCAGCAAAGGATCGCGCCTAAATTTTATCTACACCACCGGCTTCCGCAAACCATTTTCATATTACGAGCAGAGCCTCTATCAAGATGCGCCGCTCGTCTCCATCGCCGTAGACAATCCCGACTTCGCAAAAGATCCCGCCAAATATTTAAACGCGAATTGGAACGCGCTAGTCTCACACTGGAATTGGCCGACTGAACTAAAAACATTGCGCGTCTACACATTCACAAATTGCCCGTTAGTCGAACTCCTCCTCAATGGAAAATCTTTAGGCGTGAAGAAGCTGGCCGATTTCGCGGATCGCATTATTACTTGGGACGTCCCGAATGAACCCGGCACTCTACAAGCAATCGCGAAAAAAGACGGCGCAACATTAGCCAACAGCGAATTGAAAACCGCAGGCGCGCCCACAAAAATTTTGCTGATTCCCGACAAAACTACATTAAACGCCAACGGACAGGATGTCGCGCACATCGAAGCGCGCCTGGTCGACGCAAACGGAATCACAGTTCCAACCACAATCACAGAAATTCATTTCGAGGTAACCGGCCCCGGCGCAATCGCCGGCGTAGACAACGGCGATCTCGACAGCCCCGAGCCTTTCAAAAGTAGTCAGCGAGAAACACGTGATGGACATTGCCTGGCAATTGTTCAACCAAGCCGTGAAGCAGGAAAAATCAAAGTGGTAGCACACGCGAAGGGACTTCCTGAAGCAACGCTCGAATTAGACTCAATACCACCAACAAAAACGCCGCCAACAATTCCATAAAAAAATTTCAAGCCGGCGAACGAATCACGCTCATCAACCGGTCGTTCGGATAAAAGTGATCCACGTTTTCCGGCGTAATCAGCTGATGCTTAATGAACACGGCCGGCGACGTCGGCTTCTGATCCAAAATATCCAGCGCCAGCCGGATTAAATGCGGGCCATATTCCTCAGGGAAATAAGCCACAGAGCCAACCAGCCTGGACTTCGCATCCCGCAATTCCGCGCGTCCTTCCGGCTCAGCGTTGTGGCTCACGATCGCGCATTCCGACGTGCGTCCCGCTTCCTGAAAAGCGCGCAACGCTCCAAGCGCGCTGGAATCGTTAGCCGCGCCCACCAGAATGCGTTTCGCTTTTGTGCTGCGCAAATGTTTCCGAACGCATTCCAGTGAATGTCCAAATTGTCCGTCGCCGTCAAGATTCACAACTCTGCCGCGATAGCTCGGACGAACCACTTCCGTCATTCCCACCAGCATTCCCAGTATCCGCGTCTGCGGCACCGAACCGGCGCGCCGAATTTCCAGAAGAACAATTTCGTCCACCAGTCCGTGCCAATTTTTATTTGCCCAACGCCCAAGGTGACGCCCGCCAACCAGCCCCGCTTCATAATTGTTCGCACCAAAATAACTCGCGCTCGGATGCGGAATATCCACCGCGATCATTGGAATGCCCGCCTCTTGCACTTTCGCTGCAATTGCAGGCGCCGCGGATTCATCCGTTTGAAATTCAATAATTAGATCCACGCCTTCGCGAACCAACTGATCCGCATTTCTCAGCGCGATGCGCGGATCATATTTGTTGTCCATCACCACAAGCTCGACGTGCGCGTTTTCCGCGGCGCGCAATATACCCGCGCTCACTTCCCGCGCGAAAGAAGATTCCTGTCCCTGAGAAGCAAATCCAATTCTGCACTTCCGCGTCGGCCGAACGTCGTAGACCAACCGGTATTGATTCTCGCCAACTTTTTCCAGGAAATTGCATTCTCGAAGAGTGAACAGCAAACGGAAGCACATCGCTTTATTAAATCCGGTGCGCGCCACCACATCCTTCAATCGCAGAACTTCGGCTTTCGAGCGGAAAACAGCGAGCACTTGCGACGCGTGTACCAGCGATTTGATGACGTAATTTCTGCGTTGCTTAGCGCTCATATTAAATAGTTGTTCAGGCTATTTCCAGCAGTCCGCACTTTGATTTTCCGTTTCGCCATTGCACCGTCCAGAAACGCATTCGCGAATATACGTGGCGAGATCATAGCGCCGCCGATGGCGTGCAATTTTGCACTACCAATCCTAAGTCACAAGAGCGTCAGGCTTTAGCGTCTGCGCGGGAGCGTACCATATCGAGACGGCATCTCACAATATGACATTTCGGTTCGCAATGCGTAACGCGGCAACCGAATCACGTCGGCGCTTGCAACACCCACGCGCATCCCCAACTCCTGCTAACTATCGGAATCCCCGATACATACGACGCATTATTCGCATCCATAAGCGTTCCTACAACTGATACGCAATTCTTTTTATTTGCACTTGTTGACACTTTTATTCGTGGGTCGTAAAACCTCGTACAAGATTTAATACTGTGCGAAGCGCTTCCGGGACGCGCAGGATGCACTGAATCGAGCTGAGTCTGCAGGGTGTGCTGATTCGGCCGAAGTTTTTGAAGTTCTAGAGGTGGGACCGAATGCCGCGCAAATTTACAAGTGCGCTACCCATCTTTTTTTCTGCGAATGCTGATTCAATTTGTGAGCTTGCAGTTCGCCCTGGCGCGTTAGTTTTTCTTTCGCGTGGGGGCTGCTAGCGGACGGTATGCGTGCGGGAGTCTTGCCCCGATTCCCGCGCGCTCTCCGTCAGAATCAGAATTGCTTTAGGGGTGGAGTAGCCTTGATTCCAGTAAGCTGGCTTACGAAGTGCCGGTCATTGGTCGGCCTCGGCAGAAATTGTCGATTGTCCGGACGTACGCGTCCGCAGCTTTCCTCAGGAATTTCTCGCATCCATCCACCAAACATTTTGTTTGTCAAGAATTGCAACAATGACCAATCCAACAAAAGTTTCAAGCGCCCTTCCGTAACAGGAAGGGTTTTTTTTCGTCTATTGGTAAAGGGGCAGTCAACACCGATTCAAAATCAACAGTTTTTGGACGCCACTCTTTGAGGAGGCAGAAAATGGTTCGGGCATCTCGCAGTTTGCTTTTTGCATGCGCTGTAATTTGCTTAGTCTGTTTATTTGCGTGGGTTCCGTCTTCGTCAGCGCAATCGGCCACGGCGCAGGTCGTCGGCCGTGTCACTGACGCCCAGGGCGGGATGGTCGCCAGCGCAAAGGTCGCAATGGTTGAGACGTTGAAAGACGCCCGCCATGAGACTACGACCGATTCTGAAGGAAGGTATACACTCCCGAACCTTCCGGTCGGACCCTATCGCTTCGAAGTTTCGAAGGATGGGTTCAAGACCTATTCCCAAACGGGAATTATTCTTCAGGTCGACGATCACATCGAGCTGCCCGCAAAGTTGGAAGTCGGCGCGGCCGCGCAGGTGATTGAGGTTACGGCCGGCGCCACGATGGTGCAGACCGAAACCGCTTCGATCTCAAACGTAATTGACTCCCAACGTATCAACGATCTTCCCTTGAACGGACGCTTCGCCTCGCAGCTGATCGTGCTCTCAGGCGCCGCTGTCATGTTCCAAGGGCAATCGGCAACGTCGGGATTCGGCGACTTGACCGGCAGCAAAAGCTTCTATAGCTCCTTTGCCGTCTCCGTCGCAGGTTCGGCGTTGAACGGTACGAATTATCTTCTCGACGGCGGCGACAACGTTGACACCTATTCCAACGTCAACCTGCCATTTCCCTTCCCAGATGCATTGCAGGAATTCAGCGTTGAAACCAGCGCTCTTCCGGCACGCAGCGGTCTTCACCCCGGCGGCGTCGTCAACGTTGTAACCAAGTCCGGCACCAACCAACTGCACGGCGATGCGTTCGATTATCTCCGCAACGGAGTTTTCAACGCGCGCTCTTACTTCTCGCCAACCGGAGATAGCGTTCACCGCAATCAGTTTGGCGGCACAGTTGGTGACAAGATTCTCAAGGACAAATTGTTCTTCTTCTTGGGATACCAGGGGTTGCGACTCACCAACCTCGGAACCGCTACAACTTCCGTGCCGACAGCTGCAATGTGGGCTGGCGATTTCACATCGTACGTACAAGGACTCAACGGAACCACGTGCGGCGCGATGACGGTAAACGCCACAAGCTCGCAAACTGCTGGAATTCCGTTTTTCAACATCGCTCCCGGTTCCACGGTCACGAAGAACAGCGCCGGAACGCAAATCACAAACATCACCAACGGCAATGCGACCTCCGGTCTTCTCACTTTGAATCCGGCGTTCGCATTCAATCCTTCGTCACTGGCGTTGCAGAAGTTCTTGCCGGTTGCTCCCACAACGTTTAATGGCGCGGCAAATCCTTGCGGTAATATTAACTACCAAGTCCCCACGATCAATGATGGAGATGAAGTGATTGGGCGCGTTGACTACATCTTGAGCTCGAAGCACACGCTGTTCGGGCGTTACTACATCAATGATTTCAACAGTCCACCGCCCTTCAGCCCCACCAACCTCATCCTGACCCAGAATCCGGGTTTGGCGCAGCGGGCGCAAACATTCACCCTCGGCGATTCGTATGCAATCTCGCCGACGAAGATTAACTCTTTCCATTTCACGTGGAATCGCCGCAGAGACAATCGCGGCGTCGACTCGCGTGACATTAACCCGACAGCTCCGATTTCCGCTGGCGGCTTGGGAATCAATGAGTTCAACTTCCTGGGGAACTTCTTCTTGATTAGCGGCATTAGCGGCGGCACCAGTGGCTTCCTCATTGGCTGCGGCACTTGCGCAACAGGACACTTCAACGTCAACGGCATTCAGTTTGCCGATGACTTTGACATCATCCGTGGCAAACACCACTTCGCGTTTGGTATCGATGTCCACCACTCGCAGAACAATACCGTTTCGGGTTTCGACGGAAACGGCACGTTTGCATTCGCCGGAAGCACAACCGCTCTTCCAGCCCTCGGCTATGCCTCGACGGGTATCGGAACGGCTGATTTCCTTCTCGGCCAATACAGCGGCTATTCCTTCAGCCGTCCCCAGACCATCAACTATGCCGCCACAATGCCGGGCATATATTTCCAGGATACGTACCGCATGACGAATACGCTCACGATTACCGCGGGGCTGCGATGGGAACCATCGCTGTACCCAACGGATGAGTTCAACCGTGGCGCGCTATTCAGCATGCAGAATTTCCTGAATGACCAGCACAGCATTGTTCAGCCGAATGCACCGGCAGGCGCGTTGTACTACGGTGACCCCGGCGTACCGCGATCCTTTGCTTCATCTCACTTGACCAACCTGTCTCCGCGCCTTGGTATTGCGTGGAGTCCGGAATCAAGTGTTCCGGGCCGGCGCGGGCATCTTCTACGACTCGACCGAAATCTGGTACGCACAGCGCCAGTCTTCCGATCCACCATTCGTAGACGAAGTGGATAACCCAGTCGGTTGCGGCACGCTCAGCAATCCGTGGCAGAATTTCCAGTTCCCGCTTGCCGTCGGCGCGTCAGAATGCAGTGCGGCCACAGCAGGCAAGAACAACAACCCTTTCCCCGGCATTCAAGCTTTCCCCGCCGGTGCGCTTTGGATTGTTCTGCCACCAAACTGGAAGCCCGAGTACGTTACAAACTGGAACGCGAGCTACCAGATTGAGTTCGCAAAGGATTGGTTGTTCTCGGCTTCCTACCTCGGGAACAAGACAACCCATGCGTCTGTGGGAGTTGACATCAATTACCCAGAGACGAACTTCCAAAGTCCTTCGGGCAACCCGAACGTCTGCGCAACGTTTTCAGGCGGATGTGGGACCGGAAACGAAAACGCACGGCGCGTACTGGCTCTTGCTGCAGCAGCCAGTGGCAAGCCAGACCTGATTGCCTCCGCCGCGCAATATGGAATCCTGACGACCATCGACGACGGCGCAAACGCCAATTACAACGGTTTGCTCCTTACCGTCCGTCATCGGTTTGCTCACGGCTTCACATTGCTTTCAAACTACACCTGGAGCCACTGCTTCGATTACTTCGAGTTCTCGGGCGACGTAACCGGAACGGCCTACACCAATCAAGTCAGCCGAAAAGCTGATTACGGTTCCTGCGGAACGATTGACATCCGCAGCATTCTGCACAATTCCCTCATCGTCGAGAGCCCGTTCCACGGCACTGGATGGAAGGGATACCTGCTCGGTCATTGGCAGGGATCCACGACCATCAGCGCTCAGTCGGGATTGCCGATCAACGTTACAACCGGCGTCGACTCAGCGTCGGTTGGTGAAGGCACACAGCGGGCCAACGTCGTTCCTGGCGTCAACCCGTACGTGCCGCGGACTCTGATTACTTCGGGAGCCAACGTCGGCAAAGTTCAGTTCCTTAACCCGGCTGCATTCACTCAGATCGCCGCAGGTTCGGGCACACTGGGAAATGTCGGCCGTAACACTCTGCGGGCGCCAGGCGCGGTCAACATCGACGCGTCAATCAGCCGTACTTTTGATATTCACGAACGGCTGAACCTGGAGTTCCGCGCAGAAGCTTTCAACCTGATTAACCACTGGAACCCAACGGCACCCGGATCCGGATTGAACTCGACTGGATTCGGAACGGTGGGAACTGCACCTTCACCGGGTCTGATTCCTTCAATCTTCGACCCGCGCGTTATGCAGTTTGCTCTGAAGCTCCACTGGTAGAACGAACCAAGTAAGCAGAAAAACGGGTGAGGTCTGAAAAGACCTCACCCGTTTTTTATTTCCGCTAAAGAATCACGATGGAATGCATTCGTAGGGGCGGGTCCACGACCCTCCCGCCTCCAATCGCCCTACGTCGAATTCGCAGGGCCACCTTCAGATCTCCCGCCTCCCTCTCAATTATTTCGACTCTCCATCAGTCGCTCCGCCCCGGTCGATGCAGACAATCTTGGCTACACAGTTCGCGTAGCGTCGGCATCCTGCCGGCTGGTTCGCCGTTGCCTATGTAGCGCCACCCTTCAGGGTGGCAGCTCGCACTCCATATCGCGTCACGATGCATCGTCGCACGATATAGTCGGCCAAATTCCATCCAAAACAGCACATCCCTCCAACCCAAGTGCACCGTAACCCAAAACCTCCAAAGAACTTAGCTCAACCCCGCCCCCCACGCTCAAAAGCCGAAAATTAATTTTGTGCAGACCCCCACCCGGGGGGTCGTTTACGATGTGTGTGCTAATAAAGGACTTACAGCGATCTGGTGCGTAAGTGTGGCTAATAAAGGACTTAGGGGAAAAAACGACTTCGGGTCGGGTGTACCTCGCGTTCTCCGAACGCGAGTCTTTCCATTCTTTCCAGGCACTTTCTAATCTTTTCTCTGTGTACTCTGCGTCTCTGCGTTGAAAACGCTTCTCCTTTTACGCGTTTCTCCACGTCCAAAAACCGCATTACAATGCAGTTTCCCAAAAAAACGCCCGTTTCGTATGCATTATAATGCAGTTTTTAACCCTAACTTCAGCCTTCGCGCGCAATCTCGCAAAATCTCCGCTTCCCACACCGGCCTCTTCGGACTTTTCGGATGCGTCAAATCCGAAGGAATCTTCCCAGTCAAATGCAAAAACGCCGCAGCCGAATGTTTGTAAGCAGGCACCGGATCTCTGAACGCAACATTCCCCAAATACTGCAAATCATCCGACAACGCAAAATATGCCGGATCACCCGATTCCCACAAACGATCGCGCTCAGCAAATTTCTCCGGCGCAAACGTCGCCAATCCAAGCAAATAATCCGATCCGTACTCGATCATATTAATTCCCAAATCATTTCCAGTATAAATTTTGAAATCCGGCCGGTGCGTATCGCGCAGCGCAAGCCGCTTCAATTCCACAAGCCGGTCCAGCGAAGAATGTTTCATCCCCTTCATTTCCGGAATATCCATAATCCGCCGCACAGTTTCCTCCGCGAAAATTTCCCCGTTCGGAGCAAACATTCGTCCCAACTCAAATCCCAAAACGTGTTCATATCCCCGGCAAATTTCCTGATACACCGCCGCCGTCTCCGCCGGAGATTTTCCACGCAATCGCCCCGACTGAAATAATATCGGCGTGCCGCCAGCCTTCACGATCTCGTCCATCTGCCGCCGATAAATCGGCACAGCATCGCCCGCCTCATTTTCAATATACGCGCCAGCCACAAACGAAACGCCGCTACCAAGCGCTTCGCCCGTCCACTTCAACACGTCACGCTTTTCATCATCACTAATTAAATTCGCGTAGCCGGTATCCATATTCACGGCGTTGGTCAAACCCGCGCGCTGAGTCAGGATCAAGTTTTTCTGAAACGCCGACACGGCCACGCGACCATCACGCTCGTAAGGAAGCAACGCCGCAGCCATCCCCTGAATTTTGCGGCAGAATTTTCGCCGCGCTTCCCATACTTCAATCGACGTCACAGAAATCTCCTTACAACTTCGCTTTCACAGCTTTTAATTGCACAGCCATTTCAGATTTTTTGTAGTAGCCATCCAACGGATAACAACCCGAAGGAATCCCATTTCGCGGAGCAGTGGTACAATCGCTAAACGTTCTGCAAATCAATTTATGATTCAGCGGCTGCCCGTTTATCGCGTCCCACAAAATTCCGGGATAGCTCAGCACCATTCTTCCGAGGCCAACCAGATCAACCCAACCCTCGCGAATCGCCGCCTGCGCAACATGCGGCAGAAAATCCTGAAAGTATGTGTAGCCGGTGCCCACAAATATCAATTCCGGAAAATGTTTTTTCAATTCCCGCACGCATTCCATCTGCCGCGCAACTTCCACAAGAGGATCGTGTGGCGGCGAATATCCATCTGACGGCGGAAAAACTGCCGGCCTCTGTAAATGTGGATTGTAGTAGGGACTGCCCGCCGTAAGATTCACCAGCCGAATATCCAAATCCTGAAGCAGCGAAAGAAATTTTATCGGTTCAGTCAAATCCGCTTCGGTCGGATTTTCAGCGTTCACTCCAAATCCCCATCGATAAGGAATCAGCTGCGCGAATTCTTCTGGAATGCCCGGACCAAATTTCCCAGGTGAACTTTTCTCCGGATCACTTCGGAACGGCACAATATCAAACGCTGAAAGCCGCACTCCAATTTTCAATCCGGGCGCGACAGATCGCACGCCTTGCACAATTTCTCTTAGGAATCTTGTTCGATTCTCAAAACTGCCGCCGTATTTTCCTTCGCGCGTATGGGCGCTCAGAAATTCATGGCCCAGGTATCCGTGGCAATGTTTCACGTCCACGAATTCAAATCCGATTTCCCAGGCCATCCGCGCGGCGCGATGAAAATCTTCGATGATGGATTCGATTTCTCCATCAGTCATCAGCGGATAATCCGCAGGAAGTTTCAATCTGCGATCCAATATCGGATGGTGGTAGAGAATTCTCGGCTCAGGACGATGATGCTCATTTGGCTTGCTGTAGCGGCCGGAATGCGTCAGTTGCAGTCCAATCAACAAACCATTATCTGATCCAGTCGTGCGTACGTGGCCTTCAATTAAAACATTCCGCAGGCGCGCCAAGTCCTCGCGCGAATCCTTCGACGCCAAAAGTTGATTCGGATTTGCGCGGCCTTCATGCCGAACCGCGACTGCTTCGCCACCCCAAATTAATTTCGCGCCACTCTCGCCAAACCGCCGCCATCTGCGAATCGTGTACTCAGTAGGTTTTCCGTTGAGAGTCCCATCCCACCCTTCCATCGGATGAATCGCGATGCGATTTCCAATTTTTATTCCGCCGCGCTCAATAGGCTGTGCAATCGGAGATTCCGCGCCGCGCAAAAGATGCTCGTCACACGGAATATTTAATCCTAACGCCCGTATGTGCGCTTGCAGACGCGTCGCGTCATGCAAACTTCCGATTCGCAAAATGTGATTTGCGCTCATACCGTGACGCGTCTCCGCGGAAGCATCGCAACTGCAGTTGCGCCGAGCAATGCAATTCCAATTAACACAACAAATCCAGTTGTGTACGTACCCGTCGTATCCCGCAGATGGCTTACCCACCACGGCGAAACCGCTTCGGCCACGCCGTCGGCGGTAAGAATCACGCCCAATAATCTGCCCAGAATTTCCATGCTGAACATTTCCGCGGTCATCAACGGAATAATCATGTAGTCGCCGCCCAGCGCGATTCCAAAAATAAACGCGAAAATATAAAGCGTGTTCAATCCACCTCCGGCAAATAAAAACGGAATCGCCGCCGCTACCAACAGATAGATAATCAGCATAACGTATTTTTTCGGCATCAAATCGGCCAGCCATCCCATCAGCAATCGTCCGATAATGCTGCACGCCAAAATCAGTGAAATCACGCGCGTCGTTTCCCCTTGCGAGTAGTGCCGATCCAAACTCAGAAATAATTTCAGATTCTGCTGAATGCCGCTGACCGCCGCGATCGAGCACATGCTTCCCAGCGCTACCAAATAAAACGCCGGTGTCTTAAACGCTCCACTCAAAAGCTTTTGCGGCGCGCGCGTGCGAACCACTTCTCGTTGCGCAATAGCATCCGGCGGCTCCTTCACAAAAAACGCCATCGGAAACGCAATCACCACAATAATAATTCCCAATATTTTCAGCGCAGCCTGCCATCCGAAATGCTGCACCAGCAAATGCGAAACCCACGGAACAGCCGCGCCGCCCAAACCAATTCCCAGGTATGCGATTCCCATCGCTTTTCCACGCGATTTATCGAACCATCGTGTGAGTAAAACTTGATTTGGCAACGGCCCGCCGCACACATATCCCAGCGCGTTAATCAGGTAGAAAAAGTAAAACATTCCCAGCGTGGATATGCTTCCCAATCCAACCAGCGCGATGCCTGCCATCAAAATTCCAGCCATCATTAACCGCCGCGGCCCAAATTTATCCACCAGCCATCCGGCGAGAAATCCAAACACGGGACCAATCACAAGTTTGCTCAGCGCGTTTCCTGACGTGACTTGTCCGCGCGTCCAACCAAATTGTTGCACCATGAAATCGTAATAATAGGGGAGCCCCCACAACGCGAATCCGACCACGGCGAAAAGCACTGTGAACGCAGTCGCAGTTACTTGAAACCCGCCACGCGTACCGGAAGACTTTTGTGAAAATTGCGAATCCGTAGGGACGATCATTCGCTTTAATGGGTTCCTGTCATCGCGCTGCGCAGAAACGCAATCGCACGCGGCGCTTCGTTTGGAAAATCCTTCGTGGACGCTTCGACGCTGATCTCTTTGTCGTATCCGATCTTGCGCAGATTTTCAAAAAACGGCGCGTAGTTATATTCGTCCCACTTCAAAGGAAAAACTCGCCCAGTCGGATTGGCAATGTGCACGTGCGCAATATGGCTCGCCGCTTTCAAAATAATTGCCGGATCTTCTTTTTCGCTTGCCAGATGATAGAAATCCAAATTCAGTTGAATGTTCGGATCATTTACCGCCTCAACTAATTGAAGACCTTCGCCCATACTATTAATAATGTTTGACTCTTCGTGCCGCAGCGGTTCAATCGCGATCACGATTTGCCGTTTGCGTGCTTCGGGGCCGAGCCGCTTAAAGAAATCGATCAGTTGACGAAACGCCTCCTCTTTAGAAAATCCCTCCGGATATTGCCGAGCAGTTCCGCTTCCGACAACCACTGTTCGTGTGCCCAATTTCGCAACACGATCCAACGCTTTTGTGAAATAAGCGTTTTCTTCGTCCTTATTAACGTCCGGTCCGGTGATTTTCATTTTCCCTAGAATAAATTGATACGTGGTCGGCACAGGAAATCCCGACGCTTTCCTTCTTTGAACGAGCTGGTCATAATCGACGTCAGACAAATTCGCAATTTCCGCCGTGCGCAGTTCGATGTAGTCAAAACCCGCCGCGCGAACCTGATCAATATCGATGATGCCGCCGCAATATCCGATTCGCACCGCGCGCACCTTCTGCTGCGGCGGAATCGAAAGTAGCAACGCGATACCTAAAGCCAAAACGGTCATGCGAATCATCTAATTTGTTTCCTTTCATCAAACGACAATTATCTAATCGTCGCAGCCGGAGCCACCGCTGGCGTCGGCGGCTGCATCAGTGGACTTGCCGGAAAACTCCAAGTCTCCAAAGAATCTGGATGCGCCGGATCAAACGCCGATAATCCTTCCACTAGAAATTTCGCGATCCCCAGCTTATCGGCCTTAATTCCTTCGACGATGCATTTCGCCAACTCGTACGCTCCGTATGCGTTGAAGTGAGTGTCATCCTTCAGCTCGGCCGTCTGCCCTGGATAAGTTCCTGCCGGATAGTGTACAAACGCGCGAACGGATTTCTCCGGCCCCATCGCTTCGTAAAATGCTTTGCTCATCACATTCAAATCAATCAGCGGCACATTTTCTTCTTTGGCGGTTTGGCGCATCGCTTCAGGGAAATCTTCAAGTGTATTTACAATTTTCGCGTCGTCTCCGAAATTCCGCCGCAGCATGGACGTCACCAGCACGGGAATCGCTCCGCGCAAACGCGACTCATTAATGTAGAGCTTCAAATACGATTTGTAATCGGTGAACGCATCTACATGATTCGGCCCCGGCTTTTGATCGTTGTGCGTGAATTGGACGAACAAATAATCGCCTGGCTGAATTGTTTCCATAATTTTCTCCAGCCGCTTTTCGCCAATAAATTCCTTCAAACTTTCGCCGGACTCAGCATGATTCGCAATCGCCACGCCCGCATGAAAAAATCGCGGCAACATCTGTCCCCACGCCGCATATGGTTCTTTTGATTGATCCGTCACAGTGGAATCGCCAGCGATGTAAACCGTCACGGCGTCGTCCACCGGCGTAATTTCAAGCGTCCGCACGCACGGATGCGAGTCGCCGAACTCCAGCGTTAAAATATTGTCCCAATCAAAATGGCCCTGCTCGTCAGCCTTCAGCTTCACTCGCCCACCCGATTTCAAAACCGACGTTCGCACATTAATCGTAAAATTCCGCGTGACGATCTGCCCCGGCGTAGTGCTGACTTTCTCAAGCATCAGCCGCCGCGCCTCTCCTTTCACCGTCGTCACGGATTCCGCGTTCTGATCTCCAAACGTAATCGCAACGTTGTAATTCCCTTCCGGCACATCCGCTGAAAATCGAAATGATTTGTCGCCGCACAAACTCCCGCGTGCCGCGCGTCCGCTCTGCGGCGAAACTTCCACCGGCTGCATGAATCCATATCCACGTTCAATTGAATAAATGGTGCTCGGCGGCACTCGAACGAATCCCGGCGCAATGGTGCCCGAGCCAAAATCGAATTTCAGGCCTTTACGAATCGCATCCGCGGAACGAAGCTGCGGGGAAATTACGAAGAATGAAAACACGAGAGCCGCGTAGGAAACAAACCACACCGTCTTCACCGAGGGGCGTCGGTTTTGCATTCACAAGCTCCATTCGCGGATGGCCGACCGTCGGCGGAATAATTCCGCCAGCGATCTACTCGATCAATCCATCAAACTCTGGCAGCCCGCTGCCCCACGGGCGGCATTCATAAACTCAGAATCCGGCCCTATCATATATCGAACCGCAAAGAATTTGGCTCTGCCGCAACAAATTTTTTGATTTCATCCGGCTTGAAATCGTCGTCCATTTTCTTCAGAAAACATTGTAAGATGGACCGCGTCTGCAGTGAATTTCCTTCATGGCGGAGCGGAGATTCACGCTGGCCTTTCTTAAATTTAGCGCCGGCGAAGCAAATTCAAAGCGGGTGTTGGGGCACCCCGCCTGACTCGAACAATGTCGTGATCTGGATTTGGCCGCGATCACAGCAATTCAGAAATTGCGAACGAAGAGCAAATTGTTTTTGCAGTCGGAGAGATGCCCCGGGAAATAGTTTTCAGGCGCGTTGTAGTTCGATTTGGTATGCGCCTCAACAAATATCGGCTTTCGTCGCAGCCGCCCCGGTAAGACTCTCTCCTGAAACAACGGGAGAACCGATGAGTTTCATCCACGAAGATTTTCTTCTGCACTCGGCAACCGCGAAAAAACTTTTTCACGAGTACGCTGCCGCCGAACCGATTCTTGATTATCACTCACACCTTCCGCCTGCCGATATTGACGCGAATCGGCGCTTCAAAAACTTATTTGAAATTTGGCTCGAAGGCGATCATTACAAATGGCGCGCCATGCGAGCGGATGGTGTAGCCGAAAAGTTTTGCACGGGAGACGCATCTCCCTTCGAGAAATTTCAGGCCTGGGCGAAAACAGTTCCGCACACTCTTCGCAATCCGCTTTATCACTGGACGCATCTAGAACTAAAACGCTACTTCGGAATTGACGAATTGCTCGACGAAAATTCCGCGCGCTCGATTTGGGATCGCGCAAATAAGATGCTCGAAGAAGGTCCGCTCACCACTCGCGGCATCATGCGCAAGTTCAAAGTTCGTGCGCAATGCACCACAGACGATCCTTGCGACGACCTCGCGCACCACAAATCTCTCGCTGCTTCCGAAAAGGCGTTTCGCGTCTACCCGACATTTCGACCCGATAAATCTTTGCTCGTAAATAATCCATCGATATTTAATCCGTGGGTTGAACGGCTCGCCGTCGCCAGTAACATTTCGATCGGCTCATTCACGAATTTTCTCGACGCGCTGAAGCAGCGCCACGAAACATTTCACTCCATCGGAGGCCGTCTTTCCGATCACGGGCTGAATCATTGCCACGCAAATCCGTGTTCCGATCATGCTGCCGCTGCAATTTTCGATAAAGCTCGCGCGGGGCACGCCGCTACCGCGGACGATCACGATGGATTCGGATCATTCCTGATGATTTACTTCGGCCACTTGGATGCGAAAAAGGGATGGACCAAACAACTCCACCTCGGCGCGCAACGCAGTGCCAACACGCGACGCCTGAAGGAACTGGGGCCTGATACCGGGTTCGATTCCATCGGCGACGAAAATCAAGCCAACGCACTTTGCAAATATATGGATCTGCTCGAACAGGAACACGCGCTGCCGAAAATGGTAATCTACAATCTGAATCCTGCCGATAACTATGTTTTCTCCACCGCGATTGGAAATTTTCAGGACGGAAGCGTCGCGGGGAAAATGCAATTTGGCAGCGGCTGGTGGTTTCTGGACCAGAAAGAAGCAATCGAGTGGCAGTTGAACGCGCTTTCTAACACCGGATTACTTTCGCGCTTCATCGGAATGCTCACGGATTCGCGTTCCTTCATGTCATTCCCACGACATGAATATTTCCGCCGTGTTCTCTGCAATTTACTGGGCCACGATATGGAAGCGGGCGAAATTCCGAAGGACGAAAAGCTTGTTGGCGGAATGGTGCGTAATATTTGCTTTGGGAATGCGGAAAGGTTTCTCGGACTAGAACTACCTGCCGCGAAATAATTTGTTTGAAGAAAATTGCGATAGACGAGCACAAAGAATTGAGGCGAACATGAAAATCAGAAGGCGTGACCTGGGTGCCCTGCTTCCCGCACTGCTTCTGCCCGGCGCATTGAAGTTAGACGCGCTTGCGGCGGACATTCCGACGCTCGAATCCGGTGCATTTCCATTCGACAAATTGGAACCGAAAACCTCCGCCACAGGTTCGATCGGCCGAGCCGTATTCAAAGGGAAATTGGCAACCGGAGAATTCGTGGAAGTTCACGAAACAGTATTGCCGCCGGGCGGCGCCCCGCATCCGCCGCATCGCCACGAACATTCCGAAATGTGGTTGATGCGCGAAGGAACCGCTGAATTCACCGTCAATGAAAAAAGTTTTCACCTTGGCCCCGGAGGCGTTGGCTTCGCCGCTTCAAATGATATGCACGGAATAAAAAATCCAGGGACAGTACAGTGCGCATATTACGTGGTTGCAGTTGGTCCCGGAGCGGCCGGCTAGCGATGGACGCGCTAGCAAATTGCCGATGAATTTTTCGCTGTGTGGACGAATATTCGCAGTCGCGCTTCTGGGACTTGCAGTAATCCCAAGCGCCGCGCCGCCGGAGCAAATGTTTTCACAAGCGCGGCCGGCAATGGGAACAACGTTCACAATTTTTGTTTACGCCGCAAATCAGGAGCAGGCGTCAGAATATTTTGAAATTGCATTCGATGAAATTGAGCGAGTCGAGGAAGCGTTGAGCGATTACCGTCCAACCAGCGAACTTTCGCGTATCAATCGCCTTGCCGCAAATGAGACTGTGACGACCGATCCCGAAGTGTTTAAGTTTCTACAAACTTCAATGGACTTCAGCCGAAGAAGTGGCGGCGCGTTTGACATCACCGTTGGGCCGCTGATGCGCGCGTGGGGATTTTTTCGCGGGCGCGGACACTATCCGACGCCGGAAGAATTATCAAACGCGCGCAAATCCACCGGCTGGCAGCACGTTCATCTCGATCCGGAAAAACGCACGGTGCATTTTGATATGCAAGGGATGTCGCTCGATCCCGGAGGAATTGGAAAAGGTTACGTTGTTGAATGTGTCGCAAATCTTTTGCGCGAGGCCGGAGTGAAAACCGCGTTGATTGACGCAGGCTCCAGCACAATTTACGCGATGGGCGCGCCTCCGGGAAAAGATGGCTGGACAATTCAAGTTCCCCGCCCCGGTGACCGTGCACATTCCATTTCAACGGTCGTGCTGCGCGACACTTCTCTTTCTACGTCCGGAAATTACGAAAAGTTTTTTACGCTCAATGGAAAAATCTACTGTCACATTATGGATCCGCGCACGGGCGAGCCCGTCCAAGGCACGGTGCAAACAACCGTGATCACTCCGAACGCAACTGACAGCGACGCGCTTTCGCTCATCATGTTTGTGATGGGTCCGGAAAAATCGGAAAAGTTGCTTGACGCAATTCCTGGCACCAGCGGCATGTGGGTACTTGGCGAGCCGAACAAATCGAATGTTATTCAATGGCACTGGCCCGGCACTTCGACAACATCATCAATTAATTTGGCGCAACAAAATTTGCAAATTGTAATTATGGAAGAGGCTCAACAATGATCAATCGTCGAGAATTTCTCGGCAAGACAGCAGGTGCGATCGCGGCCGCTTCCACATTAAGTTCCGCCGGCGCGCTTTCCGCGTTTGGCGAATCGCGTCCCGTGCCGCCATCGGATCAAATTAATCTTGGCATCATCGGGCCCGGCAGTCGCGGCCAGACTGATATGCGCGCATTTCTTCGCGTTCCCGGCGTGCGCATCGCGGCAATGTGCGATGTGTATGAGCCGCGCTTCGATCAAGTCCGCAAAATTACTGGCGAGCAAACTCCGGCGTTCAAAGATTATCGCCAACTGCTGGATTTCAAGGGGCTGGACGCTGTTATCGTCGCATCGCCGCCGTGTTTCCATGAAGAGCATGTGATCGCAACTGTGCAGAGCGGTCATCACGTGTACGCCGAAAAAGATATGGCGCTGACAGTTGAGGCGTGCGACCGCGTCGTTGCGGCAGTGAAACGTTCCGGAAAACATTATCAATACGGAACGCAATATCATTACGCGCCGTGGTATCAGGAAGCGCTGCGCAGAATTCATTCCGGCAAGCTCGGACAGGTCACGCACATTTATGCCTACTGGCATCGCAACGCGAGCTGGCGGCGCCCCGTGCCCGATCCAAAAACTCCGGAGCTGGAAAAATTAATTAACTGGCGTTTGTACAAAGAATGTTCCGGCGGATTGCTTGCGGAGTTGGGCACGCACGAAGCAAATTTTGTGAATTATGCGTTCGACGCGATGCCGGAATCGGTGATAGGAATGGGCGATATTGTTTATTGGAAAGATGGCCGCGAAGTTCCCGATAACGTGCAGGCAATTTTCCGCTATCCCGGCGGCCGCACATTTTCTTTCAGCTCCATCACCACGAATCGTTTTGAGGGCGAACAGATTCGCGTTTACGGAACCGGCGGCACGATTGTTCTCACGCAGGCCGGCGGAATGGCGTACTACGAACCAGCGGTGGCGGGCTCCGCTGTTCCCGAAGCGGTGATCGTTGAACACGGGGTAACCACTGGCGCAAGTTTCGCAGCCGAAGTTCCCTACGCTGGCGCGGGTGAAACGCTCATTGTGCCGGACGGACTTGAGGGCAACGTAAATTATCTTGCGGTGAGCTCGTTCATCGATTGTGTTCGCAACAATAAGCGTCCAAGTGCGGACGAACGCGCGGGTTGGAATTCCGGTGTTACAATCGCGCTCGGAAATCTTGCGATAAGCTCTGGCCAGCGCGTAAACTTCGCGGATCACATTAAGCAGCAAGCGTCATAAAATATTCAGCGCGCTAAGGAACGCACGCACAATTCAATGCCGAAAGTTTCTTTATTCATCCCGTGTTTTGTGGACCAGTTGACGCCCGAAGTTGGGCTGGACATGGTTAAAGTTCTGCGCCGCATTGGTTACGATGTGGATTTTCCAGAAAATCAAACTTGTTGCGGCCAGCCTGCATTCAACAGCGGATATTGGAATGATGCGCGCGTTCTCGCAGAGCGCTTCGTAGATGTTTTTCGCGCTTCGGAAAATATTGTTTGCCCTTCCGGGTCGTGCACCACGATGGTCCGCAATTTTTATCCAGAGCTTCTCGTTGGCAATCCGAAGTTTGACGAAGCCACGAAACTCGGTCAGCGCGTTTTCGAGTTTTCCGAATTTCTAATTAAGGTGGCGAAGGTTACCGACGTCGGGGCAACTTTTCCGCATCGCGTCGCATATCATGACGCGTGTCATGCGCTGCGCGAACTTCATTTGAAAAATGAGCCGCGCGAATTATTGAAGCACGTTCGCAATTTGGAATTGGTCGATCTTCCATATAGTGAAGACTGCTGCGGGTTCGGCGGAACTTTCGCGATAAACTTTAATATGATTTCCGGCGCGATGGGCGACACCAAAGCTGGTAACGCAGAGAAGACTGGCGCGGAATTTCTTACTTCTACTGATCCGAGCTGCCTGATGCACATCGACGGGATTCTGCGCCAGCGGAAATCGAGCGTGCGCACAATTCATCTGGCGCAAATTTTAGCGAGCAGCGGAGACGAGCCGCGATGACTACGGCCGCTCAGGATTTTCTCCGTAGCGCCGCGGAAAAGTCGGCGAACCTAACTCATCGCCATATTCTGCGCAAAGGAATCGACACCTACAATACCGCGGTAAATCGCGGCCTTTCGCGCTTCATGAATTGGGAAGCGGCGCGACAGAAATGCCACGAAATAAAATTCGAGGCCATCAATCACCTCGATCGTTATTTGTTGGAATTTGAGCAGCATGTGAACGAGCGCGGCGGCCATATTTTCTGGGCGCAAAATGCAGAGGACGCGCGAAAGTACATCACCGATCTGGCGAAGCGACATAATGTTCGCACCATCGTAAAATCAAAATCAATGGTGACGGAAGAAATTCATCTGGCTGCGGCGCTTGAAGCGCAGGAAATAAAAGTTTTTGAAACTGACCTCGGCGAATTCATCGTTCAATTGCGCGGCGAGCCGCCCTACCACATCGTTACGCCGGCTATGCACCTTACGCGCGACGACATCGCAGCTCTCTTCAAAGAAAAGTTAGGTGATGTAGATACGAATGATCCTCAGGAACTTGTTGCGGCTGCGCGACGCGCTTTGCGCAAAGCATTTTTCTCGGCGGAGATGGGAATTACCGGCGCAAATTTTCTGATTGCCGATTCCGGCATGATCGCCATCACGACGAACGAAGGCAATGCAGATCTCGGCGTGAGCTTGCCGAAAATTCACGTTGCGGTGGTGGGGATTGAAAAGGTGGTTCCGCGCTTGCAGGATCTCGCGCTATTTTGGCCGGTGCTCGCAACATCCGGAACTGGTCAGCCGATCACTTGTTACAACACTTTAATTGGCGGCCCGCGCGGACCGAAGGAATTCGCAGGCCCGGAAGAATTTCACGTCGTGCTTCTGGATAACGGCCGCACAGAGTTGCTCGCCGATCCCGAACAGCGCGATGCGCTTCACTGCATCCGTTGCGGCGCGTGTTTGAACGCGTGCCCGGTTTATCGCACCGTCGGCGGACACACTTACGGCACAACATATTCCGGACCGATCGGCAGCGTTCTCACTCCGCATCTTCGCGGCATTCACGAATTTAATCATCTGTCTTACGCGTCATCTCTCTGCGGTGCATGCACAGATGTTTGTCCGGTGAAAATTGATTTGCATCATCACCTGCTGCACAACCGCAGAAACGCCGTGAACGCGCATGAGCGTCCCGGAAGTGAAGGCTCCGAATTCAAAATGTTTCGGTGGGTGATGCAAAGCCCCGCGCGCCTTGCGACTTTCGGCGCAATAGGCCGCTTGGCAATGCGAATGATTTACGGGTTGGGATTGGCCGGAACGGCGCTCGATCCGACGCGCAAGTGGACGAAGATGCATGCGCCGCCGCGCATTCCGAAGAAATCTTTCCGCGCACAATGGAAATCATCTTTGGCGGAGAAAAAATAGTGGCGCAAACGGAAAATCCGGGCCGCGAAGCGATTCTTGGACGCATCCGCGAAGCGCTGACCAAACCCGCCGCGCATCACGTCGCGAAAACTACGGACGACATTTTCTTTCCCATGGGCGATCCGATCGAAGAATTTCAGAAACAATGTGCGATTAATAACACGGAATTTCTTTCGACCACTTCTGTGGACGCCAGCGCTGCCGCCATCGCGGAAATTATTTCTGGGCTGCCAGCCGGGCCAATATTCTTGCAGGACGCGCCGATACTTCGCCGTCTATCACCAACATTATTGAACGGCCACAAAGTTCAATGGTCAACGGAAGGGATACCCGCAGAAGAATCGCAAGCGACGATCACTCTGGCTGAAACTCTGGTCGCTGCGACTGGCTCTGTCTTCGTTTCGTCAGCGTGTGGAGGGCGCGGCGCAGCAGTCGTTGCGCCAATTCATATCGTCTTAGCGTTCACCGATCAACTCGTGCCTGATCTTGAAACCGCATTCGCGCGGCTGCGCGAGCAAGGCACGCCGGAACAAAATTCCATGATAGTATTGATCACGGGCTCCAGCCGTACCGCAGACATCGAAAAAATCCTAGTAATGGGGGCGCACGGCCCAAGACGATTCGTTGTCGCGCTATCGCCGCGTTCTGAGTAAGCAAACTTAATTCCGCCGCGCATTAGATTCCGGTGTTCGACGGGTCGCAATAGCCCCATGTTTTCTTGCTATAGTTAATCCAATGCCTTCCGCTCCGAAAGAACCGAAAAAGTTGCACGCGGTTTTCCGCGCGATCGTGGAGATCGGCTTCATAATTTTTCTCTTCTATTCCAATCTCTTGATGGGGGAGTTCACAAATGCGAACGGCCGAGGAAAGACATTAGCCTTTGCCCTCTATGACATTTTCACGAAAACAAATTTCGCGATCGCCGTCGTTTCCGGAGTCATCGGCTACGTCGTCTTTGAATATCTCCGCAAGAAACTTTAGTCGCTTACTTCAGCGAAGCCATATCGATCACGAAACGATATTTCACGTCGCTCTTCAGCAGGCGCTCGTAAGCCTTGTCAACCTGTTGAATTGAAATCTTTTCAATGTCCGACGTAATTCCGTGTTCGCCGCAGAAATCCAGCATTTCTTGAGTTTCTGCCAGACTGCCAATCCCTGAACCTGCAAGGCTCCGGCGCCTCATTATTAAATTGAATGCCGGAACCGGCGCGGGTTTTTCCGGCGCGCCTACAAGCGTCATGGTTCCGTCAAGCTTCAGCAATTGCAGATAGGCGTTCAAATCGTGGTCAGCTGACACTGCATCCAGAATAAAATCGAAAGTGTCGACATGCTTTAGCATTTCAACTTCGTTCTTTGAAATCACTACTTCGTCCGCGCCAAGCCGCTTCGCGTCGGCGATTTTATTCGGCGACGTTGTAAACAGAACCGTGTGCGCTCCGAACGCGTGCGCAAATTTCAAACCCATGTGGCCCAATCCGCCGAGGCCGACAATTCCCACCTTGCTTCCCTTGCCCACTTTCCAGTGACGCAACGGCGAATACGTTGTGATTCCAGCACAAAGCAGCGGCGCAGTTCCGGCGGGGTCCAAACCTTTCGGCACGCGCAAAACGTAGGCTTCATCCACCACAATACTTTCCGAATATCCGCCATACGTCACGCCGCCAAGAATTTTGTCTTCGCTGTTGTACGTCAGCGTAAATCCGGTCTGACAATATTGTTGATATCCCGCGCGGCAATTCGCGCAGGTCCGGCAACTATCCACCAAACATCCCACCGCGGCGATATCGCCTTCCTTAAATTTCTTCACCGCGCTGCCGACTTTCACCACGCGTCCAACAATTTCGTGGCCGGGCACAACGGGATATACCGTCGGCATCACGTCCTTCCATTCGTTGCGCACCTGATGCAAATCCGAATGGCACACTCCGCAAAAAAGAATTTCGATCTGCACATCCGAAGGGCGCGGATCGCGCCGCGCGATACTCAGCGGCCCTAGCGGAGCCGTACCACTCGACGCCGCATACGATTTCGCTGCAAAAGTTTTTGGCTTTGATGATTGCGTGTCGCCTGCGGGAACTTGCCTGGCTGCTTCGCTCATATAAACGTCCTCCTCGATTTATCGCTGCTCAATTATTTAGTTGGCCCAGTCCATAATTCGATGCGCGCGCGAACGCGCACGTCACATTCTACTTCGCAGGATTCCATCCGTCGGCGCCCGCCAAAAATTTCTCCATTTGAAACGCAGCGGCATCCTTTTCAGTTAGCTGATGCGCCCACTTCGCCCGCGCTCCCGCATTTGCCCCGGGCCCGCTCGAATTATATTCGCCGAACCACGCCGTCTTCTCATTCGCGGCATCGCTCCAGTTATCCCATCCTTCAGCGCGAATGTGCTTATCCATCCAACAATCCAAATAAACCACGCGCGAATAGGGCCGCCACGGCCGCCCTAGAAAAACTCCCTTGTCGACTTTCGCCGGCGTTGGTCCCTGTGCCGGCCCCTGCGTCAATTTACATTTATTAAAAACAAATCCCTGAGGACCATCCGCCGTTTTTCTGCTTTCCGCTGCAATATAACCGTCACCTACGCTACGGATTTCGTTGTTGTCAAAAACCGCCTGCGCATCTCCGAAAATAAAATCCACCGCACCTTCGATGTAGCAGTTTTTGTAATACTGCCGGCCCGCCGCAGCATATAAAGTGTCCTGCCAGCCGAGCAGCCGCACATCATGCACGATCGCGCGGTCAGAATAAACCGTCAGCGCTACCGCTTGCGATCCGGGACCAAACGAATTTTGAATCGTAAGATTTGTCGCTTGAAAACCTTCGCTCTGCACTTCCACCACGGCGCTGAAAAATGTTCCGCCTGCTGCCAAAGCGCTCATGCTGTATGTGATCACTACCGCGCTCGGATCATTTCCCAATCCAATCAAACCTACGCGCGGCCGATCCTGCGGGATTTTCACGCGCTCGTGATATGTGCCCGGACGAATCGCAATTTCCAATCGCCCGTTCCCTTCCAGCGGAGCGTGATCCACCGCGCGCTGAATCGTCGGAAAATCCGCGGTGCCGTCGGCGGAGACGATGACGCGCACCACTCCGGAATTTCCAGACGCAGTTTGCGGCGCGGAAACCGCAGCGGAAAACCGCATCGGCGCAGCTGCCGCAACACCAATGCCAGCAAGAATTAAGATCCACAGTCTGATTTTCTTCATAGCTCGAACTCCGTTCGGATCTATCTCGGTGGCGCAGCCGTCGAAGGCGGCCGCACTTTCCCATCAAACGTATTCGGTTCCATCAATTCCACTCGCGTTCCATCCGGATCAAAAAAGTTTGCCTGACGCTTCCCGTTTACGCCCACTTTAATTTCAATCGGCAACGTATAATTTTTCATCGCAGGACGCGCCTTCAACATCGCAACCGCTTTCTCGATATCCGGCGTCACCAAACAAATGTGATTCTTCCCGCCAAGATCTTTCACGCTTAGCGGCGCGCCATACAACATAAATTCCAAATAATCCTGTCCGTCCGGCACTCGCATATTCACCCAGCTCAAAACCGTTCCCGAAGAACTTCCGCGCCAAAATTCTGTAAGCCCAAAATTCTCACCATAGAATTTCATCGCCGGCGCAAACGATCCGATCGTGACGCCCACATGCGTCATCTGTGTTGACACGCGCGTCTCCGGCAGAAATTTCCCTGCGTTCAATCGCGTCCACCCATCCGGCTCGTACTGCACAATCTCCACTGTGTGCCCGTCAGCATCGGTTACCGTGAAATTCAAATTCCCAATTTTTCCCTTCGGGACATTTTCAGGAGTTTTCACTCCGTTCGCAGCGAGATAGGCACGCATCCCCTCCGCCGAATCCGTGTAGAAAGCGATGTGATTCAACTGACCCTCATGCGTCGGCTTATCCGTAAAAAGTTCGATGTACTGATCCTCATTAATTTTCACGTATACAATCCGCACCGATCCATCATCGCGCTTCAAATTAAATGGCTCCGCATATCCCAGAAGATCCTCATAGAATTCGCGCGCCTTATCCAAATCGCTCACAAAAACGGCCATGTGAGAAAGTCCCAATATTCGCGGCCGTTGTGGCGCGTTCTTGGCGCCAATCGTCAATCCAACACTCAGCAACAAAATAAAAATCACGATTCGCTTCATAAATTTGAATTGCCTCTTCACGCAACTGTTCCGAATAACCACCCAACTCCTGCCGTCACCGCCATCGCCACTGCGCCCCAAAAAGTAACGCGAATTGCGCCGATCGAAATTCGTGCGCCGCCGATACGAGCAGCCGTCGCGCCCAATGCAGCGAGAAATATAAGTGACGCGCCAGCAACTACAAAAATTAACACTGTCGCCGGCGCGATGACCGTCACAAGCAACGGCAGCGCCGCACCCACTGCAAAACTTCCGGCCGACGCGAACGCCGCCTGAACCGGGCGCGCGCGAAACGTCTCCGTAATTCCAAGTTCGTCGCGGGCGTGCGCGGCCAGCGCGTCGTGCGCCATCAACTGTTGCGCCACTTTTTTCGCAAGCGCCGGTTCGAGTCCGCGCGCCACATAAATCGCCGAAAGTTCTTTGTGCTCACCCTTATCGTCCGCTTCTAATTCCGCGCGCTCAAGATTTAGGTCAGCTTCTTCGATGTCCGCCTGCGATTTAACGGAAACGTATTCGCCGACAGCCATCGACATCGCCCCCGCCATCAGCCCTGCAACGCCTGCAACAACTATGCTGCTGTGACTTGCATGCGCCGCCGCAACGCCAATCACCAAACTTGAAGTGGAGAGTATTCCATCATTCGCGCCCAGCACTGACGCGCGCAGCCAGTTCATACGCCCCGAGCGATGCCGCGTCACTTTGTTTCCAGCCACTCTTCAGGCCTCCCAATTTCTCCATGCCCGTGCATCTAATAATGATTAGAACTTATCACGTCAGGCGGGCTGTTGAACCACGTGCGATTTTTTCGCCAGACTGCGAATCAAATCGTTGCGCCCAATGGGAAAATCTTATAGCTTTCTCTTCGATTCTTTCTCGATGTAACGGAGGACAAAATGGAAGCCACAATTGCAAAACTAATGGACGATTTCGATCGCGGAAAAATGTCACGCCGACAATTAATCAAGAGCATCGCCGTGGTTGCAGCGGCCACTGCCGCGGGCGTTTCGCCGGCATCGGCGCAATCGGCAACTCCATCTGCAAAGGGATTCAAAGGCGTGGCCATCAATCACATTTCCTATCAAGTGAACGACTACGCGAAAACTCGCGATTTTTACGCCGATATTTTCGGAATGAAAGTCGTGGCCGACAATGGCTCGCAGTGCAATCTAATTCTCGGCAATACCGACACATTTCTAATTCCGCGCAAAGCTCCACACGACGTCACGCCGCCGCGCATCGATCACATTGCCTACACAATTGATAATTGGGACAAGAATGCCGTGAAAGCTGAGCTCGAACGCCGCGGACTAAATCCCACGCCGGACACAGAAAATAGTTTTCACGTGAAAGATCCGAACGGCTTTGATCTGCAAATCAGCGGCAGAGATATGAAACCGGTTTAGGTGAACGCAACGCGCCGTTAATTCGCCGAAGGCTTTGCCACGTGATCAATCACCAGCACGTCCACGGGCGCCTTCGTAGCAACTATCTTCAATCCCAACTGTTCCTGAATCGCGGTGTATAAATCAGGAGGCGCTGCGACATTGTCTGCTGGGGGCGGCACTCTCGCGCCCGCACCACCGAATTGAGATTCATCCGGCGTCCACTTCAACGTGAAATCGTACCGCCCGGTGATTCCCGTTTGATCCACGACTGGTTTATCCAGCACGGCGCTCTGCATTACTCCGGCAAAATCCGCCATCGTCGCATTCTGCGCGGGCAGCACTCCAAATCCTCGAAAAAATAAACCCGGAAGGCCGTTCGGATCGCCCTGACTCTTCGTCAGCTTCGGTCCATTCTTTCCAACTGTGAGCGCGTAAACGGAAAGCTCTTTATTATCGTGATGAAAAGTCAGTTGGAAACGATCCGCCAGCAATTTCTGGAACATGGTCTTCCATTGCTTCAGACTCGGCTGACCGACGCCGTCAGGCAGCGCTGTCAAATCGTACTTATCCTTTTCAACCCAATCCGGCGCGCCAACCAGTTGCCGCGCGTGCAACCCATAGGCAAAAGTGATTAAGTCGCTCAAAGTTGTATTGAGCGTGGAGAACTGGCGTCCTTGTACCAAAAATGCTTTCCCCGGCCGGTCAGGATCGCTCGGCTTAATCGTCGCCACTTCAAACACCGGATTCGCATCCGCTGCCATTGGCGGCACCGGAGCAGGAGGTTCGGGAATTGGCCACGCAGCTTCCGCGCTTACGTGAACCAAGTTCAGTGGAGTTGACCTGCCGCCTTGCGTAAAATTTCCTGCGATCGACTTCCCATCGGTACTCAACGTTCCTTCATACGTGCCGTCCATCGCCGCAAACGAAAACTTTATGCTGGAGCCCTTCACGTCAACCGCACTCGCCCCGATTCCGCGCCCTGACTGGTCAATGCTGTAAAACATCACCGCCAGCTTGCCGCCGTCGGCTTTCGTGATCTTCACCACCGTGCGCAGATCCGTATTCGCTTTCAACGTGCCCTGCCAGTTCCCAGTAACATCCTGCGCTTGCGCAAGCAGTACGCCGCAACAAATCGTCGCCACCGCAATAATTCCGAGAATCAACTTTTTCATTGGATACCTCTGAGAAACCTATCTTAGAACTTTTCTCCGCGATTTCGTAGCAAGTTTCATGAGCGGCAACGTCACGGGAGAATTGAATCCGGGCGACGAAGAATTTATCGGATTTAACTTTTCCGATTTAGTTTTCCACGCTTCTCCCATCTCTCCTATTCCCTGTCATATCTACCAGTAGCCGAAAATTTGCGACGTCACGATAATCACGCGGACTTCTTTGAATCGAATCGCGCTGGTTTTTCCGATTCTCTGGTGATGAGCTGGATAACCACCAATGCCGACTACAAATTTGAAATTCTCTCCCGTTTCTATCGGATGGAGAAAGCGCTGTTCAACAGAACGTAGGCGCTGTCAGATACCGCGAAAATAAAACAGCCGCCAACAACAGGAGAGCCAAAAGTGAAAGCACAAACTCAAAGAGCCGCCGCTTCTCACGGATGGATTCGCACCGAAACCGTCAAGACCCGCGTTGGCGACTTCGATTTCAAGAACAGTTATCCGGCTCGCGACTCAATCGCACGACTTAGAGACGCGCTCATTTTCAATCGTGCTGTCGAAACTTATCTGACGCAGATGCCCGGCGTTTCCTGGTATCGCGTTTGGAAAGGTGTAGGCGAGGCTGGCACCGGTGCTCGAAATCAGATGGTCATCTGGGAAACTCTGATGGAGACACAGACGCTGCTGCTCACCGGTAATACTGAAACCGTTTACGGACTGTGTTCGATTGATCTGAAACGCGACGGGCCGGTGGTGATTGAAGCGCCCGCGATGATGCTGGGTGGAATCACCGATATCTGGCAGCGCTCGATCATTGACATTGGGCCAACCGGTGCCGATAAGGGAAAGGGAGGAAAATTCTTACTGCTGCCACCGGATTATGCCGGCTCGGTTCCAGAGGGATATTTCGTCGGCAAAGCCTTGGTCTACTGCGTCAGTTTGGGCGTGCGTGGATTTCAGGTCGACGGAAACACCGAGAAGGCTGTGGCGCTGATGAAGACCACTCGAGTTTATCCGCTGGCCCAAAGCGCAAATCCGCCGAAGATGGCATTCGTCAACGGCTCGCATCAGAAAATCAACACAATCTTTTCAGACGACGTTCAGTTCTTCGACGATCTGGCTTGGATGATTGAGCATGAGCCCCATGAGGCGATGCCCTCTCACGAGCGCTTTCAGGTCGCCGCCGTCGGCATAGAAAAAGGCAAGCCATTCAAACCGGATAACGCGCGCAGAAAATTACTTGATGAAGCCGCGCGATTCGGCTCGGCAATCGCCCGCGCGAACAGTTTCGCATCCGACGATAAAGCGCGGCTGGTCTATCCGAACCGGATGTGGGAGTGGGCCTTCATCGGCGGCAGCGCCACATGGGATTCTCAGGGATACGTAAATACAGACCGGCGTGCGGGCTTCGCCTACATTGCCATCGGCATGTCTCCGGCGATGGTGGAAAAACATATCGGCGCGGGATCGCAGTATCTTTGGACGCCGCGCAGCGCGGACGGCGCTTTTCTCGACGGCGCCAAGAACTATCGTCTACACATTCCGGCAAATATTCCGGCGAAGAATTTCTGGTCGGTCGTGGCTTATGACGCCGATAGCCGTTCCATCCTGTGCAACGACCAGCCGTTCCCTTCGGTCAGTACTTACTCTGGCCCGCAATTGAATTCCGATGGCTCGATTGACGTATATTTCAGTCCGCAAATGCCGAAGGCAAAAGGCGCGAACTGGATTCAGACAATTCCCGGCAAAGGCTGGTTCACTCTCTTCCGTTTTTACGGCCCGCTGGAAGCGTTCTTCGACAAGACATGGAAACTCGGTGACATCTCCGAACTGAAGTAAATGTGAAAGCTGAAGAACAGCTCTCAGCCCATCTCTAAATTCCGTGTTCCCACCGACTCGCGTGTGTCATGCTGTCTACGCACCTCTTCAAATGAAAATTCGGATTTGTGACGACCGGCTTTACTGGACGTCGCTAAACCTTTGAATTTGCTGACGCACTTCAAAGTTCGATCCCGTAGAATCGCCGCGAAGGGTTGGAGCGTCGGTTGCTATCTATAAGCTGAAATGAATGCTAAGTCTTGCCGTTCGATTCAAAGAAGTAAAACTCGAATACTTTGGGGGAGCTCTTGTGAATGACGCAAAAGAAACAAATCGCGGTGGAATGGGACTGCTGGGATTGCTGCTCGCGCTCGGCTTCGTTGCCGGCGGTTGGATACTGGGCGCGGAGATAAAGGCAACCCGGCTCGGTGATCGTTATGTAGCGGTAAGGGGCTTGTCGGAGCGCACCGTTAAATCCGATCTCGCCATCTGGCCCATCGACTACAAGGAAGCCGGAGATGATCTGGCGTCGCTATATTCAAAAACCGAAGCCGATAGGAAAGTGATCTTGCAGTTCTTGAATCAGCAGGGCATACAGTCTTCCGAAATTGAATTAGGTGTTGTTCGCGTTGTCGACACGCAGGCCAACGAATTCGGCGGCAACCGCCCGCCTCATCGCTATATCGTCGAACAACAAATTACCGTGATAACGTCCAGAGTTGATCAGGTCGCAGCGGCTGCGCAAAAGACGATGCTCCTGCTGCAACAAGGAATTGTGTTGAACAGCAATCAAGGGCAGGAATTGGCCTACAAATTTACAGGACTGAACTCGATCAAGCCTGACATGATCAGCGAAGCTACGCGAAACGCTCGCTCTGCTGCCGGTCGCTTCGCCTCGGATTCAGGAAGCATTGTCGGAGAGATTCGCCAGGCGAACCAGGGCGTTTTCTCAATTTTGCCGGCGAATTCCGGCGGCGACACAGGTGAATCAAATCAAGGCGGCGTTTCTAACGCCGATAGCAGCCTGATGAAGACCGTCCGCGTAGTTACGTCTGTGCAGTACTACCTTGCAAAATGAAAAAGATAAAAGAAGAGTGGTGCACCCAGGGAGACTATCTTAGAATTTTTCTCGATGATTTCGTGGCCAGTTTAACAAAGGTGAGGTACGAGCTGGAATAACCATGATATGAAGAGATTTGATTATGCTTTTGGGGGTCGTAGAAATCTATTGCTGAGCGCAGCTGGATTGATGGCCGTTGCCACGCCGCTCTTTGTGGGTGCGATTGGCGCTCCATCCATCCGGGCTCAGTCGCAGTCCCAAAACACTGCCGCTTCGCGCGTCTACGAGTACGACGTCGCGTCGATCAAATTAAGCAAACCAAGCGGCGAGATGACGATGGTTCGATATATGCCCACGCCCGACGGGTTCTCCGGGACGAACATCATGATCCGCGATCTGATTAACATAGCGTTCGGAGTGGATCCCTATCAGATTTCAGGAGGGCCAAGCTGGATTGAGTCTGAAAAATATGATGTGGAAGCAAAAATGAGCGACACCATGATGAACAAGCTTTCGCAGATGCAACCTGATGATCGCTGGCATGCACAGCAGCTCATGCTTCAGGAACTGCTGGCGGATCGCTTGAGGCTCATCGTCCACCGCGAGACCAAAGAATTTCCTGTCTATTCGCTGGTAGTTGCGAAAAACGGCCCCAAACTTCAAGCGTCAAAACCGGCAGGCAATTCTGCAAACGGTGGCACTGGACATAAAGGCGGCAGTGAACCTGGAATGATGGCGGGAATCGAAGATGGGATGAATAAAGCATCGTTTTGGAACCAACCTGTGTCGTACCTGGTTCATTGGTTGTCATTGTCGCTGCGCAGTCCCGTTGTGGACAGGACCGGGCTAACGGGTACATACGATTTCACATTGAAGTACGTGCCGAATCTGGCCGGGCTTCGAGCATCCCCGGTAGACGCGCCGAGTGCCCAGCCTGCGGGCGCGGTTTCAGATTCCAATCACCCCACGCTGCTCGAAGTCATACAGGACCAACTCGGCTTGAAACTTGTATTCGGGAAGGGTCCGTTGGAAGTCGTCGTGATTGACCATATCGAGAGGCCTTCGAGGAATTAGCTGCGCCTGGAGAGATTATCTTAGAACTTTTCTGAGTGAATTACTCGCAAGTATGCGGCCGTCTAAGTTTGCTGTAGGACGTACTCTGTTCCCCCCCAAAAACCCTCGGGCAGTTTTCCGGTAACCCGACGTAAACCGGGCGCTGGCTGTTCGGGGCTTCGCCAGAACGTTCCGACGGTCAAATTGTCCCTCGATGTGATAAATCAAACCCATGAACAACTATAGTTCTGATGACTGCGATGATGAGAGCGGAGACTGCAAAATATGCGGCTATCCCTTTAACCCACATGTGGTAATAGCCCACGATTGCAATGACCTTGCCAAGGGCGGGGAAATGCGTTGTCAGGTTAAGGATTGTGACTGTTTTCGAACTCTAAGTTTCGATCTCAGCGACAATCAATGGATCAAGAAGCTAGGCTCCCTTCTTAAGCGGCCTTCGTGACGCCAGACGATCTCAGAATAAGAGACCCGTACTTATCGACCCCGTGACGCAAAGTTCGTTGCCCGCAAAGCCCTGATTAATCGGCTTACCCGACTGCCTGTGAGCCATTGCTTCTGATCCGCGCAAGACTCGATCGAGTTCGAAATCAACGGAAGGGTAGTTCTAGAAGTCACTCAAAAGAGACCATGGAAAGATGTGGTGCGCCCAAGGGGACGATTTCAGAACTTTTCTCTGTGAATTTGTGGCAGCGTTGCCACAGAGTACCGTCCTTGCATGCTTGAGACTGTAGCTTGTTGGTTCCTGAGGGCCATTGTTCGGCTGGCCCCGACTACACAGGAATTAGCTCGGCGGGCGCGAGCGATAGAACGGAGTAGAACCGTCCGTCAAATTGAACTATTTGGCATAACCGATTCGAACTAAAAACGCGTCTTCCTGTGCGTGCGCCTTCGCGACCGCCGCAGGATCCGGATCAAAGGGACCTTCCTCCTGAGAATGCGCGTCCAGGTTCCTTGACAATATGTGCCCTAGCCGGGGGTAGACCTGCAGCTCGCACATTCCCCCCAACTTCTTGGCTCGTTCACAAAAAGCTTGTACCGCAACAAGGGGAGTTACAGTATCGGCAGCGCCTTCTATGATGAGCATGGGCGGTAGCTGCTTTTTGATATTTTCTGCAGGAGAGATATCTTTTACATCGGCGTGCGTTCCTAGCAACATTTGCGGCCAGCGATCGTTTATGAGCGAGACCGGGGGCGAAAGCAAAATCAGTGCATCAGGCACAGCGCTTATTTTATTTTCTTCCTGGTGAGGAAAAACTGCGGCTGCGGCAGCCAGATGCGCGCCAGCAGAAACTCCATAAGCTGCGATCTTATGGGGATCAACACGAAGATCCGCGGCATTCTCGCGTACCCAACGAATCAAATCTCGCGTATCCGCCATAGCTTCGAGGGGCGTGACGTTCTTCTGATCCGATAGCCGGTACTCCCCTGCGATCGCAACCATCCCCAGTCCCGCGTACCGCTTGGCATCCTCGTACATCCAATCGGGATCCCCAATGGTCCAGCCACCTCCGTGAAGCAAAACAATCGCCGGACGCAATTTCCAGTTAGCAGGTTTGGTGGGCATGAAAACGTACGCTTTGAGTTGTGCCTCACCGACTGTTTTGAACGTGCGAATACTCGGCTGTAGGCCATTGTCTTGAGAACCGGCGACGGTTGGAAGGGCATAAAGAAGTGTGAGAACCGCAAATACCATTTGAAGGCGGATCAGCACGCGATGCTCCATCGTCAGGCTCCTGTCTGTTTGTCGCGTGCGATGCTAAACGAAGATTATTTGAAGTTCAATCTTGAAGTGGTGCGCCCGGAGAGATTCGAACTCCCGACCTTCTGGTTCGTAGCCAGACGCTCTATCCAGCTGAGCTACGAGCGCACCGTTGGCTTCCCGCCCGAAATTCACGAGAAGCGAAGAGAGCGCATTTTATCACGCGAATCCCGCACAGCCAAACTTCTTAGTTAATCCTGATCCTCATACTCCTCAGGCACATCGTCCTCGGGCACTTCATGCGTCCGCACTCCGCCATCATCGGCGTTGCCTGCCTTCTCCACTCCACTAATCACTTCCGCCTCGAATGACTGCCCTTCTTCCAATAATTCTTCCACGCTTTCCGAATCCGCTTCCGACTCGTCCGAAATTCCTTCCGTATCTCCAGACTGTCCTGCTGCCGCTGATCCGGTCCCGCGTTGCGCGCGGCGCGGCTCGACGCCGAAGTCTCCGCCATCTACCAAGCTCGACTTCATCGGGCTGTGGATTTCCTCAGTAATTCCGCGCAGCTTTCGCGCATTCGATTTCTTCGGAGCGCTGGTAGCAACACTCGCAGATTTCCTCGCGGCGGCAGCGACGCGCGATGCGCCAGCCTTCTTCGCAGCAATCTTCTTTTTCGGCGCACTCTTCGGCGCAGTCTTCTTAACAATTTTCTTCAGCGCAGCGGACTTCTTCACTCCAGCGCCCGTCTTTTTCTTCCCACCAACCTTCTTCTTTGGTGTCACTTTTTTCTTAGCCATGAGAAAAAGTCTATCACCAGCGTCCGTCCCAAACAACACACTCAACTCCCAACAGCCCTTGAATCTCCGAACGGTTGTGCGATACTCAACCGCCAAACGAAATGTCCATCGCCAAGAAACAACGCGCCCACAACCGCGCGCCAGCGCCGGCACCATCGCACGATAATTTCCGGAGGAAAATAATGTCTCGTGGATTCCATTTGAAAGCACGCGCACTCAAATTCGCAGCAGCGGCTGTTGCGCTAGTCAGCTCCGTAATAATCTTCGCCGCCCCGGCTCGCGCTCAACAGCGCGTCTTAACTTCCGCGGACTACGCTCGCGCGGAAAAATTCATGGGCTACAACACCACGCCGCTCGTCACGGGCGTGATCGGTGGCGGTGGCCGCGGAGGCCGCGGCGTCAATTGGCTTCCCGACGAGCGCTTCACCTACTCTCTAACTACCGCTGACGGCACCGAATTTATTCTCGTCGATCCCGCCAAGGGCACGCGCGCGCCCGCATTCGATCACGCGAAAGTTGCCGCCGCGCTTTCCGCAGCCGCAGGCAGCGCATTCGATGCGCATCATCTTCCCATCACCGAATTTGACTTTTCCGCCGACAGCCACGGCATCACCATCACCGCAACGGGCCGCCGATTCACTTGCGATTTGCCCACAACAAAATGTACCGCCGAAGCCGCCGCCGATAATCAACAAGGTGGACGCCGCGGCGGAGGCGGAGGACGCGGCGGTCGTGGCGGCGCAGTAGTTTCGCCCGACGGAAAACTTGCAGCCTACATTGATAATTACAATCTCTGGGTTCGCCCAATCGCTAGCGGCGATCCAGTTCAGCTCACCGCCGACGGCATAAAAGATTTTAGCTACGCCTTGGATAACGCCGGCTGGACGAACAGCGATCGCGCAATTCTCACCTGGTCGCCCGACTCCAAAAAAATCGCCACCTATCAACAGGATCAGCGCGGCGTCGGCGAAATGTATCTGGTCAGCACCACTGCCGGCCATCCCGAACTTCGCCAGTGGAAATATCCGTTGCCCGGTGACGCCGTCATCACCACAATTCAGCGCGTCATCATTAACGTAGACACGCCAAAAGTAATTCGCCTGCAGATGCCGGCCGATCAGCACCGTTCATCGTTATGTGACGACATTGCATGCAGCGCGGGCGAATGGTCAGACCTTCATTGGAGTCCGGACTCCGCGCATCTCGCTTTCGTTTCCACTTCGCGCGATCACAAAATCGAAACACTGCGCGAGGCAGACGCCGCAACCGGAGCCGTCCGGGAAGTTTTCAAAGAAGAAGTTCCCACGTTCTACGAATCCGGCAACGGCCACATCAATTGGCAATATTTGCCGGAGACTCACGAATTCATCTGGTTCTCCGAAAAAAGTAATTGGGGACACATCTATCTCTACGATCTCGCCAGCGGAAAATTAAAAAATCAAATCACCACCGGCGATTGGAACCTCACCCAGATCCTTCGCGTCGACGAAAAGAATCGCGTCCTATTCTTTGAAGGCGTCGGCCGGGAAAAAGGCCAGGATCCATATTTCATCAATCTCTATCGCGTGGATTTCGACGGAAAAAATCTCAAACTCCTCACGCCCGATGATGGCAATCACACAGTTTCCTTCTCGCCCTCGGGCCGCTATTTCATTGACACTTATTCCAAACCCGACGTTCCACCCACCGCCGCTCTTCGCGACGCGAGCGGCAAGCTCGTAACCAATCTAGAAAAGGCTGACATCTCCCGTCTACTCGCCACCGGATGGAAGCCGCCAACTCCCTTCACCGTGAAAGCGCGCGATCACCAGACCGATCTCTACGGCTTGATGTATAAGCCCTCGAATCTCGATCCTACAAAAAAATATCCGATCATCAATCACATCTATCCCGGCCCGCAGACGGGCAGCGTCGGCTCGCGCAGTTTTTCCGCCGCGCGTGGTGACGATCAGGCTCTCGCCGAACTCGGATTCATCGTCGTCGAACTCGACGGCATGGGCACGCCCTGGCGCTCCAAGAAGTTTCACGAAGCGTATTTCGGCGATCTGGGCGACAACACACTTCCCGATCAGGTGCTGGGCATGAAAGAGCTTGCCGATAAATATCCGTGGATCGATATTAATCGCGCAGGTATTTTCGGCCACTCGGGCGGAGGCTTCGCCACCGCAGACGCGATGTTCCGCTATCCGGATTTCTTCAAAGTTGGAATTTCCGAATCCGGCAATCACGATAATCGCGTTTACGAAGACGACTGGGGAGAAAAGTGGCAGGGCCTGCTAACTAAGGATGGAAAAGGTGGCGACAATTACGACAGCCAGGCAAATCAACTCGTCGCGAAAAATCTAAAAGGCCATCTGTTGCTAGCACACGGCACCATGGATAATAACGTGCCGCCAAACAACACGTTGCTCGTCGTCGACGCGCTAATCAAAGCCAATAAAGATTTCGATTTGCTAATGCTTCCAAATCAACCCCACGGCTATGGCCCCGACGCCAACTACATGACTCGCCGCCGTTGGGATTATTTCGTCCGCTACTTAATGGGCGCCGAACCGCCGCACGAATACGAATTGCATCCGCCGACAAATCCTACTGGCGGTGCAGGCCGCGGCGCGCCGGGTTTCTAGAACTGGCGCCGACTAGGAATGGGTCACAGTAAGCAGGAGCGCATTGTGAAGAAAAGGCTAAGTAGAAATTTATTCATTTTTTGCGCTGCCTTTCTATTTGGTTTCACCTGTCGCGCTGACTCGAATGTCTTCCCAGCCGCAGATTCTGACAGCGTTGATGCGGCCCTCTCCTGGCTCCCGGCCGACACAGAAACGGTCACCGTTTCAAACGGCCCTTTTTGGATGTCAAATTTCCAGCTCAGTGATAAGGAAGAACAGGAACGGTCGATTTCGGTCCAAAACTTGGAGAAAGGGTTTCAAGGTTGGACGCTGGGTCTGTTTAACCTCGAAAGCTCCGGTCTTGAAAGGCATTTGGAGCGCCAAAAATTACTTTTTGCGGTCCAGGGCGCTCGACATTTCCGAAGCCCGACGAGCTTGGGCAGCTTCATGTTTGAAGGATGTCAGATCGCCGCTTTTGCGAATGATGTTAGCGAAAAAGGCGTTTTATTTTTCAAAGACTCCGCGAAGACTGCTCGAAGGTTTGAAGAAATCGCTGGCGTGAAGGTTGCGGTATTTCAGGATCGGCTGGAGGAAGATACTTGGACTACCTTCGTAGCATTTCCGCGCGCAAACATTGTGGTCGTGGCGACTAACGAAGGCTTTCTGCGTGAAGTCTTAACTAGAATACGCGGAACAAACGGGGCGAGGGCGTTGCCGGATACTCTTCCTGAGTGGAAATACGTCAACAAGAAATCTCCGTTCTGGGGTTTGCGCCACTTCGACAGGTCGCAAGCAAGAGTCGACTTAACGTCGCCTTTCCAAGAAAATGAGTCTGAAGGCATCCCGGACAAAGATGCCATTGGGATAGTATTTGCTTCCAATCCAGCAGAAAGTCGAAGCTCTACCGTCACATATATTTCAAACAACCACAAAGTTCTCTCGTTAGTTACCGAACATCTTTTTCCGGCTGAGCTAATGGGAGAGGGCGCCAAAGGATTGAATGCTCGATACCGGACCGTCGAGTCTGGCGTGGTTGAGGGTGCATTCGATCTCTCGGAGACGCAGTCGTACAGGGTTTCTTTTTGGTGCTGATGTGGCATCTCGGGTATGGATTCAATATCTAAAGAATCGGCATCACTGCTTTAAATTCGCTACAACCCAATCCACCCACCACGAATCGCCATCAACGTACTAATCGCCACAATTGCCCACAAAATAATTCCCTGCAATAACGGACGCACCCCAACTTGTTTGATCGTCTTCTTCGATATTCCCGTGCCAATCAAAAATAAAGTAACCGTCAATCCAATCCGTCCAAGTTTGTACAACACAGCATACGCTAGCCCCAAAGCCGGCAAATAAGTATTCGCCACCGCCGCCAAGCAAAAAAATAATATAAACCACGGCCATTGAATCTTCGTTTTGCTTTTCACCACCGCCGCCGTAATCAACGCGATCGGCACAATCCACAGTGCCCGCGCAAGTTTCACCGTCGTGCCAATCGCCAACGCCTCTGCGCCATATTTCGCCGTCGCGCCTACAACCGAACTCGTGTCATGAATCGCCAGCGCCGCCCACAATCCAAATTGCGATTGACTCAAATGCAGCGCGCCGCCAATGACGGGGAAAATAAACAGCGCAATTGAATTCAGCACGAAAACAGTTCCCAGCGAAACCGCAATATCCTCATCGCCGGCATTTGTAATCGGTGCAACAGCTGCAATCGCGCTGCCTCCGCAAATCGCCGTGCCCACCGTAATCAAATACGAAACTTTTTTCCCAACGTCGAACACCCTTCCCAATAAAGTTCCCAGCAACATCGACGTTCCAATTCCAATCGCCGTGTAAATAAATCCCGCGCGCCCAGCGTGAACAATTTCATGCAAATTCATTCCAAATCCCAGGCCCACCACGGACGCCTGCAACAAATAGCGCGAAAGTCTTCTGGACTGGGTTTGATACGGGTGGGCAAATGTAAATCCGAAAATTAATCCGCCCAGCAACGCAATCGGCGGCGAGACATATCCACTAGCGGCTAGAATTAAACAAAGGAAGAAAATTAATTTAGCGGCGGTCAACAACAACCCCTTCCGCCGGTTCGCACAATCTGAAGGTCAATCACTGAAGCGACCCATTCCCCCGAAATAAAATTACTGCTTAAATCCCACGCTCTCCCACAATTTCCCGGAATCATACATCCATCCGTTCGCCACTACCTTCGCCACTTTTCGGATGTCATGAATATTTTCCACCGGATTTCCATTGATCAAAATCATGTCCGCGCGTTTTCCAGATTCAATCGTCCCCGAATCGCCGTCCAACTTCATCGCGCGCGACGCCACACTTGTTGCCGACTGAATCGCCGCCATCGTCGTCATTCCCAACTGCACATAAAGTTCAAGCTCGCGATCCAATCCATAGCCGACAAGCCCAGTATCGCTGCCCGCCACAATCGGAACACCTGCTTTGTAAAGCGCGCCAACCACCGCCAAATTTTCCGCTTGTCGCGCGTGCACTCGCGTCGAATCCGTCGCCGGAACTCCCATCGCCAAATATTTAGTCGAAAGCGTGTAAGGAGCTTTTAGAATTCCCGGCTCGAATGTCGTCGCGTCCATGTCCTTCGAGTGTCCGGCCATTTCTCCCCACGAAAGTGTTGGATCGACGACCGTGTGATGCTCCAACAAAAATTGAATCGCCTTCTTCACTTCGGGAGAATTGAAATCAATCGCGCCCGTGCTTCCCGGTGCGCGCATTAATCGCGAAACATAATTCAAATGATTAATCTGGTCCATCCCCGCATCAATTCCCTCGTATGTGCTTACCGAATTCGGCACGTGTCCGGTGACCGTCATGCCCACTCGATGCGCTTCGCTTGAGAGCGCGCCAATCACCGCGGGTTTCAAATACGTGTAAAGTTTTATTTGCAGAAATCCCGCAGCTTTATATTTGTCAACGACGGTTCGCGCCTCATCAGGAGTGTCCGCCGTCACTGCGCCAAATCCGTTGATGCCACTCGCGTCCACCAATCCTGCCAGCAACAATCGCGGCCCTAATCCGTGACGCTGATCAATTTCATCGCGTTCAGTGGTGAGAAATTCAAACTCTCCACCGAGATCGCGCGCCGTTGTAACTCCCGCAGCCAATAGAGCCGGACCAAATTCGACTCCGGAGAAATGGATGTGCATTTCCCAAAGACCCGGCAAAAGTGTTTGCCCGCGCGCATTTACAATCGCAATCCCGCCGGGTAGCGGCACTTCCCTTCGACGTCCTGCGGCAACAATTCTTCCGTCCTTCACAATCACAACCGAATTCAACATCGGCGGACGTCCTGTTCCATCCACCAACGTCGCGCCAACAATGGCAAACGTTCCGGTGCGCTCGGGCGGCACTTGTTTTTCGATCGTCGCCAGATTGCGCATTTCCTGAGCCACGCCTGCATGAAATAATTCATTCAGCGCTGGCTCATATTCCGTGCGCACCGCTTCAAACGGTAGTCCGCCGGCAAACGTCATCAGCGCCGCCAACTGTCCCTGCGCATTCATCCACAAAATTTCGCGGCCGAAAACAATATTCGCGACCGTGTAGCGAGCCAGCGCGACAGGTCGCCCATCAACATTAATGTTGTCCGTTCCCACGGATTCAATTTCCACATCAGGCGCGCCCGGAACCGCTCGAAGCATTTGAATCGCCGCCGGTTTTCCGTGGCCCATCCAGTAACGGACCATCATCATTTGAATCGAAACTGGGCTGGCGCCAAATCCCACAAAAAATCTCGTCGCGGGAGTAATCACGCGGCTTGCATCGCCTTCGTGCACCGTCGCTCCGCTCGACGAAAATTCCACCGAATCAATTCCGGCCGCGGCCGCCAATCGCGCAGCCTGGCCCGGCGTTGCAGGAGCCACCGTTGCGCGCACTCCGCCCCGGTCCTGTTCAAATCCGACGGGAGTTAAATCCGCTTTCATGCGCAACGTCGCGACAATCGACCGCTTGTTGCTCCGATCCGTCAGTTCCGAAGAAACGCTCATCACTAATTCGTCGCCGCCCGCGCGCTTCACTTCGTAGGTTTCTTCGCCAATCGCGTGCAGCAATGAATGCAATTTGAAGCTGCCCTTCTCAACCGTCTCCGAACCCGACTGCGCAACTCCGCGCATCGGCATCATCACAAAAAATAAAATCAGCGCGCCCACGCGCACTCCAACACTCGTCCCAAGTTTCTTCACTCGAACCCGCTCCTGTGCTCCGACTGGCTGGTTCGCGCAGTCTATCATTTTATGGGAGCTATTTTGTATTGTCCGCGCTACGCACTTGAACTCGCTTCGCCAACCGAGTATCTTGCCGATGTCCAAGGAGCTAAACATAAAAATGCGCCGCCTTCTTTTCGTGATCGCCGTCTTGGCAGTTTCGGTTTCCGCACAAAATCCGCTGATGCCGCATTCGGCTTACGAGCCGCCGGCTGCGAAGGATGCTGCGTCACTGACCGCTAGCACGAAAGCTTCGCCGCAAAATTTGCTGACCACCAGCGAAAAAACAAATTGGGCAGAGACGGGTCCGTATTCAGAAGTGATCGACCTCGCGCACAAACTCGAAGCCGCGTCGCGCGAAATAAAAGTAATCACATTCGGCACAACTTCTGAAGGACGTCCGATGACGGCGCTGATCGTTTCCAAAGATCGCGCGTTCACTCCTGAAGCTGCGGCGAAAACGAATAAGGCCATCATCCTGATTCAAAGTGGAATCCACTCCGGCGAAATTGAAGGCAAGGACACAGCGCTCATGCTGGTTCGAGACATGGCTGTCACCAAACGCTATGCGTCATGGCTCGACAAAGCAATTTTTGTTGTGATTCCCGTTTTCAATATTGATGGGCACGATTATTTCAGTCCGTATCATCGCGTGCAGCAAAATGGGCCGGCTTCGACTGGACTGCGTGAGAACGCGCAGGGACTAAATCTGAATCGCGATTATATCAAAGGTGACACGCCGGAAATGCGCGCTTGGCTCGCGCTCTATAATGCATGGCTGCCTGACTTCATGTTCGATAATCACGTCACTGATGGAAGCGACATGCAATACGACGTCACATGGGACATGGCGCGCAATCAGGACATCGCCGAACCGGTTCGCACCTGGATTAATTCACGCTACGTTCCAGAATTAGATAAGCGCATGACGTCTGATGGTCACGGCGTAGCTCCTTACGGCGCGCTACGTAACAACGCCGCAACAAACAAACGCGAATTTTACATGGAAGTTTTCACGCCGCGATATTCGCACTTATATACCGCAGTGCAGAATCGTCCATCTTTACTGGTGGAAACACACAGCCTGAAATCCACGCGCACACGCGCCTGGGCGGACTTCGACATCATGCGCAACACCATGGATATTATTCTGGAAGATCCGCAAGTTTTGCGCAGTGCCGTCCGCGAGGCGGATAAAACTTTGGCGGCGCAAGCAGGAGACGCAAGCGCACCCGCAGTTTATCTTGGCGGAAAAGTCAGCGAAGCGCAGAGCCGTCCACTTACTTATCGCGCTCTAAAAACCGTCCCATACAAAAGCGAAGTCACCGGCGGAAACGTGAATGGATATCTGGCTGAGCCGGATAATCTGGACACGGTTATCCACGACAAGATTGACACCACAACCGAAGCGCAAATGCCGCTGGGCTATATTATTCCCGCTGCGTGGAAAGTTTTCGCGGACGAGCTGGCGTTGCATGGCGTTGAAATGCAAAAAATCACCGCGCCGCTGGATCAGGAATTTGAAACGTATCGATTTTCAAACGTGAAATACGGCACCGCGCAAAACGAAGGCCGCGTGATGGTGGATTTCGACACAAAATTAGTGAAAGAAAAAATCGCCGTACCCGCCGGATCGTATTGGATTCCGATGCACCAACGCCGCGCCCGATTAATTCTCGCCATGCTCGAACCGCAAGGGCCGGACTCGCTGGCTCGTTGGGGATTCTGCAATGCCGTGCTATTCAGCGGAGGACGCGGAGGCGGCGAAGGCGCTTATCTGACGGAGCCCATCGCGCGTCGGATGATGCTCGACCATCCCGATCTTGCAAAACAATTCCAAGATAAAGTGGCCAGCGACGCGGCGTTTGCTGCGGATCCGCAAGCGCGGTTGATGTGGTGGTTTCAGCGGTCGGATTATGCGCCGAGTAATGCTGGGCGATACCCGATTTTGCGCGTGTGGAAGCCGCTGTCATCGCCGACGACAAAATAATTTGTCCGCTGCTAACACGCGGCGATTTTGTGTCTTACGGAAGCGTTGGATTCACCGTATGAAAATCGCGGCTATGTCTTTCTGATCCCGCAAACAAAAGTATCGCCAGCACTACAATCACGACCGTCTCGAATCCTGCTAGCGCCCACTGATAGCCGACGCGATCGCGTAGCGCAAATTCGATGCTGTTTGTTGGTGCGGCGAACAGGATTCCGAGTTGATAGGCAAGGCCGGCACA
>Ga0193726_1000446_pt1 | contig 43860 bp, 42 predicted proteins | sample H2c1metaG_FD_144928 | JGI IMG/M metagenome (GOLD analysis project Ga0193726, IMG submission 144928) | Soil microbial communities from a riparian zone of the East river system, Colorado, United States - H2c1 | ecosystem: Environmental > Terrestrial > Soil > Riparian zone | place: USA: East River... | reverse complement strand
TCGGGCATGCCTATGAAAGAATGCATTGAAGTCGTTGATCTTCACAGAGCCCTTCTGAATCGCCGCATCAAGGCTACCTTTGCGGTGGCAAGAATGCAGAACATCGCTCATGAACCAGACGCCATTTTCAATGCGGAGCGAATTAGATCCCAGCGGTTGCTGTAAGAATGAAGTTCCGGGAATTTTGAAAAGCTCACCTTGCCCCATCCTTCCGTTCTCGGCAAGGCCTGAGCAACCTGAACGGGAAGAATGAAATATTCCGGCGGGCTAGCCTCGGTCTTTCCATCTTTGGAGCCGCGGTTTAGGAGAGCGACAACGACAAAGTCACATTCGAAATTCTGGATAATGAAACCTTCAGCCTTCGTCCGCCAACGACTCTTTACCTGAATTCGCACCGAAAGATTTTTCTCGGCGTTCACCGCAATTAGGTCATAGCCCTTCATGTTCGTGTAGCTCTTAAACGCGGGAACGCCTTCGATAAGAAGATTTCCGAGTACCAAGAACTCGGCGCCAGCGGATTCCAATTGTGTATTCTGACGAGCCATGGCTATGAGCGATAACGTTCCGGCTAACGCGCCGCCCGCTTGCGGGCGGTCGCTGTTGAGCCGGTGGTTAGACCTCGCTGTTTGACACGACGAAGTGCATCATTGATGCGCGATTGGTAACCGGAACCTTGCGCGCGAAAAAAAGCAATCACGTCCGCATCCAGACGGAGGCTCGTGAGTACCTTCGTTGGCGCCTTCTGTGGCCCGCGTCCACGGCGCATGACCAGAGGACCAAGCATCTCCTCCGACCAGGGAGGATTGTCACGGTCAACGGTCTTTGCGGAAGTAGTCTTCGGCGGTTTCAAGGTAATAGCGCGCTTCATATTTTTCAGCCTTGCGTAAAGAGATGACATGCATATCGTCGGCTCGGTCAATATGGACCAAGACAACCACCTCGCCATCCAGTAGCCCGAAAGTCACCATTCGCTTTTCGCCGTAGTTCTCCCGCGTGTCTTCTCGGGTGATGGTGAAGTTATCCCAGATGGCTTCGGCCCCCTCGAAGTCCAGACCGTGATCTTTGATGTTGCGGCGACGCTTTGGTTCGTCCCAGGAGGTCACGCGCAAATTGTATATACAATATACGTGACTGGCAAGTAATACGTTGGCAAACCCGTCTAGACGGCAACTAGCGAGGTCTAACGTGAATTAGTTGACAGTTTAGATAGTTGACAAATTACTTGCCAATTTAGTTGACAGATCGCCGCTCTGTAAAGCGCCTACGATATCGAGCCCCGTGCAGCGCGCCGCCGCCGGCGCCTGCGCCACGCGAATATCACGTACCCACGCCAGGCGAGCCGGACGAATACGTAGCCCGCGGCGGCGAGTCCCACTGCGAGCGTCGGCAGCCCGACCGCGAGCGGTTTGCCCAGCGACAGCAGCCAGGCGAAAAACGCCTCTATCCAGGCACCGAAGTGCGACCAGTCGAAATCGGGCGGCGGATTCGGCGCCGCGAATTCCCCGGGGAAGAACAGCTTGCCGATTTCATAGGCGATCACGTACATCGGTCCGATGGTGAAGGGATTGGAGTAGAGGGTGACCGCCACTGCGACGGGCAAGTTGACGCGAAACCCGATCGCGAACAGCGCCGCGACCAGGAACTTCACCACGTGGGTGCCCGGGACCAGTCCCGCGAATAGGCCCGCCGCCACGCCACCCGACACCGATCGGCGATGGAGGTGCCACAAATTGGGTTGAAGAAGCAGCGTACCGAAGAGCGCGATATACCGGTTCTGCCGCATCGACTCGTGGCTCGGCAGGTATTTCCGGAAGAATTTTCTCGGCATGAGGGGTAAGCATATCAACCTCCGGGCCCCTTGACCGTTAAGCACGAAATGGAACGCAATGCCGGCCGCCGATGAGATTTGCCGCGCTGGGTTTCGCGCTCGGGGTGTGCCTCTTGCAGCAGCAGAGCGCGCTGCCGGGGGCGGCGTGGCTCGCGTTGTGTTTCGCCTTTACGGCGGTCGCGGCGATCGGATTCTTGCGGCGCGTTTCACCCGCCGTCGCTGCCGGCGCGGCGTTCATCGGATTCGCCTCGCTGGGCTTCGCTTGGGCCGCCGCGCTCGCGCATCAGCGGCTCTCCGACCGGCTCGCCCACGAGCTCGAAGGACGCGACCTCGTGGTGACGGGCGTGGTCGCCGATCTTCCGCAGTCCTTCGAGCGCGGCGTGCGTTTCGATTTCGACGTGGAATCCTCCGACTCCGGCGTGCCGCGTCGCATCGTGCTCTCCTCTTACGGCGGATTCGCAGGAGACGAACCGGGGAATGTTCTCCCGGTGCGGGCCGGGGAGCGCTGGCGTTTCACGGTGCGGCTGCGCCGGCCGCACGGTAGCGCCAATCCGCACGGGTTCGATTACGAAGCGTGGCTGCTCGAGCGCGGCATACGCGCGACGGGCTACGTGAGGATGCCCTCGCGCCGCGGAGCGGATGAGCGCGCCGAGCCCGCTCCAGAGCGCCTGGCGGACAGGGTATTGCGGCCGCAATACGAGCTCGGGAGACTGCGCGAGGCGGCACGGGAGAAAATCCGCAGCGCGCTGCCCGAGCAGCCTTACGCGGGCGTCCTGATCGCGCTCGCGATCGGCGACCAGAACGCGATCGGCCCGGAGCAGTGGCAGTTGTTCGCCCGTACCGGCGTGAGCCATCTGATGTCCATCTCCGGGTTGCACGTGACGATGGTCGCGGGCCTCTTTGCGATGCTCGTGTCCTGGTGCTGGCGGCGCAGCGAGACTCTCTCGCTCGCCTTGCCCGCGCAGAAAGCCGCGGCGCTCGCCGGCTTTCTCGCTGCGTTCGCGTATTGCCTGATCTCCGGTTACGCGGTTCCGGCGCAGCGCACGCTCTACATGGTGGGCGTGGTCGCTCTGGCGCTGTGGTTCGGACGGGCGACCAGCGCCTCGCGGGTGCTCGCGGCGGCGCTCCTTATCGTTCTGGCGCTCGACCCCTGGGCGGTTCTGTCTCCGGGATTCTGGCTGTCGTTTGCCGCAGTCGCGGTGATTTTCTATGTCGGTACCGGACGTACCGCCAAGGCTCACTGGCTCGCGCAGTGGGGCAGGGTGCAATGGGCGGTCACCGTGGGTCTCGCCCCCTTGCTGTTGATGCTGTTCCAGCAGGTGTCTCTCGTCTCCCCGGTCGCCAACGCGGTCGCGATACCGCTGGTGAGTTTCGTCATCACTCCGCTTGCGCTCGCCGGCGCCGTGCTCCCCTTCGACTGGCCGCTCGCGCTCGGGCACGCGATTCTCGATCTCCTGATGGCGACGCTCGAGTGGCTGTCCGCGCTCCCGAGCGCGGTCTGGCACCAGCATGCGCCGCTCGCGTGGACGGTGCCGCTCGCGCTCGCCGGTATCGCGTGGCTCCTGCTCCCGCGCGGATTTCCGGCAAAGGCGCTCGGGGCGCTGCTGCTGCTGCCCCTTTTTGCCGCGAGTCCGCCGGGGCCGCGGAGCGGAGAGTTGTGGATTACCGTACTCGACGTCGGGCAGGGCTTGTCCGTGCTCGCGCGTACGGAAAAGCACGCGCTGCTCTACGACGCCGGCCCCGCGTTCAACGCGTCTTCCGACAGCGGCAGCCGAGTCATCCTCCCTTACCTCCGCAGCGAAGGCATCGATAGTCTCGACGCCCTTGTCGTGTCGCACGACGACCGCGACCATTCGGGCGGCGCCGCGTCGATACTCGAGGCGATGCCCGTCGGCCTGTTGTGGTCCTCGCTGTCCGCGGACCACGAGCTGCTCGCGGCGAACGCGTGGCGCGTGCCCTGCGTTGCGGAGCGCAAGTGGTCCTGGGATGGAATCTCTTTCGAATTTCTCCATCCGCGCGCGGAGACTGCGTCCGGTGGTGAGACTCGCGCAAACAACCGGAGCTGCGTTCTGCGGATCGAAGCTCCCGGAGGGCGCGTGTTGCTCACCGGGGACATCGAGCGCGCCGCCGAGCGCGAGCTCCTGCTGCGCTCGCCTTTGTTGCTTCCGGCGGAAGCGTTGATCGTGCCTCACCACGGCAGCGCCACTTCGTCTACGCCGGAGTTCGTGAAGCAAGTGGCGCCGCGCTATGCGATCTTCGCCGCCGGCTACCGCAACCGCTTCGGCCATCCGCGCGAGGACGTGCTCGCACGCTATCGCGCCATCGGCAGCGAACTGCTGCGCACCGACGCCGGCGGCGCGATCCGGCTGCGCTTCGCGCCGGGAAATCTGGAAGTGGAGACCGAGCGCGACCGCGCAAGGCGCTACTGGCACGAGTCCTGAGCCGCTATACTCCGAAGTGGAGAACGCCGCGTTGAATCTGATTGCGACCATCCGGGTAAAGGGCGAGCCCGGGCTCCTGCGGGAGTACCGCGCTCACGTCAACAGCCTGCTCGACGAGGAGGGCGGCGATTCCTATCGCGAGTTGCACTCGGCCGAGCGCCTGGAGTATGAATTCAGGCTGCGCGGCGGAATTCCCTTTCCGCCCTTCGTATCGGCTTCGCAGGCGTTTCCGGACCTGATCGTCGAGGTGGACTGGAGCGATGCCGCGGTGGGGAGGAGCGGCCGCGCGATCATCAGGAACGGCGTGCTCGCCGAGCAGGCGCTGCAGTCGCACGGACCCGGCGGCGCCTTGCAGTACGTGCGAGCCGATGCGGATGGCGGGCTGCGGCTCGCGGTAAGCTGCGCGCGCTGGCGCGAGTCCTGGCACGGATACGTCATCGCTTCGGACCAGCACGCTTTCTTCCGGATCGCGGGAGCGCCGGGCGCCTGCGAGCTTTCCGCTGCCGACGGGATCGAAGCCGAATGGGCCGAGCGCTGGACGGTATCCTCAGGCGAGGTTGCCTATGCGGAGCTTGGGACGCACGAGCCGATCGTGGAAGGCGAATTGCGCGAGCTCGACCGGCTCGCGCAGGAATTCACCCGCGAGTGGATCTGGTTCGCGGAAAGTCCGCCGGAGGAGACCGCGGTCGAGCGAGCGCGCTTCGAGACGTACGCTTATCCCGTCCGCGATGCGAACCTGCGTTCGGAAAAGCTGCGCAAGGTGCTGCGTTCGGAGGACGGCGGGTTCGCGCTCGATTCGTTCGGGCAGGACTTGGGCTGGATTCCCGAGCTGCTGCGGCGCTGCTGGCTGCGGCGCGAGTCGTGAAGTCCTCCGCATGAGCGAACCGTTCCGACGCCGCAGGGTGCTGTGCGCGAGCGCGAGCGGGCTGCACCGCATCGCCTATCTCGAGTGGGGCGCGCCGGACAGCGCGAAGACCCTGGTGTGCGTTCACGGACTCACCCGCTGCTCGCGCGATTTCGACCGCCTCGCCGCAGAGATGGTCCGCCACGGCTACCGCGTGATCTGTCCCGACGTGGCCGGGCGCGGCGATTCCGACTGGCTGAAGAATCCGATGGAGTACGCGGTGCCGACCTACGCGAACGACATGGTGACGCTGATCGCGCGCCTCGACGTGGAATCGGTGCACTGGATCGGCACTTCGCTCGGCGGGCTGATCGGAATGACGCTCGCGGCGCTGCCCGATTCACCGATCAAGCGGCTGGTGCTGAACGACGTCGGGCCGGTGGTGACGGCGGTGTCGCTCGAGCGGATCGGTACCTATATCGGCACGTGGCCGCCGCTTCCGACGATCGAGGCAGCCGAGGCCTTTGTGCGCGCGGTGAGCGCGCCCTTCGGCCCGCACACCGACGCCGAATGGCGCTTTCTCACGGAGCACGTGGTGCGGAAGAACCCGGACGGATCGTTGCGCATGCACTACGACCCGGCGATCGCCGTGCCGTTCAAGGCGCAGTCGCCGCACCGGGACATCGAGCTATGGAATTTCTATGATGCGATCCGCTGCCCGACGCTCGTCCTGCGCGGCGAGCAGTCGGATCTTTTGCGGCGCGACACCGCCGAGCAGATGGCTGCGCGCGGGCCGGGTGCGAAAGTGGTGGAGATCAAAGGCGTCGGCCACGCGCCGACCTTGCTGCACGACGATCAGATCGCGATCGTTCGAGATTTCCTGGTTGAGGACCGTTAGGGCGGAATCCGGCGCGGCTATAGACCGAGGTCCGACAGACTCGGGTGATCGTCCGGGCGCCGGCCGAGCGGCCAATGGTACTTGCGGTCCGCCTCCTTGATCGGCAGGTCGTTGATGCTCGCGATGCGGCGCTGCATGAGACCGCGCTCGTTGAACTCCCAGTTCTCGTTCCCGTAGGAGCGGAACCAGCTGCCCGAGTCGTCGTGCCACTCGTAGGCGAAGCGCACCGCGATCCGGTTCTCGTGAAAGGCCCACAGCTCCTTGATCAGGCGGTAATCCAGCTCCTTCGCCCACTTGCGCTGGAGGAACTTCACGATGGCTTCACGCCCTGTGAAAAACTCCGAGCGATTGCGCCACACGCTGTCGACGGTGTAGACCAGCGACACCCGTTCGGGGTCGCGCGAGTTCCATCCGTCCTCCGCTCCCCGCACCTTTTGCGCCGCGGTTTCGCGGGTAAAGGGCGGGACGGGAGGGCGGGTTTCGGGGTTTGCTGTCATTTCATCCTCTAAGATTTATCGTCCCGGGATCGGGCTGAGGCCGGCTTTGGCAATCACCGGCGCCGCCTCGGGCGACGCGAGGAAACGGATCAGTGCCGCGCCGGCCTCCGGCTGCTGAGCCTTGCGGGTGAGCGCCCCGGAAAAGAAGATCACCGGTTGGAGCTCCGCCGGGATCGCGCCGACAAAGCTAATCCCGGGGACGTGTATCAGCTCGGCGACCTGTTGAAAGCCGATCTCCGCCTCGCCGCGCGCGATCACCGCAGCCACCGGTTCACCCGACGGCGGCCCGCGCACCTTGCGGCTCTTGCCCATCACCTGGTCCGCGACGCCGAGCTGTGCGAATAATTTTGTCGACAGATAAGTGCCGCTGCCGCTGTCGGAGTATGCGATGGACTTCGCCGCAAGCAGCGTGTTCTTGAATGCCTCGACGCTGACTATGTCGGGCTTCGCGGCTCCGGCGCGCACCACCATGCCGATCAGCGAGCGGGCGAGATCGACCTTGCTGTCGGCGCGCACCCAACCCCGCTTGCCGAGCTCGTCCGCGGCGCCTCCATCCAGGATCACGACATCCGCGGTCTCGCCTCGCGCGAGCCGGGTGGGAATTGCCTCCGGAGAGTCGCCCATCGACGGGCCGCGTGTGGTGACCAGGCGGTGGCCGCTCGCACGCTCGAACGCCGGACCCAGTTCGGCATAGACCTGATAGAAGCCGGCCGAGATCATCACGTGGACATCGGCCGCGGACGCTGCGCCGCCGACCAGGAGGGCTGCAGCAGCGCTTAGTCTTGAGAAACATCGAACGAGCGGTCTTGCTTTCATAGGCTTCTCCAAAAAACCGCGACTACCTTCGGCGCTGCATGATGCGTCGGGAGGAGTTGCGCTTGAGTCATGGGCATGGGGCTCAGAACTTTGGAAACCGGATGCGACTGACCATGAGCGAGCCGGAAACCGCGAACACCAGCACCAAAGGATGAAGCGTGAAGCCGGCAAACACGACCTGTCCGAACCAGAGGGACTCGCGCAATGCGCCCTGCGAAGCAGCCCCGGCCAGCAGCAATACCAGCAGCAGCGACGACGGGATGGGAGTTCCCTCGAAGTACTTCACCTTGCTTCCGCCCCCGGACAGCGCCTCGGCCGTGATGTTGTAGCGAGCCAGGCGAGATACTCCGCATGCAACGAAATAGGCCAGAACAATACGGTCGTACAAGCCCTGCATGCCGCAACCGTACGCAATCACGGCCGGGGCTACACCGAAGGAGATGAGATCGGCGAGAGAGTCGAGCTCGCGGCCCATGGCGGAAGTCTTCTGTCGCCACCGGGCAATCCGTCCATCCAGCACATCGAAGATGCCAGCGGCAACGACTATCCCGCACGCAAAGTAGACATGCCTGACCTCGGTCGTCTGCAGGTACGTCAGCATGGAAAACACTGCCCCCGTGCCGCAGACCGCGTTTGCCAGAGTAAACCAGTCGGCAAGATGGAATTCTCGAATCATGGAGAAGGGCTTGCGCGGGCTCGGTGTTGTCATGGCGGACCTTGCCCCCTACGGGCTGAAATCGAACTGGAGTCCGAGCGACGGACCGGAAAAACGCAAGCGGAAATCCGACATGCCGGCCAGATCCTGTCCTTTGACTTCCCAAGCCGCGTAGCCGGCACGCGCGGTGACGTTTTCTCCCAAGGCCTTCACCAGGAAAACTTCGGCCCGCGAGGCGCGATTGACGCCCTCTCTCGCCGACACGAATCCGGCGATGCGCGCCTGGAGGCTGGCACCGGGCTGCAGGCGCCAGATGAGCCCGAGGCCGCCTTGCGGTCCCAGGGTGGTGAAGTGCTGAGAGGCCTGCTGGGCGGGCGAGGAAACAGTCAGGTCGAGCCAGGCGTAGCCCAATCCGATGAAGGTCTCGAATCCGAGCGAACGATTCGCAGAAAACTTGCGCCAGCGCCACGAAACGTCGGCGAAGCGAAAATCGAATTCATTCTTCAGTTGTACCGCCCCTGGAAACGTCGTGCCATTGAGTATGACCGGCGACTGGCCGGCGGCGAGGGCCTGGGAGTCGCTGCCTCTCGCTCCGGTCACTTCGAATTCGATGGCGTGCCCGCTCCGGAGTTCCGAGGGCGCTTCCGTGCCTTGCGTGAGGTTCACGCTCCCTCTGATCGAAGGCAGGAACAGGCGATTGTCCTCGGCTTCGATCCGGGTGGTGGATACGCAGCCTGCCAGGGAGAAGGCGCTCAGCGCTGCGGCGAGAAGGTGCGGGCATTTCACCAAGCGAGCTTAGCCGAGCCTCCCGTCCTTTGCTAGCGTCCCGCAGGATCCTGACGGTAGAAGAGAGCGAGCTGCCGGTACAGTTCCGGCCAGTCGCGCGCGAGCACGGCGGACTCGGTGAAGAAGGCCTCGCTCATCACGGCGAAGAATTCGGCCGGGTGCTCGGCAGCGTAGGGGTCGATGAAGGTCGGCCGGCCGGCGTCGACCTCGGCGCAGAAACGGCGATAGGATTTCTCGAGCGTCTCGCGCCATTTCGCGGCGTCCATTCCGGCGCGCGCCGCCGGGTAATCCTCGTCGCCCGCTCCGTCCATGTGGATCTTGTGGGCGAATTCGTGGATCACGACGTTGTAGCCGCGCTCGGTGAGCTCGACGTCTTCCCAGGAAAGGATCACCGGCCCGCCCGGCCAGGCTTCACCCGCGAGCTCCTCATCGAAGGTGTGCACGATGCCGTGTTCGTCGACCTCTTCCTTGCGCACGCGAAACTCGCCCGGGTAGACGATGACGCCGACCCAGCCTTGGTAGACGTCCATGCCGAGATTGAGAATAGGAAGGCAGGCCTGTATGGCGATCGACAGGCGCGCTTCGTCGGTGAGGGTCAGGCCTTGCGCCCCGTGCATTTCCTTTTCCGAAAGGAAAAGGAGCACGAGCACTTTGAGCCACGCCGTTTCCTCTTCCGACAGGCCGCGCAGGAAGGAGAGCTTACCCGCCACGCGGGCCCACAGCGCCTCGTCGAGGCGGGTGTTCTTGAGCACGCGCCTGCGGCGCCACTCCCGGAGGAATCCCATCAGCGTCTCGAAGTGAGCACGACGCCGCCCAGCACCAGGGCGAATCCCGCGAGGTGGTAAGCGTGCAGGGGTTCGCCGAGAAACATCACCGCGAAAAGCGTGCCGAATACCGGGATCACCGGGTTGAAGAACCCAGCCACATTGGGCCCCACCTCCGCGACGGCGCGGTTCCAGCAGATGTAGGCTATGACCGACGGAAAGAGCCCGAGGTAGCCGATCGCCGCCGCAGTTTTTGCGGATACGACCATCGCGCCGCCCGCCGACATCTCCCAAAGATAAAACGGCAGCGTAAAGGCCGCCGCTGCGGCGGCGATGGTGAACAGGAACGACAAGGGCTGGAGGGGAGGGCGCCACTTGAGCAGTACAGTGTAGATCGCCCACAAGAACGCTCCGCCGAGCAGCAGCAGGTCGCCGGGATTGAGCGCGAGCCGCGCGAGTGCCTGCAGATCGCCCGCGCTGATGATGCAGGCGACGCCGGCGAGCGAGAGTGCCAGGCCCGCGAGCTGCCTGCCGCTGACCGTGAGCTTGTGCAGCCACCAGGACAAGGGCACGACGAACAGGGGCAGCGACGAATTCAGCAGGGTCGCGTTGACCGCCGTCGTGTAGCGCAGCCCCCAGTAGCCGAGCATCGTGAATGCCGCGACCCCGACTACGCCGAAGCCGGCGAGCGCGGGAAGATGGCGCCGGATGAGCGGCGCGTCTTCGCGCAGCTGGGCCGCGGCGAAAGGCAGCAGAATCGCCGAGGCGACCGCCCAGCGCCAGAACGAGAGCGCGAACGGAGGAACATCGAACGTGACCGCGCGCGCAGCCACCCAGTTACCGCCCCAGGAGGCGGCGGCAACGAGCAAGAGCAGGTAAGGCAGCGTGCGGCGGTGCGCCGGGGAGGGGGGCACGGAATTTCCGGGAAACGCGCATTATCGTGGAGCGCACTCCCTCGCGCCAGCACATGCGATAAAAGCGGGCGCCCGTCCATGCGATAAACTTTCGGCATGGTTTCCACCACCCACCCCGATCTTGCCGGCGCAGGCGAATCCGACGCCATGTACTCCGGCCTCGCGGAGGAGGAGCGGCGCGCGCTCGCGCGAGCGCGCGAATTCGCGGCCAGTCTTTACGGGGAAAAACTGCTCGGCACGGGCGAACCCGCCTACGAGCACGCTCTGGGAATAGCGCGCAACGTCGCCGAGCTGCGCCTGGATGTGGACGCCCGCGTCGCCGGCCTGCTCTTCGCCGCTCCCGTCTATCTCCCCGAGGCGGAAGAAAAGTTGAAGCCTGCGTTCGGCGCCGCGGTCGCCGCGCTCGTCGCCGGCATCAGCCGGCTCAACCAGTTGCGGGTCGTCATGAAGACGGCGGCTCTGGGCAAGGATTCCGCTTCACAGGCCGAGGTGCTGCGCAAGATGCTGCTCGCCATGGTCGAGGACATCCGCGTGGTGCTGCTGCGCCTGGCGAGCCGCACCCAGACCTTGCGCTGGCTCGCGCGCGCGCCGGAAGCCGAGCGAACGCAGCTTGCGCGCGAGACGCTCGACATCTACGCGCCGCTCGCCAATCGCCTCGGCGTGTGGCAGCTCAAGTGGGAGCTGGAAGACCTGTCGTTCCGCTATCTCGAACCCGAGCTCTACAAGCGCATCGCCGGCATGCTCGACGATAGCCGCAGCGAGCGCGAGCGTTTCGTCGAGCAGGCGATCGCCGAGCTCGCCGACGAGCTTGCACGCGCCGGAATCCGCGCCGAGATCTCGGGCCGCCCGAAACACCTCTACAGCATTTACACGAAGATGCGCGCGAAGTCGCTCGATTTTTCCGAGATCCACGACGTGAGCGGACTGCGCGTGCTGGTGGACGAAGTGACGGATTGCTACACGGTGCTCGGCGTGGTTCACAACCTGTGGGCGCCGATCCCGAGGGAGTTCGACGACTATATCTCGCGGCCGAAGGCCAACCTCTACCGCTCGCTGCACACGGCGGTGATCGGCCCGGAAGGCAAGGCGCTGGAAGTGCAGATCCGCACCCGGCAGATGCACCATGACGCGGAGCTCGGCGTCGCCGCGCACTGGCGCTACAAGGAAGGAGCGAAGCGCGCCGGCAAGGGCGATCCCTTCGACGACAAGATCGCCTGGTTGCGGCAGATGCTCGCATGGCGCGACGAGATCGTCGATGCCTCCGACTGGGTCGAGCAGTCCAAGCATGCCGTGCTCGACGACACGGTCTACGTGATCACGCCGCAGGGCCGGGTGGTCGATCTGCCGCAGGGAGCGACGCCGGTGGACTTCGCCTACGCACTGCACACCGACATCGGTCACCGCTGCCGCGGCGCCCGGGTGAACGGCGCCATCGTGCCGCTCGACTACCGCCTGAAGAACGCGGAAGCGGTTGAGATCATCACGGCAAAGACCGGAGGCCCGAGCCGCGACTGGCTCAATCCGGCACTCGGCTACATCAAGAGCTCGCGCGCGCGAAACAAGGTGCGCCAGTGGTTCAACAGCCGCGAGCTCGCGAGCGTGGTCGCCGCAGGGCGCGCCGCCGTCGAGCGGGAAATGCAGCGCGAGGGCAAGCGCGCCGCGAGTCTCGAAGAACTCGCGAAGCGTCTGGGGTTTCGCGAGCCCGACGAGCTCTTCGCGGCGGTAGGGCGCGAGGAAATCGGCAGCCGCCAGCTCAAGATGGCGCTTCGCGGCGAAGAGGAGCGCGTTGCGCCGCCCGCCGCGCAACTGCACCGGGCGCGCTCCGCGCCGTCGGGCGGCGGGATTCTCGTGGTCGGCGTGGAGCGGCTGCTGACGCAGATCGCGCGCTGCTGCAAGCCCGTTCCGCCCGACCGGATTTCGGGCTTCGTGACCAAGGGGCGCGGCGTTTCCGTGCACCGGCGCGACTGCGCGAGCCTCGCGCGCCTGGTCGAGCGCTTTCCCGAGCGCATCATCAGCGCCGAGTGGGGCAAGCGCGGCGGCCAGAACTACCCGGTGGATATCGTTGTTCGTGGAAACGACCGGCAGGGGCTGTTGCGCGACGTTACGGAAACACTGGTGCGCGAGAAGACCAACGTGATCGCGGCGAAGACGCAAAACCGCAACAGCATCGCGTCGATGTATTTCACCGTCGAAGTCGAGGACATCGATCAGTTGCGGCGCGCGCTTTCGGCGATCGAGAACGTGCGCGGAGTGCTGGCAGCGGCGCGGCGCTGACCCGGTTTCCGTTCTCGCGGCGAGCCTCGGTCGTCGCTCAAGGCCGTCGAAGTCCGCCCGGCGTGCGGGAACTTACTTCGACTGCGGAACTCCATAGTCTCAGCGGCACAGGATCACGTGAATTCTTGCACGAGCTTCTGCCGCACACGATGTTTGTATCTGATTCCTCCGACCCCGCTCCGGCCCGAAAATTGCTGCCGTTCCCGTGCCGGCGCTCAAAGGAGGGAACATGAAAGCCTTGCCCAAAGAGGAGTTCAGAGATTTGGCATCGAAGAACGGCTGGTCCCCGGCCTTCGCGGAAGGCTATGTCGACGGCAGGGCGGCCCGCACCTACGGCAAGCTGACGCCGAAGGTTCCATTGACCGACACCGACCAGTATGCCTTGGGATTCCTGGCGGGCTACTCCTTGATGCGCCAGAGCAGATGCCAGGCCGCCGGCTGGTCCGACTCGGAAAGATCGACGAACTGAGCGCTTGGGCTCGGTCCAAGCTTTGCTGGCACGGCACTTGCGTAGAGGTGGAGGATAGGGATATTTCCCTAGGGAGGCAGTGATGGGATCTATAGTGGAAATGACAGTCCTGAACGATTCTTCGCGTACCTCGGCGTTTGCGAATGGATATAACGACGGGCAGTTTGCCCGCGCCAGAAGCAGCGCGCTGACGCCCTATCTGGAGGTCGGGATCGACGACTACGCCAAGGGCTTTCGCGCGGGGTTTTTCGACCAGGTCACCCGAGCCGCGAGCCGGAACTAAGCCCGGGACAACGCCCGGCTCAAAACCTCCCGGCCCTCGAAGCTTCAGCGGGGGTGTGTGAAATCCGACACTTCGTTACGTACCGCCGACAAGCGACCCCGGCTTAGCGATGATTCCCGGAATCCCGCTTGGGAGTTCCCGATTCCCGGCGCACTTCCGCGCCGTCGCATCGCATCGAGTAGAATCCGCGAGAGTCCCGCCGGTGCGTTCAGCCCCGAAAGAAAAATCGGGTACAGCATCGGATATTCGCAACGACTGTTCCGAGTTGACCGACAAGTTGATAGATGCGCATTCTGCTCAGTAACGATGACGGGTACTTCGCTCCCGGCATCGCGATCCTCGCAGAAGCGCTCGCCCGCCTTGCCAGCGTCACCGTGGTCGCACCCGAACGTGATCGGAGCGGCGCTTCCAATTCGCTGACCCTGGACCGGCCGCTCTCGGTGCGCACCTCCGGGAACGGCTTCCGGTTCGTCAACGGCACGCCCACGGATTGTGTTCACCTCGCGGTGACCGGCCTGCTGGAAGAGTTGCCCGACATGGTCATCTCGGGCATCAATCTGGGCGCCAATATGGGCGATGACACCATCTACTCGGGCACGGTGGCGGCGGCGACCGAAGGCTATTTGCTGGGCATCCCGTCGCTCGCGATCTCGCTGGCGAGCAAGGCGGGCAGGCACTACGATACCGCCGCGCGCGTCACCTGCGAGCTGGTCGAACGATTCCAGAAACGGCCTCCGGCCGAGGCCGTATTGCTCAACGTGAACGTGCCCGACATTGCCTACGAGTCGCTGAAGGGTTTCGAAGTGACGCGACTGGGCAAGCGCCACAAGGCCGAGCCCGTGATCAAGACCCAGACTCCGCGCAACGAGACGGTGTACTGGGTGGGCGCGGCCGGCCCCGCGCAGGACGCGGGCCCCGGGACCGATTTTCATGCGCTCGCTTCCGACTGCGTGTCGCTGACGCCGCTGCAGATGGATCTCACTCACCAGCAGCAGATCGCCCTGGTCCGGGCCTGGATGGCTCAGTGAGCGGCGGACGATGATGCTTTCGAAAACGCGCGGTATCGGCATGACCTCGCAGCGCACGCGCGACCGCATGATCGCGCGCCTGCGCGAGCAGGGTATTCGGGACGAACCGGTGCTTGCCGCCATGGGCGCGGTTCCGCGCCATATCTTCATAGAGGAGGCGCTCGCGAGCAGGGCCTACGAAGACACCGCCCTGCCGATCGGCTTTGAGCAGACGATCTCGCAGCCTTTCGTCGTGGCGCTCATGCTGTCGGCCTTACGCGCAGAAAAGCCGATGAAAAAGGTGCTGGAAGTCGGCACTGGATGCGGGTATCAGGCGGCGTTGCTGGCGCGGCTTGCAGCCGGGGTCTATTCGGTCGAGCGTATCGCAGAGCTTCTCGAGAGGGCGCGCCGCAACTTGCGTCCCTTACGCCTGTCGAACCTGCGGTTGGTGCACGGCGACGGCGCCCGGGGTCTGCCCGAGGCGGCTCCGTTCGACGGCATCATCGTTGCCGCGGCGGCTCCGCGGATTCCGGAGATGCTCGTGCAGCAGCTCGCCCCGGGTGGCAGAATGATCGTGCCCGTGGGAAGCGGCGATCAAGTGCTGTGCCTCATCGAGAGGACCCCAGCCGGACTGACAGAAAAGTGGCTCGACGCCGTGCGTTTTGTACCTTTGAGAGGAGGCAAGCAGTGAAGCTGTTCGGCTTTGTTCTTGCGCTCTTCTCCGTGTTTGTCGTCGGGTGCGCAAGCCCGTATCGCGCGCCCGTCGTCGAGCGAAGCGTCGCCCGCCCGTCTGCCGCAAAGCCCGCGCCGCCCGTTGCGGAGCAAAGGCCCGAGATCTATATCGTCAAGCGCGGCGACACGCTCTACAGCGTTGCGCTCGACCACGGCCTGGACTACAGGGATGTGGCCGCGTGGAACAACATCTCCGATCCGGCCGTGATCATGCCCGGGGTGGTGCTGCGCATGCGGCCGCCGGGACCGGTAGTGAGAGCGCAGCCGGAGCCCGGAGTGCAAGCGGCCGAACCCGGGGTTCAGGTGCAACCGGTCATCGTGCCCGGGTCGGTCGAAGCGCGGCCGCTCGGTGCGGATTCGCGACCCGGTGTCGAACCGCGCGCCGGCGCGGAACCACGAGCGAGCGTGGAACCGCGGCCGGCAGTGGAGGCGCCGCGAGCCGGCGAGATGATCAAGACAGGTCCCAAGGCGATGAAGCTGCCTTACTCGGAGGAAAACGTCGCAATACTGTTGCGACAATCTCCGCCGCCGCCGAAGATCGATCTGCCGCCACCGCAGCAGCCGAACGGCGTCACGGAAACCGAGGATGTCGACTGGATCTGGCCCGCTCCGGGCCGCGTTCTCGCAGGCTTCTCCGAAGCGACCAACAAGGGCCTGGATATTCTGGGCAAGATCGGCGATCCGGTTTATGCCTCGGCCTCGGGCCGAGTGGTCTACAGCGGCGTCGGCCTGCGCGGATACGGCAAGCTCGTCATCATCAAGCACAACCAGACCTATCTGTCCGCCTATGCCCATAACAGCAACCTGCTGGTGAAAGAAGGGCAAAACGTGGTGAGAGGGCAGAAGATCGCCGAGATCGGCAATTCCGATTCGCCCCAGGCGAAGCTGCACTTTGAGATCCGGCGACTCGGCAAGCCGGTCGACCCGATCAAGTTCCTGCCCGACCGGCCGTCGTGAATTCGCGCGCTCCGGACCTGGAGATCGAGGCGAACGGGTCCGGGTGCGATCCCGGCGATCCTGCGACGGAGGCGGTTCCGTTCGCCGAGGACCCCGGGCGCGATGAGGCCGATGGAGAAGTTTCGGACACGTCAGGCGCAGCACTCAACGAGGATGCGCGCGCGGTCGGAGCCTTCGACGCGACCCAGCGCTACCTGCGTCAAATCGGACGCAATCGTCTGTTGACCCCGGAAGAGGAGTTGCGAATCGCGAGGCGCGCCGTCGCCCGGGATTTTGCCGCCCGTCAGAAAATGATCGAGCACAACCTTCGTCTGGTGGTCAACGTCGCCAAGGGCTATCTCAACCGCGGCATGACCCTTCTCGACCTGGTGGAGGAAGGCAACCTCGGGCTGATGCACGCGCTGGAGAAATTCGACCCGGAGCGGGGTTTTCGCTTCTCCACCTACGCGACCTGGTGGATCAGGCAGAACATCGAGCGGGCGATCATGAATCAGGCGCGCACGATCCGGCTGCCGGTGCACGTGATCAGAGAGCTGAACACCGTGCTTCGGGCGAAGCGCCATCTCGAGGCGCACGCCGGGCGCGAGCCGAGCATGGAGGATATCGCCCATCTCGTCGGACGGGACGTGGAGGTGGTACGCCGGTTGCTGATGCGCAGCGAGCACACCGCCTCGCTCGATGCGCCGCTCGATGTCGACCCGCTGCTGTCGATCGGTGAGTCAATCGCCGACGAGAGCAGCATGAGCCCGGAATTGCAGTTCCACGCGGCTGAAGTCGAATCGCTCGTTCGCAAGTGGCTTGCACAGTTGAACGACAAGCAACGCATGGTGATCGAGCGGCGCTTCGGTTTGAACGGAGGGGAATTGCTCACGCTCGAGCAGCTCGCCTCGCAACTCGAACTCACGCGCGAGCGGGTCCGCCAGATTCAGCTCGAGGCCCTCGCGCAACTGCGGCGCATTCTGGGTCGGCGCAGCCTTTCGAAGGAAATGCTTCTTTAGAAACCCGTAACGCGCGGGAGAGGGGTGCCCGATCAGCCGTCCAGATCCGCAATGGTGTGCGGCGGGTTGCGTTTCAGCGCGGTGCTGTCGCCTTCCTCGGTGATGACCTGCGCGAATTCGATGTTCTTGGTGAGCTCTTCCAGATACAGGTTCTGTCCGCCGAAGTGATTCTGCGCATACTTGTGCGCTCCGCCGAGGTCCGCGGCAAGGCGCCGGCTCGCGCCCTCGTAGAAACGCGGAGTCTTTCTCACGAGGTCCTCCCCGGATTGGTAGAGGACTTCTTCCCTGCCGTCCGGGAGGATTCTGCGGGCGATTCCGCCCGCGAGGAATTCCGGGTAGAGCCGGTCGCGGCATTTCTCGAGGTAACACCGGTCCGACATCTGCGCGATGATGTCCGCCGAGCCGAGCAGGCTGCCGAGCAGCTTGTAGCCGAGAGACGGGACCCTGATTTCGGAGACCGGGATCTCGTAGCCGGTGAAATGGATCAAAGCCGCGGCGATCTCGGCCACTTCACCCATGCCTATTTTCGGCAGGTAATCCCTGAGAAAGCGCGCACCGCGGGAAACGTGAGTCAGCGTGAGCTCGCCTCCGTTTTTATGCTGGGTATCGTCCAGCGTTCGTATATAGCCGCAGTCGTGGAACAAGGCTGTGATCACGCCGAGCCGGAACTTGGCCGCGTCGAGCGGCTCCAGCCCGATCCGGGCCCGCTCGTAACCGTCGATCATCCGCGCCATGGCGAGCGTGACGTCGAGCACGTGCTGGATGTCGTGATAGGCGGTGTCGCAGGCGTGATACCCGGGGCGTTCCCCGCGGTACATCGTGGTGAGGTCGCGAAAAGCCCGGTCGATGTGGGCGGTCGACGCCTTGGGATACAGCTCGAGGAAGATCCGGTCGATTTCCGAGTTGACGGTCGTCGCGTCGGTGGTATTGACCCGGCAGGAAACGTCGAACTCGTTGCCGCGGCGGTTCACGTGCAGCTCACCAAGTCATTCCCCCTCCCAGAGGCCGAAGTCCATTCTACAGCCGATTTTTCCAAAGACGCCTCCGCAAAGCGTGATTTCTTGGCATTCGCCCCCGGTTTCCCGGGACCTGGCTCTCAGGTCTTGAGAGTAAAGGGGTTGAAGTCCGTATGCCTGTCGTAGAAATCCTCCTTTTCGGCGCGCTTCAGCCAGCCGACCACGGCGTAAGTCAGCGGTGTAAACACCACCTCCAATCCGACCTTGGAGAGGAACTGGACGAGCATGATTTGCGGCAGCCTGTCGTCGGGAATCAGCCCGCTGCCCCAGAACGCGAGCGGATAGAAAATCGTGGAATCGACGCCCTCGCCGAAGATCGTCGAGCCGATCGTGCGAGTCCACAGCCATCGGCCCCGTGTGAGAATCTTCATCTTCGCCAGTACGAATGAGTTGACGAACTCCCCGCATACGAACGCGACGAGGGATGCAGCCGCAATGCGCCAGGTCGAGCCGAAAGCGACTTCGTAAGCCGCCTGATTCTTCCAGAAAGGCGCGGGCGGCAGCCACACCACGATCGAGGCCATGAAGGCGGCAAAGGCGAGGCCGGCGAAACCCGCCCAGATGACGCGCCTGGACCGGGCATAGCCGTAGACCTCGGTGAGGATGTCGCCGAAGACGTAGGAGATCGGAAAAAACAGCACGCCGGCTCCGAACGACACGATCCCGATCAGCGGCAAGTCGACTTGCGCGATCTTGGCCGGACCGATCAGGTTCGAGCAGATCAGTACCGTGACGAACGCCGCCATGATGAACTCGTAGTAGCGGTACTCGCGCGCGGGGGCGTTCACGGATTTTCCCGCTTCGGAGCCGGCGGTGCTGACGCAGCGGGGGGCGCAAGCTTCGCCCGGGCGATTGCCGTGCCGAGGTCCAGTACTGCGGTGGCATAGAGGTTGGAGCGGTTGTAGCGCGTCAGCACGAAGAAGTTCTGCAGCGTCACGCGGAAGTCGGACGGCTGACCCGGCGTTTCCAGGACGATCAGCGCGCACAGCGCGTCGGAGGGCAGCGCGACCGAAGGCTTGACGCCGAATCCGGGCAGATCGGCGGCGCGATTCGCGGGCGTGACACCGGCTTCGACGAGCTTGCGCCAGCTCTCGCCTGTGACCTCGGCGGCGATAGCCACCGGCTCTCCCCGGGCCCACCCGTGGGCCTTCAGGAAATTACCGATGCTGCCGATGGCATCGGCCGGACTGCTGGCGAGATTGGTGTGCCCGTCGCCGTCGTAGTCCAGGGCGAAACGCCGGTACGAACCCGGCATGAACTGCGGAATGCCGATGGCTCCCGCGTAGGATCCCTTCACGCGCAGGGGATCGATCCCCGCCTCGCGGGTGAACATCAGGTAGCTCTCCAGCTCCTCGCGAAAAAACTGGGCGCGCTTCGGATAGTCGAACGCGAGCGTCGAGAGCGCGTCGATCACCCTGTAGGTGCCTACGTTGCGCCCATAAGTGGTCTCGACGCCGATGATGCCCACGATGATTTCCTCGGGAACGCCAAACTCGCCTGCGGCACGCGCAAGCGGCTCGGCGTTGCGGTTCCAGAACTGCACGCCCGCCTCGATTCGCTGCGGACTCAGGAACAGGGCCCGGTAGGCTTGCCAGGAAGCGAGCGCGGTTTCGGCGGGCTGCTCCATCGCCTTGATGATGCCCGGCTGGAATTGCGCCTGGCGGAAGATGCGGTTGAGGTCTTTTCTTGCGAAGCCGTGCCTTTTCACCATTTCGTCCATGAACTGCTTCACTTCCTTGCGCTGCGGATAAGAGGCCAGCAACTGGGCCGCCGAGATCTCCTGCGACAGGAGTGCTGCAGCGAGAAGAAGGTGTCTTGCGAGGCGTTTCAAGGCCTGAATTCCCTGACGAGGCGCTGCAGGCGGCCGATCGAATCGCCGTCGGCGGCCGGTCCGTAGCGCTGATCGACGTAGAGCGCCGCGATGGCGCGCACCGTGTCGCTGCGCAAGGGAAGTTGCCGTGCGACGCGGCCTGCGTAATCGAACGGACCCTCGGCGCTCGCGCGCGCAAGGCCGGCGCGGGCAAGCTTGTCGCAGAAGCGCAGCCATGCGCGTTGCACCGCATCCTCGCGCCGGATGCCGCGAAGCAGCCACAAAGCGATCAGCAACAGCGTGCCGGCCACGCTCCAGAACAGCATCATCGTCATCGTCTCCCAGTCCGGTTGCACGCCGAGCCACGAAAGCATCTCGCGCTGACGGTCGGGGTTATAACCGAGCACCCACTGGTTCCACTGGTTGGTCAGAGCCTCCCAGTTGTTGCGCAGGCTCTTCAGCCAGCCGAAGTTGGTGCGCATGAGGAGCGGCAGTTCCGCGCCCTTGGGCGCGGCGGCGGTGATGCCGAATTCAACGCGCACCGGGACGGCGGCGGCGGTGGGGTCGACGCGCGTCCAGCCGTTCCCCGCCAGCCATACCTCGGCCCAGGCGTGGGCATCGGCCTGGCGTATCACCATGTATCCGTCGACCGGATTGGTGTCTCCGCCCTGATAACCCGTCACCACGCGGGCGGGCACTCCGGCGGCGCGCATCAGAAATACAAAGCTCGAAGCGAAGTGCTCGCAGAATCCCTGCTTCGTGTCGAACAGGAACTCGTCCACGGAATTCCGGCCCAGCAACGGCGGTTCCAGCGTGTATTCGAAACGGCTGCCGCGGTAGAACTCGATTGCCCGGCGAATGATCGCGGAATCGTCGGGCAGGGACTCGCGCCACTCGCGCGCAAGCGCCTGCGAGCGGGGATTGAAACCGCGCGGAAGCCGCAGCGCCATGGCGAGGTCCTGGGGATTGGCGCCGCCGGACGCCTTGAATTGGGGAGTGGAGCTCATTTGATAGCGCATGCGGCTGCGGATCGGCGTGAGCGAGATCACCAGATAGTCGGTGGTGAGGCGCGCAGTCGACGGAATGCGCGTCGGCATTTCCAATGCGAACATCCAATTGCGGTTGTGCGGCTCCAGGGTCACTTCGTAATCGGCCTGCGGACCGCCGGGCTCGACCCCGATGTTGCGGCGTAGTTGAGGCAGGCCCACTCGCCAGGTGAGCCCGTCGAAATCCGACATCACGGGTCCGCGCCAATAAAGCTGGGCTCGAGAAGGCGGTGTACCTTCGAATTTCACCCTGAACGCGATCGCATCCGAGGCGGACAGGCCGCTGATCGAGCCGGGGGACATGGTTTCGGACAAGCCGGTCGATGCCGTGTAAGCGTCCTGAGGTACGCCCCACAAGGGGCCTTGTACCCGCGGAAACAGGAAAAAAAGCAGCAGCATCACCGGGCCCGCCTGGGCGAGCATGCGGCCTGCCGTCTTCAAATCATCGAGGAGCGGTCGCTGCGGCGCGCTGAAGCCGACCAGGGCGGAGGTGATGACGAACACGGTGAGCAGCATCAGCCCCGCGGTCGGGATGGACTGGGAATAGAAAAAATTTGCGAGCGCCACGAAGTAGGAAAGAAAGGCGACGACAAAAATGTCGCGCCGGGCCCGCGTCTCGAGGAGCTTGAGAAACAGAAGCAGCACCAGCAAGATCACACCCGGGTCGCGGCCCATGATCGTGCGGTAGGAAAGATAGACGCCGACGGAACTGATCAAGGTGAGCAGAAAAAGAAGCCAGCGCGCCGGCAGCTTGCCTGCGCGGAGCGAAAGGGTCCCGCGCCAGCAGAGTAACGCCGTTGCGACGACGTTGACCCAGAACGGCACCCACAAGGTGTGCGGAGCCACTGCAAGCGCTGCTCCTGCGATCAGCACGGAAAACGGCGGGAGCGGCAGCGCCTCGGGAGCTTTCGCGTCAGCCATGGTGGAGCGCCAGCTCTTTCAGGCAACGCTCCCGGTGCGGGAGTCCCTCGCCGAGCGGCACTGTGACGCCCGGCAGCTTCAGCCCGTAGTGCAGTCCGCGCTCCTCGGCGAGCAGCACCCAGCGCGCGAGCCGCGACAGCCGCGCCTCGGTGTGCAGGTTCGCGGGCAGATGCTCCCAGTCGAACCACAGCTCGGATGCGGCCCGCCCCGTGAAGAGCTTGGTGAGGAGCAGGTCGCTGCGGGCCGAGGCTTTCCAGGCGATGTGGTGCGGAGAATCGCTGTCCTGGTAAGGTCGCAGGCCGACGAAATCGTCCGTTCCCGCGCCGATCGAGATTTCATCGCCGGAATCCGCTTCCGAGTGCGGCGGAGGTAGCGGGGCCGTGTCGGGCCGCGGGTAGACCAAAGCGCGCATGTCGGGCTGTACGTAGCTCCACGCGCGCATCAGGCCCAGGGGGAAACGCGTAGCGACGGTCACCCGGCCGAGCTGCAGCCAGCCTCGTTTCTCGGTCTTGACGGACAGGTTCACCGCACGGTGCGCGCATGCGGGCACGGTGCAGTTCGCGGCGGCTTCGCCGCAGGCGAGATCGAGCGAATGGCGATCGAAGCCGCTCTTGTTCTCGAACACCAGCTGAAATTGCGCGGTGTCCCCGGCGAACACCGGCTCCACGCGTCCGGCGCTCACGTACAGGTGCGCGAGGTTGCGAAACGTGTGCAGGATCGAAACGATGCCCAGGCCCGCGAGCAGGAAGGTGAGCACGTAGCCGAGGGAGAGGTTGTAGTTGATCGAGCCGATCAGCATCAGCACGACGGCCACTCCGAAGATGAGGCCGTGACGCGTGGGCAGGATGTAGACGCGTCGCTGGCTGAGGAACACCACGCCCGGTTCCGGCGCGTGCCGGCCGAACACCCATCGATAGAAATTGTAGGCCTGCGAATATTGCAGGACCCGGTCGAGGTTCACGGGATCGGCACGGCGGAGATGAGGCCGTTCGCCTTGTCGAGGCTCGATGCGCGAACCCCGTCGTGCACCGGCCGCAGGCGGTGGCCGGCGACGCCGGGAAGCACGGCCTGCACGTCCTCGGGGATGACCTTGTCGCGGCCTTCGAGCAGCGCCCAGGCGCGCGAGGCGTGCAGCAGTGCGAGCGCCGCGCGAGGGGAGAGGCCTGCCGCGTACTCGGGCGAGCGCCGGGTGTGCTCCACCAGAGCCTGGATATAGTCCAGGAGAGGCGACGCGGCGTGCACGGTTTTCACCATCGCCTGCAGATCCATGAGCTCGCCGGGTGCAAGACAGGCGTCGAGCCCGGCGATCATGTCGCGGCGGTCCGCGCCCTGGAGCAGAGTGCGCTCCGCGTCGCGGTCCGGATAGCCGAGGTCGATGCGCATCAGAAACCGGTCGAGCTGGGATTCAGGCAGCGGGAACGTTCCGACGGAGTGCGATGGGTTCTGCGTCGCGACAACGAAAAACGGTTCGGGCAGCTTGCGCGTCTCGCCTTCGGCGGTGACCTGGTGCTCTTCCATCGCTTCGAGGAGCGCCGACTGGGTCTTGGGCGTGGCGCGGTTGACCTCGTCGGCGAGAATCAGCTGCGCGAAGATCGGTCCGGCATGGAACTTGAACGTGCCGCTGTCGCGTTCGTACACCGACACGCCGAGGATGTCGGCGGGGAGCATGTCGCTCGTGAACTGTATCCGGTGAAAATTCAGGCCGAGGAGCTTCGCGAGGACGTGCGCGAGCGTAGTCTTGCCGACGCCCGGCAGATCCTCGATCAGCAGGTGGCCGCGCGCGAGCAGGCAGGCGAGCGCCAGACGGATCTGGCGCTCCTTGCCGAGGATGATTTTCCCCGCCTGCTGTATGACGCCCTGAATCAATGGAGAGACCATATTTGTGCCGCCGCTTCTAGTGGAGTTCGGGAAAGTCGTCAGTTTAAAGGAAAGCCGCTATGATTGGACTCGATAGGTACAAGGCGAGTTCATGGCAACGGCGTTTATCACTCATAGCGATTGCGCAAAACACGACATGGGCCGCCACCACCCGGAAAGCCCGGAGCGGCTCTCCGCGATCGAAGACCATCTCATCTCCTCGGGCCTTGCGGGATTGGTCGAACGCCACGAGGCCCCGGCGGCCAAGGTGAGCGAGCTCGCGAGAGTGCACCCGCTCGAATACATCGAAGCGATCCGCAATGCTTCACCCCAATCCGGAATCGTGCACCTGGATCCCGACACCGCGATGTGCCCCGACACCTGGAACGCGGCGCTCCACGCGGCCGGTGCCGCCGTGCTCGCCACCGACCTCGTGATCGGCGGGCGCGCCGGCAGCGCGTTTTGCGCCGTGCGCCCGCCCGGCCATCACGCGACGCGCAGCCGCGCCATGGGCTTTTGTCTCTTCAACAACGTCGCCGTCGGAGTCAAGCACGCGCTCGAGCAACACGGGGTCGAGCGCGTGGCCATCATCGACTTCGACGTACATCACGGCAACGGCACCGAGGACATTTTCAGCGACGACGAGCGCGCGATGATGGCGGGCATCTTTCAGCATCCGTTCTACCCCTACAGCGGCACCGAACACGTGGCGCCCAACATGGCGAACGTGCCGCTGCCTGCGGGCTCCGACGGCAAGGCCCTGCGGACGGCGGTGGAAAAAATCTGGATGCCGGCGCTCGACGACTTTGCGCCGCAGATGATCTTCATCTCGGCGGGCTTCGACGCCCACGTCGAGGACGAGATGGCGATGTTGCGCTTCACCGAGGCCGACTACGGCTGGGTCACGCAGCGCATCAAGGAAGTCGCGGATAAATATGCCGAAGGGAGGATCGTGTCCATCCTAGAAGGAGGCTACGCGCTTTCGGCGCTGGGGAGGAGCGTGGTTACGCATTTGAAGGTTTTAGGCGCCGCGTAGGCTGTGTGCGCCACCGTACAGACGTTGAGGCCCGTTGCCCGATAAAAGGCTGTTTCGCAAACCCAACTCCGGACGAGCGACCCCTTTGAGTCCTGTGAGCGTTGTAGGAACCATCCGAGCCTGGCAATCGCTTGCTGTCGGCTTCGGGTTGCTAGTCGCCACGGCGTGCAGTGACGGCGGCGCCGACTTGGCGCAAAGCGTCACAGCGCCGCCCACCGTGCTGCCCATCGATTTGCGCCTGCAGGTCGTTCCCGGCACCGCAGCCTTTCCCTCCACCGCCAGCCTGATGGATTTGCAGCAGCCACCCGGGGATTTGCAGCAGCCGCCCGGCAATCAGCGCCTGTTCATCGCAGAGCGACCGGGGCGGATTCGCATCGTGCAGGGCGGCGTGCTGCTCCCGACGCCGTTCCTCGACATTTCAAGCCGCGTGACTATCCAAGGCGAAGCCGGGCTACTTTCGTTCGCTTTCGATCCGCAGTTCGCCAGCGACCCACAACATAAGTTCGTCTTCGTGCATTTCGTTGAGAACATCGACGCATTTGGAGACATCGTCGTCGACCGCTATCAAGTGTCTTCGACCGACCCGAATATTCTCCAGACGCCAGGGATCGAGGTGATCCGTATTCCTCACCAGCAAGCCCCCAATCATTACGGCGGCCGGGTGGCGTTCGGGCCGGACGGCATGCTGTATTTGTCAGCGGGCGATGGCGGAGGGGGGGACAACCAATTCGGTCACGCCCAGGATGCGGCCTCGCATCTCGGCAAGCTCATGCGCATCGATGTCAGTGCGCTCGATTCCACCACTCCTTACGCCATACCCGCCGACAATCCGGTCTGGCCGAGCATCGGCCAGAGGAACGAAAACTGGGCGATCGGCCTGCGCAATCCGTTTCGCTACGCCTTCGACGTTCCGACGGGGCAGTTGTACATCGCCGATGTCGGCCAGAATGCACGCGAGGAAATCGACGTGGTTCCGGCGGGCACGCGCGGCCTCAACTACGGCTGGAGCATCATGGAGGGCATGCTGTGCCTGGGCATTGGCGGCGATTGCTCGACACCCGGGCTCACCGCGCCGGTGTACGACTACGATCACCTTCAAGGTTGCGCGATCATCGGGGGCTACGTATACCGCGGTGCCGCGATACCCGCGCTTCAGGGGCAATACCTGTTTTCGGACAACTGCAGTGGCTTTGTGCGCACCCTGAGCCTGGTGAACGGCGTTTGGACAGCTATGCTGGCGACGGTAAGCGTAGGGAGCGCGCAATCCTTCGGGCAGGACGACGCGGGCGAGCTTTATATCCTGACCGGCGACGGCCGGGTACTGAAGATCGTGAGCCCATAAGGGCGTGGTGCAGCAAGGCAGTCGAATTCCGCGGTCGGGTTTTCTATTCCGGAACTTCCCGCTTCAGGCTGCCGACTACTTTCCGCCAGGCGCCGATCACCGTCGCCTTCATCAAATCCTGCGTGGTGTGCCCGCTCGCGGGCGCGGTCCGCGCTTCGAGTATTCCGATTTCGGCGCACGCGTTCAGAAAATCCGCCGCGTCGCCGGCCGCCACCTCGCACGCGTCGGCCAGCGCCTGGGATTGCGTCTCGCGGCTGGTGAGGATTGCCGCCATCTTCAAGTGAACTTGCCGATGGGGAAGCGAGGCGAAGTTCGGCCACCGGCTGAGCCGGACGAGCTCGTGCGGGTCCCATGCGCCGAAGGATACTCCGGCACCGGCGACCAGACCCCTCAGCCACAGCAGCTCCTCGAGCGGGCGCGGCCTGATCCCCCATCGCGCAAGGCGCACGGCGAGTTTGCGCGCGTCGGGGACGGTGACAACCTTGCCGTCGATACGGCGCCGGTTGCGCAGCAGCGCAGCCAGTTCATCGGTGGTCCTCGACGAGTAGAAGACTTGCCCCTGGGGATCGACGACCAGGACGGACCCCGTCGCGAGCGTGACATCGGCGGGATACGCGTGCTGGCACGCCCTGCGGACCATATTGGCGAACGGTCTCCAGCCGGACGTGGGTGCCGATGACGCGGGAGCGGAAAGCTGCAACTTCCCCGCGACGGCTTGCAGGACTTCCGTGAGGCTGTGTGGACCGCCCGGGCGCATCGGCTTGAGCAGCGTCCATTCCGCGGCCAGCACCTGGTCCCGGCTCAAGGCAATGCGCGGAGTTCCGCCGAAATCCACGTTCTCCCAGACCTGCAGCCCCTCCTTGCTGTCCATGTCCACGAGGATCGCGTCGGGCAGATCGCCCAGGCGCGCCGCGATACACCATGAGGGCTCCAGGTAAGTCTTGAGCAGCGCGAGCAGCGAGCGCAGGTAGCGTTCCTCGTCGGCGCCTACGTTGACCAGCGACAGAACCAGGGGCAGGGGTTTATCTTCGGAACTCACTTGTTATTGTCCTCACAGCTACGGTTACTCTGGCGCGGACCGCAAAACTGTTTCATCCAATAGGCGTCCGCTCAAACCGCAAGCTTCGACAGCTCGGCGGCAGCGCGCGCTATTCCTCCCGGGTCGAGCCGCTCAATGGAAAACCGCGAAGCCCTATCATAATGCAAATAGTTTTGCGCGGCCGCGCGCAGGTAGGACGGATCGTAGTGAGTGAGGATTAAGTCCGCGACCAGTGCGTCCCAGGCGCCCGAATCGGTCTGCGCGAGCCAGCGCCCGATCACCGCGTGGCCATGGCGGCTCGTGAGGCAAGCCAGCCTTTCCTTTAGCGCCGCCGGGTCCGCGAGAAAATGCCGATACTCCTCGATGAGGAAGCGCACGCGCTCAGGCAGAGGAACCTCCAGGCGCAGGCATTCGCCTTCGCGCATGCGCTCGAGGAGCGTCGAAGGCAGCTGCAACTGGCCGATTTTCTTGCTTTCCGCTTCGACGAATACCGGTCGAGCGGGATCGAGGCGCTTCAACGCGCTCCACACCAGGCTGTCGAACATCTTCTGCGAGGGCTGCGGATCCCCCGGGAGCTCGCCGAGCAGCGAGCCGCGGTGGCGGGCGAGGTGCTCGAGGTCCAGTACCTGCGCGCCCTGCGCTGCGAGCGCGGCCAGCACCCGGCTCTTGCCGCTTCCGGTCGCGCCGCACACCACCTGGAACCGGAACCCTTGCGGTGTCTTTTCGAGCTGCGCCATGACTTCCCGGCGGTACGCGCGGTAGCCGCCTTCGAGAGTCGCGGCGTCCCAGCCGACCTGGCGCAGCACGTGGGCCATCGCCGCGGAGCGTTGCCCGCCGCGCCAGCAATAAACGAGCGGACGCCAGCTCCGCCCGCGGCTGCCGAAATGCTCGTCGATATGCCGCGCGATGTTCCTGGACACGAGCGCCGCGCCCATTTTCTTCGCGTCGAACGAGGAGACCTGCTTGTAGAGCGTGCCTACGCGGGCGCGCTCCGAGTCGTCGAGCACCGGGCAGCTCACCGCGTCCGGAACGTGGTCGAGCGCGAATTCGGCGGGCGAGCGTACGTCGATGACCTCGTCAAAGGTATCGAGCTGTGCTACCGTAACCGCGTCCGAACGTTTCTGATCCATGCCTCGATTTTATCCGTGAACGCCCCCGCCGATCTCATCCGCCTGACGCAGTTTTCCCACGGGGGCGGCTGCGGCTGCAAGATCGCGCCGGCTGTCCTCTCCGAGATCCTCGCCAAGACCCCGGTCCGCGGGCTGCCGAAGGATCTGCTCGTCGGGATCGAGTCGAGCGACGACGCGGCCGTGTACAGGCTGAACGACGAGCAGGCGATCGTCGCCACCACCGATTTTTTCACGCCTATCGTCGATGATCCGTACGATTTCGGGCGGATTGCCGCGACCAACGCGCTCTCGGACGTCTATGCGATGGGCGGAAAGCCGATTTTCGCGCTCGCCATCGTCGGCATGCCGCGGGAAAAAATGCCGGTCGAGGTGATTCAAAGGATCATCACGGGCGGCGAATCGGTGTGCGCGCAGGCGGGAATTCCCATCGCGGGCGGGCACTCGATCGACACGCTGGAGCCGATCTACGGCCTGGTCGCCATCGGACTCGTGCATCCGAAGAAGGTGAAGCGCAACGACCGTGCGCGCGCGGGCGACGTGCTCATTCTCGGCAAGCCGCTCGGCGTCGGTATCCTCTCTGCGGCGCTGAAGAAAGGCAAGCTCTCCGCCTCAGGCTACGCGCAGATGGTGGAGATCGCCACGCAACTCAACACGCCCGGCACCGCGCTCGCGGAAATGGAGGACGTTCACGCGCTGACGGATGTCACCGGCTTCGGCCTCGCCGGGCATCTCCTCGAAATCTGCCGCGGATCGAAACTCGGCGCCGAAGTGCGCTTCGACGAGCTGCCGGTGCTGCCCGAAGCGCTCGAATGGGTGAAGGAGGGGACGGCGACTGGTGCCTCCGACCGCAACTGGAAAGGCTATGGGCACGAAGTGCGCATGCCCGCGGGGGCGCCCGACTGGAAGCGAAAGCTCATCAGCGATCCGCAGACGAGCGGGGGATTGCTCGTCGCCTGTGCCCCTGAGGCGGAGAAACGAGTGCTCGCGGAATTTCAGCAGCGAGGCTTTCCCTTCGTTCGCCGCATCGGAAGCGTCCGGGAAGGCGCGCCCGTACTCAACGTCACTTAGGCAATACCACCATGGTCGCGACCTTCCGCCAGATATTTTCCATGAGGATCGGTTGCGCCGCCGCGGTGGGATGGAGATTGTCCGCCTGGAACATCTCCCGCTTCTCGGGGACATCCTCGAACAGGAACGGTACCAGCGAAACGCGCTCGTCGCGCGCAACCTCGCGGAAGGCCGCGCGAAATTCATTGACGTAGGGCACGCCGTAGTTCGGCGGAAGCTGCATGCCGACGATTATCACGCGCGCGCCCTGCCGCTTCGCCGCCTGGACGATGGACGCGAGGTTGGCCTTCATCCGAACGATCGGCAACCCCCGCAGGCCGTCGTTCGCGCCGAGCTCGACGACGACGATAGCCGGCTTCGTCCTGGCGAGCGTTCCCTCGATGCGCGCGGCGCCGCCGGCCGAGGTTTCGCCGCTGATGCTGGCATTGGCCACGGTATAATTTGATTTTCTTTGCTTGAGCCGCTCGCCCAGCAGAGCCACCCAGCCCGCGCTCTGGGGAATTCCGTAGGCGGACGAGAGGCTGTCCCCATACACCAGGATGGTCGGCGCGGCGAGCGCGGCGCTGCCGCCGGCGAGCAGGACGGCGAACAGAATCGATTTCATGCCTGATTCCCCCCAATCCATCATCCAGGCCACCGGGCTCTCGAAAGTCGTTCCCTTGAACGCGAACGGCGCGCCGGGGGCCAGCGAACTCGTCATTCTGCAGGACATTTCGCTCGAGGTCATGCGCGGCGAGGCGCTTGCGGTCGTCGGCGCCTCGGGGTCCGGCAAATCCACGCTCCTCGGCCTGCTCGCCGGCCTGGATACGCCGAGCGCCGGCGCGGTACGGCTCGACGGGGCGGATCTCTTCGGCCTGGACGAAGACGGCCGGGCGATGCTGCGCGCGAAGCTGCTCGGTTTCGTATTCCAGTCCTTCCAGTTGCTCCCGGCGCTGAATGCGCTGGAGAACGTGATGCTGCCTCTCGAGCTCAAAGGCGAAGCGGGCGCAGCGGACCGGGCGGCGAAAATGCTCGAGCGCGTCGGTCTCGCCGAACGACTGCGGCATTATCCGAAGACGCTCTCAGGCGGCGAACAGCAGCGCGTGGCCCTGGCCCGCGCCTTCGTCACGCAGCCGAAACTCCTTCTCGCGGACGAGCCCACCGGAAACCTCGACGCCGCGACCGGCGCCGCGGTCATCGACCTGATGTTCGAGCTCAACGCTCAAGCGCGCACCACGCTCGTGCTGGTCACCCACGACGATGCGATCGCCGGCCGCTGCGGTCGAAAAATCCGGCTGGTCGCCGGCCGGATCGACGGCGCGGGCTGATCGGCGATGCGGCGTCTCGCCCTGCGGATGCTCCTGCGCGACTGGCGCGCGGGCGAGCTGCGCGTGCTGGCGCTCGCCCTGGTGCTGGCCGTCGGAAGCGTGGCCAGCGTCGCTTTCTTCGGCGATCGCGTGCGGCAGGCGCTCACGCGCGAAGCGCACCAGGTGCTCGGCGCCGACGTACTGATGAGCGCGGACCACGCCTGGGCTGCGGAATTTCGCGACGAAATCGCGCGGCGCGGCCTCGCGCACGCCGAGAGCATGACCTTTGTCAGCATGGTGCGCGCGGGGAACGAGGCACAGCTCGCCGCGGTCAAGGCGGTGACGCCGGGCTATCCCTTGCGCGGAAAATTGCGCATCGCCTCCGGACTCAATATCCCCGACGCGGAGACCGGGGCGATTCCCGAGCGCGGCGTGCTGTGGCTGGACGAGCGGATGATGGCGGCGCTCAAAGTCCGTCCGGGCGATACGGTCGAGCTCGGCAGCACGCATTTTCGCGTCGGCGCGGTGCTGACGCTCGAGCCCGATCGCGGCGTGTCCTTCATGAACTTCGCGCCGCGCCTGATGATGCGGCTCGAGGATCTACCCGCCACGGGCCTGGTGCAGCCCGGAAGCCGCATCGGCTATCAGCTGTTCGCCGCGGGCGGGCGCGAAGCCGTTCAGGGCTTCGAGCAATGGGCGAAATCCCGCCTCGGCCGGGGCGAGCGCATCGACAGCCTGGAGAACGCGCGGCCCGAAGTGCGCGCGGGACTGGACCGCGCCCAAAACTTCCTCGGGCTCACCGCGATGCTCGCGGTCGTCCTGTCCGCGGTGGCGATCGCGCTCGGCACGCGGCGCTACACCGAGCGGCACCTCGACGGTTACGCGGTGATGCGCTGCCTGGGCGCGACGCAGTCGCAGCTCTTCGCACTGTTCGCCTGGGAGTTTCTGCTGCTCGCGCTCGCGGCGTCGGTCGCGGGTTGCGTTCTGGGATTTCTCGTACAGGCCCTGGTCGCCTGGTGGCTTGCGGCCCTTATTCCGGGTACCTTGCCGCCGCCCGGTCCGATGCCCGTGCTGCAGGGCGCGGCGACGGGACTGGTGCTCCTGCTCGGCTTTGCGCTGCCGCCGCTCCTCCAGTTGAAGGACGTTCCGGCGTTGCGCGTGATCCGGCGCGACGTCGGTCCGCCGAGGCAAGGCGCGCTCGCTGTATATATAGTGGGATTGGCCGCGGTGTTCGGACTGCTGTTCTGGCAGACGGGCGAGTTGAGGCTCGCGGGCTACGTGTTCGGCGGCTTCGCGGCGGCCTTCGGCATTTTCGCGGCGATCGCCTACGGCGCGCTGCGGCTGATCGGCCGCTTCGGCCGGGCCGGCAATGTTTCCTGGCGCTACGGCCTCGCGAACCTCCTGCGCCGCCCGCGCGCCAATGCGGTTCAGATCGTGGCGATCGCCGTGGGGCTTACCGCGATCCTCATCCTCACCCTGATCCGCGTCGACCTGCTCGACTCCTGGCGCGGGCGGCTCCCGCCGGACGCGCCCGACAGGTTCCTCGTCAACATCCAGCCCGAGCAGCGTCAGCCTCTCGACGAATTTCTCGAGCGCGCCGGCGTGAAGCGGCCGCAGACCTTCCCCATGGTGCGCGCGCGCCTCACCGCGATCAACGGAAAGCAGGTGAGCGCGGAGGATTTTTCGGAGGAACGCGCGAAGCGGCAGATCGAACGCGAATTCAACCTGACGTATCTGTCCTCGTTGCCGGTCGACAACAAGATCGCGGAGGGTGCCTGGTTCGGCCCGGACGATCTCGCGCGCGGCGCGATCTCGGTGGAGTACTGGATCGCGGAGCGCTTCGGCATCCGCAGGGGCGACACGCTCGAATTCGTCTCGGACGGCCGCAGCTTCTCGGCGCCGATCACGAGCGTGCGCAAGCTCGAGTGGGACTCGATGCGCCCGAATTTCTTCTTCATCACGACGCCTTCGATGCTCGAGGGCTTTCCGGCGAGCTACGTGGCGAGCTTTCATGCGCCTGCGGGCGACGCTCTCCTGACCTCGCGCCTGTCGCAGGCATTTCCCAACCTCACCGTGATCGACGTGAGCGTGGTCCTGCGGCAGTTGCAGTTCGTGATGGATCAGCTGATCGGCGCGGTGCAGCTAGTGTTCCTGTTCGCGCTCGCCGCGGGGGTGCTGGTGCTCTACGCGGCGCTGCTCGCGACCCAGGACGAGCGCACGCACGAGGCCGCGGTCATGCGCGCGCTGGGGGCGAGCCGCGCGCAGATTCTGGCGGCGCAGCGCGCCGAGTTCGCGGTGCTCGGCGCGATCGCCGGCTTGCTCGGCTCGTTCGGCGCGACCGCGATCGGCTGGACGCTCGCCACGCGCGTGTTCCAGCTGGATTTCATCTGGAACGGCTGGATCTGGCTGGCCGGCCCCGCGCTCGGCCTTGCTTGCGTGGTGCTGAACGCCTGGGTGGGCGCCCGCGCGGCCTTGAGCCGCCCGCCGATGGCGGCGCTGCGGGAAGCGCAGTGAATTTCAAACCCTCACCCGCTCGCTGCGCTCAAACCCTCACCCGCTCGCTACGCTCGCACCCTCTCCCGCTTGCGGGAGAGGGATGGGGTGAGGGGCGTTACAATGCCGCATGGTTGAAATCACTCTCGCCGTCGCCGTCGTCGCACTGATCGTCCTGCTCCGCGTGCTGCGCCGCCTGGTACTGCTCGAGCGGGATTTTCGCGATCCCGGTGCCGTGCTCGGTCCGGTACTCGAGCAGAAGCATCGCGAGATGCTGAAGGACCTGCATGAAGGGTTCACGCAGCAAGGCGATCGCCTCGGCAGAAATCTCGTCGATTCGAGCGAGCGGCTTTCCCTCAAGATCGACCAGCGCCTGGACCAGATCGCGGGCAAGGTCGACGAGCGTCTCGACGAGGGCTTCAAGAAAACCAACGAGACCTTCGTGAACGTCATGCAGCGCCTGGCGACCATAGACGAAGCGCAGAAGAAGATCGAGAGCCTGACGAGCAGCGTGGTGAGCCTGCAGGAGCTGCTCGGCGACAAGCGCTCGCGTGGCGCTTTCGGCGAAGTGCAGCTGGAGGCCCTGGTAAGGAACGTGCTGCCGCCCGCCGCATTCGAGTTTCAGTACACGCTTTCGAACGGCATGCGAGTGGATTGCGCTCTGCGCCTTCCGCCGCCTACGGGGCTGGTGACGGTGGATTCGAAGTTTCCCCTGGAGAACTACCACCGCATGTTCGACCGCGAGGTGGAGGAAGCGGAGCGCACGCTCGCGCAGCGGCAGTTCAGGGCCGACATCCGGAAGCACGTTGACGATATCGCGAAGAAGTACATCATCGCCGGCGAGACCTCCGATGGCGCGGTGATGTTCATCCCCGCGGAAGCCGTGTTCGCCGAGATCCACGCCTATCACGCCGAAGTGGTCGAGTACGCCAATGCGAAGCGCGTGTGGATCGTCTCCCCGACCACGCTGATGGCGGTGCTGAACACCGCACGCGCGGTGCTGAAGGACGTGGAGACGCGCCGGCACATCCACATCATCAAGGAGGAACTGGGCAAGCTCGGCGCCGATTTCCAGCGCTTCGACGAACGCATGAAGAAGCTCGCCGACCACATCCGCCAGGCGCACCAGGACGCCGAGGACGTGCAGGTCTCCAGCCGCAAGATCACGCAGCGCTTCCAGCAGATCGAGGCGGCGGAAATCGAGGAAAAACCCTCGGCCAACGTCGTACGCCTGGATTCGGAAAGAAAGCCCGGTGGATCCGGCTAGCCCGTGGACCACGGGGTAAGAAGCGCAGGCGCCCTGATGGAACAGATTTCCCGCCCGGATGTTTACGCCGTGAGTACCGATCAATCGACCCAGGGAGGCTTCATGAGCAGGAAAAGAACCGTGTGTATCGCATTGCTGGCCGGTGCGGCCCTTCTTGCCGCCTGCACACAGATGGCGGGCGAGGGCCGGAGCGGCGGCCTGCAGCGCATGTACGTGCTCGACTGCGGCGAAAACCAGACCAACGATCTGTCGCGCTGGTCGCCGGGATTCAACGCCGGGAAATATTTCGAATTCAGCGATCAGTGCTATCTGATCAGGCACGCAAAGGGCCTGATGCTGTGGGATTCGGGGCTCGCGGATTCCATCGTTGCCACTCCGGGCGGCGTTGTCCGGGGCGGCGGGGCGATCCGCTCCATCGTCCGGAAAACGCTCGTCTCGCAGCTCGCCGAGATCGGCGTGAAACCCGAGGAGGTGACGCACATCGCGTTCTCGCATACGCACGGCGATCACGTCGGCAACGCCAATTACTTCACCAGGGCGACGCTCTACATCCAGGAAGCCGAATACGACGCAGCTTTCGGCGCCAATCCCTCCAAATTCGGCTTCGATCCCTCCCTCTACGACAAGTTGCGCGCCAATCCGGTGGTGAAGCTGAACGGCGACTACGACGTCTTTGGCGACGCTTCCGTGATGATTCTCTCGACGCCGGGCCATACGCCCGGCCACCAGTCGCTGCTGGTGCGGCTGCCCAAGCGCGGCCCGGTGGTGCTGTCCGGGGACATGACGCACTTCCAGGAAAACTGGGTGAACCGCCGCGTTCCGGCCAACAATTTCAACAAGGATCAGAGCTTGCAGTCGATGGAGAAGATCGCCGTGCTCCTCGATGCGAGCAAGGCCCAGCTGTGGATCAACCACGACAAGGCGCAGAGCATGACTGTTCCCAGGTCGCCGCAGTACGTCGAATAAGAGATACCAACCCAGCCAAAGGAGTACGCCGGTGAGAATTTATTTTCTTCGCATGCTTTCAGGCTGCGTGGCGATCTTTTTCGCCGCCGCGGCTTTTGCCCAGGAGGACTACTCCAAAGTCGAGATCCAGACCCAGAAGCTCGCCGATACCGTCTACATGATGACCGGCGCCGGCGGGAACCTCGGCGTTTCGGTCGGCGCGGACACGGTGTTCGTGATCGACGACCAGTTCGCGCCGCTCACGCCCAAGATCCAGGCGGCGATCGCCAAGCTCAGCTCCAAGCCGGTTCAATTCGTGCTGAACACCCACTGGCACTTCGATCACACCGGCGGCAACGAGAACCTGGGCAAGGCCGGCGCGATCATCATCGCGCACGAGAACGTGAGAAAGCGGCTTTCGACCGAAGGCTTCATCGAGTTTCTGGGCATGAAGACCAAGCCCGAACCGAAAATCGCGCTGCCGGTAGTGACCTTCACGCGCGGTGTCACCTTCCACTTGAACGGCGACGATCTCGTGGTGACGCATGTTCCGCGCGCCCACACCGATGGCGACAGCATCGTCGAGTTCAGGAAGAGCAATGTCGTCCACATGGGCGACACCTTTTTCAACAAGCTTTATCCGTTCATAGACACTTCCAGCGGCGGCAGCGTCGCGGGCGTCCTCGCGGCGGCGGACGGCGTGCTCAGGACCGCGGGGGACGATACGAAGATCATCCCGGGCCATGGTCCGCTGGGGAGCAAGGCCGATCTCAAGGCCTTCCGCGATATGCTCGCGGCGATCTCGGGGAACATCCGTGCGCAGATCAAGGCGGGCAAGACGCTGGAGCAGGTGACCGCTTCCAAGCCCACCGCCAAGTACGACGAAGTCTGGGGCAAAGGCTTTCTTGCGCCCGAGAAGTTCGTCGAGATGCTTTACAAGAACCTGAAGAAATAGGCGAGGCGAGAGATTGAAAACCGGGCGCGGCGGAGGCTCGCGCCCGGTTTCTCGTTGAGGACGCCCGCTCGAGCTAGGGGCAGACCGGGGGTGGTTGCTGCGTGGAGTTGGCCGTGTTGAACGTCGCGGCTACGAAGGGTGCACCGACGAGCGTGCTGAAATCGCAAATATCGTCTCCCGTGAAGGTGCATGCGAATTTTTGAGGCACGTTGTCCCAGAAATTCTTCGCGGCAGAAATCGTGATCGGCGTTTGTGCATCCACAAACAGATCGAACGTTGTATTGCAGGAGATCACGTTCCCGCCCACGCTGCTCGCCGAGCCGCCCCCCAGATCGCCGCCGGCGACGTCGTACTGGATGCCGGTCCCATTGCCGGTGATGGTGTTGTTTTCCACCTTGCTTCCGACCCCTCCGTTGCTGAAAAAGAGGCCGGTGGAGTTGCTCACAATCCGATTTCCAGTGACTACGTGGTTGGTCGCGGCATCGAACTCTACGGCGGCCCGGCTGCCGCCTGTGACGGTGTTGTTCCGCAGGGTGACGTTGCTGTTGATTAGCAGGAGTGCATCCCCAGAGTGGGCACTGGAGTCATGGGTGATGGTAAACCCGGCGATCGTCGATCCCGCGCCCGGGAGCACGGCAACCCCCTGGGTGACGAAGCCTGCCGGTGCCGGTCCGCTGCCGAGGATTTGGGTGGGGTTGTTAGCCAAGTCTCCCTTGTTGGCTTCGTCTCCGATCAGCAGCACGCCCGCTGGGATCGTGATCGGAAAGGTTTCCCCGTTCGGGACGTCATAGACGCCGGGTTTGACCTGAACCGTCGTGCCGCTCGTCGTGGCCCTGGTCATCGCGTAGGTGATGGTCTTGAACGGTTTGGCCTGCGTCCCGGGTTGATTTATATCATCCACGCCCATATCCGTGCCGACGGTGGAGGCGTTCACGAACAAGGTCGGACTGGGAGGGGGAGGAGCACTCACCACAGGGGGCGGATCGTCATGATGCTTCTTATCCATGGGGCAGGCGGCAAGCGCAAGCGCCGCCAGGATGACAACGGGAATTCGCGTGCGTGCGAAGGTATTCATGGGGCCTCCCCCCTTTATGTATTTGTCATGCCTAATTTCGCTGGTTCGTGTCTTGCGGTCAAGGCAACCTGGCGTGGAAATGTAAAAACTGGATGTGTTCCGGTATTTTTCCGCTGTTTGTCCGGATCATCGGGTCGGCGTTCGCGGTGTTATTTCACGGTAGCGCGAGCCGTTCTTGTGACAGGGCGTTTCGTGAAATCGTTCCGAGAGCGTTGTGTATCATGCGTGCCATGGCATGCGCTTGTTTCCGCATGACGCTGGCTTGGAACGAGCCACCGGCGTCGTCAACAGCCTGAAAATGCAACGCGAGCAAACCTCTTCGCTGCGCGATGGCGCGCTTGCCGCCACTTCTCTCCTTTTCGGCATCGTGCCCTGGGGGATCGTCGCGGGCGTCGCAATGGTGAGCGCGGGCCTGACGCAGACGCAGGCCGTCGCAATGAGTGTGCTGGTGTTCGCGGGCACGGCCCAGCTCGCGGTGCTGCCTCTCCTCGTCGCGAAGGCGCCGCTGTGGGTGATTTTCGCGACCGCCCTGATCGTGAATCTGCGTTACTTCATCTACAGCGCAGTCCTTGCACCGCACTTCGAGCATTTGTCGCGGCCCTGGCGCGTGCTCCTTTCCTATATCACCGTCGACGGCGTGTTCGCGCTCTTCGTCGGCCGATACCGGCCCGGCGACGGCAAGCCGAACAAGCACTGGTTTTATCTGGGCGGCTCGCTCCTGATGTGGGTGGCATGGCAGATCTCCTCATTGACCGGAATTTTCGCCGGCGCGCTGATCCCGAAAGAGTGGTCGCTGGAATTTGCCGCCACGCTCGGCCTGATCGCGCTGCTCATTCCGTTGCTCTTCGACCGGGCCGTGGTGTGCGGCGCATTGGCGGCCGGCGTCATGGCATTGATCGCGGCGCAATGGCCGCTGAATCTCGGGCTGCTCGCAGCCATCGTAGTCGGAGTGGCGGTCGGCCTCGCAGTCGCGCGGCTCGACCCGCGCAAGGAAGAGGGGAGGGCCTAGCGTGGCGGGGGAATCCTGGTTCGTCTGGACGCTGATTGCCGGAATGGGGCTGATCGCGTTCTTCACGCGCGCCGCGTTCATCCTGCCGGGGAGCCACCTGCGCCTGCCGCCCACGGCGGAGCGGGTGCTGCGCTACGCACCGGCCGCGGCGCTCATGGCGATCATCGTTCCCGATATCGCATCGGCGCACGGCAGCCTTTCGATCTCGATCGAGAATCCGCGCCTCGTCGGCGGACTCGTGGCATTCGCGCTCGCGGCGGCGACGCGCAGCATTCTCGCGACGATCGTCGGCGGGATGCTGGTGTTGACGCTGGTGAGGCAATTCGCGGGCTAGGTCTTCCTCAAGGATGTTCGAGCGGCAAACGCAGCGTGACACTCGTCCCGGCGCCCGGCGAAGAGCGGACTTCAACCGTACCGCCCAGGCGACGCGCGCGCTGGCGCAGGCTTTCGAGCCCGCGGCCGGGTGTGGTGCTCGATTCGTCGAATCCTATGCCGTCGTCCGAAACGCCGATCTGCAGCCAGCTTCCGTTGACCTGGGTGCCGACCGTCACGTCGCGGGCGCGCGCGTGATGCAGGGAATTGGTGAGCGCCTCCAGCACGATCCGCTGAATGTCGAGCACCGCCTTGGGCGTGAGCGACGAAAACTGCGGCAGCTCGCCCACTTGCCAGTGAAAGCGCACGCCGGAACTCTCGATCGCAGTGCGCATGCGGTGGCGCACGTTGCCGAGAATGACGCCCAGATCGCCGTCGATCGGCTCCAGGGCATCGACCGCCAGCCTCAGCTCCTGAAGCGCATCGTGCAGCCTCCGCTCGACTTCCGGCAGAGACGCTCGTCCCGACTGCACCGCGCCGAGCAAGCCGACCAGGCTCGAGCCCAGCCCGTCGTGCATATCGGCCATGATCCGCTGGCGCTCGCGCGCAAGCGCCTTCTCGTGCTCGGCCTCCTGGACCCGCGCGTAGTTCGCCTCGATTTCGCGCGCTTTTTCTGCCACGCGCCCCTCGAGCTCGAGCTTTGCGCGCTCGACCGCCGCCACCGCTTGAAAGTGCCGGTCGATGATCGTCGCGCCGATCGCGAACAGGACGAGCGGAATGTGAAAGTGCGCGAGCTGAAAGCTCTCGTAGTCTATCCAGCCCATCCACCACGCGAGGTCATGTGCGTTGAGCAGCACGGCGAGCACAAGCGAGGCAGCGAGCAACCAGAATGCCCATCTGCGCTGGCGTTGCTGCGAGCGGATCAACACGATCAGCAGGACGAAGAGCGCAGCCAGATAGGTCTCGCTCCAGTACGTGATCACCTCCCCTTGCCCGTCCTCGCTGAGGAACCACGCGAGAGCCAGGCCGGCCAGGGTGAAAGTCCACAGCGTTGCTTCGCCGATCGGCCAGCGCTTGCCCGCGACGCGCAGGCAGAGCACCAGCATCGGTGCCGCGTAGGCGAAGCGCGCGGCGAAGGCGAGGGGGCCTTGGCTGAACGCGGGCGGAGTCAGCACGACGTGCAGCCAGGGGAAGGCCGCCGCGGCCCATGCGAAGGCGGTGACCGCGAACCACAGCAGCGTCGTGTCGCCGCGCTCGCGAATCCAGAAGGCCGCGGCTAGCAATCCCGAAAGCAGCGCGGCGGCGCTGAACATGAAAAAGCTCGTGACCTGCGTTGCGTACCTGCGTTCGTAGAGCGCGCGTCCCGCCGTTCCCTGTCCCAGCATGACGCGCGTCAGCCCCTGGCGGAGGTCCGGCACCGCTACGACTCTTATTTGCATGACGTTCCGGCCGGGTTTCAGCAGCAGCGAGGGCACGTTCGTGATGAGCGGGGGCGCCCAGGAGCGGGCGCCCGGGTCGCCATACCCCAGGTTGCCTCCCACCCGGTGGCCGTTGATGAAAAAAAGCATCCGCCGCGCGCTGTTTCGCGGCAGATAGAGCGAACCAGCCGCACTAGCCTGCTCGGGAGTAAGGTCAAACGGGAGCCGGTACCAGCCCGGCTGCGCATCGCCCGGCCGCGACAGATACCAGTTGTCCGGCAGGCTCACCGGTTGCCACGGCGCATCGTCGGGCAGCGGTGAGAACGCGGCGCTGCGCGCGAATTCTCCGCGCTCGAGGACGTGCACCACCTGGGTCTGCGCGTGCGCGAAGGGGACGGCGAGCGCGAGGACGAGCCCCGCCCCGGCGGCGCATCTCATCGGATCAGCCCCAGGCGGTTCGCCTCGAACACGGCTTCGGTCTTCGAATGCACGGCGAGTTTGCGGTAGATGCGCTTCAAGAACGTGTGTACCGTACCGACGGATATGCCCAGCATCTGCGCCGTCTCGGCGTAGGAGAACCCGCGCGAAATGGCATTGAGGATCTCGCCTTCGCGCGCGGTGAGGGTGGTTTCGTCCTGCGCCTCGGCCTTCCTCGCCAAGGATTCGCGCCCGGGTGCTTGCAGGCGTTTCAGCACCTGGCGCGCGATGACCGGAGAAAGCGGCGAGCCGCCGTTGCGGATATCCTGGATGTCGAAGGCGATGTCGTGCTGCAGCGAGCCCTTCAGCAGATAGCCGCGCGCACCCGCCTCCAGCGCCGCGAGCACGTTCGCCTCGTCGCCGAAGATGCTGATGACGAGGATGTCGCAGTCCGGGTGGCGGCCGGCGGCAAAGCGCACGACCTCCAGACCGGAGATGTCGGGAAGCCCGAGGTCGACGAGCAGGACATCGGGCGCACTCGAATCGAGTCCCGCCAACGCCTCGGCGCCGGTCGCGTATTCGGCCACGAGTCGCAACGAGCCCTGCGCAAATATCGAGGCCGCAAGTCGCGCCCGCGTATCACGGTCGTCTTCGACCATCGCCACGCGCGCAACTGTTGCCGTCTCCGATGCAGCGACCATCCTCCCTCCTGTGGTCGGGCCTGGCACATAGAATACATCGCATCAACTTGTTCCCGCGAACCCTTCGCCGTACCCAATTCTGGGTACGCTTCACGGACCGTACCCAATGTTGGGGATTGCCCTCACCCGCCCGTGTGTAAGAGTGTGCGGCGTAGCGTTGCACGAATCCGGCGATAAAAGGGAGACCGATCATGCTGAGCATTCTTCTGGTTGCCATCAAGAAATTCCTGCTGGGTCTTATTTCCCTCGCAGCCTTGCTCGCCATCATCGTGAGCGTCGTCACGGGACAGCCGATCAATCACGCGCCAACGGCCGCGAGCGCAAGCATCACGACCAACGAGGACACGGCCAGCGCTCCGGTAACCCCGAGCGTTACCGATCCCGATGCCGGGGATAGCTTTACCTTCAGCATCGTCACTCAACCCGCCAACGGCACAGCATCGGTGGTAAGCGGCCAGCTCGTCTACACGCCTGCCTCCAATTACAACGGGCCGGACAGCTTCACCTTCCGCGCGACCGACTCCGGCAATCTGAGCGTGGTGGGCACGGGTTCGGTGACCGTCCTGGCCGTCAACGATGCGCCGTCCGTCGCGGACCTGAGCATCTTCGCTACCGAGGACGCGGCGAGCGCGCCGGTGACCCCCGCGGTAACCGATCCCGACATCGGGGACACGCACACCTTCACCGTCGTGACCCAGCCCGGCCGTGGATTGGCGATGGTCGTCGGCAACCAGTTGGTCTACACGCCCGATGCGAACTTCAACGGGCAGGACAGCTTCAGCTTCAGCGCGACCGATTCCGGCGGTCTCGCGGCGGTCGCTACCGCTAGCGTGACGGTGGCGCCGGTCGCCGATGCTCCGAGCGCCACTCACGCCGGGATCACGGCGTTCGCCGCGACACCGGGCAGCGCCGTCACTCCCTTTGTCGAGGACGCCGATCTCTGGGACACCTTCACCTATCAGCGGCTGAGCGCGCCCGCCAATGGCATCGCATCTGTCGTCGACAACAAGCTCGTCTACACGCCCAATCCAGGTTTCGTCATCGGGCTGGACAGCTTCTCCTATCGCGCGACCGGCAGCGACGGCCTCTCGATCGACGGCACGGCGCTGGTGCGCGTATTCAGTTCGATCGGCTTGTCGAAATGCACTTCCCCCAGCACCGTCAATGCCAACGGCACGCTCAATGCCCGGACCCTCGCGACGCCCTGCGGCTTCTACGGCGAGGTCGCGACGCGCACCACGGAAAGCGGAGCTCCCGTCATCGTCAAGTACATCGTCCATCGTCCGTCGAGCGGCGCGGCGCCCAAGGCCGCGGTATTCCTGATCGGCGGCGCCGACCTCGACATGGGGATCACGGGCGACGCCGCTACGGGTGCGATCGTCGCGAGCGGCGGCAACTTCCTCGTGCGGACGTCGCAGATTTTTGCCCAGGCCGGCTATCTCGCCATCGCGATGGACCGCCCGTCGGACCGGCCAACGGCGTCGCCTGCCGATATCACGCAAAACATCGATGAATACCGGATCTCCGTGGATCACGCTATCGATATCCTCGCCGTACTCAAGCAGGTGAATACGGATGGCCTGGATGTGTTTATCTCCGGCACCAGCCGCGGCGCGATCTCAGTGGTCGCGAACAACCTCATCGCCGCCGGCATTTCGATCTCGAGCGCGGTCACCCGGGGATCCACCCTCTTCCCGAACAGGCTGTTCGTCGGGGATCCGGACGCCCCCAGTCTGCAACCGGGTTTCGTGCAGCGGCCCGCGCACGTGCTGCTGAATACGAAGGACCTGTGCGCTTTCACCAGGCCGGTCGACTCGCAGGCGCTTTTCGACAATCTGATTGCCGTCGGGGTGGACGCCGCGATCGACGCCGTGAGCGGGGGCATACCCGTGACCGTCTTCCCTCCGCCCGACGTACGCGATGTCTGCGGAGCGCTAGACTTTCACGGCTATATGGCTATCGAACCGGCCGCAGTAGGCCGCATCACCGCGTCGCTCGCGGGCAACAGGCATCCGGATGCGGCGTTCGCAACGGTCGCGACAGCCGCGGGAGTACAGAAACAAATCAATCTTGCGACGCTGACCCGCGACCTGGACGGCGATCCCCTGTCTTACACCTTGTCGCAAACCACCACGAGCCGCGGAGGCGCCGTGTCTCTGACCGGCAACATGGCGACCTACACGCCGCCCGCCGGCGCGAGCAATGTAACCGACTACTTTGTCTACGTCGTCACCGACGGCAAAGGCGGCGTGGGCGCGGCGGTGATCGCGGTGCAAATCGGCAGCTGAGGTGAGCTGCCTGGCTCGGCTTTCAATTGCCTTACAGCCCCCGTCAGAACCGACCGATGTGCAATACAAGAGCAACTGTGTAATATCTCAGCGAAATACTCCGCCGTTAGGGAACGCGGATAGGCAGATCTCCGAATATGTTGATTCGGGGGCCAAAACAAATAAAGGGAGGCATCACATGTTCGATTCGAACGCACGGAGATTGCGTATGCGCCACATTGCACTCGCGGCAGGACTGTTGATGGCACTTGCCGGTTGCAGTAGTG
>Ga0193726_1000445_pt1 | contig 44015 bp, 39 predicted proteins | sample H2c1metaG_FD_144928 | JGI IMG/M metagenome (GOLD analysis project Ga0193726, IMG submission 144928) | Soil microbial communities from a riparian zone of the East river system, Colorado, United States - H2c1 | ecosystem: Environmental > Terrestrial > Soil > Riparian zone | place: USA: East River... | reverse complement strand
CCGCCTAGGAGACATTCGTGAACACGCCGACAGAAGTCAGCCGCCAGTGGCCCTTGTACGAGGTTTTCGTGCGCGCCCGCGGCGGTCTCGATCACAAGCATGTGGGCAGCCTGCACGCCGCCGACGCCACCATGGCCATCGATCATGCGCGTGATCTTTACACCCGGCGTCAGGAGGGCGTCAGCATTTGGGTGGTCCCGTCGAAGGACATCACGGCCTCCGACCCGGCGGAGAGCGATTCGCTGTTCGAACCGGCACGGGACAAGATCTATCGCCACCCGACGTTCTATGAGATTCCCGACGAGGTCAAGACACTGTGAACGAGCTGTTCCGGTATGTGCTGCGTCTCGGGGATTTGAGCTTGATTCTCGGGCAGCGGCTCGGCGAATGGGTGGGCCATGCGCCGGCGCTGGAGGAGGATCTGGGCTTGGCGAACATCGCGCTCGATCTGGTAGGGCAGGCGCGTCTGCTGCTGACCTATGCCGGCGAGCTCGAAGGCCGGGGCCGCAGCGAGGATGACATCGCCTTCTTGCGCGAGCACGGCGAATACTTGAATGCGATTCTCGCGGAGCAGCCGAACGGTGATTTCGGTCAGAGCATCGTGCGCCAGGTACTGATCGATGCCTTCCAGCTGGAGCTATACGAACGCATGACCAGCTCCACGGACGAACGGCTGGCCGCGTTTGCCGCAAAATCCGTGAAAGAAGTGCGCTACCACCTGCGCTACAGCGGCGGCTGGCTGGTGCGCCTCGGCGACGGCACCGAGGAGAGCCACGCGCGGGTGCAATCGGCGCTGGACAGGCTCTGGCCCTACACGGTGGAGCTGTTTGCCGAGGATGATTTGGACCGGCTGATGGCCGATCGGGGCGTGGCGCCGCGACTGTCCGAGGTGCAGGCCGCGTGGAGCGCGCGCATCGATGAAATCCTGACGGCAGCGACGCTCAGCCGGCCCAAGGATCGCCCGCATTCCTGGCATGGCAAGCGCGGGCAACACAGCGAGCACCTCGGCTACATACTGGCCGAGATGCAGCATCTGCAGCGCGCCTACCCGGGAGCACGCTGGTGAGCTCGCACCAGGCAACGGCAGGCCACGCGCCGGTGGACCGCACGCCGGTGGATCCGGAGCGCCGTGTCTCGCTGGCCTGGGAGGCCCTGGCATCGGTCGACGATCCGGAACTCCCGGCCTTGAGCATCGTCGATCTCGGCCTGATTCGCGGCGTCGAGCCGCGGCCCGACGGCACGCTCGACATCGCGCTGTCTCCGACCTATGTCGGCTGCCCCGCGACTGATGTGATCCGGCGCGACGTCGAACGCGCCTTGGAGAATGCCGGAGTCGGCCGCTTCGCCGTGAGACAGGTATTGTCGCCGCCCTGGAGCAGCGACTGGATCAGCGCCGCAGGCCGGCGCAAGCTCGAGAACTACGGCATCGTGCCCCCCGAGCGAGCGGCGTCGTCCATGCGGGACGTGCTGCGCACGAATCGGCCCGTGAGCTGCCCCCGCTGTCAGTCGCCGGACACCGAAACCCTGAGCGAATTCGGCTCGACCCCCTGCAAGGCGCTGCATCGATGCCGCGCCTGCCTCGAACCGTTCGAATACTTCAAGTGCATATGAACGGTCGTGGTTGAGAATCCCGCATGTTGAGTTTTCATCCGCTGAAGGTCATTGCCGTCGAGCGCGCCGCCGAGGATGCCACCTGCGTGACGGTGGAAGTGCCGCCCGCGCTGCGCGACGCCTACGCCTTCCGCGCGGGCCAATATGTCACGGTGCGGCGCATGATCGGCGAGCGCGAGGAGCGCCGCACCTACTCGATCGTGACGCCGCCCGGGCCGGAGGTATTCAAATTGGGAGTGCGGGTGCAGACGGACGGCCGCATGTCCCGGGAGATCGCTCATCAGCTGCGGTCGGGCGACCTGCTCGATGTCGGCACGCCCATGGGGCGGTTTCACACGGCCGTCAGCGCCGAGCGCGAGCATCGCTACGTGGCCTTCGCGGCGGGCAGCGGCATCACGCCCATTCTGTCGCTGGCCGCGGATATTCTTGCGCGCGAACCGCGCAGCCGCATCACGTTGATTTACGGCAACCGCAGCATTTCGCGGACGATGTTCCTGGAGGAGACGCTGGCGCTCAAGAACCGCTACCTCTCCCGCTTCTCGGTGCATTTCGTGATGAGCCGCGAACCGCAGCAGACGCAGTGGCTGAACGGCCGGATCGACGCCAGCAAAGTCCAGGACCTGGCGCAACATCTGCCCGAAGTGTCGGCCGCCGATGAGTATCTGGTATGCGGGCCCGGAAACATGGTGGACGAGCTGCGCAATGCTCTGAAGGCGCTGAACGGCAATGCGCCCATTCGCTTCGAGCGGTTCGCCACCGCCGCGCCGCGGTCCGCCGCCGGCAATGGCACCGAGAACGCGGCGACCGCGGCGTCCCTCAAGTCCGCGCCGCCGGCAGCGGCCGAGCCGGAAAAAGTGCTCGCCACCATTTCCGTGGTCATGGACGGCCGGCGCCGCAGCTTTCCGATGGCGCCCGCCGATGCGTCAGTGCTCGAAGCGGCGGAACGCGCCGGCCTCGAGCTGCCGTTTTCCTGCCGGTCGGGTATTTGCGCCACGTGCCGCGCGAGAATTACGGACGGCGCGGCGGTGATGACGCACAATATTGCGCTGGAGCCGTGGGAGACCGAGGCGGGATTTGTGCTGTGTTGCCAGGCTCGGCCGACCACTGCCACGCTCGATATTACCTACGATCACAAATAGGCGACGGGCCTTGCGGGGGGTGTGCATGTCATACGAGACCATCTTGTTCAGCGCCGAGGGCGGGGTCGCCCGCCTGACCTTGAACCGCCCGGACAAACTCAACAGCTTCAATACTCAAATGCACGGCGAGGTGCGGGAGGCGTTGGCGAGTCTGCGCGACAATGGGGCGCGCGTTTTGGTGTTGAGCGGCGCCGGCCGCGGCTTTTGCGCCGGCCAGGATTTGAGCGATCGCGCGGTCGCGCCCGGATCGACGGCCGTGGACCTCGGCGAGTCCATCGACAAGTACTACAAGCCGCTGGTGCTGACGCTGCACACTCTGCCCATGCCGGTGATCGCGGCGGTCAACGGCGTGGCGGCCGGCGCGGGTGCGAACATCGCGCTGGCCTGCGACATTGTCGTGGCGGCGCGCTCCGCCAGCTTCGTGCAGGCATTCTCGAAACTGGGGTTGCTTCCCGATTCGGGCGGCACGTGGACTTTGCCGCGGCTGGTCGGCTTGCCGCGCGCACTGGGCCTCACGCTGCTGGGCAATAAGCTGCCGGCGGAGACGGCCGCGGCGTGGGGAATGATTTGGCAGTGCGTCGACGATGCGGAACTCGGAGCGACAGTCGATGCGCTGGCGCAGCAATTCGCCGCAGCGCCGACGCGCGGCCTGGCGTGGACCAAGGCGGCGATTCGCGGCAGCTCGCAGCACTCGCTGGCGGAGCAGCTCGACATCGAGCGCGACGCGCAGCGCGAGCTCGGCCGCTCGGCCGACTACGCAGAGGGTGTCGCCGCCTTCATCGCCAAGCGCGCGCCGCGCTTTACGGGGCGCTGAGCATGCCGCCCGAGATCACCCCGGCGGCGGATGACGCGGCGAGCCGCGCCCGCGAGGCGGTGGAAGCGCTGTTTCTTGCCGATCTTGCGTCGCAGTCGCTGGGCATCGAAATCCTGGACGTCGCGCCCGGGCGGGTCAGGATCGCCATGCGGGTGCGCGCCGACATGGTCAACGGCTATGGCATGTGTCATGGGGGCATCGTGTTTGCCTTCGCCGACAGCGCCTTTGCCTTCGCGTGCAATTCCTACGGCGAGCCCATGGTGGCGGCCGGCGCCGGCATCGACTTTCTGGCGCCGACGCCGCGCGGCGAACGCGTCACCGCCACGGCCACCGAAGTGTCACGAGGCGCGCGGCACGGCATCTACGATGTCGCCGTGGCGGATGCGGACGGCAAGATTCTCGCGCAATTCCGGGGACGCTGCTCACGCCTGCGCGCACCGGCCCAATCTCGAGGCTAGGGGATACCGAATGAACTTGCAGAGCTATGTGTGCGGCATTTGGACCCGCGGGCACGATGAGGGTGTCGCGATGCGCGATGCCACCACCGGCGAGGTGATCGCGCATGCCTCCTCCACCGGCATCGACTTCGCCGCGGTCCTTGCGCATGCGCGCGGCGCGGGTGGAGCGGCGTTGCGCGCCATGACCTTTCACGAGCGGGCGGCCATGCTGAAAGCCCTCGCCAAGCGCCTGACCGAACTCAAGGAGGAATTTTACGCGCTGTCCTACCGCACCGGCGCCACGAAGAACGACTCCTTGATCGATATCGACGGCGGCATCGGCACCGTCTTCGCCTTTGCCGGCAAAGGCGCGCGGGAGCTGCCAAACGCACGCGTCTATGTCGACGGCGAGGTCGAAGGGCTGTCGAAAACCGGCAGCTTCGTCGGGCAGCATCTGTACGTCTCGCGCGAGGGCGCGGCGGTGCACATCAACGCCTTTAATTTCCCCGTGTGGGGCATGCTCGAGAAGCTGGCTCCCACGCTGCTGGCGGGCATGCCCGCCATCGTCAAGCCGGCGACCGCCACGGCCTATCTCACCGAGCTCGTGGTCCGCCGCATGGTCGATTCGAAAATTCTGCCCGAGGGGGCGCTGCAGTTGGTGTGCGGCTCGTTGGGAAATCTATTCGACGGCTTGAACTGCCAGGACATCGTGTCGTTCACGGGATCGGCGCGTACCGCGGCGACATTGCGCGTGCATCCGTGCATCATCCGGCATGCCGTGCCCTTCATCGCGGAGACCGACTCGCTGAACTCGAGCATTCTCGCGCTGGACGCCGTACCGGGCAGCGCGGAGTTCGACCTGTTCATCAAGGAAGTCGCGCGCGAAATGACTGTGAAGGCGGGGCAGAAGTGCACGGCCATCCGCAAGGCGCTGGTGCCGGCGGGCGTGGCCAAGGAGGTGGTGGGGGCGCTGCAGACGGTACTGCAAGACATCGTGGTCGGCGATCCGCGCGCCGCCGGCGTGCGCATGGGACCCTTGGTGAGTCAGGAGCAGCGCAGCGACGTGCTGGCCCGCGTGGCTGAACTGCGCCGTGAATCCGACCTGGTGGCGGGCAGCGTGGATGAGTTCGAGGTGCGGGGCGCCGACCGCGTGCGCGGCGCCTTCGTGCCGCCGCTGCTGCTGTTGTCGCGTGATCCGCCCGCGGCACGCGCGGTTCATGAGGTGGAGGCATTCGGTCCGGTGGCGACGGTGCTGCCGTACCGCGACACCGCGGATGCGATCGCATTGGCCCGGCGCGGCGAGGGAAGTCTTGCGGCCTCGGTCTTCTGCGCCGACGATGATCTCGCCCGCCAAATCGTGCTCGGCTTGGCGCCGTACCACGGCCGCATCCTGGTGGTGAACCGCAGCTGCGCCAAAGAATCGACGGGGCATGGCTCACCGCTCGCACCCTTGATCCACGGCGGCCCCGGCCGCGCCGGCGGCGGCGAAGAGATGGGCGGTATCCGCGGCGTGCTGCACTACATGCAGCGGACCGCCATCCAAGGATCGCCCGACACGCTGACGGCGGTGAGCGGCCGATGGGTCCGGGGCAGCCGGTTGCACGATCCCGGAAGACACCCGTTCCGCATTCCTTTCAACGATTTGGAATTGGGTGATACGCTGAAATCCGGCGAGCGCGAGGTCACCGTTGCCGACATCGAACAGTTCGCGGCGCTGTCCGGCGATAATTTCTACGCGCACATGGACGAGACGCAGGCGGCGCGCAATCCCCTGTTCGGCGGGCGCGTGGCGCACGGCTACTTCCTCATCTCCGCGGCGGCCGGCTTGTTCGTCGATCCGGACTATGGCCCGGTGCTCGGCAACTACGGTCTCGACGGGCTGCGATTCGTGAAACCGGTGAAGCCCGGCGATCGAATCAAGGTGCGCCTCACCTGCGCCCGCAAGAGCCTGCGCGCCGACAAGGGCTGGGGCGAGGTGGCCTGGGATACGGAAATTACCAACCAGAACCAAGAAACCGTGGCCTCCTACGATGTGCTCACCATGGTGAGCATCTACGCGGTTCCGGATGCGATGGGGAAATCAGAGTGAACTCAACCATTGACCTGGCGCGCTACGGGCGGGACTTCCCGAGTCTGCAATTCGCCGCGCCCGAGAGTGGAATACTCGAACTCGTCATCGCCAACAAGGGCCGCTTGAACGCTGCGACCGAAGCCATGCACCGCGATCTCGCGCAGGTGTGGCGCGGCATCGACATCGATGAGGCCGTACGCGTGGTCGTGGTGCGCGGCGAGGGCGCGAATTTCTCCTCCGGCGGCGATTTCGACATGATCGAACGCATGATCGACGATGAAGCGACCTTGCTGCGCGTCTGGAAGGAAGCCTCCGACCTGGTCTACAACTTGATCAATTGCTCCAAACCGGTGGTATCGGCGATCCGCGGCAGCGCGGTGGGGGCGGGGCTCGCCATCGCACTGCTGGCGGATGTATCGATCGCCGCGGAGGATGCGCGCATTCTCGACGGCCATACCCGGCTGGGCGTGGCGGCGGGCGATCATGCCGTCATCATCTGGCCGCTGCTGTGCGGGCTGGCGAAGGCGAGGTATCACTTGTTGACGAACAAGTCCCTGTCGGGGGCCGAGGCCGAACGGATCGGGCTCATCGCCGTCGCGGTGCCCGACGCACAGGTTCTCGAGAAGGCGTTCGAGACGGCGCGCACCCTGGCCGCCGGCAGCGCCACGGCGATCCGCTGGACCAAGCATGCGCTCAACAATTGGCTGCGCCTGGCCGGACCGAGCTTCGATACGTCGCTGGCGCTGGAATTCCTGGGATTCAAGTTGGCGGACGTGCGCGAGGGCCTGGCCGCCGCCCGGGCGAAACGCCCTGCCGCCTTCGACCGCGGCGCGTCGTGATGAGGCCGACCGGTATTGCAGAACTTGCGGCGCTGGAGCCGATCTTGAGCGCGAGCCGAGATGAGCTCGAGACGCTGCAGCTCGAGCGCCTGCAGTCGACCCTGCAGCACGCCTATGCCAACAATGCCGCCTACCGGCAGAAGTTCGATGCGGCCGGGGTCAAGCCCGATGATTTGCGCACGCTCGCCGATCTGGCGCGCTTCCCATTCACCACCAAGACTGATTTGCGGGAAGCCTATCCCTTCGGCTTCTTCTCGGTGCCGCGGGCGCAGGTGGCGCGCATTCACGCCTCCTCCGGCACCACGGGCAAGCCGACGGTGGTGGGCTACACCCGCAATGACATCGCCACCTGGAGCGGTCTGGTGGCCCGATCGATTCGGGCGGCGGGCGGCCGCGCGGGCATGAAGGTGCACGTGGCCTATGGCTACGGCTTGTTCACCGGCGGACTGGGCGCGCACTACGGTGCCGAGGCCGCGGGATGCACGGTCATCCCCATGTCGGGCGGACAGACGGAAAGACAGGTACAGCTGATCCGGGATTTCGAACCGGACATCATCATGGTGACGCCGAGCTACATGCTGGCAATTCTCGATGAGTTCACGCGGCAGGGAATCGACCCGCGCTCGACCTCGCTGCGCGTCGGCATCTTCGGCGCGGAACCGTGGGGCGACGGCATGCGCGCGGAAATCGAGTCGGCATTCAACATCGGCGCTTGCGACATTTATGGCCTGTCGGAGGTCATGGGTCCCGGCGTTGCGCAGGAATTTGCCGGCACCCGGGAAGGACCGACGATCTGGGAGGATCATTTCATCGCCGAGATCGTGGATCCGGTGAGCGGCCGCGTCGCCGAGGAGGGCATGCAGGGCGAGCTGGTGTTCACCTCGCTGACCAAGGAAGCCATGCCGGTCATTCGGTACCGCACGCGCGATCTGACTCGGCTGCTGCCGGGCAGCGTGACGAACATGCGGCGCATGGCGAGGATCAGCGGCCGCACCGACGACATGCTGATCATTCGCGGCGTGAACGTGTTTCCGACCCAAATCGAAGAACTGATCCTGCGCTGCAAGGGACTGGCGCCCCACTATGAGATCGAGGTGACGCGGCCGAATCGGCTCGACGAAATCTCGATCGTCGTGGAAGCGCGGCCGGAGCTTGCCTCACATGCGCATGAGGCGCAGGCTCTATTGCTCGCCGCCAAGCTCAAGGACATCATCGGCATATCCGCGGCCATTCGCGGGGCGATGAGCGGCTCGTTGCCGCGCTCGGCCGGCAAGGCCAACCGGGTCAGGGATCGGCGTTGATGCGCTTCAAGATCGCGGCGAATATCAGCATGCTGTTTTGCGAATTGCCGCTGCTCCAGCGCTTCGAGGCAGCGCGCGCGGCGGGATTCGACGGCGTGGAGATGCAGTTTCCCTACGCCGAGCCAGCCGCCGCTCTGGCACGCGCCGCGCGCGATGCCGGCATGCCCGTGATCTCGATCAATGGGCCGGTCACCCGCGAATATCCCGTCGGGCTCGCCGGACGGCCGGAAATGCGCGAAACCTTTCGCGCGCAATTGACCCAGATCGGCGAGTATGCGCAAGCGCTCGGCGTGATCCGCACGCACGTGCTGGCGGGACGCATCGGCTCAAGCGACGAGCGCGAGCGCTGCCTCGACACATTTGCCGACAATCTCTCACGGGCGGCTGACGCATTGGCGCCGCACGGGGTCACCGTGCTGACCGAGATGTTGAATTCCCACGACGTGCCCAACTATCTGATCGGCACTCTGGCCGATGCGCGGGCCGTCCTCGAACGCTGCGGACGGCGCGCGGGGCTGCAGTTTGATTTCTATCATGTCGCGCGCATGGAATTGGATCTGGCGGCTGAACTCGAGCGGCACCTGCCGCTGGTGCGGCACGTGCAGTTCGCCGATGTGCCAGGCCGGCATGAACCTGGGACCGGCGTGGTGCCATTCGAACCGGCGCTCGCGGTGCTGCACGCGTCGCAGTACCAGGGGTGGCTGTCGGCGGAATATATTCCCCGCGCGGCGACGTCGAAAGGACTGGCGTGGCTCGACTCTTGGCGGCGCGGCGGATGAGGATGCGGGCGCTGACGGCGATGGTTGCGATGGCCTGTGCGGCTACCGGCGCTGAGGCTCAGCCGCAGGCGCAGGCTCAACCCCAGGCGCAGGCTCAACCCCAGGCGCAGGCGCTGGAAGAAATCGTGGTCACCGGGGAGCGCACCGGCCCCGGTCTGTGGCATGTGCAGCACGGCGATGCCCAGGTATGGATCTTGGGCAGCATGTCGCCCCTGCCGAAGGGCATCACCTGGCGCTCGAAGCAGGTGGAGCAGGTACTCGGCACCACCAGCCAAGTGCTGGTGCAGAAGCCGTTTGAGATCGGCATTGCACGGATACTCTGGTTGTTGCTGACGGAGCGCAGCCTGTTGATGGTCGGCGGCGGGAAGCGGCTGCACGATGTCTTGCCCGCAGATTTGTACGCCCGCTTTGCCGCGCAGCGGGCCAAATACCATGAGGATGCCGGCAAGTGGGAACGCTTTCGTCCGCTGATTGCCGCCGCGTTCCTGGAGCAGGCGGCATTCCACGACGTAGGCCTGTCCGCGCGCCTGGACTTGGGCGCCGCCCTGCGCACGCTGGCGAAGAAGCACGGCGTGCGTGTCGAGGAAGTCAAGATTGCCGGGGTCGGCGACGTGCTGGACGCCTTGAAGACCATGCCGCCGGCGACCGAGAACGCCTGCGTCGCCGCCTCGCTGGTGACCGTCGAAAGCGGCCTGCCGCGGCTGCTCGACCGCGCGCAGGCGTGGGCCAGCGGCAATGTCGAGCGGATTGGGCAATTGCGGGAAGCGGCGGAAGTCGACGCCTGCCGCGCGGCGCTCGATGCCGGGGCCGGCCCGGCTGAATTCATCGCGCGCATCCGCAGAACCTGGCTCGAGGCCATCGAGAAATATCTGCAGCACGCGGGCGTGACCGTGGCCGTGGTGAACTTCGATCTATTGCTCGAGCCCGGCGGCCTGCTCGATGAGTTGCGCGCCAGAGGGTATCAAGTCGATGCGCCGTGAGGCAAGATTCTAGCGCCGCGACCCGCATACCTTGCTAGCATGATCCAAAAGCGGATGGATCATGCTGGACAAAATCAAGATCACCCACAACGAATCGATTCTGCTGCTCACCGCGTTTGCGGCGGGCGCCGTGGACGTCATCAGCTTCGCGACCTTGGGGGGCGTGTTCGCCTCGGCGATGACCGGTAATTTTGCATTGCTGGCGTACTATGTCGCGCAAAGCGATTCGCAAGCAGCCATGGGTTCGGTGGTTGCGCTGATCGGGTTCGCCGCCGGCTGCGCCCTCGGAGTCCTGCAGCGCCGCGGCCGCGCGCAGCATCAGGCGCTCAGCATCTTGATCGCGACCGAGGCCGGATTGCTGCTGTTTTTCGCCGTCTACGCCATGTGGACACCGCATGCGGTACATGCTCCTTCCGATCATTTGCAGATCCTGCTGCTGGCCGTGGCGATGGGCATTCAGGCCGTCGCCGGTCAAACCATCAGCCTGACCACCATTGTGTTCACGACGACGTTGACGAAATTGGTCGGCACCATCGCCGATTCGATCGCCAACGGCGACGTGGCGGGGCTCAAGGATGTGAAGATTCAAAGCTCGGTGGTAGTGTCCTACCTGTTCGGCGCGCTGTTATCGGGAGCTTTGATCGTACACAAGGCCGAAGAGGTCGTGCTGTTGCCGTTCATCGGCGTCGCACTGGCATTTGTCATGCACCGCAGAGGACACCAACCATGAGCCGCGTAGCGATAGTGACCGGCGGCGGCAGCGGCATCGGCCGTGCCGTGGCATTGGCGCTCGGCCGTGCCGGATGGCGGGTGGTCATCGCCGGCCGCCGCCAGGCCGCCTTGGATGCCGTGCAGGCCGAGGGGGCGGTCGCGGGGGCGAGCGCGGGCGGCCTATTCGCGGTCGCGGCCGATGTGAGCGAAGAGGCATCCGTGCGGCACTTGTTCGACCGGGCGGCGGCCCATTTCGGCCGGATCGATCTTCTGTTCAACAACGCCGGTGCGGCGACACCGCCGCAGCCGGTATCCGACGTCAGACTCGAGGATTGGTCCGCGGTCATGTCGGTCAATGTCACCGGCGCATTTTTGTGCGCGCGCGAGGCATTTCGCCGCATGGCGGCGCAAAACCCGCGCGGCGGCCGCATCATCAATAATGGATCGCTGTCGGCGCATGTGCCGCGGCCGCATTCGGTCGCTTACACGGTGTCCAAACACGCCATCACCGGACTTACCCGGACCCTGTCGCTCGAGGGCCGGGGATACGACATCGCCTGCGGTCAGATCGACATCGGCAATGCCGCCACGCGCATGACGACGGGCATCGCCAGGGGGTCGCTGCAAGCCGCCGGCAATACAGCGCCCGAACCGACCATGGATGTCGAGCATGTCGCGACGACGGTCGTCCACATGGCAAGCCTGCCGCTGGACGCCAACATCCAATTTCTGACGGTGATGGCGACGAAAATGCCCTTTATCGGGCGAGGTTAGGCCGCCTCACAGCGAGTGCTGCAATACATAGGCCACGATCTGCTCCGCGGCCTCGTCGGCCGTCGTCTTGACGGTGTCGACGCGGATCTCAGAATGCTCCGGCGGCTCGTAGGGCGAGTCGATGCCGGTGAAGTGCTTCAGTTCGCCGGCTCTGGCCTTCTTGTACAGGCCCTTGACGTCGCGCTGTTCGGCGATGGCGAGCGGCGTGTCGACATAGATCTCGATGAATTCCCCCGGCGGCGACATGCCGCGCACCATGCGCCGCTCGGCGCGGAACGGCGATATGAACGCGGTCAACACGATCAGGCCGGCGTCGGTCATCAGCTTGGCGACTTCGCCGATGCGCCGGATGTTCTCCACGCGGTCCGCGTCGGTAAAGCCCAGATCCTTGTTGAGCCCGTGGCGGACATTGTCGCCGTCGAGCAGGAAGCTGTGCTTGCCGAGCGCGTACAGCTTCTTTTGCACCAGATTGGCAATGCTGGATTTTCCGGAGCCGCTCAAGCCCGTGAACCACAGCAGCCGCTGCTGCTGATGCTTCAAGCGCGCATGCGCGTCGCGGTCGATGTCGAGCGCCTGCCAATGCACGTTGTGGGAGCGGCGCAATGCAAAGTGCAGCATGCCCGCGGCCACCGTGGCGTTGCTGATCTTGTCGATGAGAATGAAACCGCCCAGGTCGCGGCTCTGCTCGTAAGGCTGAAACACCAGCGGCTTATCGGTGGACAGATTGGTGACGCCGATGGCATTGAGGCCGAGCGTCTTGGCTGCCAGGTGCTCCATGGTATTGACGTTGACCTGGTATTTGGGGCTGTGCACGGTGGCGGTGAGCAATTGCGCGCCGAGTTTCAGCCAGTAGGGGCGGCCGGGGAGCAGTTCCTCATCCGCCATCCACACGACGGTGGCCTCGAATTGATCGGCAATCTCGGGCGGATCATCGGCAATGGACAATACATCGCCGCGGCTGCAATCGACCGCATCGGCCAGGGTGATGGTCACCGATTGTCCCGCCACGGCAACGTTCAAGTCGGCGCCCATGGTGACGATTCTCGACACCGTCGAGGTCCTGCCCGAGGGCAGCACGCGCACGGCATCGCCGGGCCGGATCTGTCCGTCCGAGATGAGCCCGGCGAAGCCGCGGAAATCCAAGTTGGGGCGATTCACCCATTGCACCGGCATACGGAACGGCCGCCGCTGCGCGCCCGTCATGTCGATCTCGACCGTCTCGAGGTGGGTCATCAAGGTGGGACCGGAGTACCAGGGCATATGGTCCGATGCCGCCGTGATGTTGTCGCCGCGGAGACCGGATATCGGGATGGGCAGGAAGCCCTTGATGCCGATGCCGGCCGCGAACGCGCGGTAATCGGCGACGATGGCGTCATACTTTGCCTGATCGTAGCCGACCAGATCCATTTTGTTGACGGCCAGCACCATGTGCTCGATGCCGATGAGATGCGCGAGATAACTATGCCTGCGAGTCTGGGTGAGCACGCCCTTGCGCGCATCGATCAGGATCACGGCAAGATCCGCGGTGGAAGCGCCGGTCACCATGTTGCGGGTGTACTGCTCGTGGCCGGGAGTGTCGGCGACGATGAATTTGCGCCGGTCGGTGGCGAAGTAGCGGTACGCGACATCGATGGTGATGCCCTGTTCGCGCTCCGCGGCAAGACCATCCACCAGCAGGGCGAAGTCGATGTTCTGGCCCTGGGTGCCGATGCGCTTGCTGTCGGCTTCGAGCGCCGCCAATTGATCCTCGAAAATCATTTTGGCGTCGTACAGCAGCCGGCCGATCAGCGTCGATTTGCCGTCGTCGACCGAGCCGCAGGTGATGAACCGCAGCAACGACTTCTGTTGGTGCTGGATCAAGTAGGCGTCGATGTCCTCGGCGATGAGATCGTGGGCCTTGTAGGAGGAGTCCGCCGGCGATCCGCCCATCAGAAATACCCAGCCTGTTTCTTCGTTTCCATGGACGCCGCCTGATCGTGATCGATGGCGCGGCCCTGGCGCTCCGACGTGGTGGTGAGCAGCATTTCCTGAATGATCTGGGGCAGGGTCGCGGCGCTGCTCTCGACCGCTCCAGTCAACGGATAACAGCCGAGAGTGCGGAACCTAATCGAGCGAATCGCCGGCACCTCGCCGGGACGCAACCGAAAGCGATCGTCATCCACCATGAGCAGCAGGCCGTCGCGCTCGACCGTGGGGCGCGGCGCCGCGAAGTACAGCGGTACGATGGGAATGTTCTCGAGGTGGATGTACTGCCAGATGTCGAGTTCGGTCCAATTGGAAATCGGGAATACCCGGATGCTCTCGCCCTTGGTCTTGCGGGAATTGTACAGATGCCAGAGCTCCGGGCGTTGATTCTTGGGGTCCCAGCGGTGGTTGGCTGAGCGGAATGAGAATATCCGCTCCTTGGCGCGACTTTTCTCCTCGTCGCGGCGCGCGCCGCCGAAAGCGGCATCGAAGCCGTGCCGGGTCAGCGCCTGTTTGAGACCCTCGGTCTTCCACAGGTCGGTATGCAGGGAGCCATGGTCGAAGGGATTGATGCCGCGCTTCAGGGCTTCCGGGTTGTGGTGCACGATCAATTGCATGCCGCTGTCGCGCGCCATCCGATCGCGCATGTCGTACATGGCACGAAACTTCCAGGTGGTATCGACATGCAGGAGCGGGAAGGGCGGGGCGCTTGGATAGAAGGCCTTGCGCGCGAGATGCAGCATGACGGCACTATCTTTGCCGACGGAGTACAGCATGACCGGCTTGTCGCTCTCCGCGACGACTTCGCGCATGACGTGAATGCTTTCGGATTCAAGCCGCTGCAAGTGGGTCAGGCGGATGATTTCACCGGGAGTGGAGCGCATCGTCGTCAGTGCGAGTGAGTGGGATCGTCGATGACGGGGTTCAGCAGCGTGCCCAGGCCTTCGACCTCGACTTCGCACACGTCGCCGGCCTTCATGAATATCGGCGGTTTGCGGGCGAAACCCACACCAGCCGGCGTGCCGGTCACCAAAATATCGCCGGGCAGCAGAGTGCACGCTTCGCTCAACAGCGAGATCAGCGTTGCCACATCGAAGATCAGATCCGACGTCGTGCCGTCCTGCAGGATTCGGCCGTTGAGACGCGTGCGCAACTTGAGGCCATTGCCGCCGGCGGGCACCTCGTCATGCGTGACCAGGTAGGGACCGAAGGCGCCGGTGCCGTCGAAGTTCTTGCCCACCGTCCACTGCGGAGTTTTCATTTGGTAGTCGCGAATGGATGCGTCATTGAACACCGAGTAGCCGATGACATGCGACAGCGCGGCTTCCTTGGCGATGCGCCGCCCCGCGCGGCCGATCACCGCCACCAATTCCACTTCATAGTCCAAGCGGTTGGATTCACGGGGGCGCAGCAAAGGCGCCCGATGTCCGATCAAGGTGGAATTGAACCGGACAAATACGCTCGGATAGGTGGGAGTCTGAAATCCGCCTTCGGCGGCATGCGCCAAGTAGTTGAGGCCGATGCAGATTATTTTCGACGGCGCCCGCAATGGCGGAAGCCACTGGATGGCCGCCGGATCAAACGCTTTGGCGGTACTCAACTGGGTGCCGGCCGAACGCAATGCGCTCTCGCCCATGGCAACCAAGGTGCCGAGGTCACCGGGGTAGCCTTTCTCGCCCGCGAGCAGTCCACGGATTTCGCCGGAGCCGGTGTCGACGCCGATTCCCAGCGTGCTGCCGGATTGGAATGTTAGAAATCGCAATGCCTCACCTCAAGCGTATTCGATGCCCTTGCTGCTATCTTATCCGTCACCTGGCGCCCGCCGCTGATGATTGCTTGCCGGGCGGACTAGCCCGTACACTACCGCGCCCAAGCCGGGGTGTAGCTCAGACTGGTAGAGCGCTACGTTTGGGACGTAGATGTCGCAGGTTCGAATCCTGTCACCCCGACCATATAAATCAATATGTTAATGGTTAAAAGTGGTCAACTGTTGGATTTGTTGATCAGTGCTTTGCGAGCTTTGAAAGCCTCCACGCAAACCGGTAAATCATCGAACATGCGTGGAGTCATCGCTCCGTTCGCGGTCCGCACGGCATTGCCATAGTCCTTGCGACATCGCTGGTCTGGTCAGCCAGCACCATGAGCGAAGGACCAAGCATCAGCGCCGCCGGCAAAATCCATGTGAATGGTCGCATGTCATCCTCGCGAGAACGCTCCAGCCCCAATGGGAAGATTCAGTATCCTGCAACTTGCGCGTCGGGTGAACAAGGGTTGAAAATGCAACTCATCGGTTGCATGTGGGGCGGCGTTTGATTAATATGCAGCTAGGAGGTTGCATATGAACACATCGACAGACCGCATCGAAAGAAAGATTCTGCTGAAGGCGCCGCGTGCCCGGGTGTGGCGTGCATTGTCGAACGCCGAAGAGTTCGGCAAGTGGTTTGGGGTCAATTTCAAAGGGAAGACCTTTGTCGCGGGCAAGCCGGTGCTGGGACAGATCACCTATCCCGGCTACGAACACATCGTGATGGAGGTGATCGTCGAGCAAGTGGTGCCGGAGCGTTTGTTGTCGTGGCGCTGGCATCCGGCTGCCATTGACCCGGCCGTCGATTATTCCGCGGAACCCACGACGCTGGTGGTCTTCGAACTCGAGGAAGCGGCCGGCGGCGTGTTGCTGACAGTGGCCGAATCGGGACTCGACAATATCCCGCTGGCCCGCCGCGCGACGGTATACCGGATGAATTCCTCGGGATGGGACGAGCAAATGCGCAACATCGAAAAACATGTCGCCGCGCCGTAGGGCGACGCGAAGCAATAAATCACTGCCCGACTACGCGCCGACGTTCGCGGCGTTGGGCGATGAGATACGTCTGCGGCTGATCGCGGTGTTGTGCGTGGGCGGCGCGATGTCCATCACGCAGCTGACGGCGGGCACCGACATCACCCGGCAGGCGGTGACCAAGCACCTGAACGTGCTCGCGGCTGCCGGCCTGGTTCGCGACGTGAAGGTGGGACGCGAGCGCCTGTGGGAGTTCGAACCCGCGCAATTGGATGAGGCGCGCCGGACTCTGGAGCTGATCGGCAGGCAATGGGAAAACGCCCTCGAGAGGCTGAGGGTAGCCGTCGAAGGGTGATGCGGCAACGCCACGGAGACTTGCAGGCGGGATTTTGGCCGCGCCATTCGGCGCTTCAAAACCTGGGAAACTCCTATATAATCCGCGCGCACTTTCGATTCGGTTTGCTTGGGACCCGAGCGTCGGCCGGAAAAATTACGATTGGCGCTGTAACCTATTGATTTATAAGCGCCCGTAGCTCAACCGGATAGAGCACCGGCCTTCTAAGCCGGCGGTTGCAGGTTCGATTCCTGCCGGGCGCGCCACCCATGGTGTCGGAAGTTCGACGATGGTGGACGTAGCTCAGCTGGTAGAGCCCCGGATTGTGATTCCGGCTGTCGCGGGTTCGAGCCCCGTCGTCCACCCCAATTTTTGCTGGGTGCGAGTCGAGTGGTGTTGTTTGGAAGCGTTTATTTGGGCCGTTAGCTCAGCTGGTAGAGCAGTTGACTCTTAATCAATTGGTCGTAGGTTCGATCCCTACACGGCCCACCATTTAAAGGCGTTTTCTCGGCACTTCACATATGAAGTCTCTAAGAAATGCTCATCTCTCTAAGAGTCACACGATGCCCCACAAGGGGCATTTTGCTTTTGTTACGGCAATTGGGGACACGCAGGTTCTGTTTATATATCCGCACGGGAAAAGAGGGAATCCGAAGAGGATTGCAAGGTTGCACAAATTTGTTAAATGCCAGCGATCTGACGGAGTCGCTCAATCAGCGGCAGGACACGCTGTTGCTCCAAGGCATTCGGGTGGAAATGACTCCGGAGCGAGTCGACGAACGTGGAATCGGCTAGAAGATCGTCAAATTCTTCTCGTAGATATAGGCGAACCAAGTCGGCGCTGGATTCTATCTCAGAGATTATTTCCGGGCGCCCATCGATGACATTGATGATGTCCTCCATGTCATGGCTCACGTAATCCCCTTGGCCACGGTCGTAGAATGCCTCGAGCTTTGTGGCAATGAAGTAGGGGGCCGTAATCTGGCGGATCGACGCTCCGTCTGGCAGGGTCACCTTGGTTGAAGTAGTGACGGCCTCAGCGTACCAACGGTTAGTGAAATTCATAACCGATTCTTCGGTCGCCATAACGTCCACTTTGAGATTCCCAAATCGCCACCGGCAGTAGACTTCCGGATCTTCTTTGAATCCCAGTGATCTGAGCTCGTCTTGAAGTCTGTAAAGATCGACCTTCGAGGCCAGTTCCGCGATCAGATCGACATCCTGGGTCGCGCGCACGGGAGGCCGGGTCTCATCGGTGATTAAGATGCCCGTTACGCAGCCGCCCACAAAGACCAGGCTTTGGCACAGGTCTTTGAGCGCCTTGGCGACCAGCTGCAGCTGTTGCACATTGGGATCGTTGGGATTCATCTCAACAGCTTCCGCAGTTGGTCGGTGGCGAGCTCGCGATCGCGCGCGCCGCCGATGCGCACCGCGTCCACCAGGGTCAGCACGTTGTAGAATTCTGCATCTTTCTGGGCGGCCCTCGGGAGGGCCGGATAGAACGGTGTCACTGCGGGCCCGCGCGCCTGCCCCGCCGCGAACGGCCATACCGGAGGACCCTCGGCAGAGGCTACGAGAACGGTACTCAAATAAGGACCACCCGAAGCGGTCGGCATGCCGCGGGAGATTTGACCCAGCGCGGCTGGAAACACGAAGCGAACCCCATAGAGCACGAAGTCGATGAGCTCGCGGATCCTCGCGATGGGTTGATCGTCTTGGCGCGCAATGAGACCGGCGAGTTCACAGCGCCGCGCGCCTTCGAACACCTGGGATGCGGTGAGCGCTAGGTCTTGAGCTAAGCGGGCATAGGTCCATCGTTCGTCGCGGCGGAGTGCGAGTTTGATCGATATCACTACGTCCTGGGATTTGAGTGAAATCTGTCGCATAAGCTTCTATGAACTCCATTCTATATTCTAGAATATAGAATACTTCGGTCTGAGTACCCTGTGTAGGCGTTTAAGAGTCCAAGGTCGAGAAACTGAACTACTATCACACATTGGGGTCCAGGAGCTGTTTAACGTCACTTAAACTTCAGTATAATGGTTATACTAAGTTTTCCATGAAGTAATGAAGTATATGAACGACAAACCACGAAAAAAAAGCCCGCGAGCGCCCTCAATCCCATTGGATGAGGCCATCGATCGCGCTCAGAAGGTATATGAAAAAGAGGCCCGACATGCCGCGCCTTCAGATGTTGTTGCCCAGGATATCGGGTACAAGAGCGCGAACAACGGCGCTGCATTGGCCGCCCTGGCCTCGATGCGATATTTCGGGCTTCTCGAGCGCCCTTCGGAAGGCAAGCTTGCGGTCTCCAAGGATGTCGAGACCTACCTCTACGCGCCGCATGACGAGGTCAAACGATCCCTCCGGTCAAAATGGCTACGGGCACCGGCCATCTTTGCAGATTTGTTGGATGCGTTTCCCGGCGAGCTTCCATCGGACGCGAACCTCCGTTTTGATCTCATCAAGCGGGGATTCACGCCAGCGACGAGCGAGTCGCTCATTGGGGTATTCCGTAGGTCCGCGGAATTTGCAGGACATGGCTCAGGTTCTGGCCCGAAGGAGTCAAGCCAAGAGAAGGCTGACCCAGAGGGCCCATCGACGGCGTCGAGCCCGCCGAATGAGGAGTCAAGTACCCAACACTCCCAGTCGACCATTTCGACTCCGTCTTCCAACGATGAGGTGGACAGAATTCCGGTTCGTCTCTTCGGAGGGCGGAAGGCTTGGCTTATCATCCCGAGCCCGTTTTTCGAGGCGGACAAGGCAAGGCTCAAGGCGCAGATCGATTTCCTGTTGACCGAAGATTCAAGTGATGCGGTCGATCCCCTGATGCGCTAATTCGTATGTCGCGACATCGCTGGAGCGCTGCTCTGTTGCTTCCTCAACATATTAAATTAAACTGCCGGCTCGCTCCGGTAACATCTTGATTTTGACCAAAAAGCTGCCGCAACGCCACGCCGCCCTCCCCGAGGCGCTCATATCGGCGGCCAATCCCTGCTTGATTTGCTGCAGTCTTCCGCGGCTTGGCAGCATCGCGATCGCTCGGGAAACGCCGGCCACCGAGGGAGCGTTCCACAGCGAGCGGCGTTTTTCCTCGGCATTAGCGAGTGCTCCTTCCAGCTCGTCTGGGGTGAGATCGGAGTCACCGCTCCGTAGCCGCACGCGCAACCTCTGGATTCTTTTTTCAAGGGGCCGGATTTCCACCGACATCCCCGTCGCCTTCCTTTCTTTGGCGTTCTGTCGAACAGGCCTGGACGGCGCGCTGAGGATTTCGGCGGCGAGCGCCGCCGTCATCCAAGGGCGGAAACCCATGTCGGTCAAGCGCCTAGAATTTGTACACTCCTTGCAGGGCGAAGCCGGTCTGGCTGTCGGCGAACGGGTTGCTGCTCTCGTCCTCGGTAATGGTTCTGACGAAGGTGGCTTTGTCCGATTTGTCGTAGCGCGCCTCGATGCGCAGCTCGAAACTCTTGACCGGCGCATAGCCAAAGGTGAGCGTGCCTTCCTTCAGCTTCTGCGGCGTGCCGTAGAGTCCCGACACAAATCCATCCTTGTCGTCCAGATACTCGAGCCGCAGCGACAGGCGCCATTGATCGCTCAGCGCGTAATTGGTGTAGAAGGCCAGACCATTCCAGTCGAGATCAGGATCGCCGGCCACATGCTGTTCCTGCTTTCCCCAGTCGTAGCTCAGGATGAAGGTCAGTGCGTCGGTCGCGTTGTAGGTGGCGACCGCGTCGATCAGGGTTCTTTGGGCATCGAAGGTGGGATCTTTGCCCACATAGGCTTGAGCCGCCAGCGAGAATATCTTGTTCGGAGTCCACGCCAGCCCGAGCTCGGCAGTCTTCGAGCCGGATGTCGACAGGGATGAATAGTTCCAGCCATTGTTGACCCCGGCCACGACGTTGAGGGTGTCGTTGACCGCATACGTGGCGCGAATGCCGGTGTGGGTCAGGGGCTCCGCAAAAAACAGCAGCGAGCGGGAGAAATTGGTATTGCCCGTGGGGGCGATGACTTCCGCGCCCGCGAGCGTCACGTACTTGCCGGCGATGACCGTGACCGGGCCGCCGGCATATTGGACGAATCCCTGCACGATATCGAAGGTATTGGGATTGCTGCCCTCGGCGGCGTTGAGGATTTTCATATCCTCGCCGGCCGCGACATCCACCAGGGCGCCGAAACCCTGCTTGGGCTGGAAAGCGATCGTGAGCGAGGCCTGATCGAGCTGAAAACTATCGTGCTTGTTGTCGAACTGGTGATCCGTGCTGTAGCCGTTCGAGTGGTAGTAAGACGCGGCCACATAGCCGCTTGTCGTAATGCCCGACGCCGTCAGGACGTCGGTCACCGAGGGACCCGCGGTGGCCGCAGGTTTGGCCGGCTCGTCCTCGGCCACCGCGACGTTGCACGCTGCAAAACCCAGCATCGCCGCCGGGGCGACCCATTGGTTTACATACTTTTTCATTTCAACATCCCTCATGTTTTTGTAACGGTGTGGCCCAAATCGCAGACAGCAGGGCTCGATCCGGTGGCGCCATCGCCACCGGACTTGAGCAGTCAGCGCCGGTTTACTCCACGCGCTCGCCGTGGAGAGAGATATCCAAGCCTTCGCGTTCCTGTTCCTCAGTCACCCGCAGGCCGATGGTCATGTCGATCACTTTCAAGATGATGAAGCTCATCACGAAGCCGTAGATGAGGGTGGTACCCACACCCCATAGCTGGGTGATGACGGAGCCGTCCGCACCGCTGATCTCCTTGCTGGCGAACACACCGGTCAGCAAAGCGCCGATGATGCCGCCGATGCAGTGCACGCCGAATGCATCGAGCGAGTCGTCATAACCCAATGCTTTCTTCAGCGAGGTCGCTGCAAAGAAGCAAATAACCCCGGCGGCGATGCCGATGACCACGGCAGGAGAGGGGCCCACGAAGCCGGACGCCGGCGTAATCGCCACGAGTCCGGCGACCGCGCCCGACGCGATGCCGAGCACGCTGGGTTTTCCCTTGACGATCCATTCGGCGAACATCCAGGCCAATGCCGCGGCGGCCGTGGCAATTTGCGTCGCGGCCATCGCCATGCCGGCACGGCCATCCGCGGCGCCGGCGGATCCGGCGTTGAAGCCGAACCAACCCACCCAGAGGAGGGATGCGCCGATGAGGGTCAACGTCAAGTTATGCGGCGCCATCGCCTCCCTGCCGTAGCCCACGCGTTTGCCGAGCACCAAGCAGCTAGCGAGACCGGCGATGCCCGCGTTGATGTGCACCACGGTGCCGCCGGCATAGTCGAGAACGCCCTTGACGGCGAGCCAGCCCGACGGTTCCCAGACCCAATGGGCAATGGGGCAGTACACCACCAGCGACCACACCGTCATGAACACCAGCATCGCGGAAAATTTCATGCGGTCGGCGAAGGCGCCCGCAATCAACGCCGGAGTAATAATCGCGAAAGTCAGCTGGAACATCGCGTAGACGGTTTCTGGAATCGTGAGCGCCAGATGCGAGACGGTGATCTTGTTCGCATCCTTCATGATGGTCATGCCATTGAAGAACGCGCGCGACGCACCCCCTAGATAGGCACTGCCCGGCGTAAATGCCCACGAATAGCCAATCACCCACCACAGGAGGGTTACCACGCACGTAATTGCAAAGCTCTGCATCAGCGTTGCCAGCACGTTCTTCTTACGGACCATTCCGCCGTAGAACAGCGCCAGGCCCGGGATGGTCATCATCAACACCAAGGCCGTCGAGGTCAGCATCCAAGCGGTGTCGCCGGAATTGATCTTGTCGGTGCCGATCAAGGTCGGTTCGGTGGGTCCAGGCGAGGCGGCGGCAGCTGCGTCGGCCGGCGCCGCCGCTGAATCGCTCGCCGCCGATGCAGCCGAGGCAGGGGCGTCGTCGGCCCACGCCGGGCTCGCCGAGAACAACATTAGGCCGAGAACGGCCAGCGGGAGATATTTCGTCATCAATGTAAGTCCCCTTCCAGTGTTAGATTGCATCTGCGCCCCGCTCATTCGTGCGAATGCGCACAACTTGGGCGAGATCGAACACAAAGATCTTGCCATCGCCGACTTTGCCGGTTCTGGACGATACGATGATGGCCTCGATGACCTGATCAGTCAGGGAATCGTCAACGGCCATTTCGATTTTTGTCTTGGGAACAAACTCGACGGCATATTCGGCCCCCCGATAGATCTCCGTGTGGCCGCGTTGGCGGCCAAAGCCGCGCACTTCGGTCACGGTCACGCCTTTAACGCCGATATCGCTGACGGCCTTTCGAACGTCGTCGAGCTTGAACGGCTTGATGATTGCAGTAATTAATTTCATCGACCGAATCCCCTCCCGCTGTTTCTCCAATTGGCTACCGCCATCCCGCAACGTCACGGCCATGCGATGGATACAGCGGATAGCACGTGTCGTGCCAGATCGACTTACTCAAGAGGGATCAGGTGTTTACGAAAATGGCGGCAGTCATGTCTGCGTTCATTGCGAATAATTTCGCACCACTATTGCCCGTTAATTCGTCTCGACTGCACCAATGTGAATAGGAATGCAATATATCTATGCGTGACAAACGCCTCAGCAAACGTCTTGTATTGAGCATCCAACGCTTCGTCACCTCCGATTTCGAACACGCGCATCCAAACTCTCTGCGCCGATTTCGTCCGATTACATCACCAAGGAAAGGTGTGGACATCTTTGCGGTCTAACGACAATGACGCCTGCGAGGCACCATATGCCGATGCGGTTAGTCGACCCGTTCGCGCTGAAATTAGTGTCGATCGCGAGCTCTGGAACGTCTTAACGCTATGAGCACTCGACCGTTGGACGTGCGATGAAACATGGTTTGTCATCTAATAGATTGAGTGGAATTGCTCCGGCGTTGGCTCCGGGCGACGCGCTTCGGCCTTCTCGAAGTCATTTGGGAAGTTGTGTCTTTCCCACTGAGAGTCGGCGCCGCTGTGCGAATGCGACAGAGTCAAAGGCCGTAAGCGACAGCTCAGTCAGCCACGCTGGCGACATGGATGAGACGGAAATTGAGCGCCTACGGAAAGAGATCTACCGTACTTTCGGCAGCTCGCCGCATAAGAAGAGGGTTTGGCTCGCGTTGCTGGAGACGCATGTGGGAGCGCCAATAGACGGGTATTCCCGCAGGCGGAATCGGTTGAGGTTAGGTGAGATGACGTCGGAAAGGATTAGGGATACAGCGCGATTCGAAGTCGACTAAGCATGCTGAATCATCCCTAGGCGGCCTTACATAGGGGGCGGGTCGCAAACTGGACCTGACCATCGACAAATTGTATAGAAAGCATCTACTGCGCTTGCGCGGGGTATTGACGGCACACTCCGTCCGCCTTCGCCTAATTGTGTGGGCAGTAGCGCTCGCGGTCACCTATTCGATTCTTCTCAAGTATACCGGCCACACGTTGGCGTGGTTGGTCGCAGCGAATCTTCCACATCCAATATCCTGCTGTGACTATGTCGATAGCCTCTTACATACAGCGGGAATTCTGCTGGCAGCTGCCCCTGTTGCGACAGCGGCGGTATTGGTGGATCGGCGCCGAGCAATGTCGCTCGGCGCATTTGCTAGTGTGGTGGCCACCGCTTTCGCATTGGTGTGGTCCGTTCATCCGGAGATTCTTCAGCTACTTTGGAATGGCCAGTGGCTGTTTCTCTCTGCGGATTTGCTTAAGATTGCAGCAGCCGTCCCTGTTCTAATTTGGATTATTGCCAAGTCTGTCTTTCGCGGTAACTAAGAGTAACGGACGTTTGAAGAGCTACACCGAACACAATAATTAGTGTCGATTGCGAGCTTACGGACGTCTTAACACCAAGAGCACTCGACTGCGGGATGAGATTGGATGAAACTCAATAGCTGGCAACGACATCGAGCGCATGGTGCACGCCGAGCTGTGTTTGTCGGCGCCGCTCTTATTCTTGCGACCTCCGCTCTGATACTCCGTGCGGACGAAATAACGAAGCACTTCGACATCAAATCTCAGCCGCTGGCGCAGGCGCTCATGACCTTTGGCGCGCAGTCCGGCGCTATCGTGATGGCGCCGACGGAACTCACGAGCGGCAAGATGTCCACGCCGGTGAGCGGACAGCTGACGGTTTCGGAGGCCTTGGCTCGGATGCTCAGAGGCACCGGACTACGATTCGAAATGACCGGGGAGGGGATTGTTGTTATCGCGCGTGAGTCCGCGCCGCGCATTTGACGTAGAACGGCTGGGGTTGCGGCCTTAAGGATGGGCGTACTCATCACGGCTACGCTATTTTTTCAGCACTGCGGGCACCACCCGTTTCAGGCTCCGCAATCTGCGCATTGGCTCTATAGGAATGGCGAGCTCTCGCGCCCGTCACTTAGTTGCACCTGGAAACAGCTGTGGTATGGTTCCGGCGCGTGGACGACATCGTACGATCTGCCGTGTTAGAGGGAGCCGAGTCTGCGAGGCCGCAGCTCGACACCTGTCTTGACGCACTCTACGCCCGCCATTGGGGTGAGCTGTGCAACTATGTCAAGAAGCGGTTCGGGGCGGGACCACCCTATCCCGAGGACGTCGCGCAGGAGGCGTTTATCAGATTTGCCTCGCTCGAGAAATGCCATGAAATTGATAATCCCCGCGCCTACCTATACCGCACCACCCACAATGTGCTGATTGACGAGCAACGACGCCTCGCGTTGCGAGGTGCATCGGCCTCGGAAGCGAAAGCGTTTTCACTCAGTGACGATCGGACGCCGGAGCGCGTCCTGGTAGGCAGGGAACAACTGGACGTACTGACTCGGGCGCTGCTCGCCATGCCAGACGTACGACGCCGCTCGTTTTTGCTTAATCGACTGCACGGCCTTTCATGTGCCGCCATTGCTCGGACAACGGGATATTCGGAGTCCGCCGTGAAAAAACATCTGAGTCTTGCAATGATCGGTCTGGAGGCCGCACTTACCGCGGCCGAGCGCGCGTAGGGCCGCCAACATGAGGACTACAGCGGTAGGGGACGAGGACATCAAAGCCGCTGCGTGCGATTGGTTGCTGCGCCTGTCGCTCGAAACGCCCAACCCCGATGATCGCGCCCGTTTCGTGGAATGGTGTGCCGAGGATCCGCGCCATGTCGCGGCGTATCAGCGCTTTCAGTCCATCTGGCAGAACTCGGCGAGTTTGCAGGAGCTGAGGCCACTCGCTTCCCTCGAAGCTGCACCCGATCGGTGGCCACGGCGGGCGGTGGCGGCCCTACGGGCTCGACCGCGCAGGTGGAGTATCCGAGTTGGCATCGCGGCGGCCATCGGGTTCTTCGGCGTGTGGATGCTGATCGCACCGACGAACTACGCAACTGGCATTGGGCAAACCCGCGTGATCCGGCTATCCGATGGCAGCGAAGTAACCTTGGGCGCCCGCTCCTCGCTCGACGTCGCGTTTCGCACCGAGGAGAGACGCGTGGCCCTGACGGCGGGTGAGGCGTTCTTTTCGGTGACGAAGAACCCGGCACGCCCCTTCATCGTCGTCGTTGGGGAAAAGCAGGTGCGGGTCGTCGGAACGAAATTCGAGGTCTGGCGCGATACCTCGGAGATGCGCGTGTCGGTAGTCGAGGGCATCGTCGAGGTCACGCAGCCTCCGACCACCCCACTGAGTGCTTGGGCGCCACCGGCGCGCCTGCAGGCCGAATCTACCGTGTCCGTGCCGCAAACAGAGGGGTCCTCGTCACCGTCCATGATCGCGCGGGCCGCGCCCGTGCTGATGACTGCGGGACAACAGGTGACCGCCGATCTGGACGGCGCGATTGAAGATCCCGAGGCAATGCCTCGCGGCGAGCCGGCCGCATGGCGGCACGGACGTCTTGTGTATTTGGATGCGCCGCTGCGAGAGATCATTGCCGATGCCAATCGATATTCGCGCGACCGCATTGCCATCACGGACGGCAGGATTGCCGACCTGCGCGTGTCGTTGACCTATCCGAGCGACCGGATCGATCAAATGCTGGCGGCATTGTCGAGGAGCCTGCACCTGGAAATCGAACATCCTTCGTCCGGCGGGATTCTGCTGAAGGCCACCGGGCGAAGCGAATAGCCGAGATTCCTGGCGGCAAAAGTTTGAGGCCGGGCCAATCTCGGTTCCGGTGGGTGAGACCGAGCTCGTCGCCAACATTTTCGCAAAGTGTCGATCTTGCGGTCATATCCGTCATAACTCTAAAGATCGCCCGACCGGCGGAAGACAGAGGATGCATGACCCAAAATACAGCGCGCACTGAGGTGCTTTCGAGCGCCCATGACACTTCCATCGGCAAACCGAAGCTAATCGGTAGACTTGGACGAGAGTCTCGAGAGAATCTCGCGATTGGCGGGCTTGCTTTCGCCCGTCGATGTTTCGTTGCAGCTCTCGCAGTTCTATGCCTGTGCGCGAGTCCGACGTCCTTCGCATCCGACCAGCCGCCTAAACACTTTGAAATCAAAGCTAAACCTCTATCAGACGCGCTTATGGACTTCGGTGCGCAGTCGGGTCTGCTTGTCGTGGCACCCACGCCGCTCACCACCGGCAAGAAAAGCCCAGCCGTGCGCGGTGACATGTCTTCGATGGACGCGCTTGACCGCCTATTGAAGGGCTCGGGCCTCATGTTCGCCCGCGGTGGAGACGGCGCCATCGTTATTCAAGCGGCCGCGGCTCCCGAATCAGGCAGGAATAGCGATGGCGGTTCCGGTCTGCGTGACGATTTGGAAGGCAGTTCGTTGCAAGAGGTCATCGTTACCGGAACTCGCGAGTACAACATTCAGGCGCGAGAAAGTCTCATGCCCATCTCGATCGTCTCCGCCACGGATTTGGCGCGGACCGGCGCCACCAATATCCAAGACGCATTAGAGCGACTGGTGCCGTCGGTATCTCAGCCGGGCATTGGGGGGGACACATCGAATCTGATCAAGACGATACGCCTGCGAGGCCTCAGCCCAGACCAAGTGCTGATTTTGGTAAATGGCAAGCGTCGACACAACAGTGGCATGCTCAATCTCGACGCCGGACCTGTAGCGGGCTCAGACCCAGTCGATCTGAACCTGATTCCCGTTAGCGCGATTGATCACATCGAGATATTGCAAGACGGTGCAGCTGCACAGTACGGTTCGGACGCAATTGCGGGCGTCATCAACATCATCCTCAAATCGTCGGACCATGGTGGATCGGCGACGGTCACCAGCGGCGCCTATTACCAAGGCGACGGCTTTCAGGTAGGTGGCACGGGGGATGTCGGAACCTCGCTCGGCAAGAACGGCTTCCTACACTTGAGCGCCACGGCGGTACATAACGACGCCACTAATCGATCAGGACCCGATTTGACGATCACTTCTGGGGACCCTTACGTCAACAAGATTCTCGGGTCGCCGGAAAATGAGGTCGAGACTTTCGGCTTCAATGCCGGCAAGACCTTCGACAACAATGTTGAAGTGTACGCATTTGGTACCGGAGCCCACCGCTATGCGACTTCGTTTGAGAGTCGTCACGTGTCAGATGGTCTAGACAACGGCGGCATTGTCAATGACCCGGCCTTCTACCCGAACGGCTACATTCCCCAGGAAACGATCAGTGAAAACGATTTCTCATTCACCGGTGGAGTCCGGGGCCAAGACCTCGCCGACTGGCATTGGGATTTGAGCACCACCTATGGGCGCGATGATGACCATTTCGGGCTCACCCATTCCCTGAATCAATCCCTGGGAATAGGCTCGCCAACGAGTTTTCATATCGGCGATTCGATCGCTTCTCAATGGACCAGCAATCTCGATTTAACGCGATCGTTTCCGATAGCCGTCTTAGCGTCCCCACTTGCGGTCGCCGCGGGAGTCGAGCAGCGACACGAGACGTACGAAATCAAGGCGGGAGACCTCGCCTCCTATGTTCAGGGTACGGCAAATCCAACCGGGCGACCTGGTTCGATCGGCGATTTCGGCGTGATGCCGAGCGTCGAGTCCTCCTCTGATCGCAACAGCATTTCTGCCTACGTCGATCTTGCGGCGACGATCCTACCGAAGTGGCGTGCCGATCTCGCGGGGCGTTTTGAGCATTATTCCGATTTTGGCAATACGGAGACTGGCAAATTCTCGACCCGCTACGATTTCTCCAATAGCTTTGCGCTGAGAGGGACGGTTCAGAGCGGCTTCCGCGCACCTTCTCTGGCGCAAGAGAACTATGCGCTGACACAGACGGGTCCGGCATTGTTTCCCGGTGGCCCGCACCTCGTACAGATACAATATCCAGTAGACTCTCCGGGTGCGCTGGCGCTCGGCTCCATGCCGTTGCAAGCGGAACGATCGGAAAGCTTTAGCGTAGGACTCATCGCCGAACCAATTGCGGGCCTGAGACTCACCGTCGACGCCTATCAGATCAATTTGCACGACAGGATCACGAATTCGGGGCTCCTGTTCCTTGGATTCAACTCAACCGGAACTGCATTCGACGTGGGATCTTTCTTCACGAATGGCTTGTCGACACGGTTGCGGGGCGTGGATCTGACATCTAGCTATACGACTCCACTCGGCGACTCTTGGGGTCTCATCCGGTGGAGCCTGAACGCCACTTACAACAAGAACGTGATCACCAACATCATGCCTACTCCGGCCGCCCTGCAGGCTATAGGACTCACGCTGTTCGATCCGATGACTCTGGCCAATATCACCTCGGCCACGCCGAACGCCAAGGCGATTCTTGGCGCAGATTACGTCAACGGTAACTGGGCTGTCACGGTTCACGAGACGTTGCTTGGCGATGCGCATTCTTATGCGACCCAAGACTTCGTCAACTACTCTTACGAAACTTTTTCGTTCCACGCCATGACGGATCTTGAAGTGAGCTACGAGGCGCCTCATCACTTAACCCTGACGGTGGGCGCCAGCAACTTATTCAACGTCTACCCGAATCGCGTGAACCCCGCTGATATGGGGCTCAGCCTCGGCGCCATTTATCCCACGTGGTCACCCATCAATATCAATGGCGGCTTCTACTATGGTCGTGTGGCCATTGGGTTTTAGGCGTTTTTATAGTCCTGCGGAGTCCGAGGACGAACCGATGACGGCATTTTGAGCGTACTCGCTGCAATGGCTTTCGCACTGAGTCTTACCGCGCCCCAGGCCGAGCCGCGGCCCGAACAATTCGATCCCGATGCCTTACTGACACTCGACACTCATCTCGACACCCCGGCCAACTTCGCAAGGCCGGGATGGGACATCATGGATCGGCATAAGACCGAGGATCATTCACAGGTCGACTATCCGCGGATGATCGAAGGCGCCCTGAAAGGGGGATTCTTTGCCATCTACACGCCGCAGGGTCCCCGCACGCTCGAAGGCGATCGCGCCGCGCGCGATGCCGCACTGCTCCGCGCTGCAGAGATCCGCGAGATGGTCGCCAAGCATGGGGACAAGTTCGAGCTGGCGTTAAAGGCTGACGATGCAGCCGGCATCGTTTCTCGAGGAAAGCTGGTTGTCTTCATGAGTATCGAAAACAGCTATCCGCTCGAGGCAGACCTCAGCCTGATGAGTACCTTTCAGAAACTCGGCGTGCGCCTCATCGGGCCCGTCCACGTCAAGGATAACGGCCTTGGCGATTCCGCCACCGACGCGCCTGAGTGGCACGGCTTGAGTCCATTGGGCAAACAATTTGTCGCGGAGGCTAACCGGCTCGGGCTGTTGCTGGATGCGTCGCATGCGTCGGATGATGTGCTTGACCAGATGATTTCCCTTTCCAAGACGCCGGTGATCCTGTCCCACTCGGGCTGCAAGGCCATTTTCGACCATCCCCGGAACATTAATGACACGCAGTTGAAGTCTCTCGCCACCAGCGGCGGGCTGATCCAGATCAATTCTCTGAGCGCCTACCTTGTGCCAATGCCAAAGAACCGCGCGCGCGAGGCGGCGATGGCGGAGCTGATGAAAAGGGTGGAAGCAAGTCAATTGACACCGGAGTTGGAGCAGACGCTCGGCGCAGAGTTCACCGCCATCGAGGCGAAGTATCCAGAGCCCCAGGCTACGTTCGCTGACTTTATGAAGCACCTCCTTCACGCGCTCGAGGTTGCCGGCGTCGACCACGTCGGCATTGGTGCCGACCTGGACGGCGGAGGCGGTGTGGTTGGTATGGAGGACGTCACCGGCTATCCCAAGATCACGGCCGCTCTGCTTAAGGCCGGCTACAAGCGGAATGATCTGGTGAAAATCTGGGGTGGCAATGTCTTGCGGGTGCTAAGACAGGCCGAAGCCTACAAGGCATCGTTGGCAAGGCAAGCGGCTTCGACCAAATGAAGCGCACCCATGCCGTTCGAATTCCTCCGCCACGAGGGTGGATCAAACTCTAGTAGCCAGATTTTCATGGAGTGACAGTGATGAAATCAATCCCACGCCCACTGCTGCTGGCGGCAGCGTCGATCTGCAGTCTCGCATTTGCCGCTAACCCCGCGCCGACCGCGCAAGCAACCGACGTTGGTCCTGACGCGGCTGTTGACGCTCGTGCTCGCACGATTCACGAGCACGTGCTCGCGCTCGACAGCCACGTGGATGTCATGGTGCCGGGCGCTCCATCCGAGTATGGCCCGGGACAACATGATCGGGCTGACCTGCCCATGCTGCAGCGTGGCGGCATTGGCGCCGTGGCATTTGCAATCGCTGTCGGTCCGGGCCCACGGGATCCCGCGGGTGTCGCCGCGGCACGTGCAGAAGCAGATGCGAAGCTTGAGGTGATCAAACGATTTGTTGAGGACAACTCAGCGCACGTGACGCTCGCGCTCACTGCGGCAGACGTCAGGAAGATCCACAGTCACGGCAAAATCGCGGTCATCGAGAGTTTTCTGAACGCCCGTTCCCTGGGGACGAGTCTCGATGGCATCGATGATTTCTACCGAGCCGGCGTACGGTTGTTCGGCTTCGTGCACGCCGGCAACAACGACTTTGCCGATTCGTCGCGCCCCCTCGGCGAGCCCGCGCAGGAGTTCCATGGCCTCTCTTCCCTCGGAAAGCAGGCTGTCGCGAAGCTGAACGAGCTAGGCGTGATTATCGATGTCTCGCAGCTGACGCCGGATGGCGTGATGCAGGTCCTGCAGCTGTCGAAAGCGCCTGTGGTGGCGAGCCATTCTGCCGTGCGGGCGCTGGTTGACAACACCCGCAATTTGAGCGACCGGGAACTCGATGCGATCAAGTTGAATGGCGGCGTGGTTCAGGTCACGGCATTCAACACTTACTTGGTGCCTCCGCCGCCAGACTATCACGAGAAACTACGGGCCCTGCGCGCTCAGTATGGCTTGACACCGGACTTTCCCGCCGGCCCCGTTGGGCTTATACAAGGCTCTGAGACACTTCCCGCCGACCGACACATGGCATTCATGCTGGGCCTGATGGCGTTGTATCCGAAGGCATCGGTCAAGGATTACGTGGACCACATCGACTACATCGCAAAGCGCATCGGCATCGATCACGTCGGCATCGGCACCGACTTCAACCATGGTGCGGGCATTGTGGATTTCGATGACGAGAGCCAGGCGCCGAATGTGACGCGCGAATTGGTGCGCCGCGGGTATAACGAGGCGCAGATCGCCAAAATCTGGGGCGGCAATTTCTTGCGTGTTTTCAGCATAGTCGAAGCGGTCTCACGCAATCTTCAGAAACCCTAACGGTGTCAAGACGATATCCGATTCCTCAATGCCGAGGAGGGGACGAGCTTACAATCGCCGGTCTGTGTCAGACATAAACGCGTTCAATAGTTCCCATGCAGACAAATAGCACAACCTGTCGATTCGATATGCTGGAGGCCAATCTGCAGGCCTTGAGCACTCGCATGCCTGATTTGCCGTTCGACGCGCTTATGCTTAGCCGATTACTGTTGCATGCTGGCCGTGAGTTTGCATCGATGCTCGAGCAGCAGATCCGGCGTTTCGGCCTTTCGGAGGCAGAGTTTTGGGTGCTGACGATATTGTTTTCGCAGCCCGAGGGTGTGGCGCACCCTAGTGACCTATGCGCCGGCGCAGGCCAAAGTCCAGCGAACATGTCTCGCATTGGCGATGCCCTGGTGAGTCGGGATTTGATCACACGCGCCTTGGGTGCAAAGGATCGGCGTCGAGTAGTGATCACCATTACGGAGCACGGTGAAAAATTGGTGCGCCAAGTCTTGTCTAGGATATTCGTACCACTGCACGCCATGCTAGGAATTTTCACAGAAGAGGAGCAGGTGAAGTTTATCTCACAACTCAAACGCCTAACTTAGGGACGACGCCATCATCACCAAGCCCGCGTTCCTCCATCGACAGCAAAGTCAGCGCCCGTCACCCAGCCACTTTCATCACTAGCCAAAAAAACCGCACACGCCGCAACGTCCTCTGGAGTGCCGTAGCGATGACTCAGCATCAGCTTCTGCTTTATTGCCGCCTGAAATTCCTCGGTGAGAAATTGCTTTGTATGCTCGGTTACGACAATTCCCGGCGATATTGAATTCGCCCTCAGCCGGAATTTTCCGCCCTCCATGGCGAGCTGACGTGTCATCGATAGCACGCCACCCTTAGCAGCACAATGGGCAATGCCTGGAAGTATGCTGAGGGGAATGTGTGCCTCAACAGAAGCGATGTTGATGATCGATGCGTTGTTTCTTGACACGAGGTGCTTCCATGCCGCGTGACACAGAAGGAAAACGATATTCAACTCTTCGTTGATCGTCTTGTTCCACTTGTCGGCGGTAATTGAAGGCATCCAGTCGAAATAGGCCATCGCTCCGCAATTGTAGAGAACATCGAATTTTCCGTATTTCTGTAGTGCAAACGCAATGAGCTCCTGACACGCCGCCTCGCTTGTCAGATCAAGGGGGTGCAGGGACTCCATGTGGCCCCCCTTTCCTCGGACGCCTTCAAGCGTCTGCTGAGCCGTACTTGAGTTCAGGTCTGTTCCGACAACCTGTGCGCCTTCTGCGCTGAAAAGCTCGGCACTTGCTCGTCCAATACCGCCTCCCGCGCCCGTTACTATGATCGTCTTGCCTTGAAGCCGATTAGCCATGGATTCCTCGGTAGTGGAAGCTGCTTATGCCGCGTCGAACGAGCGCGGCAGGTGGATCAGTTTATTCGTCGTTGAAGTGTTTTATTTATATTATAGAAGTCCGAACGGACGGTCCATTAAATGCGTGGCTGTCGACGATACTACTTACGGTGAGCTAAGCGCGGCTGACACCCCCGGCCGGGCCGTGAATATAGGGAGACGAACTGGCTCGTTCGCCTGTTGATTGCGGCCGGCTGGATTTCAGATTGCAGGCTTAAGCTTGGTGAAATCCCAGTCTGAGCGCTGATGGATTGTGTTGACCGTCCGTTCGGACTGCTATATCAAATGCGAGTGGTATTCGCTACAATCGCATGATAGGGAGGGATAGATGATTACTCTGTACGCGTTCGCGACCCCCAACTGCCAAAAAATCTCGATTGCCCTCGAAGAGCTCGGGCTCGCTTACGAAGTCAAAGTTATAGATATCCGCAAGAACGAGCAAAACGCACCGGATTTTCTCAATATTTCTCCAAACAATAAGGTGCCGGCGATTGTCGATCACGATGGCCCAGGTGAACCGCTGCCATTGTTCGAAAGCGGCGCGATCCTAACGTACCTCGGAGAAAAGACTGGCCGCCTGCTGCCGCCGTCGGGCGCGGCACGATACAGGACGCTGGCATGGCTGCATTGGCAGATAGGCGGCCTCGGGCCGATGTTTGGTCAGCTGGGCGCGTTCGGCATTTTCATGCCAGAGAAGATTCCTGCGGCGATCCAGCGTTTCCAGAAGGAGGTTGAACGTCTCCTTGGCGTGATGGAACGCCGATTGTTGGAAAGCGCCTATCTCGGGGGGGGCGACTACTCGATCGCCGATATTGCCGCCTTCCCGTGGGCAAACGCTACTCGCAGCGTTCTCGCTGAACTGCTCAGAGAGACCGTCGCCTCGAAGCCGGCCTTACGGGCCTGGCTTGACAGAATCGGCGCACGACCTGCCGTCGTGCGTGGCATGGCCGTACCGGCCCCTCGAGAACTAGGGACACACTAATGATGCACAGTCTGATCGCCTTGGTTACCTTGTTATCAACCGCACTGTTTTTCTGGATGGGAGCCGCTGTCGCGCGTGCGCGCGTGCGATTTGGCGTGCCCGCGCCGGCCGTCACGGGCCATCCCGAATTTGAACGTCACTTTCGGGTTCAAGCCAACACCCTGGAAGGAATCGTGCTCTTCCTGCCTTCACTGTGGGTATTTGCCTTGACCATCGATGCGATGCGAGGCAACGATTTGGGGGACAAAATCGGCGCCGCGCTCGGATTGGTCTGGATCGTCGGGCGCGTGATCTACATGCGATCCTATGTGCGCGATCCGGCCAGTCGCGGTCTGGGTTTTGGCGTTCAGGCGCTGGCGACCGTGCTGCTGCTGATTGGCGGCCTCGTTGCAATTGTCTGGGGCCTCGTCAAGACTGGTTTGTAGTCGATTGCCCCGAGAGCCTCCTCAATACTACGTCTCTATCGCTCCTGAACGGCGAGGGGGGCGAGGGCAGATTCGGGCAATGAGATAATCCGCCTCTCGCCGGCAGGACTACGCCAGGCGTTAGTAATGCGGAGCTGGGGCTTTCTTGGTTGACCCTTGGGACACCGCCGCGTCGGGATCCTGCGGCACAGGCGAGGGGTTCTCGTGAGTTGCGCGGCGGAGGGGAATCTCCTTGATCAGCGCGGTGCAAACTACCGCGACCACACCGAGCAGGGCGGCGATCAGAAATCCATGAACCATCGCCTGGGTCAAGCTCAACTTCACGTCGAGGAGCTCGCCGAAGATGAACAGCTTGTCTTGGGGCAGTGCGCTGGCGAGCTCCTGCGGTACGAGGTCGAAGAGCTTTTGGGGATTGAGCAGTGTGTCGCCGAACATGTCCTGGGCCCGCGCCTGCTCAGCCGGCCTCATGGCCGAGATCAGGTTGCTCTTGTAGTTCTGGGCGAAGATCGTACCGAGCACCGCCAGTCCAAGGGTACCGCCAATCTGGCGGATAAACTGGAGGGCGCTGGTTGCGGAACTGACCAAGCGCCGCGGCACGGCGTTCATGGAGATGACGTTGAAGACCGGATTCGAAAAGCCCAATCCGAGCCCGACCAAGACCATGTCGCGGCCCACCTCGCCCTGGCTTGCGTTAACGTTGAGCCGGCTCAAGAGGTACATACCCACCGTCACCGCGGTGATACCCGCCAGGCCCTGGATCCGGTAACGTCCGGTGTAGCTGAGCAAGAAACCACCGGCGGTGGCGCCGCCAACCAGTCCGGCCATCATCGGCAGCATCAGGAGCCCGGAGTTGGTGCTGCTGACTCCGACGACCGCCTGCAGGAACAGCGGCACGTACGTAATTGCGCCTAACATCATCGCGCCAAAGATAAAGGTCACGACCATTGAGAGAGAGAAGATCGAGGACTTGAACAGCGTTGGGGGGAGCACAGCTTCAGGAGTGCGCGACTCGTGCCACATCGCCCCGGTAATTAGGGCGGCGCCGACGACGATGCACGGCCGCACCCAGACGTAGCTCCAGCCGTTGATGCCGGCCAAAGATGTGCCCAGCACCAATAGCGCAGCGCCACCGGAGATTCCAGTCGCGCCCAGGTAGTCGATCCGCGGACGGGCGTCGGGGCGGCGCCGGCTGGGGAAGGTGAACAGCAGCGCGGTCCAGATAACCAGGCCGATGGGAAGGTTCACGTAAAAGACCCAGCGCCAACCGACGTGATCGGTCAGGTAGCCGCCGGCCAACGGCCCAAGAACGTTCGCGAGTCCAAAGACACCCACCATGAACCCGGTGTATTTGCCGCGCTCGACCGGTGTGAAGAGGTCGCCGATGACGGCAAACGCTGTCCCGGTCAGGATGCCGCCCCCGATGCCCTGAAAACCGCGGAACAGAATCAGCTGGTCCATGGATTGCGATGCGCCCGCCAGGGCTGAGCCCAATAGGAACATCGCAATGCCGACCAGGAACACACGCTTGCGCCCCAACTGCTCCGAGAGCTTGCCCATCACCGGCACCACCGCGGTGCTCACCAACAGGTACACCGTCGTCACCCAGGTGTATCGGTTGAACCCGTTCAGCTCTTTGATGATGCGCGGCATCGCGACACCGACGATGGTCTGATCGAGCGCGCTGAGGAACATCGCCGCCATCACCCCGACAAAGGTGAGCAGGCGACGGTCCGGCAGCGGTTGGTGCTCCGCTGGGGTTGGCTCAGCCGGTTCCGTAGATTGCAGGGCTTCAGCCATTGGCCTGACGGCTTCCCCTGCCATAGGTCCGCGCGGCCAACTCTGCGAACGCCGAGGCAGGCCCGGGCGCGCCCTGGAGAAGATCGCGCCCCGAGCGGGCCCGCTCTTCCGTTCCGGACTCACGCACTGCGAGGGCTCTGATCGGTCCGACTTACTTGACTCGCTCTGGCATCCTGGGCCTTGGCGTACTGCCGACACAATGCGCCCATATAATCAGTCAGCGCAGCACAGGCCGCCTCGCTGTCTCGCGCCTTGAGACCTCGATGCAAACGCTCATGCTGAGCTGCCACCTTGCGACGATCGCGGAACCGAAAGATCACCATGTTGACTGCAGGTTGCAACGACTCGATGACACCGGCCGCGGCAAAGTCGAGTGCCGGATTCCCGGCCGCTTCGACCAGCGTACGATGAAAACGCACGTCGGAAGCGCAGAATTCTTCATCGGTCAGGGAAGATTGACGTTGTAGTTCAATCTCACCCGCCATTGCCGCCAACTGTTCATCGGTACGTTGGCATGCCGCCAGCCTGCAACAGACGAGCTCAATCTCCTGCCGCGCCTCCGCGATGTCACTGAGCGCAAAGGCGCCCATGGACACGAGCAACTTCGCCGCATTCGCTACCATGAGGCGGGCTTCTTCTCGACTGGGTTGATTCACGAAGGTGCCGCCGGTCGGACCGCGCCGCGAGCGAATCAAGTTCTGAGCGGCCAGACGCTTTAACGCTTCGCGAATCGTGGGACGCGATACGTTGAACTTGGCGGCAAGTTCCTCCTCGGTCGGCAGTCGCTCGTGGACCTGTATTCGGCCTTCCAGAATTGCGTCGCGAATCTTTTCGGAAATCTGTTTGGCCAAACCCTGCGTTACGAGGCCCTGATAGTCGATTGCCATAAGGTGCACCAGATTTCTAACCCAAGCAGTCTAACGCGTTATGAATACTCTAACATTTGTCAGACGAATAGGGAATAATCGATTAACACGACTATTTAAGCAACCAATCGAGGCTCGCGGCATGTTCAAAGCACTGGTGGTCGATAACAGTAGCGGCGCAGTTGAAGCGTCAGTTCGGGAGTTGGACGAGGCAAGCTTGCCCCCGGGAAATGTCACCGTCGCTGTCGAATACTCAGGGATCAACTACAAAGACGGACTAGTCGCGACGGGGGCCGGCGGCCTCGTAAAGCGCTATCCCCATGTGCCAGGAATTGACTTCGCAGGCAGCGTACTCGCGAGCCGTGATCCCGCTTACAAACCCGGCGACAAGGTCGTGCTCACCGGATGGCGCGTGGGCGAAGTGCAATGGGGTGGCCTCGCGCAAAAGGCGTCGGTGAACGGCGATTGGCTGGTGCCACTGCCGGCGGGACTCACCACCCGTCAGGCGATGGCGATTGGTACCGCTGGGTTAACTGCCATGCTCGCGGTCATGGCGCTTGAGTCTCACGGGCTAGCCCCTGGCGCGGGTGAAGTGCTGGTGACTGGGGCCGCAGGCGGTGTCGGTTCCGTTGCAACGGCTATTCTCGCTAAGTTGGGTATGCAAATCGTCGCATCAACGGGGCGCTCCGAAACCCACGAGTATTTGCAGGGTCTCGGCGCGACGGCAGTCTTAGATCGCTCCCCATTTTTTGAACCATCCAAACGTCCTCTGGAGGCCGAGCGTTGGGCGGGATGCATCGATTCGGTCGGCGGCAATACGCTCGCGCGGGTGTTGGCGCAGACAAGGTACGCAGGCTCCGTCGCCGCCGTCGGCCTGGCCGGTGGCAGCAAGCTTGAGCACACGGTCATTCCGTTCTTACTGCGAGGAGTAAATCTGTTGGGTATCGATTCCGTCATGTGCCCCAGATCGAAGCGGATTGTAGCTTGGAATCGCCTTCGAACCGATCTACCCGTGGATAAGCTCGAAGCCTTAAGCGTCGATGCCCGACTCGACGAAGTTCCAAGGATTGCGACCGAAATACTCGCGGGGAGGGTCCGCGGAAGGGTCGTGGTCGATGTCAATAACTAACGGACTCAGCGGCGTGCAACGTCGATCCGAGCCAAAGGTTTGCTACGTATTGCAGAACCTCAAGACCAATCGTCGATGCGTCGCTTGTTTGAACCCCCCGGCCTTTTCGGCCACAATACCTTTGCCTTGATAAACGTAAGGACATAAATCGTGATGCGGAGCGCCGAGGCAGCTGAACTCTGGTTTGTCATGAGAAAGGCGGCTCACTGGTGCCACCTTCACGCGGCACGGAGCATTTCCAAACTCGATCTTTGCGTCTCCGATTTTGCGGTCCTCGCCGTTTTGCGCGCTCGCGGCCCGCTGAGGCCCGACGCGATCGGGAAAAAAGTCTTATTGACCAGCGGTTCAGTCACATCCGCATTGGACAGACTTGAGCGCGAGAGACTAACGGAGCGTCGAACCGACCCGTCGGATGGAAGGGCCTCTTTAGTGTATCTGACTGACCGTGGCGCAGAATTGGCGCGCCAGGCCACTGACAAGCATACAGTCTCAATGCACGGAATCTTTTCGGTGCTGACGGAAAAGGAGCGGGATGATCTCCGTCACCTCCTCAAGAAGCTGGGAAAATTCGCTCAGGCCGCCCACAGCGCACCGCGAGCCTCGAAACGGGCGGTTGCAATTTCCCTAGAGACGCGCCGACCTCGGCGCCTAAATACCGCCTCACCCCGAAAGCGCGCCGTCCCGGCAGTGCGATAGCACCCGATGTGATCAAGGAGCCGCACCCGACTTTCCCCGGGGATCCATGCTGATTTAATTAATAGATTGACCGTTTATTCACCTAATGCCCGAACGCCGATTGAGCCTCCCTGACGTCTATCGATAATCACGGGCAATGTCGATGAAACCTTTTTTTCATCTGCCCTTGGTTGCAGAGTGGATGGCTGCAGAAAGGGATTCGAGTGCCGCCTTCCCAAGGTATACTGTCGGGCGTGATCGTTGATGTGGGGAGTGGAATGGTCAAAGAACAATATGTCAGCGCCGGTGTTTTGCGCCTCCGTATCTAGCACGGTGCTATAGATGGCACGCACTCAAGCCCTCGACTACGACAAGCGGCGCAAAACCATCACGTCCACCGCGGCGAGGCTGTATGCGCAGCGTGGTTTTCTCGGTACATCAGTCGCGCAAATCGCTGCCGCGTGCCGCACTTCAAAATCTCTTCTTTATCACTACTATCCGTCCAAGGAAGACATCTTATTTGATGTCATGGACTCTCATGTACAAAGTCTTGTGAAATCGGCGAAGGAGCTCGGACGCACAAAACTCTCCGCGGCAGAAACCGTCCGTCGTCTCGCTGAGGAGCTGATGAATCTATACATGGATGCACAAGACCATCAAAAGGTTCTTCTCAACGAACTCGTCAACCTGCCGGCGGCTCGAAGAAAGGTCATCATTGATCATCAGCATCAAATGCTCGATATTGTGGATCAATTGGTTTTGCGTTTGCGGCCTGACTTATCCAAACGACATTCCGAGCGCAGAGCGATTGGCATGCTTTTCTTCGGCATGCTGAACTGGACCCACACTTGGTTCAATCCCAGCGGACCTGTTAAGCCTGCCCAGTTTGCGGACATGGTATCGGACACCTTTCTGGCAGGCGTTAAGGCTTATGTTCTCCAACGGAAAGCAAAGGCCGCATAACCGCAGCGGAAGATCGTAGATGCTCGACGTCCGCAGCCAATGCGGGTCGGCACTTAAGTGGGTTCTTGTGCTCGACTGCGGGGTCGATTTATTGGCCGCCCAATCAATACTGCTTGAGTTCCTTTTCTTCGCGCCTCGTCAGAGAGCGGGATACCCGTACGGCCTTGATTGAATCAAAGTTTCGACAGGATGCGCACCATGAGTTGGCGCATCCACTTATGACCATGGTCACCTTCATTGCGGGCGTGCCAATGAAGGCGAACATCAAAGGAGGGGATCTCCAAAGGCAGCGGCATGCTGCGCAGCTGGTGGGTTGACGAAAATATTCGTGCGACCCGGGAAGGCAACGTGACGATGAGTTCGGTCTGTGCAACGATCGCTGGTACGCTGGTGAAATGCACCACCTGCAATGCCACATTGCGCCGAAATTGTTCGGCCAGGATATCGACGAACACGTTGAGGCGGCTGAACGGCGATGACACCATCACGTGCGCGCATTGCTGAAACTGTTCGAGCGTGAGCGTCTTTTTAATGATCGGGTGGCCACGACGAAAGAGGCAGACGTAGTGTTCCGTAAAGATACCTGCGCTCGCGGTCTGTGACGCCAACCCAGGTAGGTAGCCAACGGCGAAATCCACCTGCTCTGCGCCCAGCGCGCGGACTGTGTTTTCGAAGCTCACCTGCAAGACCTCGATAGAAATGGCGGGCCCCTCTGCCCTCAATGCCGCGAGGAGCGGCGGCAAATAGACCATCTCACCGATATCCGACATCGCGATGCGAAATCGCCGGTTCGAAGTCCCCGGATCGAATTTGGAGAGCGTGCTGCACGCCTGGTCGATGGTCTCCAACCCGCGGCTAAAGGCGGTGTACAGGCCGTCGGCCGAGGGCGTTGGCGACATACCCGTGCGGCTTCGCACGAAAAGAGGATCGCCCAACTGGCGACGCAGCAGAGACAGCGAATAGCTGACCGCCGGTTGCGTAGCCCAACATCGTCGCTGCGCGCGAAATGCTGCGCGCCTCATAAATCGAGCAGAACACTCGGATCAAGGACAGATTGAAGGCCACGGTCTAGGTACGCATAAAATGTCCTTATATTTTATATGCTATTAATCGATTTGACTAATATCGGCCTGCCGCTCAATGTCGCCTCGGGAACGGCGCTTGAGAGACTCTACCCGATGACAAGTCTTTGACTGCTGCTGCCCTCGCGCCTGAGCTGCCTGCTGTCGTCGCTGATCGCTACGATGCCGCCAACGGCGCTGTATTCCTCACCGGAATCCAAGCACTGGTACGGCTGCCCATCGAGCAGATGCGGCGCGATGCGGCGGGTGGCCTAAACACGCGTGCGTTCATTACGGGATATCCTGGATCGCCGCTTGGTGGCTATGACATCGCCCTTGGCAGCGCGAGGATGCTGCTAGCTCGGCACGGAGTCACCCACTTACCCGCCCAGAATGAGGAGCTGGCGGCGACTGTGCTGATGGGGACTCAGATGCTCGATACTCATCCGCACCCGGACGTCGATGGGGTAGTGGGCTATTGGTATGGAAAAGGACCCGGAGTTGATCGTGCGAGCGATGCGTTCAAGCACGGCAATTTCGCCGGCACCAGCACACACGGTGCGGTCGTCATTCTCAGCGGTGAGGATCACGAGGCCAAATCATCCACTGTTCCCTACCAGCAGGAATTTGCATTCGAACACTTTGGCGTGCCGGTCTTGTACCCCGCAACGGTGTCCGAATTCATCACCTTCGGCCTGCACGCGGCCGCGCTGTCGCGATATAGCGGCTGTTGGGTCGCGCTCAAGCTTGTCGGCCCTCTATGCGACGGCGGCGAGCGAATCGATCAGGCGGCTTCACTGCCCGCCATTGTAAAGCCGCCCCTGTTGATCGATGGCGTGCCATTTCGTAAGGCGACCGATTTCAGTTTCTTCCCCGTCGTCACCGTTGCGACCGAACGCCGGCTCTACATGGAGCGGCATCTGGCGGTCGCCACTTACGCCCGCGCCAACGCTCTCGACCGGGTGGTGCTTTCGTCAACTCGTGACCGCATCGGCATTGTGGCTGCGGGCAAAAGTTACTCTGACGTGCGTCAGGCCCTCCTCGATCTCGGCTTCGAAGATGAGATGCTTTCGGCCTCAGGCGTACGGATCGCGAAAATCGGTCTGCTGGCCCCCGCGGACAGCGATTTTCTCCGCTCATTCGCTCGCGGTCTGCAGCGAATCATCGTCGTCGAGGAGAAGCGCGACTTTTTGGAACGACAAGTCGGACGTGCCGTGTGCGAATTAGGACCGATCGAGATCAGCGGTAAGCTCGACCGTGAAGGCCGTCCGCTGTTTCCCATCGCAGGGGGTATGGATGTCGATGTAGTGGCGGTCGGTTTGGCGCGCGAACTGCGGCCGTTGATCGGTCTGCCCGATGCCGGCGAAGCGCGACTTCGCGTGATCGGGCGCACAGGCGAGTGGGTCGTGCCCAAGCTGCCGCGTCGCACGCCGAATTATTGTTCCGGTTGCCCGCACAACGTATCGACCAAGCTCGCCCCTGGGCAAACAGCGTGGGGCGCACCTGGCTGCCACGTCTTCGCCGCCCTGATGGAACATCCCGAACGGCGAATCGAGGCGCTCACCCAACTCGGCGGAGAGGGCATGCCGTGGATTGGCTTATCGCCCTATACCAGCGAAAAACATATGGTGCAGAACGTCGGCGACGGGTCCCTGTTTCACTCGAGCTACCAGAATATCCGTTTCGCCGTTGCTGCCGGCGTCAACATCACCTTTCGTATCCTGTTCAACGGCGTCGTTGCCAATACCGGCGGCCAATCGCCGGTCAGCGATGCCACAGTACCCACACTGCTCGCTAAGCTGGCGCTTGACGGAGTCGCTCGCATCGTGCTGATCGCGCGCGAGTCGGCCCTATACAAGGGCCATTCGCTGCCGACCAACACCGTAATCCGCAGCGCAAGCGATCTGCGATCGTCGATGGCCGAACTGGCTCTTATTTCCGGCGTGACGGTATTACTCTATGATGGCGAGTGCTCCAATGAACGTCGACGGCGGCAAAAACGCGGCACAGCTCCCTCGCCGGTTCGTTTTAGCGTGATCAATGAGGACGCCTGCGAGAACTGTGGCGATTGCGGCGCCAAGGCCAATTGCATGTCGCTGCAAAAGAGTGACACCGAGTTTGGTCCCAAGACGCAGATCCATCAATCGTCCTGCAATCAGGACCAAGCCTGTCTCGACGGTGAGTGTCCCTCCTTCGTCACGGTGCAGGTCACTCCGGGTACGGGTGTGCGCAGACCGCCATTGCCGGAGATCAGCGACGAGTTGCCGCAGCCGGCCGAGCCGCGACTCGATAAGCCGTTCCATATCTATATCCCCGGTGTCGGCGGCAGTGGAGTGATCACCGCAAACGCCATTCTCGCGCAGGCTGCCACGCTCGACGGCAATGAAGTCAAGAGCTACGACCAAACCGGTGCGGCGCAAAAATGGGGACCGGTCCTTTCCAGCCTGATTGTGGCACGGGCCGGCGATACGATAATCAGCAATAAAGTTGGTGTTGCGCGTGCCGATCTCTATCTGGCACTCGACGCCATGGCCGGCGCGGATCGTCAGAATCT